>Ga0070741_10005173_pt1 | contig 29296 bp, 47 predicted proteins | sample Coa_R1_4_FD_66440 | JGI IMG/M metagenome (GOLD analysis project Ga0070741, IMG submission 66440) | Surface soil microbial communities from Centralia Pennsylvania, which are recovering from an underground coalmine fire - Coalmine... | ecosystem: Environmental > Terrestrial > Soil > Unclassified ... | reverse complement strand
TGCGAACGACAACGATCGTTCCGTGACGGCCGAGTACGTCGCCGCCGGGCTCGCAGAGCTCGAGGCGTTCGCGAACTCGAACGTCCTGGTCGCCGCGTAACAGCACCTACACGGCGGACGGCTCGGAGAGACGAGCTGACTCGGGCCGGGAAAGACGGCGCCCTGGTGGAGGCGGCACACGCCGCCCCGGAAAGCTGGTAGACGGCGCTCCTGCACGGCCTGGTCGGACGCGGGTTCGATTCCCGCCGGCTCCATCCCCTTCACCGGAGGTTCCTCGATGATGAAGCTGCGCGTGAAGCGCGCCCGGCGCGTGCGGATGCACCTGATCGACCCGCACGAAGGGATGCAGCTTCCCTCCGTCGAAGGCCTCCTCGTCGCGAAGCGCCGCCGGGAATACGCGATCGCGCTCCCGGTGCTGATCACGAGCGTCGAGGGCAACCCGGCCGAGCTCGACTCGCAGCTCCTCGTCATCCCGGCCGACCGTGTCGCGTTCTACGAGGTCATCCGGTGACGAAGAGGATCGCACGGCTCCGGTGCCGGATCTTCGGACACCGCGACGAGATCGAGACCTTCGACGGCCGCGGCCGCCGCGTCCAGCTCACGAAATGCCAGCGGTGCGACCGGATCGACTTCGACCGGATGCTCGTCATGCCCCTGAACCGTGCTGTCCGCCGACGCTGGGCCCGTGACACCGCGCGGAAGGTCGCGCGAGCATGAACTACGCGGAAGCACGCAAGCTCTCCGACGGGTCAGGCTGGCACTTCACGGTGCAGAATGACGACCGGATCTGGACGCACCAGTGCTGCCGCGATCCTGGGCCGCCAGCGACCGAAGAGGACGCCGAGAAATACGGCTACGAGGTCGGCGAGCCGACGCTCGGGAAGGCGCACGCACCGCACGCGACCCGCGAAGAGGCCGAGGACTGCTACCGGCAGTGGTGCCTCGCCAAGGTCGAAGAAACTCTCGCCTTCAGCGACGACGTCTTCCCGAATTGGCACGGCTGCGAGGCGGTCGTCGAGGAGAAGCGCTGCGACACGCCGACAAAGGGTGGCGCCCGATACAACGCTGACCACTGGCCCGAGCACGTCCCGCTGTGCGCCGATCACCGGACGAAGGAAGCGGTGCTCGCGCAGGTCAAGGTCGGAACGCGGAGCGCGTACTCGTGATCATCCGGACGAAGAGCGGCCAGAGCCTCACCATCGAGCGTTTCGCGAGCTCGTTCGCGCTGACGAACATGGTGCGGTACGGCTACACCGGCCTGCGCAGCATCCAGTCGCGGATGGGCGAGCGCGAGATGCGCGGCATCCCCGCGATCCACCGCGCCGCACGGCTGCGTGCCGAAGCGATCGCGTCGCTGCATCTCTACTGCTGGCGTGGCGACGGTCCGATGCGTGGCCGCGTCGACAACGTGTGGCAGGCGAAGCTCTTCCGGAACCGGCCGAACCCCGTGCAGACACGCTTCACGTTCTGGGAGACGGTCGAGGAATCGCTCGCCTACCGCAACAACGCGTACCTCTGGAAGAACGCCGACGGCGGGAAGATCGTCGAGTGGTGGGCGCTGCACCCGGATCAGGTCGGCGTCAATGACGACGGCACCTACACCGTCCAGACGTCGCCCGGTTATGTCGATCCTGTCGGCAAGGGCACCGGGCTCTACCGCAACCTCGGGCCCGACACGATTCTGCATATCCGCGGCCACGGGCAAGGCGGCCAGCTCGTCGCGCCATCCCCGATCGAGGTCTTCCGTGACGCGCTCGCCGGTCCGGTCGGCCGGCAGCGGCACGAGGCTCGCATGTGGCGGCGCGGGACGGCGCTGCAGGTCGCGCTCGAGTTCCCCGCGAACGTGTCGAAGGAATCCGCCGACCAGTGGCGCGAGTCCTGGCGGTCGAACTACGAGGGCACCGAGGGCGAGACGACCGCGGTCGTCGGCGGCGGCGCGAAGATCACGCCGATCGGCATGACCGCTGCGGACGCCGCGTTCGTTGAGATGGCGCAGCTGACCGTCATGGACGCGTCACGGATCATGGGCGTGCCGGCGAACCTCCTCGGCGTCTCCGTGCAGCAGCGCGGCACGCCGAACCTCGAGCAAGACCTGATGACGTGGCTGCGGTTCGGGCTCGGGCCCGAGCTCGAGCGGCTCGAGTCGGCGCTCGACAGCGACCAGGAGCTCTTCGGAACGTCCGCGCTTCTTCGCGCCGAGACGAACGGCAGCCTCGGCATGTATCCCGCTTTCGACACGAGCGGGTTCGTCCGCGGCGACCTCCTCACCGAGGCGACGATCCTGCAGGGCTTCGTTCAGTCCGGGGTGCTGCTGCCCGACGAGGCGCGGCACGAGCTCGGCTACGAGCCGTACCCGGACGGCATCGGGCAGATCCCGCAGATCACCCCGGTCGGCGGCGCCCCGAACGCCGTCCCGATGAAGCCGCTCAAGCCGCCGTCTGACTCGCCGGACGACACGCTCGCGCAGCGGCGCGCGTACTTCCACCAGCTCTCGCTTGCCGTGCAGACGAAGCGCGAGATGGAGCAGATCCGCGACGTCGCTCGCCGAGCCGTCGATGAACACCTCGCCAGCGTGACAGGAGGACACTGATGTCTCTGATCGAGTCCGAGCTCGTCCCCGACGCCGACGCGCTCGCGACCGCGGCGCTCGAGCAGCCGGCCTCGGCGGCTGGCGAGCTCTTCTCCGCGATCGTGCCGCTCACGAACGTCGACGTGCGCGACCCGAGCGCGAACCCGGACAACACGTGGACGATGAGCGGCTACGCGGCCGTCTTCAACCAGCAGGCGATCTACCTCGACTCGAAGTGGCTGCGGATCATCCTCGAGATCGACCCATCCGCATTCGACGATGTGCTCAGCACGCAGGCGCTCAACGCTCCGGACGGAGTCGTCCACTTCAACCTCGGCCACGACATGAACCGCGCCGTGGCGGCAACCGACGTCCCGGCTGGCGAGCCCGGCTCGCTGCAGCTCAGCGTCGACGCGCACGGCCTCCGCTACCTCGCCAAGGTGTCACGTGACGACCCCGACGGTGTAGCGCTCGCCGTGAAGATGCGCGACAAGGTCATCAAGCAGGCGTCGATGGCGTTCGTCTGCGGCAGCGACGAGACGACGATCACCGAGAACGACGAGGGGCCCGACATCATGCTCCGGCGCATCCTCACGGTGAAGACGCTCTTCGACGTCTGCGCCTGCCCGCAGGGCGTCTTCTCCCAGACGATTTCTTCGCTGCAGCAGTTCGCAGCGGCGTTCCCCGGTCAGCCTGGCGCGGTTGCGCTAGGCGGCCATCAGCGTCAGCCCGACGAGGGAGGCGCGAGCACTGTCAGCCCGCCGGAAGTGGTGGCGGGAGGCGGCGCAGCCCGCCGGTCCGAGGTCGCCGAGATGCGGCGCACGTTCGCCCGGCTTCGCACCACGTAGCAGCACCTCCCATCGAGCAGAAAGGGGGCTCTCGTCATGGACGAGAAGCTCAAGGAGCTCATCGAGGCGTTCAACGCTTCGTGCGACGATCTCGACGCGGCGATCACCGCATTCGAGGCGCTCGCCGACGACGCGGACGCCGACACGGTGAAGCTCGCCCGCGAGGCCGTCACCGCAGCCGAGGCGAAGGCCGAGGCCGCGAAGACCGCCCGCGAGGACTACGCCGCACTGCAGCGCTCCAAGGAGCGCTTCAAGAAGGAAGACCTTCCCGCCGGCGCTACGACTCCGATCACGGTCGACGAGCCGGACATGTACACGCCGAAGAGCCGCTCGTTCCTCCGCGACCTCTACATGTCGCAGATGAAGAGCGACCCGTCGGCGGCCGGCCGTCTCGCGAAGCACCACGAGTTCGAGATCGACCGGTACGCGGACAAGCTCGGCGTCGACCGCGAGCAGTTCGCCGTGGCGACGGGCACGCTCGGCGGGATCATCCCGCCGCAGTACCTCGTCAACCTGTACGCGAAGGCCAGCCGGAACGGCCGCGTCTTCGCCGACCAGTGCAACCGCGACGATCCGCTGCCCGAGACGGGCATGTCGCTGATCGTCCCGCGGCTGACGCAGGGAACCTCCGCGGCTGCGCAGGCGACGGAGAGCACGGCCGTGTCGACGCAGGATCCGACCGAGACCGACCTGACCGTCAACGTCCGCACGATCGCCGGCTACTCGCCGGTGTCGCGGCAGACGCTCGAGCGGGCCTCCTACTCGGAGGCGATCCTGTTCGAGGATCTCATCGCCCGCTACCACGCGGCGCTCGACTCGGGGGCGCTCAACGGCGCCGGCACGTCGGGCACGATCCTCGGCCTGCTGCAGACCGGCTCGATCTCGTCATCGGTCTCGTCGACGGCGACCGTCGCCGGCGTGTGGCCGAAGATCGCAGACGTCATCCAGCAGATCAACACCGCGGTCGGCGGTCTCGGCTACTACGCCGACAAGATCGTCATGCACCCGCGGCGCTGGGGCTTCTTCGAGGCCGCGCTCGATACGCAGAACCGTCCCCTGTTCGGCGTCAGCGGCGAGAACTACGCAGTCACGGTCGACGCCGGCGGCGAGGCTGCCGGCTACGGCTTCGTCGGCCGGATGCACGGCCTGCCGGTCTTCATCGACGCGAACATCCCCACGAACGGTGGCGCCGGTACGAACCAGGACAGCATCATCGTCATGGCGTCCCGGATCGTCCACCTGTGGGAGCAGGAGGACGCGCCGATCACGCTCGCGTTCGAGCAGCAGGCGGGCAATCAGCTGCAGACGCAGCTCGTCGCATACGGGTACGCCGCGTTCACCGCGGGCCGCTACCCGGCCGGCTCCGGTGCCGTCACCGGCACCGGGCTCGTTCCGCCGACCTTCTAAGCCTCACGGCCTAGGAGGATCGTCCACCTCGCGCAGAGCGGGGATCGCAACGCAGCCGAAAGGCGTGCCCCGATCCCCGCTCTGCCGATCAGAAAGAGAGGCCCACCGTGGGAGAGTTCCCGACCGCCGAGCATCGCGAGCGGTACATCGCCGACCTCGCGCGCGAGGTCGAAGGAGCCGAGCGCAGAGTCGCGGAGCTCAACGATCTGCCGAGGGTTCCCGACGAGGTGCTCGCCGAAGCAAAGCAGGCGGTCACCAACGCGTACAACGAGCTCGAGCGTGCGCGGAAGACGCCGAAGCCGAAGGACGCCGCCGCAGCAACGCCGTCCGACGACGGCGGCGATGGCGGCGAGGAGAAGCCGCTCGACAAGATGAAGCTCGCCGAGCTCGTCGCCCACGCCGAGAGCGTCGGCATCGAAGGCGACGACCTCGACGCGCTGAAGAAGCCCGGCACCTCGAAGAAGGCCGTCATCGAGGCGATCCAGGCGAAGACCGGCGACGCGTAAACCGCGCGATGGCCTGGCAAGCGTTCAAACAGATCAGCTCGCCGTCCGAGCTCGCGAAGCTCGAGGTACAGGTCGACTCTGACGACGTCGACGAGCGGCAGGTCAAGGCCGCGGTCAAAGCCGCGCGTCAGCTGCTCGGAGTGATCGGCGACGGCGAGACCTTCAACGTGTGGCTCTCCGGACACACCACGGCCGGCGACGGCCCCGACGACGGCACGCATGACCACATCAGCGTCGCAGTCGCGATCGCCGCCTACCCGGGCCACGCGGCCCGCCACCCACAAGACGAAGGAGATGGAAATGGCTAAGGCGGGATACTCGTGCTCGACGGAAGCCGATGTTGCGCTCGTCGCGGCAACCGCGAAGTCCGTCCTCGGCGTGCTCGCGCCGGCGCAGTTCGGAGTCGACCTGCGCGGCTTCGAGATTGCGTTCGACGGTGTGACCACGACCGACAAGCCCGTGCTCGTCGAGGTGTGCGCCTGCACGTTCGCGACGAACGCGCCGGGGACGAACTCGACGTCGAACACCGTGCAGCAGATCTACGGGCGCGCCATCGCGGCCGGCCTCACAGGCGCATATGGCTGGACGGTCGAGCCGACCGTGCTCGCGGTCCTGAAGACGCTGCGGCTGACGCCGAACGGCGGCACGTACGACTACGACTGGCCGCTCGGTGAGACGCTCGACAACGACGTCTCGAAGGGGTTCGCGATCCGGTGCACCGCCCCGACGAGCGCAGTGAACGTGCGCGCGTCGCTCCGATTCGAGCGGTGCTAGCCGATGGCGACAGCGGCGTGGACGGCACGGATCGACGCGGTCACTGACGCCGGCGACTTCGAGCACGCACAGATCGCCGTGTCGTACTTCGACGCGCTCGACACGGGGTTCACGACGGTGCTGTGGCAGCACACGTTCCCGTTCGAGTTCACGGCGTCGCAGTCGGAAGTCGTCGCGGCGATCAAGAAGCTCGGTCAGGAAGCGCGGAACGTGCAATCGGTCGTCGCTGGCCTTCAGCTGCAGGTCGGATCGACGATCGCGGTGCCGTGATGAGACGGCCATTGTTCATGCTCGTCGCGCTCGCCGCGCTCGCGTTCGGCGGGTTCGCGCTCGCCGGCGCGGTCGGCACCACCGGCACCGTCAGCGTGTGCGTCGGCGCGCGCGTGCAGGCGCAGACGATCGCCGCGAACGGCAAGCCCGTCGCGACCATCCCCGGCCTCAGGAACGTCGACTGCCGCACCGTCACCTACACGGTGCCGACCCAGACGGCAACCACCGTCGAGACGCAGCTGCTCACCCGGACCGAGACGACCACCGAAACGACGACGCTGCCCGGCACGACCGTCACCCAGCCGGTGACGACGACCACCGTTGAGACGGTGACGCAGCCGGTGACGACGACGCTTCCGGCGCAGACCGTCACGACGACGCAGACGGTCACCCAGCCCGTCACGACTACGGTCACCCAGACGGTGACGGTGCCTGGCGGCTCGCTGGTGAAGGCGAACCTGTTCGTCGCTCCGAACGGATCCACGAGCTGCGGGAGGTCGGCCGCTCTCGTCCCTTTCGGCCAGGCTGCCGGTAGCGCCTGCGACAGCTTCCAGCACGCCTACGCGCAAGCGAAGTGCGGCGACACGATCCTCGTCGAGCCGTGGACATACGGCGCGCAGGAGGTAGACCGCGGCACCGACAAGGCATGCGGCGCCGGGACGTGCGACCAGTTCCAGGCGAATCTTGCGACGCCGCCGTCCGGTACGACGACCGGGTGCGTGACGATCGAGCCGGATCTCTCAGCCGCCGGCGGCTGGCAGGTCGCAGGCTTCTGGTCGAACGCGACGTATCTGCGACTCGACGGTCTCGGCGTGCTCGTGGACGGCGGCGGGCTCGCGTTCGTGGGCAGATCGGGCGGCAAGACTGGCAAGTCCGATACATGCTCGGCCGGGTACGGCCACGACGACATCGCTCAGAACCTCACCGTCGACGGCCACTTCGACGGCATATCCGGTCACGGGACGTTCGACCTCATCGGCGCCCACAACGTCTCCCTCATCCACGACACCATCGGCAACGCGCTCACCACCGGAGCGGCCGGAACCGTAAACCAGTGGAACGACTGCAAAGGCATGACGACGTTCTCGCAGTCGGCCGACAACATGCTCGCGGACTCGACGATCCACGATCTCGTCGAGCTGCCCACCGCGACCGGACATATGGAGTGCATCCACGACGACATCTCCACCGGCCCCGTCGCGATCCTCTCCAACACGTTCCTCAACTGCAACGAGCAGAACATCAGCGTCCAGACGACGAGCGCCGCCGACCTCGTCGTCGGTCTCGACATCGAGGGCAACCTCTTCCAGTGGCCGGCGGAGGGGGCGGCGGCGATGGGCTACAAGATCGGCCAGATCGGCAGCGTCGTGATCATCTGCTCCTACGGCGGCGGGACGATCGCGGGCTACCGGATTACCGGCAACACATTCCTGACGTCCAACGGGCGCTTCGGCGGCCCTCAATTCCAGCAGGATCGCGGGGCTTGCACGCTCACCGGCGTCTCCACGCCGAACAGCGCCATTCCCGGCTGACCTAGGAGGGCGCTATGGCGGCAACCTTCCAGGCCGCAAACGGTAATTTCGGCGTAACCGTAGCGTCGGGCAACACCGTCGCAGGGACGACCTCCCGCGACATCCAAGCGGGCGAGAAAGTCGTCGTCGTCTCATTCGCGAAAGCGGGGATGGGGGCGGTCACCGGGGTGACCGTCGGAAGTCTCAGTCTCGCTCTCGACAAGAGGTTCGCGCCCGGTCAGCAGATCGAGGTGTGGTCAGCCGACGCCGGGGCGTTCATAGCCACCGGCGCCACGATGACGATCACCTACACGAACGTTTCGACCAACGTCCGGTACGGCAAGTGCTTCTCGCTCGCCGGTGCCGGAGCCGTTCGCGGCGTGCCGCAGACAGCGAACGGTGTTTCGGCCAACCCGAGCGTTATATCCGACGCAAACCCGCTCACGGGGGACATCGCGGTCGCGGCGACGATGATCGCAAGCTCCACAGTCCCGACGGTCGGCGCGGGCTACACGATCGAAGGAACGACCAGCGACGGGACCACGGGCAGCTCGGGAGCGGTCGAGTACAACCAGCTCGTCGCAGACGGTGCGACTACAGCAGGATTCAACCACGCCTCTTCCACATGGTCGGAAGTAATCGTCGTCTGGTCGGCGGCGGCGAGCGGCGCCCGTGGCACACAGCCGATAGTGAGCCGCGAGGCACAGCGCAGGGCGTCGGGATGGTGACCGGTGGCTAGGCTCGGACGCGGCCGCCGCGAGGGCGCGAGGATCATACGAGCCCCGTTTGCTTCGCCGCCAGTGCTGGTGAGGAAGCGGGTCGTCGTCGGGATGAGCCGCGCTCAGGTGCTGCTCGACCACCTAGGCCGGGCAAGACGCGGCGGCGGCAAGATCGTTCGTCCGACGATCGCGACTCCGACCCCGACGCCGCTCGTGCGCAAGCGCGTGATGGTCGAGACCGATGCCGCGGCAGGACGGCTCGCCCGGCTCGGCCGCGCACGGCGAGTAGGAGCGAGGATCGTCAAGCCTCGCGTATCTGCTCTTGCGGCCGTTCTTCGGCCGCGCGCGCCTCTCATCGAGCGGTCGCCGCGATCTAGGGCGGTATGTGCGCATCGGCCCCGTCGCCCGCGTCTCCTACGAGCTCCGCAGCAGACGATCGTCGTTCGTCGGCTGCAGCCGGTCGTGCGGCGTCATCGGCGCCGCGGGTTTACGCGCCACCGCTCTGCGCAGCTGCTCCGTAGCCGCGTCTTCGTCGCTGCTAGCGGCGCAGCACCACCTGTGACGACGCGCACGCGCGCAGCCACGGTCACCAGCCTCACCGGGACGACCACGGTTCCGAGCCAGACGAAGACCTCGCCCGTCAGCGGGCTCACGATCACCAACCTCGAGGAGTAATCGCGCAATGGCCGGAGCCGACTACTTCATCGGTCAAAACGACCACGGCGAATCCCTCTCGGACACCCTGCAGGACTCCACCGGGGCAGCCGTCGACATCAGCGGCGCCACGGTGACGCTGACGGTCGCCCCGATCGGTGGCGGCGCAGCGGTCGTCAACGCAGCGGGCGCGCAGAACGATCAGAACGGCAACGGCAGCGACGGATCCAAGGGGAAGGTGCACTACGTCTGGCAGTCCGCAGACACCGCCGTCGCGGGCTTGTACCTCGGCCGCTGGACGGTGACGTTCGCCGGCGGCGCGGTGCAGTCCTACCCGAACGGCGGCTACCTCCTCATCGAAATCAGCGCGCCGGCCACAGCGACGCTCGGCGCCGACTACCTGACGCTCGAGCAGCTAAAGGCATCCCTCGACCTCTCAGGGCTCTCGTTCGCCGACGAAGATCTAGAGCTCGCGATCTCCGCCGCTTCACGCGCGATCGACGAGATCACTGGGCGGCGCTTCTACCCGGACGCCGACGCCGCGCAGGTCAGGAAATTCCTGCCGCTGAACTCCGGCTACTGCGTCATCGACGACCTATGCACGTTTACGTCGCTGACGTTCCTCGGCGACACATGGGCGCTCGACCAGGACTTCTACCTCGAGCCGATCAACGCCGCACCGGACGGCCGCCCGTGGACGTCGATCCGGACGATCGCCCGGCCGTTCATCTACACGCTCGCCGACGTCTCGCCGGGCTGGGCCGGATTCGACGGCCGTATCACCGTCACCGGCAAATGGGGATGGGCGGCAACACCGCCGCAGATCCAAGAGGCCGCTGGCATCCTCGCGAGCAGGCTGATGCGCCGGGCACGAGAGGCACCGTTCGCGGTGCTCGGCGGCTTCGACGGCGAAGCAGTGCGGCTCGCGCGCTTCGACCCCGACGTCGCGATGCTCATCGATCCGTTCACGAAGACGGTGATCGTGTGACCCGGATGCCGGCGTGAGCGACCAGTCGACTGCGATCCGCGCGGCGCTCGCGGCCGCCATCAAGGGGAAGGTTCCGAGCGTCCAGTCGTCGCCGTACCTCCTCAACAATCCGACCGCGCCCGGCACATACGTGACCGAGGGCGAGATCGATTACGACGAGGCGATGGGCGGCGGCATGGACGAGCTCGAGTTCGTCATCGTCGTCCTCGTCGGTAACACGACCGACCAGGGTGCGCAGGCGAGACTCGACGCGTTCCGCGACCCGAACGCCGGCGTGAAAAAGGCGGTCGAGGCAGACGTGACGCTCGGCGGCGTCTGCGACACGTGCCGCGTCACGAAGGCATCCAAGCCGCAGACGTACGGCCGTGAGAGCGGCCCGGCTGCGCTCGGGTGCGAGTTCACCGTCGTCGTCTACGCGCCCCGCTAACTCGAAGGAGAAGATCGCATGGCAACGCTCACGACGCAGAAGGTCACGCGCGCCGGACTGGTCAACCCGACGTTCGGCGCCTGCGCCGCCGGCGGCGACAGGTTCACGCCGGACAACAACACGCACCTGCACGTGAAGAACGGCTCCGGCGGCGCCCTCACCGTCACGGTCGCCGCGACGAAGGTTCCGCTGGCGAACATGACGATCGCGAACGTCGTCGTGTCCGTCCCGGCCGGCGGCGAGGCCCGCCTCGGCCCGTTCCCGTACGACATGTTCGCGGCGACCGACGGATCCGGCCTGGCCGACGTCACCTACAGCGGCGTCCCGTCGCTGACCATCGCCGTCATCCAGGTCCCCGAGCCGTAAGGGAGGAGCGAACACTCATGGGCATCTACAAGGTCACCGCGCCGAAGCCTGTGCTCGACACCGAACCGGGCGAGACCCTCGAGCACGACTTCACCGCGACGGAGGAAGCCGACCTTCTCGCCGCTGGACGGCTCGAGATCGTGCCGCGCCAATACCGGAACGTCGGCACGAGCACCGTCGCCGACGCTGAGCCCGGCAAGACGTTCACGCACTCGTTCACCGTCGGGCAGGAGCAGGCGCTCCTCGAGGGCGGCCACATCGAGCGCGTCGACACCCCGAAACCGAAGGCCAAGGCGAAGGACCCCGAGCCGGCGGCCGCATCCCCCGACAAGAAGGAGAGCTAGGTCATGGGCAAGCTCCTGGTCAACGCTCAGGTCATCATCAACAGCGTCGATCTGACCGACCACTGCTACAGCGTCGTCGTCAACGGCCAGGCCGCAGACGAAGAGACGACCGCCATGGGGGCAGCCGGCAAGAGCCGCGTCCCCGGGCTGAAGGACGAGTCGTTCGAGATCGAGCTCCGGCAGGACTTCGCCGCAGGCAAGGTCGACGCGACTCTGCAGCCGCTCTACGCGAACGGCACCTCGTTCGTAGTGGAGGTGCGCCCCACGATCGCCGCACGCTCGGTGACGAACCCGGCGTACGTCGGGAACGCCTGCTACCTGATCGACTACGACCCGATCTCCGGGCAGGTCGCGAAGGTGATGAACTCGAAGATCAAGATCGTCGTCGACGGCCAGACCTCGGCGATCCAGCGGCTCACCTCGTAAGAGCGATGCCGGGCGAGATCCGGGTTCAGGGGCTCCGCGAGCTCAGCACCGCGTTCGGCCGGCTCTCAGCAGAGCTCAAGGCCGAGCTCAAGGCCGAGCTCGCGGCAGCCGCCGAACCAGTCCGCGCGCGCGCGGAGGCACTCGCCACCTCCGAGATCCGCAACATCGGGCCGACCTGGTCACGGATGCGTGTCGGCGTGACACCAGGCGTCGTCTACGTCGCTCCGAAGTCACGGCGGCGGCGCGGATCGCCGCGGAAGAACCTTGCACCACTGCTCATGGATCGGGCGATGCAGCCCGCTCTCGAGCAGGAAGAGCCCGAAGTCGTCGGGCTGCTCGATGCGATGCTCGGCCGTCTCTCAGATGAGAACGGCTTCTAACTCCGGACGGGGAGGAAACACAACGATGGCGAAGCTGACGAAGCTGGTCGTGAAGATCACCGCGGACCCGCCGATCGGCGGCGAGTACGACCTCGAGCCGCGCGGCGCGTTCTTCTTCACGAACCGCGAGTTCCACCTGATCAAGATGGAGACCGGCATCCGGCCCGCTGAGGTCGACGACGCCGCGAAGAACGGCGACACAGACGTGTTCGTCGGCTTCGCGCTCGTCGCTCTTCAGCGGGCCGGCTTCGACAATCCCCAGGTGCGGAAGATCGTCTGGGATCTCTCACCCGACGCATTCGACGTCGAGCAGATCACCGAAGAAGACCCGGAGGAAGCAGAGCTCCCTCCTACGAAATCGCCCGGCGAGCCCGCCTCGCTGAGCGAGACCGCCTGATCTTCTGGGAACGCTTCGAGGCGTTCATCGGCGAGCCAGGCGGCCGCCCCGAGACCTACTGGTCTCCCGGCCTCGGACACTGGTGCCACCTCCGACCGGCAGACCTCGCCGAGCTCGACCCCGGACAGCTTCTCAACTGCCTCGACTTCATCGACCGCAGCACGAGCGACTGATCATCGCTGCGGCGAGCGGAAGTCGTCCCAACTCGTCCCGAGCGACTACCGACCTATCTGAAGGGAGGCGCGTGCATGACCAGACGGTTACTCGTTGAGATCGTCGGGGACGCAAGCAGCCTTCAGCGTGCATTCGGTGGCGCGTCCGCGTCGACGGATGCGTTCGGGTCGCGCATGTCGAGCGTCGGCGGGAAGATCTCGGGGTTCGGGAAGGCGATGACGCGTGACATGACGCTGCCCATCGTCGGCCTCGGTGCTGCAGCGACGAAGACCGCGATGGACTTCCAGACGTCGATGGAGCAGATCCACACGCAGGCCGGTGTCAGCCAGAAGGCCGTCGATGATCTCTCGAAGAGCGTCGTCGCGATGGCCGGCTCGGTCGCTACCGGCCCTGAGGAGCTCTCCAAGGGCCTCTTCCATCTCGCGTCGCAGGGCCTCCGTGGCAGCCAAGCGCTCGACGCGCTCCGCGTCGCGGCGGAAGGCGCGAAGGTCGGCGGCGCGAACCTCGAGGATGTCACGAACGCGCTCGGCGCGGTGATCTCGGGGAAGCTCGTCGCCGGCGCGGGCGGCTTCACGCGGGCGATGGGCGAGATGAACGCGATCGTCGGTGCCGGCGACATGCACATGCAAGACCTCGCCGACGCGATGGGCACCGGTCTCCCGGCGAAGGCCGCGACCGCCGGGGTGTCGCTGCGCGACGTCGGCGCCGCGCTCGCGGTGTTCGGCGACAACAACATCAGAGGCGCGCAGGCCGGGACGCTGCTCAACTCGACGATGCGCCTCATGGAGGGCCCGTCGCACGCAGCAGCCAAGGCGATGGCCGCGTTCGGTATCAGCTCGAAGCAGCTCGGGGAGACGCTCGCGAACCAGGGGCTCGTCCCGGCGATCTCGCTGCTCGCGGACAAGCTGAAGGGCCTCGACGACGCTCAGAAGACGGCTGCGCTGACGCCGATGTTCGGCGGCAAGCAGGCCGGCGGCGTCCTCATCCTGATCGACCAGCTCGAGCGGCTCAAGAGCAAGGTGAAGGCCGTCGACGACGGCGGCAACAAGTTCGCCGAGGACTGGAAGGCGTACACGCAGACGACGGCCTACCATCTTGCGCAGACCGGGGCGCAGATGCAGGCCGCCGGCGTCACCGTCGGCGATGTCCTCCTCCCCATCGTCTCGAAACTCGCCGACGTCGTCGGCGGGCTCTCAGCGAAGTTCGAGCACCTCTCGCCGAGCATCCGGAAGTTCATCCTGATCGGTGCCGGAGTGCTCGCAGTCCTCGGCCCGATCGTCGGCGTCATCGGCACGGTCGTCACCGCGGTAGGCGGCCTCTCGACCGCGCTCGCGTTCGTCGCAGCGAACCCGATCGTGCTCGTCATCGCCGGCGTGGCAGCGCTCGTCGCCGCGATCGCCGCGGCCGTGTTGTGGCCGGACAAGTTCCGTGAGGTGCTCGAGAAGATGGGCCTCTCCGCGCACGCCGCCGGCGAGGTCGTCGCCGATCTGCAGGACGTGTTCAGGGCCGTGATGGCCGCTGGGGAGGCGCTCGTCGGTGTCGTGCGTTCCAACTGGACGCAGATCAGCGCCATCATCAGCGGCGCCGTCGACATCGTCCGCACCGTTGTCTCTGATGCCGTCACGGTGATTACCGCCTTGTGGCGCACGTTCGGCAGCACGCTCACCTCGGCAGCCGAGACGTATTGGAACTACATCAAGGAGACGATCAAGAACGCGCTCGAGGTCATCCACGGCGTCATCGACGTGATCTCCGGGCTCATCCACGGCGACTGGTCGAAAGTCTGGAAGGGCATCCAGGAGATCGTCGCTGGGACGCTCGGGCAGATCTGGAACGAGTTGAAGACCGCGGTGACGCTTCTCGGTGACGTCGCGCATCTCATCGGTACCGCGATCTGGAAGGGCATCATCCAGCCGCTCGAGAAGCTCGCCGTCGAGACGTATCACTGGATCGTCAAGGAACTCACGGCCGCCTTCCACGAGGTCATCGCGTGGGTCACCGGTGAGGCCGCACACATCGGCTCGGCCATCAAGGACGGGATCATCCACGGCGCTGAAGGCCTCGCCAGCGGGCTCGGTTCCAGCCTGAAGAACGGAGTGATGGGCGCCTACCACTCCGTCACCGGGATCCTGCATATCAACTCGCCATCGCTGCTTTTCGCCGACGGGGTCGGCAAGCCGATCGGCGAGGGCATCATCAGCGGCTACCTCGAGGGGATCAATCCGCTGTCGGGGAAGATGAGCTCGAGCATCCGGGTCGCGCTCGAGCGCGCGAAGGGCACGATCGACCAGTACAGGTCGCAGCTCGCATCGTCGTGGTCGACGCTCGTCTCGGATGCGAACCTCGCGTTCGAGGGGATCCAGAAGGCCGCCGGCACGCTCGCCGGGCACCTCCTCACGAGCCTCACCTCGACGCACGACGAGCAGGACTTCCGCGCGAACCTCGCGAAGGCGCAGTCCGACCTCACAAACGCGCTCGGCGCCGCAGGCGCGGGAGCGATGAACCCAGAGCAGCTGCAGGCGCTCGCCGACGCCCAGACGAGGGTGCAGCTCGCCCAGGACGCCGTCACCGCCGCGGTCAAGAAGTACGGGCCGGAGAGCGACCAGGCGACGAAAGCGACGCTCGCGCTGCAGACCGCGCAGGACAATCTCGCGAAGGCGCAGCCGGCACTGTCGGACGGGATCGCGAACGCGTTCGCGAAGATGCAGGCCGCGCAGGAAGGGCTCACCGAGGCGATCCAGAAGTACGGTGCCGCGTCGAAGCAGGCCGTCGCTGCGAACAAGGTGCTGCAGACCGCGACCGCGAACGCCCAGATCGCCGTCGCCGGCGAGACCGCTGGGCCGCAGCAGCAGAACGACCAGGCCGTCGTCGACGCGCAGCACAACCTCAACGATCTCCTGTACCAGCAGATGCAGGCCGCGCTGCAAAAGCAGGACGCGCTCGAGCAGAGGCAACTCGCCGCCCGGATAGCCGAGCGGAAGAAGAACATGGATGCCGCGCTCGCCGCGTTGAAGGTGCATCTCGAGAAGATCCACGCGACGCACCAGCAGACCCAGGACGCGATCATCAAGCTCCTCGACTCATATGGCGTCAGCTATGCCGCTTCGGGGAAGGCTCTCGGCGACGCGTTCGCGGAGGGTCTGCGGAAGTCGATCGCGAATGCGGAGAGGGCCGCGCAGGAGCTCGCGGACGCGGTCTCGAAGTATCTGCCGCACTCGCCGGCGGAGAAGGGGCCGCTGTCGAAGCCGATCGGCTGGGGCTCCTACCTGATGGGAGGTCTCGCCGGGTCCGCGGCGGCCGCGTCTGCGGCGCTCGCGGGCGGCCTCTCCGCCCCGTCTGCGGCGTTCGCTGGCGGTGCGGGCCGTGGCGGATCGACGATCACGATCGAGGTGAACGTCCCGAGCGGATTCGTCGGCAGCCCCAAGGAGCTCGGTGACGCGCTCGCAACCGCGGTGTCGCGGTCAGCGCTCGCCGGGCACCCGTTGTGGCGCCAGGTCGTCCGGCAGGCGAATACGTAGGCGATGACCTTCTGGGCGATCGACTCCGGCCGCGGCATCCTGCCGCAGCTCTGCGTCGAGATCGACGTCACGAACGCCCCGACGAACCCGACACGGGTTTGGAGGGACGTCACTCCGGATGTGCGGTCGCTGACGTTCTCGCGTGCCGGCCGGATCGACGAGCTGCAGCGCACGCAGCCGGGCTCGCTGACGATGACGCTCGGGTCGAAGAACGCGAAGTACGACCCGACGAACCCGTCCGGTGTCGGGATCCGCCGTACGCAGTGGGTTCGCGTGCGGGCGCAGTGGAACGGCGTCACGTATGCGCGGTGGCAGGGCGTCATCGAGAACATCAGCCAGGCGTGGCCGCAGGCGGGGAAGGTTCCTTCGGTAGTCACGGTCACCGCGGCGGATGCGATGAAGGTGCTGACGCTGTTCGACCTGATCGGCCAGACGTTCGCCGCGCAGTCGAGCGACGCCCGCGTGTCCGCGGTGTGCGCACTCGCGGGGCTGACGGCGTCGATCGACGATTCAGGGGCATCGACGCTGGTGCCGGTGTCGACGCCGTTCGCGAAACAGTCGTACGCCGACCAGCATCTTCAGCAGGTCGAGCTCACCGAGAACGGCCTGATCTTCGCCGGCCCGGACGGGACGATCCACTTCCAGTCGCGCCACTACCGGCTCATCCACTCCGCGTCGCCGAAAGCGGTCATCGGCGACACGGGCGGGGCGATCTTTTATCGCGACAGCGCGACCGTCGACACCGACGACGCGTACCTCGTGAACTTCGTCACTGTCACGCCGACGAACGCCGACGGCTCGACCGGCACCGACGTCACCGCGTCGGATTCGACGTCGGTCACAAATCACTTCCAGCGGAGCAGCAGCACGGTCGATCGGACGATCCTCGTGTCGAGTCCGGCAGAAGCGGCCGCGTGCGCGCAGTATCTCGTCACCCTCCTGAAGGAGCCGTCACCGCGGATCCCGGCGGTCGAGATGATCGGGTCGCAGCTCGGCCGGCGCGCCCAATACCTGTGGCCGGTCCTGCTCGGCGCGAACAACAGCGACCGCTTCACCTTCAAGCGCACGGCCACCGGTAACGCGATCTCGCAGGACTGCTTCGTCGAGAAGATCACCGAGACGATCGTCCCGAACACGTCGTGGGACGTGACGTTTCAGATGTCACCGGCGGACGCGCAGTTCGGGTGGATCCTCGGCACGTCGAAGCTCGGCATCGACACCGTCCTCAACTACTAGAACGGGAGACAGTCTATGGCTCCTTCGTGGACCGTTCCGGTCGACGAAGCGACCGGCTTTGTCGTCGGCTCGCCTCTGTGGAATCAGCTGCTCGGCGCGTCCGGCGACCTGATGGTGCTCGCCGCGGTAGCGCAGGACGCGACGCTCGTCGACATCGTCTCGTCGGTGACCGAGACCGATCTGATCGGGGTCGCCGCAACCGGCGTCTCGATCCCCGGCGGCACTCTGCAGTCGGCCTCGAAGCTCCGCATCACTTTGCTCGCCGACCTGCTCAACAACACCGGCGGAGTCCACGGCGGAACGATCAAGCTCTATTGGGGCGGCAACGGCATCGCCGCCGAGCTGCTCGGCATCTCGTCAGGCGCAAATCGCCACACTGTCACCGCCGAGCTATTCATCGTCCAAGAGGCTGCTACCAACCTCGCGGGGATGATGGGTGTGGTTGCCGGGTATCCGGGTGCCGGCACGGCCGCGGTTCCGGCGCTGCTGCCTACCCCGAACGTGACGCGCGGCTGGTCGGACTTCACCGTCGACGGCACCGTCGCGCAGAACCTTCGTGTCACGTGGACGCCTGATCTCAACAGCGCCAGCCTCGAGTTCCGGAAGCGGAACATAGCCGTCGAGAAAGTAGGTAACGCATGATCACGTTCGACCAGGCCACGCAACTCGGTTACACCATCGTCCCCGGTGCCGGCAGTGGCGTCATCGTCAAGGACGGCTTCGTAGTCGCGCAGATCGTCTCGGACCAGCCGCGCTTCTTCTGCCTCCGCCACATCGCTGAGATCGAGGGCGACGACCTCGCTTCGACGCAGGTGACGAGCGGGCTGATCCAGCAGGTGAGCGGCGAGGCGTATGTGGATCCGCCGCCGCCTCCTCCGCCCGTGCCATCGCTGCAGGAGAAGGTCGCCGCCGCGCTCGAGCAGATCCAGACTGGCGACGGCACCGCCCCGGTCACCGCTGATCAACTCGCATCGGTCATCCAGGCACTTACGTCCTGACGACGATGCTGACGCGCGAGCAGATCATCGCGAGCCTCATCGTCTGGGGCATCGTCATCCTCGTGCTCGGCCTCGCCGTCGAGCTCGTCGGCTACGACCGCGTCGCTCCGTGGGTCACCTTGTCGGAGACTGCCTGGTGGATCGAGAAGGCCGTCCCGATCATGCGGTCGATCTTCTTCGGCTTCCTGATCGGCCTCGCCGTCCACATCCGCTTCCAGACCAAGTTCGGCCACGCCGAGCTCGGAGGCATCCTGATCGCCGTCGTCGTTCACGTCTTCTGGGGGGTCGCGTGACGCTTACAGCTGCAACCAGTGTGCTGTTGACGCCGGGGGCGCTCGCCGGCGCAGCCGGGCTCTGCATCAGTCTCCTGACGCTGCTGCATCTACGCCGACAGACCCGGTCGGGCGAACGGACAGACGCCCGGCAGGAGGCGATCGAGCTCGCGGAGGTACGCGGCCACGTGATCGAAGACCTCGAGGGGCGACTCGACGAGCTCGAGCGCGAGCAGGAACGCGAACGCAGAGAGCACTCGAAGAAGATCGAGCTGCTCGAGAAGGTCATCGAGCACGTCCGTACGGAAGCATCTGAGGCTCAACGGATGCTCGTCGTCGGGTTCCGCGGCGCCGCGATCAAGCTGCTAGGCCACCTCGAAGCCGACCCGGCCGAGGTTGACCAAGCAGTCGACTACCTCCGCGACATGTTGAACGGCGAAGCGCCACCACCGCCGGCGCGCCACCACCGCCGCGCCGCGTAGCGCCCGCCCTCTCCACCACTCCAAGGGAGATCCCATGAAGGCTCTGAGATGGGCAGGCCGCTGGCTGCGCACACACAAGCGCGGCGAGGAGGAAGCCGCCCTGGTCGTCGACGTCACCTGGATCGCGCTGCGGATCGGGCTCGCTTCGGTGCTCGGCGCCGGCGTCGCGTCGGCGGCTGTTCTCGGCCCCGGCCTGATCGACCTGTCGAACAACAACGGCTTCCGCGCTGCGGCCGCGATCGCCGCGCCCGGCGTGACCGCTGTCGAGGCGAAAGCGACCGAAGGCCTCGCGTTCCGCGACCACGTCTACCCGACCTTCCGGGCTGCGGCTGCTCGCCATCACCATGCTTTCGGCGGCTACCTGTTCCTCCACCCGTACGAGAGCGGGGCGGCGCAGGCCGACTACTTCCTCGCGTACGCGAAGCCACGGCCGGGGGACATTCAGCCGGTCGTCGATTCGGAGACCGGCTCGCCAGCAGCTGCGGCCCGCGCGACCTATGCGGCTCTGCGCGAGCTCGAGCGGCGCGGCTATCAGCCGCTCCTGTACGCGTCCAGCTCCTATCTCGGCGAGCTCATGCGCACCGACCCGCGGCTGAAGCGGTTCCGGGTGTGGCAGGCCGAGTACGGGCCGAGGCTGCATCTCGTCGCCGGCGTCCGCGTCGTCGCATGGCAGTTCACCGACCGGGCACGCGTGGATGGCTTCTCGATCGACGGCAGCCACCTCCTCGTCCGCAGCGTGCGCACGATCGAGTGGAAGCCTGCGAAGCCGAAGCGGCACGTGCGGCCGAAGCCGGTGAAGCTCGAGTGCGGCATCCAGAGGCCCGGCCCGGCGCCGCGAAAGACCGGCTGCCAGGTCCGCTGACCATGCTGCACGACTGGTTCGGCTGGCCGGACGGTGCCGTCCTCACGAACCTGATCGCGTCGGCGCTGACCGTCGTCCCGACCGTATTTCTGACGCTGCGGCATTTCCGCTGCTTGCACTGCTGGCGGCCGGCGCGCGTCCCGGTCAGCGGCACGCCCCATCACGTCTGCAAGAAGCACGCGGCCGAGCACGGCCACGCCCACCCGTAGAGAGAGGAGATCCATCATGGGGAAGAATCCGAACGCGGTCGCTGTCTGGGTCGCGAGCCATGCCGCGATCGCAGTCGAGACGCTCGTGCAGAAGTACGCGCACGCGCAGGTCGGCACGTTCTGGGAGAAGGAGCTCGTCGCCGACGTGTCGACGGTCGTCCTCTACGTCGGACGCAACGGCCTGAAGGCCGCCGTCGCCGGCGTGTGCCAGACCGTTAAAAGCGCGTGGACGGGGCCGACGGCGTCGGGGTCTGCGAAGTAGTCGTGGGCAGGCTGTTGAAGACCTCGACGCGCTGGATCCCTGTCGTCTACGTCGTGCTCGTCGCGTTGGCCGTGATCGCGGTCTTCTTCGGCGGGTACGAGTGCGGGCAGGGCTTTCCGGTCGTCAAGCGCGTGCCGCGGCCGCTGGTTTCGCGGTCGGCGAGCCTCGCCCAGGTACGGGCGAACTTCGCCGGGAAGGCGTACGTCCACGGGGCGCTGTCCGAGTTGCCGGGCTTCGCGTGCGATGGCTGGACGAACGGGAAGGCCGGGCATGGCTGGGTCGTGCTCGTGTGCTCGAAATGAGCGCCGTCACGTTCGGCCCGTACCGGGCGACCGTCGTCGAGATCCACGATGGCGACACGATCGACGTCGACCTGGTGCTCGCGAAGGTCGGCCGGCAGAAGACCGACGTCGACCTCGGCTTCAACGTCCACCGTGCGCCAGGTGGCGTCGTGCTCGAGCGGCAGGCGGTGCGGCTGCTTGGCTGCAACGCGCCCGAGCTCGCGACGCCGGCGGGGAAAGCCGCACTCGCGTTCCTCGAGACCGTGCTCCACGTCGGCGACGTCGTGACGCTCGTCTCGCAGGGCTGGGACAAGTACGGCGGCCGCATCGACGGTGCAATCACTCTCGCCGATGGGCGCGACCTCGCCGCCGTGATGATCGCCGCCGGTCACGCGGCGCCGTGGGACGGGAAAGGATCGAAGCCACTCCCCTCCGTTGCGGCATGACCGATGTCGCGATCGTCGACGGCTGGCCGCCGAACAGGGCCGAGCTCGTCGAGGCGTTCCATCCGGAGCCGGGCACCGTGTTCGCGTGGGACGGCACGGTCTACGTGCCGGGACTCGGCGACCGGCAGCTGCCTCCCGACCTGATCGCGCACGAGCGCGTCCATTTCGCCCAGCAGGCAGCTGTCGGCGGCCCGGAGGCATGGTGGCGGCTGTATATCGACGACCCGGAGTTCCGGCTCGAGCAGGAAGTCGAGGCGTACCGGGCGCAGTGGAAGATCCTGATGCGCCGGCCGAAACGCGAGCGGTTCGCACGGCTGTACGCGATCACCTGTGACCTCGGCGGCCCGATGTACGGGAACCTCGTGACGCCAGCGCGCGCTCGCGCGCTCATCACCGCAGCCTGAGGACTGGCCCGACCGTCCTCGGTGCCAGCATGGCCGCCCCCGCCCCCCTCCGGCGGGGGCGGCCAAATTCGTCGTTAGCTGCTGCTGACGTCCTCAAGCGCTGGCTCGCACGAGCCGATTCTCGATCCCGGAGGAACACCTTTCGGCCGCTGCTTCACGAACTCTCCCTTAGCTGAGTGGCCGACGAGCTTCAGACCTTGGATCGACGTCAGGCCTCCTCCGTGAGATCCGCCCTGCGCGATCGTGTAGGACGGATGCCAGTGAATTGAGACCGTCTCGACGGAGTTGTTCCGGAATTGAGCGTGAACGATCACATTCGATCCCTGCCATGCACACCACACGTTCGTGACGTGAACGTACTGGGTTAGCTGTCCGTTGCATCCGATGCAAAGCGTTGGGTCTTGGAGGAATCCGGGGGTCTTGTCGGTGATCGGAGTCGACGGCTTCGTCACCGCGGCCGCCGCCGCTGGCGTGCTGGCTGCTGCTGCCGGAGTCGAGGGCTTCTTTTTATGGCCGGCGGCCGCGGCAATGATCACCAGGACAACAAGGCCGACCAGGGCGATCTTCGTCTTGCGCCGCTTCTCGAAGAACCTTCCGACCTTCATCGTGCCTCCCTCGTTCGGTGCATTGTCGTTTGGCCGTGCGCCTGCTTACGATTGCTCACAATAGAGTGCGATGCAACCTCGGCTCTGCGGCGGAGGGGATTGAGCGACGACGGACCCGAGCGACGTGGAGTTCCTCGAGTCTGTGCTGGCTATCGTTGCGTCGCTTAGGCTCGCTTGCGGCGCGCTCGAGCAGGCCGTTCATTCTCGGCTGCTAGACGATCAGCACGCCGATGGGCATCATCCGCGGCGAGCCTCGCTGCGACTAGTCCCCCCTCCACCCGATCCTGATTGAGCCAGCCGGCTCGATCGAGGAGCTCGATGTAGAGATCCCACTCGGCCGGCGACTCCTTCTTCCACCGGTTCACGGTGCTCATCGAGATCGGCAGGCGCGCCGCGAGGGCCTCGTAGCTCTCGCCGGGGTTTCGCAGAGCTTCGAGTAGATCCTTTGTTGTCGGCCGCACATCTGAAGCCTCACTGGTGGCTGGTCTAGGGCGCAATGCCGCAAATGCCCTCTCGCTATTGACATGTCATTTCTGAGATGGCATCATCGGCACCATGGGACGGCTGATTGGAGGTCGGATCCGCGAGGCTCGGCAGCGCGCCGGGCTGACGCAGGGCCAACTCGCCCGGTCGATCGAGACCTCGGAGCGGAACATCATCCGCTGGGAGAACGGTCAGAACGAGCCGCGCGTTCATAGCGTCGTCGCGATCGCTAAGGCGACGGGGCACGAGCTCGACTTCTTTCTCACCGGCTCGGTCGAGTCGGACGACGACGAGGAGGCCGCCGCGTTGACGCTCGACGACTACCTCCGCGTGCGTGTCCGTCAGATCCTCCGCGAAGAGGTCGCGAACCTGTGAGGGCGACGCTGCCAGCCGAGGTCGCTGCGTTTCTGCATCGCAATGGCCCGGCGACGGTGCCTGAGATCGGCAGGGGCGTCAGTGCTCGCGACGCTGACGTGAAGCGGGTGCTCATCGAGGGCCGCTTTGAGCGCGTCTCGGCACCGGAGGGGAGGTCGGTGCGCGGCGCCTACTTCAACTCGTCCGATCTCGTCCCGTCGAGCGAGGCGACCGCTAGGCGTGGCGCACGCGACTGTGAGTTTCTGCTGTCCGCGCTCGCTGATGGCGAGTGGCACACGCTGAACGAGATCCTCGGTCGCAGCTTCCGCGATCGCGGTGTCGGCCTCACGGTTCATTCGCGCGCCGCCGAGCTGCGTCGCCGCGGCCACAAGATCGAGAACCGCACCGAGCGGGATCCGATCCCTGGCCCTGGCCGGCGCGGATTCACCAGGGCGGTGTCGTCGTACAGGCTCGTTGTGCGTGCCGGGAGCCCGCGGGCCCTCGCCGGTACGCACAACGAATCCGCTGAGGCCGCGTGATGGCACTGGTCGACCGGCGCGTCTCGGGGCCTCGCTTGACGTTCACCGTTCACGGACGGCTGACCCGGATGGCGCGGCTCGGTGTGGCGTTCTGCCGGCTGGGCGCGTGGCTGATCCGTGTCGGTGGCGTTTCGGAGGTCGAGGTCTCGTGAGCGTCATCGACGACGTCGAGATCCGCGCCCGCTTCGACGAGGCGGTCATGGACGCGATCGGGCTCGCGGATCGGCTGGTCGAGCTCGTTGAGCATGAGATCGGCCTGTCGCCTGAGCTCGCGCGTGCGGCGGTCAACTTCCGCCAGCAGCGGACGCTGATGCGCAGGTTGCGCGCTCTCGCTCGCGAGGAGGGCGGCTTCTGATGGCGCTGCTCTGGATCGAGAACATGCGCCGGCGCGAGGGTGCGGCGCTCGCGCGGCGGCTGGGGCTGCATCGCCGTGAGGATCTTCTTCGCCGTCCGTCTGAGGTGGCGGCATCTCGGGAGACGTCGGCGCTGGTTCACGAGGCCGCTTGTGAACCTGTTGCCGACGTCTCCCCGGACGCCGAGGAGGGCCGGTCGTGAGGCGGTCGGCGTTGAAGCGGAAGACGCGGCTGCGGGCGCATAAGCCGCTGCGTCGCTCCGCTGTTCTGCTGCCTGGCCGGCGTGCACCGCAGCTGGTCGACTCGACGATATGGCGCCGCGACCTCGGCCCGTGTGTGGTGTGCCCGGCTGAGGGCGGTGTCTGCTCGGGGATGGTGCAGGGCCATCACGCGGTCGCGAAGTCGAAGCTTCGGCAGCTCGGCCTGACGGCGGCGTGCATGGATCTCCGTAACCGCGTCTCGGTGTGCGAGCACCGGCATGAGCAGCATACGACCGGCTACCGGCCGATCCCGCGGGAGCTCCTGCCGGCGTCGGTGTTCGAGTTCGCGGCTGAGCATGGGCTCGGCTGGTACGTCGATAAGCACTACCCGGCGGCGGCTTCGCCGTTGGAGGCAGCGTGACGCCGCTCGCGATCGCCGCGATCGTGTCCGCGGTGGGTGCGCCGCTGTTCGTCTTTCTGTTGCTCGTGTGGGTCGGTGGGCAATCTGAGGAGGGCCGTAGGCGATGGTGACCGCGCCGGTGCTGGTGTGCTCGACGTGCGACGGGTACGAGTTCGTCGACGGGGACGTCGTCGACGGTCCGAAGGTGCGCTGCCCGGACTGTCCGCCGAAGGAGCGGTGCATCGTCCATGACCTGATCCTCTCGGTGGGTCGTCGCTGCCCGCGTTGTACGCGTGAGGCGCGGAACGCGGTGCCGCTCGTCGTCCTGTCTTCGTCTCTGCCAGCTGATCTTCGCGCTCGCGCGGCTCGCGCGGCGCAGCCCATCGAAAGGAGCGTTGCATGAGCGTTCTCAGCGACCGTCTCGAGCAGATCGAGGCGCTGCGTCTCGCGTCCGGAGGCCACTCGTCGTTCGAGCAGGGCGCCTGCATCATGGAGGCCGTCTCGTACGTTGCGGGGGAGCCGTTCAGCGACCATCCGGAGTGCGCGTCGCGGCTGCTGACGTCGTTCCTGATCGGTCTGAACGACCGGTTCGACGACGAGGCCCGGCAGCTGTTGAAGCCGTACATCGTGCGGCTCGTCGGCACGAACACCGGCCCGGAGGACGAGGAGCGGCGGAAGTGGATGCTCCGCGACTGGCTCGTCCACGAGTACGCGCCCGCGCGCTTCCGAGCGGCCGGCCTTACGGCTGAGGCCGAGCAGTTCGAGGGCCTCGTCGCGATCACCGGCTCCGCCGAGTGGGAGCAGGCGCGCGACACGATCTACGCCGTCCGTGACGCGGCGTGGAAACGCCGCAAGGAGGCATTCCAGCGCCTGAACGCTGCCGCTGCCGCTGCCGCTGTCGCTGACGCTGACGCTGACGCTGACGCTGCCGCTGCCGCTGCCGCTGTCGCTGACGCTGACGCTGACGCTGCCGCTGCCGCTGTCGCTGTCGCTGTCGCTGTCGCTGTCGCTGCCGCTGACGCTGACGCTGACCTGAAGGTCTTCAAGGAGGCGACCGCTGCGGCGGTCGCCGTGAAGAAGAGCGGCGGCGCGTATTGGGATCAGCGCCGTGCGGCCTATGAGGTGTTCCGGCCGTACTACGTCGAGCGGTTCCGCGAGCTCGCGCCGGGTCTGCGTGAGTCGGTGCTGCAGCTCGTCGATCGCCTCATCGACGTCTCGAAGCGGGAGGACGCGTGACCGCCGCGGTCTACGTCCCGCTCTGGGTTCCCGGGCTGGCGTTCTGCTTGCTGTGTCTGATGCCGGACGCGTTCGGGCTCGCGCGCGGCGTGCTCAGGTCGATCGCTGCTCGCCGGCGCCATCGGCGTCTGCTCGAGCGGCTATGGCGTGACGAGGTTGGCGGCAGCCGGGCATCTGCCCATGAGGACATGGCAACGACTCGCGGTGTTCCGCGCCTGGCTGCCGTCGACAATCTGCCGAGAGGCGCGGCGTGAATCCGAGGCTGCGGATCGTGAACGAGAGTGGTGTCGGCCACCGGACGCGCGTGCTTCTCGTAGAGGACGTCGACCATGACGGGGAGATAGTTGAGGTCGTCCGTGACGTGACGGCGGCGTTGCGCGTGACGAAGATCGACGTCGCGGTACACGTCGGCGAGGTCAACCGTGCCCACCTCGAGTGTCTCGCGGTGACCGGCGAGATCGATGCTGAGCTTGACGCGCTCGCGATCCGTTTCGTCGGTCGTACCCGGTTCGGGCTGCTCGTCTGGCGGCTGAAGAAGTGGTGGTGGAACGTCCGGCTGCCAGTCGCTGATACGACAACGTTGGGCAATACGGCGCGCACTGTGACGCCCGGACGGCGGGAGTTGTGGTGACGCCGGCCGAGATCGCTCATTTCGCGGAGTTGATCTCGTCGTTGATCGTCTCGGCTGCTCGCACGGATGACCCGGCGAAGCTGTCGGAGATCCGGGCCGAGCTCGTCGACGCGATCGACGGGGCGCTGACTCTGCTTGCGCACGATGCAGGGGCGTCGATCCCGCTCGTCCGTGACCTTCTCGCGGGGGCTCACGGATGAGCTCGAGCGCCGCCGTGTGCTCGTGCCGGAAGTTCGGGCGCTGCCTTGCGTGCATCCTCCGGGATGGCCTCACTCGGTTTCGGCCATGTACGTGTGATCAGCGGTTCCTCTCGCAGGGCGTCCATGACATCGCCTGCCCCGAGCACGGAATCGCCGGGCTCAGGAGCGCCGCGTGACCGAGGCGACGTTGACTCTGGCGGACGCGGCACGGATGATGCGCGACGCCGTGAAGGATCGCTCTTATCGAGCGACCCCACTCGGCCTCGACGTCGCGCGCTATTACCGCTGGAAGAAGAACGAGTGGGGCGCAACCGCAGAGACACTGCGCGACTACGAGGCCATCCTCGCCCGCCTGGCGCTGTATTTCGCTGACCTCGAGCTCGCTGATTTCGCGCCGCCGGTTGGAACGGAGCGGCTGCGTGAGTGCTGGGATCACTTCTGGGGCGACCGGTCGGCTCGCACGCGTGCGAAGGTCAGGTCGGTCTGGGTTGATTTCTTCGAGTGGGGCGTCCGCGAGCGCAGCCTGCACGGGAATCCTGCGCGGGCGTTGAGCCGGCCGAAGATCCGCGACACACGCATCGACACGTTCATGCCGTCGATCGTCTCCTCAATCCTCGCGGCCCAGGCGTATCCGGCCGACTGGTGCCTCGCCGATCTCGTGCTCCGGTACGGCGTCCGGCGGTCCGGCCTGGTGAACGCGCAGCCGAAGGACTTCGACGTCGAACGGCGCTTGTTCACGTGCAGGACGAAGGGTGGCCGCATCTACGAGATCCCGATCGTCGACGACGACTTCTGGCTGAAGCTCGGGCTCCTGCAGATCGAGGCGCAGCTACAGCCCGAGCACTGGCTCCTATACCGACAAGACACCAGGCGGATGAAGGTGCCAGACGAGGACGCGACCGAGTTCGTGACCTTCGCTGACCGCCGGCAGGGCTACGCGGAGATCACGCGTCGGAAGCACACGATCCAGCCGACCGGGAAGCTCGCCCATCTGTGGTGGTATCGGTGCCTCGTCCGCGCGGGCCTCGTCGAGAAGGGCACGACCGCCGGCATGAACATGCACCGCGGACGACACACGGCGGCGACCGAGCTCCTGCGCTCCTCCCACAATCTGAAGCTCGCGAAGCTGCTGCTCGGACACGCCGATATCAGCTCGACCGACCGGTACTCGCAGCTCGACACGGCCGACCTCGCGATGGCTCTTCTGCACTCGTTCGAGGCTGAGGTCTAGGAGCAGTCGTGGCGGAAATGTCCGACCAAAACCGCCGTGAGGGGCAGTCTGCCGCCAGGGAACGTTTCCGTGATCCAAAGGGATGGCTGCTCGACAAGCTCCCGTGGCCGATCAGACGCCTCTATATGTCGTGGCAGTTCCGCGAGTGGGTGCCGGACGGCGCGCGCTACATCGGCCATCGTCGTCCTCCGCGTGAGGCGTTCGAGTGGGGTCGCAAGCTCGCCCGCGAAAGCAGCGACCCGGAGGCCAGAGCGGCGGTCGCCGCGTGGGATGAGGAGCATCCAAATGGCTGATCCGAAGATTCGGGAGGGTAGGTCGCACGAGGCCGTTGGTGCCGCCGCGACTGACAAGACGCCCAGGTGTCTCCCTCCCGATGCTAGTGCCGCCAGGAGGCTTCTATGAGCATGGAAATCGACGGCGAGGAAGTCGAGTCGCCGCTGATCTTCGAGGAGATTCACCCGATGGACTCGATCCGCATCCCCGGCGCTGCCCGGAAGCTGATTGACGCGCTCGACAGGATGCACGAGAGATCGGTGTTGAGCATCAACGTCCGTGAGGCGCGGGAAGAACTGCGCGCGCTGGTCGAGTATCACGAGCGAAGGGGTCGGCCCCGTGGCGACTGACAACACGCCTGCCGCCAACGCGCCTGAGCCGGAGGTTTGCCCGACGTGCGACGGCGACGGGTACACCGAGACGTGGAACGACGATTCAGTCGGACGTGGTGATCACGCTCTGCACCGACTGCGGGCCTGGGCCTGGTGACTTCGATGGCTGATCGCCCCGATGCCGCGTCCGATCCTCTCTACGACTTCTCGGAGCCGCGTTGCGGCCTCGACCACGAGCACGACTCCTCATGCTTCAAGATGAGCTTGGCCGCCCCACACCCTGCCGCCTGCAACCACTCACCGGAAGGCGACGGGGAAGCCACGGTCGGGAGCGCGGGTCGGTGAGCGCGACGAACGACACGGGCGCTAGGGGCGGCCATGCCGCCTCGGCCCTTGGCTTGACGCCCGTCGAGCTGCAGATGGCCCGCATCCTCGTGTCGGCCGGTGCGACCCACGCGTCCGCGGCGCGCGCCACGGTCATGCTCCGCAACGGGGCAACGATCGACCAGGCTCGCGAAGCGTGCGAGTTCGCCACCGAGGCGGCCCGGTTTGATGCCGAGCTTCTCTTCGCCGAATTGTTCCAATCCGAAATCGCTATTAGCAGGGAGAATGGAGGCGGCGGGAATCGAACCCGCGTCCGCAGCCGCACCGCATGAGCATCTACAAGCTTAGGCTGCCCTTTGATTTCGCCCGACGGCCGGAGTGCAACCGCCCTACCGTCGCGCTAGC
>Ga0070741_10005172_pt1 | contig 29299 bp, 29 predicted proteins | sample Coa_R1_4_FD_66440 | JGI IMG/M metagenome (GOLD analysis project Ga0070741, IMG submission 66440) | Surface soil microbial communities from Centralia Pennsylvania, which are recovering from an underground coalmine fire - Coalmine... | ecosystem: Environmental > Terrestrial > Soil > Unclassified ... | reverse complement strand
TTCAAACAGGCGGTCCATAGCCTCGCGCAACGAAACAACATCGTTAAATGGGTTATACCGTGTCAGATTTGCCATTGATGTATCTCCTTTTCAGTATTGAACTTAACGTACCTTGAAGTATTGAACGGGTCACTGTATAACCCGTTCGCTTATGTTCATCTTCCTTGTTTCTCTATACACACTATATCCCATAATGTGTTAGAGTAACGTATGCAGTATGTAAGAAATATGTTAGAAAAGTTGATAGCTCATCTGTCAAGGTCCATCCAGAAGCGCTCTATCCTGCTGTCAGACAAATGTTTCCTGCCTATACCCGCCTGCGATGGAGGATTAAACACCTTCACACAGCAACAACTGCCGAGGCAGTTGTTGCTGTGTGAAGGTGTTTCCCCGCATCCCAAACCGACACTGTTAGGAGACACTATTTGTGTGTTCCCCTCCGCACGTCTCTCGTAGAGATAATGTACTCATAAGGCGTGCAGAGGGAGAGAGGTTTCCCAACAGTGTCAAAACGATGGAGAACTCGCTCGTTTTTAGCACAAGCTAGGATCAACCATCAAAACGAGAGCCAGAGCTCCGAAAAGCTGTTGCTCCTACACAAAGCTCGGCTGCTGTTGCTGCGATGTCATCATCACGAGAGGAAGCACAGAAGCCAGAGGATTCTGCTGCTGCTGCCACTGTGGCTGCTGGTGCTGCGACATCAACAGGAGAGGAAGCACAGAAGCCAGAGGATTCTGCTGCTGCTGCCACTGCTGTTGCTGCTTGTGTTGCTGCGCCATCAATATAATAGGAAGCACAGAAGCCAGAGGATTCTGCTGCTGTCCAAACCCGGGTTGCTGTTGCTGCTGTGTCATCAGCAGAAGAGGGAGCACAGAAGCCAGAGGATTCTGTTGCTGCCCAAACCCAGGTTGCTGTTGTTGCGTCATCAACAAGATAGGAAGCACAGAAGCCAGAGGATTCTGCTGCTGTCCAAATCCATAACCTTTTTGATAGCCATACCCACCACCACTGATCTCTCGCGTGACAATCTCCTCGATAACAGGATCGAGTCGTGAGCGGATTGCTTCTCGGATAGAAGTTGTCGTCATAAAAGTCTCCTTTCGGTGTCCATATCAAATGGATGAGATGGGGATGGACCCCAAACTGTCTATTGGAGTACATAACAACAGGTTTTCCTTTACTCCGGCTCAGAGTGAAGCCGAATAGAAAACTCTCAAGGGATGATGTGTAGCCTGTCATTTGTACTCCCTTTTCACTATACACCCAGAAAAAAATCACACCTTATCTCTCAAGGTCTACTACTCATTTCAGGGGTCCCCACAGGCGCGGATGGCTCCATAAGGAAATATATGCTCTCGACGACTTCCTTGCATTCTGTTAAAATGCCTCTAAAATAATTTCTCTGTACCTGGGAGGACTGCTGACGTGACTGTGAAGCAACAACCAACATCAAAAGATATAGAATATGTATTGACGCGAGGGGTGGCGCAGGTCGAGAAGCAAGATGACTTACGCCGCCTGCTCCTTGAGGGCAATAAAGGGCAACCTTTGCGTGTGAAACTTGGCGTAGACCCTACCCATTATGATCTGACGATTGGGCATGCCGTCGTTTTCCGCAAACTGCGCCAATTCCAGCGACTGGGACATAAGCCAGTCGTGGTGATTGGCGACTGGACGGCTCGCCTGGGTGATCCCAGCGGCAGGCTTGAGGCTCGCAAGCCGCTTACCGAAGAGCAGGTCAATGCCAATGCCGCCACTTACTTCGACCAGTTCTTCAAGATTGTTGATCCTGCTCAGACCGAGGTACGTCGTCAGAGCGAGTGGTTCGATAAGTTTACGCTAGCTGATGCGATTAAACTGCTTGGTTACAAAACTGTGGCCCAGATGCTGGAGCGCGATGATTTCTCGAAGCGCTACAAGAGTGGCATCGAAATCTATCTTGCCGAATTTATGTATCCACTGTTGCAGGGCTATGATTCTGTAGCGTTACAGGCTGACGTGGAGATTGGTGGTACCGATCAGACCTTTAACCTATTGGTTGGCCGTGAACTCCAGCCGATCTTTGGGCAACTCCCACAGCAGATCCTGACGGTTCACCTGATTGTGGGACTTGATGGCGTCAAGAAAATGGGTAAATCACTCGATAACTATATCGCCATCACCGCTCTACCTAAAGATATGTTTGGCAAGCTCATGTCACTGCCCGATCATGCCATGCGCTCCTACTTTGAGACACTGACCGATGTCCCTGAAGAGCAGCTGACCGAGTTTGATCGCAAAATGGCGGAAGGAACGCTCAATCCACGCGATGTCAAACTGCGTATGGCCCGCGAAATCGTCAGCGAGTTCCACAACGAGCTTTCTGCACAGGAAGCCGAAGAGGCATTCATTCGTCAGTTCTCCGAGCGCAAGTTACCGACCGATATCCCTGACTATCCTCTTGCAGCCTCTACCAATATCATTGAACTGATCGTGGATGCGAAGTTGGCAAATAGCAGAAATAACGCCAGAGAACTGATCAAGCAGGGAGGTGTCTCCATTTTCCCCAAAGGGGAAGAAGGTGAGGCACAACGCATTACCGATTTTGATTTTACGGTCGATGTGATTGATGGGGCAGTGCTCAAAGTAGGCAAGCGGCGCTATATCCGTATCAAAGCTGCGCATTAAAGCTGAGTGAAACAGCATCATCTATTGTTCTAGCTGTAAGGAGGTCGAGCAAATGCCCCAGGCAACTATTGGTGTGATTGGCGGCAGTGGGCTTTATCGCATGGAGAGCATGACCGATGTCGAGGAAGTCAAGATCCAGACGCCGTTTGGCGACCCGAGCGATGTGATTGCTCTTGGCAATGTCTCAGGTGTATCGATGGCCTTCTTGCCACGGCACGGGCGCGGCCATCGTCTCAGCCCCACAGAGATCCCTGTTCGTGCGAATATCTGGGCGCTAAAGAGTCTTGGTGTTGAATGGGTGATTTCCGTCAGCGCCGTTGGCAGTTTGCGCGAGGATGTTGCACCGCGTGATCTGCTGATTCCTGACCAACTCTTTGATCGCACGAAGAGCCGCGTAAATAGCTTCTACGAGGGTGGCCTCGTTGTACACTGCTCCTTTGCCGAGCCATTCTGTCCCACGCTGAGCAGACTGCTGCTCGATTCGGCACGTGAACTGGCTGATGTCAAAGTGCATGCAGGAGGAACCTATGTTTGCATGGAGGGTCCGCTGTTTTCTACGAAGGCCGAATCGAATGTGTATCGCAAACTGGGTATGGACATCATCGGCATGACTGCTCTGCCAGAGGCAAAATTGGCGCGTGAGGCCGAGTTGTGCTATGCCACGATTGCCTGCGTGACCGACTACGATGTCTGGCACGAGTCCGAATCCCCAGTCACTGTCGAGATGGTCATCGCCAATCTCAGTGCCAATATAGCAAACGCACAGCGTACTCTCCAGGGCGTAGCCCAGAAGATCCCCGCTGACCGTACTCAGGTTGCCTGCGACTGTGCGAACGCATTGGCTTCGGCCATCATTACAGATCCCGCTTCAATCCCGCCTGATGTGAAAGAGAAATATAAACTCCTGATCGAGAAATATATTGCTGGCTGATCGCCGTCTGTTTTCTCCCAACATGTGAGATTCAGTTTTGAGCACAGGCACGCGTAACGACATACCCTTGCGGCCGTGCCCCCTTTGGGGGTTGTTGCGTGTTCTCTGCTCAAAACTGAATCTCACACCCTCTCAAGATGTGTCTGATTTTTGAGAACGTCTGATGAGTCTTCATTCTTAATAATGTGCATGTTTACTCATCGGGAGATAGAGAAGCAGGAGCGGTAGAAAGTAAATAACGTTGCTGGACAGCGAGTAGACGCCCAAGAATGTCTATCTCTTCCTTGATATTTGTAGACCCATCTACGGGCAGGTAAGAGATCATACCAACTTTTTCGAGATGCATATACATCTCAACAGCGTTCCCGAACACGATCAACTCTTGTGCAGAGCACAGTACTGGAATAACTGATCGTTTCTCTTTTCCCTCTGCAATTTGGCTAATGAGAGCTTGACAACGTTGCTTGAGTGACTGCAAGGGAGGAAGTACGATATCACGGGAGACAGCAGACAGGCCTACCCTTTGTAGAGTTCTGATATAGATGTCCGCTGCTATAAGCATAGTAGAAAGCTCAACAGGTTCAACATGCAAGACCTCATTATTCGCGTGTGGTGGTTGTGATGTCATGCTTCCCCCTCCCTGACTATCGTGCGTGTTCCAGAGGATGCACATCCAGGAACAGGCGCGGAGACGAGTGCAAGCGCATCTTGTATATGGAACGGTTTGATTAAATAGCTTACGTCTGTTGTCTTTACCGTTCGCTGTATGTCTTCCTGCTCTTCCTTTATCACCATTGCAACAATATGGGTATCTGCCCTCTGCCTTTTCGCGACGTCTATTACCTTGTACGCCTCTCTCTGATCATCGATAGCCAGAAAGATCATATCAGGAGCATTGGGCAGGCCAGGCAGTATCCCTAATGCTTCTTGAGGAGTATTACACACGATCACCTGATGACCAGCGTTACAGAAGTGAGTACGAAGTATGATTTGTATGGTCCTTGACCGATCTATCACGAAGATACGCTTGCTACTCATGTCATCCTCTCCCTTTTTTGTTCTGTTACACTAAGCTGATGTCGTAGTGTGGCACGATAATACATTCCCTTCTAGCCCCCAGGTTGGTGTTTCCATGAGGAGAGCCACCTCTTTGTGTTTTCCCTCTTCAAGAAGTTTTAAGAGATATTCCGCGCTCCGCTCCATACGGGCGGTAATACTTTCATGGTTGGCAACGATTGCTAGCCCATGAATCCCTTGTTGTACTGCTTGCTCTTGTAAGGCTTGTTGTTCTCTGAATTTGGCTACCTCGCTTTTTGCCATGATAGAGTGTCCTTTCCCGATAGTCTATCGACGTACACCGCTTCTCTAAGAAGAGAGCGACAAGATAGGTAATCTATTCGTTGAGTAGCGTAACATAGTCAAGGGCTTCTACAAACCCTACTTTTCTGCATATGACTCTCTAGCGTCATGTTTTTTTTTGAGGTAGCCTGGACAAGCAAGTAATCTTTTTCTATACTTAAAGCCAGCATGATTAGCATAGAAATTCCACAAAGGAAGGTTGCTATGGTTACAGAATCGGCACTGGCGATCTATTGGGGAGTTGGGGGACAATATGGCCCGTTTGACGAGCAAAAAGAAGGTGAATGGACAGGTTGGCCCGACTTTGGGCAGGTCCTCCGCTATTTTCGTAAGAAAGCCAAGCTCACAGCGAAAGAGTTTGGTATGATCTACGGTAGATCAGTGAATCCCGATGGTAGTCCTATTACGGAAAGGCAGATCCTCAGAATGGAACTCGAGAATCAAGTACCGGCAGACATGAATAGGCGAAAACTCATAGCGCGTTTATTGAACATTCCGCCCATGCTTCTAGGTCTTGCAGTGCTCGAAGACGTTATAATACAGCCCCAGGAAGCAAGCACAATCATAGCAACGGGACAAACTACATTACACAAAGTCTTAGCAGACATGACCAAGTATCAAAATAACGTCCGTACCCTATGGATGCTACACGATACAAGTCAGGTGCAAAGCGCACTCAATCAGATCAATACTGATATACGAGATTTAGACAGCCTGGAACCTCAGGCACGCGGAGATTTGCTGTATCATATACAAGAACTCTTGTTTAGTTATCACCTTCTTGCTGCTCATATCGTGAGAGATCAGCGAAAGTTCAGCTTATCGCATTACCATGCAAATAAAGCAGTAAGAGTAGCTAAAGCTATGCAGGATAGCGACCTCATAGCAACAGCCCTTTACACACGAGGATGCACCTATCTAGAGTGGGGAATGTTTTGCGACTTAAAAAAAGGAGTGTTTCAGGTGCAGCATGATAAGATAGAATCAGCTATCAGTGACTTGGAAGGAGCGAAGAAAGTAAACGAGGACAATGAAAAAAATATCCACCCACAACTATTAGGCCGTATTCATGTTCATCTAGGCCGCGCTTATGCTATGCTGAACATAAGCAAGGGGGAACAAGTTCCAGGTTTTGCTATTGCATTGTTAGACCAGGCCGAAGAAATGGTAGATGTCCAGACCATTGACGACCCATATACACGGATATTAGTTACCGGTCATCGGGTGAGCTTCGTAAAAGCAGGATATCATGAAGCGCGAGCCGCAGCCTTTAACGCGGGAAAGATGCCTGGTCAAGCGTTAAAGGAGCTAAAGATTCGGGAAGCCCAACAGCCAGGGGTAGGAAAGGATTTAACTCGCCGTCACGTGTGGTCCGATATCATCGCTGCAAATTCATTCATAGGGCTAGGAAACTATGAAGAAGCAGCTAAACATGCTAAAAGTGCTCTTGCAGCTTCTCAAGATATCAAATCTATCACTAACTTTACAAACATCATAGATATTTACGGGAAACTTTTGAGAAGTCCCTACAAAGCAGATGCAGACGTACAGGAGCTAGGGGATATGTTGAGAGACATACTAACTACTCGTATGGGGCAAAAATAGGCACCAAGGGGACGTTATCCAGCGTCCCCTTGCTCAACAACAGTAGCGATCAAAGCGCGATATAGTGGAATGCTTCAGCAAATGCATAACTTTTCGCTGCTCCTGCTTCTGTTCCCCATCTACGAAGATACCCACTAGGATGATTCGTGGGGTTTACCTGGCTAACGTGAGCGCAACGTGCTTCTATCTTTCTGTCAATTACTTCACTAATATCTACCCAATGATTCGGGTCATCTGTGTTAAAGCAGTATATCTGCTTTACGTTATGCTCTGTTATGCCATCTCTCACTTGCTCAGGAAAATTCATTCTGTCTCTTGACACCGCTATTGCATCAAAAGCGCATACCCCTGTTGCACGATGGTCAGGGTGAAGTTCGTAGCGTTTCCAGGGATCAAAAGTGAAAATTACGTCAGGCCGCCATGTCCGTATTCTGAATGTTAACTCCCGTCGTAGTGATAATGTTGACTCGATAGCACCATCATAATAACCATCTAAAAAGGTAACCATTTGAACTCCTAAAATTTTAGCCGCTTGCCGCTGCTCATCTTCTCTGATAGAAGACAAACGATCAGGTGTCATACTAGGATCATTGCTACCTTTATCCCCTCTGGTTATTACCAGATAGTGAATCTCTCGCCCTTCAGACGCAAGACGAGCCATCGTTCCACCACTGAAGGATTCGGCATCATCGGGATGAGCAATGATTACAAGTATACGTTGCCCCCCAGGGGGAACCAACACAGAAGCAGGTGTTGTCATGACTGGAATCCCTTTCAGTTCTATGGCTGTAGCATCAAACCAATCTCTTACAAGAGTATATCATCAGATGGCTTGACAGAGCCCCTTGCCCATACCCCGTCATACTCCATAAGGAATAGCTAGCGCCGATGATTGAGAGTCTTTTTTTTGTCTTTTGTTTCAGCCTGGTTATCCTCAGCTTGTGCTGGGCGCAACGTTTGAGCCAGCAGAGCAATTGTGAGGCAGAGCAGCACCACAAGAGCCAGAGCACCGCGTAAAGAAAGAATCTCCGCCAGTTGCCCGATCACTGGAGGGCCTACTAACGTTGCTGCATAAGCCATTGTTGCGACCGCCGCCAGCGAGAGCCCCGGAGCCAGACCAGGAACCCGGCTGGCTGCACTGAAGACAAGCGGAGCGAGACAGGCAATACCTGCGCCCACACAGGCAAGCCCGATAATAGCTGTAATCGGCTGATGGATGAGCAGTGTAATCCCCAATCCTAAAGCGGCGAGCAAGGCTCCCAACCGGGCCTGTTTGACTGGCCCGATGCGCTGTGTCACGCGATCCCCATTCAGACGTGCTATAGTCATGGTCACTGAATAACATGCGAACCCTGCTGCAGCTAGACCAGTGCTGGCACCAAGTGAGCTGTGAAGATATACACCGCTCCAATCAATAATTGCCCCCTCGGTCATGAAAGAACAGAACCCGATAATACCCAACCCTAGCAATGCTTTGGTGGGACGTGCGAAGATAGGTGTTTTGCTATCAGATTGTGTGGCAACGGGTAAGAGCCAGCGACTGCCGAGCAAAACGCTAACTCCCAGGAGAAGCGAGACCAGCAGAAAATGCAGCGGTGGAGTAACATTCAACCACGCCATCAAACTACCGAAACTGGCTCCAGCAATACTACCAGCGCTCCAGAGGCCATGAAAAGACGACATGATTGGGCGACCATAGCGCTCTTCTACCGCCGCACCCTGGGCATTCATCGACACATCCATAGCACTATTTGCAGTACCGTAGAGCGCCAGGGAGAGCCATAAGAGCAGCGCGTTCGGTACCAGGGCCGGAAGTACCAGAGCAGCACAGCAAACGGGAGCTGCCAGCGCCGTCGTCACGCGACTTCCCAGCCTCGTAATCAACCAACCGGTAATAGGAAAGGAGGAAAGCGCTCCTACCGCCGCGCCCCACAGTGCAATACCGAGCGCGCCTGTGCTCAGCTGGAGATGCTGTTGTATTGTAGGAATACGCGCGGCCCAGCTTCCCAGCAACATACCATTGACAAAAAACATCACCGAGACGGCAATCCGTGCCGCTTGTAGCAGCGTTGGCTTCGTGGACAAATAAAGCTCCTTATCCAGAGGACAGATCTTCCTGTACCTGAGAGGGATGAGATACATCTCTCCAAGTTTACACGTAAAGTTGCCCGACTTCAAGGGCATTTTCCGCTCTTCCGTCCTCTTCCCCTGCAATTTTTCGCAGCGACGTGCGCAAATATCCCCAGAATAGACAACATTCAAAACGCCCTGAAAGATTAAAAATATGGCTTGACAAATGCCATGAAGAGGTGTAGAATAAAGCCATCCTGTAAAGAAAGAATAAATGTTCGAGTGGGATTGGACCGATTTTCTTCCGGTCCTGCTGGTCGGCGTAGTTGGGTCCTGCGCGGCAGATGTTTATGAACCCCGCCAGGCCCGTGAGGGAGCAACGGTAAATGGACCTCTCTGGGTGCCGTAGGGCTGCCTGACTACGCTGACCAGCAGGACCGGGAGAAAATCGGTTTTCTATGCCATCTGTATCTTCTATCAGAGGGTTGGTTTGTGGTCCGTCAGCTGGATCACTGGCGGGAGTTCCGGGAGTTGTAAGTTATGGCCTCACAATCGCTTTATCGCAAATGGCGCTCCCAGACCTTCACCGAGCTTGTGGGTCAGGAAGCTGTCGTTCGTACTCTGAAAAACGCACTCAATAGTGGTAACCTGGCTCATGCCTATCTCTTCACCGGGCCGCGCGGCACCGGCAAGACCTCTATGGCTCGCCTCCTTGCCAAGACCATCAACTGCACAAACCCACAAAACGGGGAGCCTTGCAACGAGTGCGAGCAGTGTCGTGAGATTACCGCTGGCAATTCGTTCAATGTGATTGAGATCGATGCGGCTTCCAATCGCGGTATCGATAGCATTCGCGAACTGCGCGAAAAAGTAATGATGCCCCCCTCCACCGGCAAATACAAGGTCTATATCCTCGACGAAGCTCATATGCTCACGACAGAAGCATTTAATGCCCTGCTCAAAACGCTGGAAGAACCACCTCCACATGCTATTTTTGTGATGGCAACAACCGATGTACATAAGATGTTGCCTACCGTTCTCTCTCGCTGCCAGCGTTTCGACTTCAAGCGCTTCTCGGTGCGCCAGATCGTTGATCATCTCCATTTTGTTGCGCAGCAGGAGCATATCAAGCTAGAGGGTGGTGCTGCTGAATTGCTTGCTCGTGCCGCTGCCGGTGGCATGCGCGATGCCCTCAGCCTGCTTGACCAGGCCATTGCTTATTCCGGTCAGGAGATCTCGCTCGCGCAGGTCCAGACTATGCTCGGCGTGGCCGATCCACGTGCCATTCAGAAATTCATCACGCATGTTGCCAATCTGGACAGTCGCGCCGGACTACATCTGATCCATGAACTTTCTGAGGCTGGTGCCGACTTGCGCCAGATCAATATACAGGTGATGGATCGCTGGCGCGCGATGATGCTTGCCAAAAATGGTGCTGATATTGGGACGATCCTGGATATTACAGAGGAAGAGATCAAAGAGATCAAGGAACTCGCCCAGTATTTTTCCCTGGAAGAACTACCCGAATGCGCACGTATCTTTGCACAAAACGATCTGATACAGAAGAATACGGGAACGCCGCAGCTTGGTTTGGAACTGGCATTCCTGGCCTGTCTTGATCTGCATCGCCGAGGGCAATCCGGTCAATCGCAGTCATCCGCATCTCTTGCTCCTGCCGCGTCTGTAACGCCGCTTCGTCCTGCTGTAGCTGCGCAGAGTCAACCACGTTCCGCATCTGTACAGGAACAAAGAACACCAAATGAGCCTTTACCATTGCGTAAACTATCACCTACCAATGGTGATGTGCCCGTCTCCACGCCCCGTGTCGAGGCAAAGCAAACACAACCTCCAGCGGTACCTCCTCCACCTGCAAGAGTAGAAGCGGAGGAGGCATTGCCTGATTGGGATGAAGTAGCGTATACGGACGTTGAGGCAGATGAACCGGCAGCATCTCCTGTACCACGGGAGCCACCCGTAGCTGCTGTGTCCCCTGTGCTTATCCGTCCAGAAGCAGTAGCGCCTGTAGAGGATAGAGAGCCTGCTCCATCTGTAGATGCGCCTTCGCTCACAGTACAGGATGTCAAGGAGAAGTGGGAGTACATCAAGAGGCGTGTCAGGACGAAGAAGGATGGCCCTATGGTGGCTGCCTTGCTCAACGACTATGCCATTGTGGGTATTGAGGGGACGCACGATCTGCCAATCGTCGTTATACGAGCGGGAGCCGACTTTCACTACAACGCTATACAGAAAAGTGAAAATCGCCATAAAATCATCGAATGGGCTATGAAAGTAGAACTGGAACAGGAGTGTCGTTTGCGACTACTCCCTCCTGGTCATGGAGATCTATCCAGAACGATACCACCGCCTCCCCCATCCTCCCCTTTTCCTGGCGTGAATAATATAAATGATAGCCGTTCGACGAGTGCAATGCGCTCTGCACCTTCACCGCGTCCGGCACATCGTGAGCGTCCTGCCCCACCACCTGCCCAGCAGCAGAATGAGCAGAGTGTAGCGCAGCGAACCAGGCAGGAAGTTGTCTCTGTCAGTCCAGTTGCCAGTGCCTCTTTGTCATCCCCTCTTGCCAGGACAGCCGTTGTGAGAGAGAATACTACTATGACATCATCGGTGACAATGGATAGGCCACAAAAGGGTGAAACTCGTCAGCTATCTATTGAAAAGAAGGCCAAGAGCGATCCGGTGGTTCAGGAAGTCATACGAATGTTTAAAGCGGAACTCAAAGAGATCAGGCCGAAGTAAGTTAAGTAAGGAGGTCGCAGTCGACTTATGAATATGCGTGAAATCCAGAAAATGCAACAAAAAATGATGAAGATGCAGGAGGAACTAGAAGCCAGCCTGTTTACCGGTACCGCTGGTGGTGGCGCGGTGACGATCACCATGAGTGGTAAATATGACATTACGGCGATCAAGATTGATCCCGAGGCGTTTAGTGCGGAGGATATTGAGGAGCTAGAGGTAATGGTGAAAGCTGCTGCCAATGATGCGCATAATAAAGTGACAGAAGCGCAGCAGAAGCTTGTCAGCAATGTCACTGGTGGAATGAAGCTCCCGGGATTTTAAGCGATGAGTGATGTTGCACCACCGGTTGCAGCGCTGATCGAGGAGTTCTCGAAGCTGCCCGGTATCGGCGTAAAGACGGCACAACGTCTGACGTTTTTCATTTTACGTAGCCAGGCCGATCAGGCTCGTCGTCTGGCCGAAGCGATCATGCGCGTCAAAGAGAGTATTATCTATTGTTCGCGCTGTTTCAATATTACTGAAACCGATCCGTGTCCAATCTGTAGCAATCCTGGTCGTGATCAGGATGTTGTCTGTGTTGTAGAGGAACCGCTCGATGTGCTGGCCCTTGAGCGCACAGGCGTCTACAAGGGTTTGTATCATGTGCTGCATGGAGTGCTCTCGCCGGTAAATGGCATCGGGCGCAAGGATATCCGTATCGACGAGCTCTTGAAGCGCCTGACCGGTGGAACGATCCGCGAGGTAATTTTAGCCACCAACCCCGGCTTTGAGGGAGATTATACCGCTGATTTCATCAAAAAAGCCATTCGTGATGAGTTAAAATTACCAACTATGCGTGTAACATCGCTGGCTCGCGGCTTGCCTACTGGCGGCGATCTAGAGTATGCGGACGAAGGTACGCTCAGTCGAGCTATCGAGGGACGACGGGAGATGTAGCGGTGGGGGTGGCTATCCCTGCGGTGGTCGCCCTCCAAACTCGTCTTCTTTCGTTTTAGAAGTACCAAAACATGAAAAAATGGCTTGACACGTAGCTGCATCTGTGGTACTCTTGTTCTAAATTTGGAAAGGATGAGGAGAGAGCGTCTATTTCCGGTTTTTAGCCCTTGCCAGAGAATACTATCTATGTAGGGAGCAATGCAAACGGGAGAAGCATAACTGACAGGCATATCTTTACACCTCAGATTTTATTCTAGTGATGCCGTGTGCCCTACACAAGTGTTAATCGGAATCGTAGGCCCTTTAAGGGGGTTGAGTGCATCTCAAAAGGAGGAACGCAGGGTTGGTGAAGCGGGATCGTCACTACCAGATCTGTATTCCACGTATCCACGCCCTGTAAAATGCTGATGGTAAAAAAGGAAAAATCCACGGTAGACCGCAATGGGACCGCAGCCGCTGCTGGTATGACCGAACGTGAGAAGGCGATAGAGCTGGCGCTTACACAGATTGAACGTCGTTTCGGCAAAGGCGCAATCATGAAACTGGGGGACGCGGCCAAGATCCACGTCGAAGCTATTCCCACTGGATCAATCTCTCTAGATATGGCGCTGGGTATTGGTGGCGTGCCGCGTGGGCGTATTACCGAGATCTACGGCCCGGAATCCTCTGGTAAAACGACGTTGTGTCTACATATTATCGCCAACGCACAGAAGGCGGGAGGCTATGCCGCTTTCGTTGACGCGGAACACGCTCTCGATCCTGTCTATGCATCTCGTCTCGGCGTCGATACCAACAACCTGCTGATCTCGCAGCCTGACACTGGCGAACAAGCCCTGGAAATCGTTGATTCACTAGTGCGCAGCAATGCTATCGATGTGATCGTTGTAGACTCAGTGGCAGCGCTGGCTCCCCGTGCTGAGATCGAGGGTGAGATGGGCGACTCACACGTTGGTCTGCAGGCGCGTCTGATGAGCCATGCCTTGCGTAAACTGGCAGGTGCTATTAGCAGCTCCAACGCCACTGTCATCTTTACCAACCAGCTGCGCGAGAAGATCGGCGTCATGTTTGGCAATCCTGAGACCACGTCTGGTGGTAAGGCGCTCAAATTCTACGCCTCTGTTCGCCTCGATATTCGCAGCACCGACCGCATCAAGATGGGACAGGATGCGGTAGGCAGCCGCACACGTGTCCGCGTCGTCAAGAACAAAGTCGCTCCTCCTTTCAAGACCGCCGAGTTTGACATCATGTATAGCGAGGGTATTTCTCGCGAGGGTGGCTTGATCGATATGGGCCTGGAGATGGGCCTGGTCAAGAAGAGCGGTGCCTGGTTCAATGTCGGTGATATTCGCCTCGGCCAGGGACGTGAAAATGCCAAGGATTTCCTGCGCCAGAATACGGATGTTGCTTCAGCTATTGAGCAGCAAATTCGTGATAACATGATGGCCTTCAAGGTCAGCGAGACCGAGGTGGTTGAGGAGGAAGAGGAGGAGGAAGTGGATATCGATAAAGAGCTAGGGACGCTTGAAGAGGAAATATAATCATGAGCAGCGCAGCTTTCCATCCCCGTGCTCTACCTGGGGATGGAAAGTGATGCTGCCCCTTTTTATATATTTTGTTCATCGGGTTGGACTTTTTCCAATATTGCTGGTAATTTCTGTTCCAACACAGGTTGTTCGAGATGAACCAGCGGCCTCTCTGCTGTACTGAGCAGCGGGTCCAATTCCTCGCTTTCGATAAGCGGAGGCTCTAGCACCTGGGCGGCTGGCTCCAACTCGTGCCACCATCTCGCGAGCATTGCAGGATCTATCTCACCAAGCTTGCCGGTTTCGGCTGTCTGCATCGACCAATCTATGATAGCCTCGTCAAGAGGGACCTCATATCCCGCTCGCTGACTCATTTTCCATTTGTGCACCATCACATCAATGTAAGCTTTCATCGGGTCTTGTCCGCTGGTCAGGAAGCGGCGTAATAACAGGATAGTTGGTAGATGATAATAGGTATACCAGTGCTGGGCGGCCTCTTCAATGCTGACTTCGCGTCCCTCGCGCGCACTCATAATCGCCTGGTGACCGAGAATCATATTATAGAAACGCACTGCGTAAGCGCGTGGAACCGTGATATGCAATAACTGGTGAATACGACGCTGATACCACCCAGGGAGCACAGGAATAAACTCATGTAGGGCGCGTCCCGTTGTCCCAAAGAGCGAGTAACCCCAGCGATTGAGCTTGTTCAAGAAGATCTGCACTTGATACAGTGTGCTGAAGTTTGGGGCATCCGCCAGTTGTGCGTGTTCACGTCGCAGCCAGCGATAACGCTTCATAAAGTAGCGAAAATCGGCATCGTCCAGCACTTGCTTATCTTCAGGCAATCCGCGAGCCTGACGCAAGTCTTCGGCTTGCCAGGCGAGCGATTCGCCGAACATGGCTATATCTTGCTCGCGTAATCCATCGCTGACAGGTCCTGGAAAAAGCTCTGCTGTTTCTGCATCGGCCATAATCGCCAGGATACGCTTGCCGTCAATACGGATCAGGGCGTTAGCTAATGAAGGATCGCCCCAATAGACGCCATGCTCGTGCAACTCGATCATTAGCACAGCGACCGCCGATAAAAGGCGTTGCTTTGTACGTTTGGTAAGAGGCAGCCGGTACAGGAAGATGTGCGGCACAACACGCGGTGCCAGCAGCGTAATCGTATAGCCACGATCCCCATTGATGTATTGGGTAATGCCGCCCAGCCTGGAGACATTCAGTGCAATCGGGGGAGCCGAAACTGTGACTGTTCCAGCCGGGCTGAGCGTGGGGATACCGCGTCGTTCGATCTCATGCAGGTTACGTACCTCGCGTTCCGCCATATGTGGCGTCGTTTCTTTAATAGCGTAGCGTACCCCGTCACACTCCACAAAGACCACCGGGTGACGCGACTCACCTCGACGGATGGTCAGTAATTCTACTCCCTGTTCGGGCCATTGTTGCAGCGGCACATGCCAGGGCAGGTTCTCTAGTCTTTTCCTGTCCTCTCGGTTCACATGAAATTGGATTGCAGGATTTGTAGTAACTATAGCCAGACTCCTTATAGTTGTGATATAAACAAAGGCGTGTATCGATTCGTGTCCTCTACATATTAGAACAATTAAAACAGTCTATAACATCCAGCTAGCGACCAGAAAGCTTTTAGCTCTGATACCCGCTCTGGCACTGTTGCTCGGTACACAAATCCAGAAATAAAAAAGATCAGGAGACGTGTATGGGTACGATTACCTTTGATTTTACAGGTGAAGTTGTCATCGTTACCGGAGGGTCACGCGGCCTGGGTCTGGAGATTGCTCAGGCGTTCGGCGCAGCTGGGGCAACGGTGGTGATTACCGCTCGTCGAGAGCAGTGGCTCAGCGATGCGGAACGAGAATTGAAAGCTCAGGGAGTGAACGTATCTGCCCTGATCTGTGATGTAGCGCAGGCTGCATCCGTAGAGCGAGTGGTGCAGCAGACCTTGAGCACTCATAGCAAGATCGACATACTGGTCAACAATGCCGGTTTGACCTGGGGAGCACCTGCTGAGGCGATGCCCTTAGAGCGCTGGCAGCAGGTAATTGAAGCCAACATCACTGGCACCTTCCTCATGTCTCAGTATGTGGGACGGCATATGCTGGAGCGTAACAAAGGAGCCATCGTCAATATCGCATCCATAGCCGGCCTTGGAGGAGGGCAATTGAATACCGTTGGCTATAACGCGAGCAAGGCGGCAGTAATCAACCTGACACGTGCCCTGGCAATAGAATGGGCCACGCGCGGCATTCGCGTGAATGCTATTGCCCCTGGAATGTTCCGAACACGCATGACTGAAGCCATTCTCCAGCGTGCAGAGCCATTGGTCGCTGATGCAATGCCCATGAAGCGTATCGGGCAACCTGGCGAACTAGCTCCTGCTGTGCTTTTTCTGGCCTCCGATGCCGCCAGCTATATCACCGGGCAAACGCTCGCCATCGATGGAGGCAAGTCGGCAGGATAGTGCTTTTTATATTTCATACTGATATAAGGAGGTGTCTCTCAGGATGCCTTCCTGGCTAGCGGCAAGGTCACGGTAAAGATTGATCCCATCCCTTCTGTGCTTTCAACGCTGATCTTGCCGCCGTGCCTTTTCACGATTTCTGCTGTGATGTATAAGCCCATCCCTAAACCAGGTAACTTCCTCGTTTTTTCATTGGAGATACGATAGAAACGATCAAAGATTTTGCTCTGGTGTTCCTGGGATATGCCGAAGCCATAGTCATGCACGCGAATTATAGCAGTTTCACCTGTGGTGGCAACCTCAATATCAACGGTCTTCGCATTAGGAGAATATTTAATTGCGTTGCTAATGAGGTTAGTTAAAACCTGCAGGAGTCTATCACTGTCACCATACACCGTCGCACGCGATACATCGTGAACTCTGATTGTATGAGTAGTGCTTATCTGCTGCAAAATTTCTACGCACTCAGCAACGAGAGCATCAAGATCAATCGCTTGCTCGGCATATTCTAATCGGCCCATCTGTATTTTCGATACGTCTAGTAACTCATTGACCAATCGCGTTAACCGGTTGATCTGGTCTTCTATTTTAGAAAGGGAGGAAACTACGTCTGGCGTTCCTTGCTGCTTCAACCTTCTTTTCAGCAATTGCGTTAAAGCCTTTACCGTGGTGAGTGGTGTTTTGAGTTCGTGGCTCGCCATGCTAATAAAGTCGTCTTTCCGCTGCTCCAGGGCTTTGCGCTCAGAAATGTCGAGAATAAAGCAGACGCACTGAAAAGGATGATCTTGTAATTTAGCAGCGCCAAGGAGAATAGGAACGTGGCTACCATTCTTACGGATATACTCTTTTTCAAATGGAGTACAATGTCCCTCTTCCAACAACTCCTGTACAGCTTTCTGATCGAGGTAAGCATACTCTGGAGGCGTCATTTGTGACCAGTTGAGTACTCTTTGCTGCAACTCCTCCCTGGTGTAGCCAACTATCTCAAGAAAGGCATCATTCGCCTCAAAAATGTATTCTATGTCTGCAATCACAACGCCAATAATATTGGCATCAATCAGGCGTCGTGCACGTTCTTCACTCAGATGGAGGGCGTCTTCTATCTGTTTATGTTCGGTGACATCCTTAGAGATACCGAGAAAGCCAATGGTCTCTCCATCGCAGTTACGCATGAGTGTTGTTCTGATATCTACCCAAACCGCTGTTCCATCTTTCCGCCGTCCTTCCCACGTACCATAATAATCAATGCCAGCTTCTATCTGCTGTAAATCAGCCTGCAAGTCACTCATTGCTTTATCTGGGTATAAGAGGTCAGGGGTTTTGCCAAGCATTTCCTGGGAAGCATAACCGAAGATACGCTGAGCGCCCTTATTCCAGTAGGTAATCTTGCCTTGCAGATCGGTTACGATGACACTCTCTTGTATATTGTTTAAAATAGTGGCTTGGAACTGAAAGAGTTCTTCTTGCTGCTCTAACGGAGTAGCTGCTGGCTCAGAGTCCGTTCGATCAATCTGCGACATAAGTGGCTCTACCTTGTACGTTTTGAAAATATAAAAGCTATTTTTATTTCCCCTCCCAAGAGTATAAAGTATATCATATGAAACTACTGTTTGCGGAAACTATCTCAGAGAAGTGCTCTCTGTTTATGCCCGTTCCTTACACTGGCAAGATAGGCTTGCACGCTTTCACTGTTTTGCCTGCGTGAACGACCACAGCCATAACAAGCAGGAACGCAATTGTCAGGTGTAGTCCCTCCGTGCGGCAACAAAACGAAATGGCTCATCACCTGAAATGGTTTTGATAGACAATAGGCGCACTGCCAGTCAAAATGATCCAGAGTGCTGAGCCAATCAATGATAGTTAATGTTGCTGCTGCGTGAAGAGTACGTGCACGTCGCAGTTGTGCATCCACTCTATCGATTTCCTTGATAAGGATCAGGTAGTTCTCTTCTGTGCCTACCAGCTGGCGAATCTTTTCTACGCGTTTAGGTTTGTTATCTATGCACCATCGAGCTACACGAAACAAAATCTGCATGTCTTCTGGTGTCATAGCTATCATTTCATGTCCCTTCGTTTCCCCCCAAGAACTTTTCTGACTGGTTTCCTAATAAGTTCCAAAGGGGCCTTGAGGAGCCAATGTTGCATCCTTCTCTTTACGTATATATCTTCAGTATAGAAAGTCCCAGGTCTGGGGAATATATATAGACTATAAAAAGTTCTCCTTCGTAAATTCGTATGTTTTACACAAACACCTCTGTTAATATGAAGCTTGCATGCAAGCAGTGAGGGACTATTTCTCCGAAAATAAGCACGATTTTGTGTAAACTAAACAAATCATGCGTGATACACCAGGAAGACTGTACAAGCTAAATATCATCAGATGGTTTCTTGATCGCAGAAAAATAGATTCCTCTTTCATTATTTTGTGCAATTGTAATAATTTCTGTTGTAGTTGCTTAATCCTGCACTAGTGGTAATTGTAATGTGAATATGCTACCTTTCCCTGCTGTGCTTTCTACCTCGATACTGCCATTGTGCTCCTGCACGATGCTCTGAACGATAGCCAGCCCCAATCCACTACCGCCATGATCGCGAATACGGGCGCGGTTAGCCCTGTAGAAACGTTCAAAAATATGGGGCAAATCCTCAGGCAGAATGCCAATACCGGTATCACTGACTTTTACCAGTGCATACCCATCAGCACTGGTAAGCGAGAGCGAGACATATCCCTCTTGAGGTGTATATTTGAGTGCATTATCAACCAGGGCCACCAGTGCCTGTTTAAGCTGGTCCGCATCCCCGAGCACTTTCAGTGGGGCTATATGCTGAAGCGTCAACCGAGGCCCCCAAACCTCTTTTCCATTAGGGCTACTCTCGCCAGCGGGACGATATTGGCGAAAGACATCGAGTAATAAGCTATCGAGATCAATCTCTTGCAGGTTGTTTTTCGTATAGCCATCATTAAAAGATGATGTTTGCTGCATACTATCGGCACGTGCTAACAATAGGAGGTCGTTCACAAGGCGTCCCATCCGTTCAGCTTCGGTACGTGCGTCGTTCAGAGCACCCTGTGCTTCTTTAGGGGGCAAATCAGGAGCCTTCGCCAGCAAGTCAAGGTTGCAACGAATCGAGGTGATAGGAGCTCGTAGCTCATGGGACGCGTCGGCGACGAAGCGCTGCTGGCGTTGGTAGGCTTCTTGCAAGCTAGCGAGCATCTGGTTAAAGGTAGTTGCCAACGTTGCCAATTCATCGCGCATCAGAAAAGAAGAGTCTGGCACGCGCTTACTAAAATCTCGCGAGTCACTGATATTGTGTGCTGTTCTGGTCATGCGTCGAACGGCAGAGAGCACGCTCCAGCTAATAAACCACCCGCCACCCAGAGCAAGCACCAGGACGAGAGCGCCTCCTCCCAACAACAGCGAGCGGAGATCACTCAGATTGCGTTCGATATCTACTTCCGAACGTGCTGTTTGAATGATATGAGCATTCCCCAATGTGGTATTTAGTAGCGTATAGACGCGAACATGCCGTCCCTGGTACATGATCGTTGTAAATTGTTCCGGGACTGCACTTTTATAAATAGGAGCAGTAGTATTCTTTAGTGAATTCTTCGTATTATATGCCTGTAAGAGCTTCCTCGCAGCCTGCGTATCCCAGGGAACTGGACTGACGCCCAGATCTTGCATACCTGGTTGATTATAGTATGCTTGCCCGTCTGCTGGCTGTTGCGTTGTTGAAGCAAGCAAACGCAGTTGGTTGTCCAACACTTCGATGGAGACGCCTCCGGTTCCCAGAGCATCGACGCTAGGAAGCGTAACAGGATTGCTGGCAAGCCCGTTATCTCCATCCGTTGTCACCATCGTTTTTGCTAACCTGACGCTGGCGGCGCGACTCTGCAATGTATTATCGAGATCCTGGTAGGCCCGTGTCTCTGCCTGAGCGTAAACAATACTCCCAAAAAACCAAAGTGCCAGCCCCAGCGCGAGGGCATAGAAAAATGTCAGGCGCAGGTGGAGCGGCAAATAAAATTTGGAGTGAAATTTGGCGTTCAAGTTCAGGCTCATAGCATCACCCTTGATCTGGAAGTCGTAGAACGTAACCAGCTCCGCGCACTGTCTGGATGAGGCGATTTTCGCTCTGCTGTTCTAGTTTGTTGCGCAGATGGCCGATGTAGACTTCAAGGACATTTGGACCACCTTCAAAATCGTTGCCCCAGATACGGTCCATCAAGACTCCGCGTGTCAGGACAATACGAGGGTTGCGCATGAACAGTGCCAATAGTTCATACTCGGTTGTGCTCAAGTTGATAGATCTATTGCCGCGCCTGGCCTGACGCGTGGCCATATCCAGTTCGAGGTCCTCAAAGCGCAATACTTCGCGGCTGATATCAGAAGGGTGACGCCGCCGCAGTACTGCTTTGACGCGTGCCAGCAATTCCTCAAGCGCAAATGGTTTCACCAGATAGTCATCCGCGCCCATTTCCAGACCCATAACGCGATCTTCAATCGCATCGCGTGCCGTCAGCATCAAGATCGCAACACCTTCATCCCCAGCCCGTAGTCTTCTACAAACCTCTAATCCATCCATGCCCGGCAGCATCAGATCGAGCACGACTAGATCAGGTGGTTTGCTACGTGCAATAGCCAGCGCACTCTCGCCGTTTGCTGCTGTAGAGACCGCGTACCCTTCATATGCCAGTACACGCCGTACCGCGTTCGTAACCCTACTCTCATCATCAACAATTAGGATATGCGCAATCACCGTATTACCCTTTTCATAATATATAACCCTCTTTGCTTAGTGGAACTCATGCAGTGACATATGCATATGATAACATAATTTCTGATAGATATTGTACTTCAGACCACTGAAATAGAACTAAAGCATTCCTGAATTACGCCTGAAAAAACTTATCCAAAAAATCATCACCGGCAAGGGATGGTGCTACACGGATTGCCCCTGCGGGCCAATCCGCGTAACACCATCCCTTGCCGATGATTTCGCAAACCCGGTTTTCTGATATGCCCAAAGGAGGGAAACCCGAAAAATTGCTTCCCTCCCCATCTCTACGTAGTTACGATACCTGACAAACGTATGACTAGAGCGCTTGACTACGTGCCTCGCATTTGGCCCACATCTGGATATAATCTTCTGCTGAGCGGAAGAAGGGCACCAGATCAGCGTCCGTGAGCCCGACATTTTTCAGATCCTGAAGAAAGTCGGGAAGCATACCATAATGAGCAACGCCATCGATATTGATACACCACGCCCGCCCATTTTCTCTACCGCATAGAGATAAGCAGAAGCCCACGATGTGGCTGATCCGGTAGATTCTATCGGTATCTTGCCTGCTAAAGAAGGGATAACATCTCCGACATTGCGGATATCTACCTGGTTTACAATCGGCGCAACCATCTCTCCTAGCGAGCGAATCCTCTCGACCTGTTGGGCTGTTTTAGACTGTTCGCTCGCACATTTGTGGATAGATTGTGTATCGCTCTCCCACTTCCAGTTCAATTCTCGGAACATGGTATGTCCAGCTACAACTGGATAGTTGTTCTGCTCTGCCAGCGTCAAGGTCGCTTCAACCGACTTTTGAGACATGTGATCGACCTCGATGATCATGCCCAGGTTCATCATCGTCTGAATAAGGAAAACGCACCTGTGGATCTCTTTTCTGTTGAGGATGGTCCTTGGGGAGAAAATAACTGTTGCTTTTCAATGCACGCTTTACAAATTCCTTCTTCCTGAGTGAGTTCTTTGTGACAGAACCGGCATCTTAAAACATCCATGTTTACCTGCCTTCTCAGTGCTCAAAAAGAACAAACTACTCGTGACAAATGAACTTTGTACCAAAAATACTGATAACGTTCTGACTATGTTCCTACAATGGACGGCATTACAGACAGGACTTGTCATACATGATCGAAGAGGATGCCTTCTTGGCGTTCTGATCGAACCTTCTGCATCGGCGATTTATCTGCGGTCACCATGCTTCGTGCTCTTTATCAGAGAAGGCAGGAGATGAATCGGTGTCTTTCACCAGTATGAAAGAAAAAAGGGGAAAATTCAATGTTGCTAGCTAACAGATTCAAGAAAACCAGCCGGCCTCCAGGCGGGTGGCTGGCTGGTTTTCTTTTGCTGATTACTTTTTGCTAGATGTAATGCGACGTACTACCAGAAATGCGCCAATAACAGTCAAAAGCATCACAACAGGCAAGATGAACCGCAGAGGAGACCTGCCGCCTTCGGTCATCTCATCGGGCTGATCGACAATTTCGATTCTCTCCCTGGGGGCCTCCTTGATCGCATGGGCCATGATATTTTTCTCCTTTCAAACAAAGGCAAGATGTGTTATGTTAAATACGTTCAATAGATATACGGGCTGAGGTGCAGGATAGACTCCTTTCCTCTCTCCAGTTCCATTATACACGGGGCACGATGGCTAAGCTGGCACGATGATCAATTTACCGAACTGTTCGCGGTTCTCCATCAAGCGTTGCGCTTCTCCCACCTGCTCAAGAGTATAGGTGCCGTGGATGACGGGCTGGAACTGCCGTGTGGCAACCAGTTTGAGTACATCGGCGAGATCCTGTCGTGTCCCGCCGTAAGAACCCAGTAGAGAAATCTCTTTGGCGAACATGCTCCAGATGTTGGTCTTGCCTTCGTTGCCAGTAGTTGCTCCACAGGTAACCAGGCGTCCGCCACGAGTCAGACTGGCAACGCTCTTCTCCCAGGTCTGTTCGCCAACGTGCTCAACGACAACATCAACGCCTCGTTTATTAGTGATGCGCCGCACCTCTTGCAGAAAATCTTGCTCGCGGTAGTTGATTACTTCGTCTGCTCCAATCTTGCGGGCATGCTCAATTTTCTCAGGGGAACCAACCGTCGTGATGACGCGTGCCCCGTGGAGTTTCGCGATCTGTATTGCTGCACTGCCAACGCCGCTTCCGGCTGCATGCACCAGCACATCCTGCCCTGGATGCAATGGTGCTCGTTTCGTCAACATATGCCAGGCCGTAATCGCCGCCAGCCCCACCGCTGCCGCCGAAGTAAAATCAACTCCCTGCGGCAAAGGCACAATACTTGATGCCGGTACGCGGATGTATTCGGCGAAGCCGCCCTGACTGCCCAGTCCGACAATATCGCTCTTGAGGCACAGCACCTCTTCTCCCGCCCGACAAAACTCACACTGTCCACAAAATAAATAGGGAGCAACCGCTACAGCCTGACCAATACTCAATCCGCTCACCGCATCACCAATCGCGGCAATCTCGCCCGCCACCTCAGAACCGGCTATATGCGGCATCGGCGCAATCTTCGTGCGCCCTGTGCGCGAATAAATATCCAGCCGATTTACACCACACGCGCGTACTCTAACAACCACCTCCGTTAATCCCGGAGCAGGCTGAGGGGCATCCTCCACGCGCAGAACGTTGATATCACCATGCTCATGAAATACAACAGCTTTCATTACCCTATTCTCCTGGTTATCTTCGTTGACTATGTCTGTCTAAAACAACATGTCTATTGTATGGAACGTGGCAGGAAGTTGCAAGGGATTTCACCACACGGTAGCTTGACGGAATTTGCGCAGGACGCTATCATCCGTAGTACGATAACATTATAGAAGGTATCATTCCCTATCATGATGAAGCATTTGCGTGGACGCAACCTGGCGCATCCAGGATGTCTTATCGGTGTAACCACCGGATTAATCGTTGGTATTATCCTGGCAGGCGTGCTGGCTGCCGTCTTTTATGTTGAGTGGGTAACCGTATCGCTGATCTGGCTTGCCCTGACAGTCGGACTTGGCGCTATCGGTTGGATTGTTGGTAGTCGCCTCTCATCAAAGTTCCCTGCCGTAGAACAGGAGACAGAAGCCAATGAGCAATAAAGCTTCACCAAAACACATGTGCTATGTGTTTTGGTGAAGCTTTATTGCTCAGTATATAAGTGTCGCAGATGCGAACCAGGAAAAAACATCGAACAGGTGACCTAAGGCGAAACATTAGGAAAGCTTGAGAGGCAGTACAAAAGCTAGCGTTTGGTGTAAAAATATGTTATAGTGTCTCTTACCATTGCAGTATCTTTCAAGCTGACTGTCAAAGAGAGGAGCTTCACATGCAAAAGAACGAATTTCGCCGTCCGATCTCTGTGGACTTTGCCCCTCGTGGCAGTCGCTGTGAGTGGTGTGGAAAACCCGCTGAAAGACAGTTAACCGCTATTGGCGGAGCCTATCACAATGAGAGCGGGCTATTTTGCCGCTCCTGCGGTGAGCAGTTTTCCCAGGCCGTGATGAACTCACTCAAGCAAACTGTTACTGCAACTCAGGTGAAGACAGACTAACGCTCAAATGAAAATCCGATGAATAAAAGGAAGGAAAAGATTACAACCCTTTCATCAGAAATAAAAAAGGGCAGGTAATCTTTACCTGCCCCCTTGTTTTCTACGAAGCCTCAAGCGTTATATGTAGCGTTTCATATACTCTTCGATATCAAACGGCTTTGACTTCTGTACTAGGTGGTGTGCCGCCTCATCCATCGTTGGTCGCTCTTCCTTAAAGAAGAGGCCTGTGAACTGCCTTTCCGTCTCCAGTGCCAGAGCTATGGCGTTGGTGCGATCACTCGTTTGGTGCTCAGCTGGGATTGGTGTCACGGCAGCATCCCAGGCATCAAAGGTGTGATAGAACGTCGGGCAGGGGCTGAGCACATGAATAAAGGAGAAGCCCTTGTGTCGCACACCCTGTTCGATCAGAGCTGCTAGATCCTTCGGTTTCGCCGAGTAGCCGCGTGCTACGAAGCTGACGTTGAGTGACAGTGCAGTCGCGATAGGATTAAACTGCGAGGCTTGTAAGCCATAAGGTGTGGATTTGGTAACGTGACCATGCGGCGATGTCGGGGAGGTTTGTCCCTTGGTCAGTCCGTAAATCTCGTTATCCATGATCACTACCGTGATATCGATGTTGCGCAAGGCTGCGTGAACGAGGTGGCCTATGCCAATGCTGAACATGTCGCCGTCGCCTCCAACCGCGACAACGGTGAGGTCGGGCCGTGCCATCTTCAATCCCTGTGCAACCGGCAATGCGCGTCCATGCACGCTGTGAAAACCAAAGGTTTTCATGAAATGCGGGAAGCGGCTTGAGCAGCCAATGCCCGAGATAACCACGGTCTGATCCGTTGCCAATTTGAGGCCAGCCAGACCACGATAGGTGGCATTGAGTACGCCGAAGTCACCACACCCGGGACACCAGGTGGGTTTGACCTCGCTTTTATAATCTTTCGGTGTGGGATTGATGACTGCTTGAGTCATGATTAACTAACCTCCTCGATAGCCCGTAGGATCTCGCCAGCGGTGAATGGTATACCTCCGAATTTATTCACGCGGATAGCTTGTAAGCCATATTTTGCACCTAGCAGATTGGCAAGTTGCCCCGAGTAGTTGCACTCTGGTACGATGACCTTTTGTACTGAATGGATAAAATCGCTGATCGTTCGATCTGGCAGTGGGGACAGAATTCTGGGATGCAGCGATGCTACTTTATACCCTTTGGCGCGTGCGCGATCAACTGCCTCCTGAATTGCGCCTTCCGTCGATCCCCAGCCAATAATGCCGATGGTTGCGTCCTCGTCGCCGTAGCGTTCTGGCTTGGGCAGTTCTTCCGCTGCTGTATCGAGCTTGCGGAAACGCTTCTCCATCATGGCTGTATGGTCTTCTGGTTCATAGTCAGGATGACCATGTTCGTCGTGTTCCAGACCGGTTGCGACATAAGCTGCTGCTCCAGCTCCAGGTGTGCTGATAGGAGAGATTCCGCTTGCTGTGTAGGCATAGCGCTCATAGCTATGTGCACCGGCCCCCGCGCCAACCGCAACCTTACCATTTTCGCTGGCACCATTCGTACCGTTACTGCCATTGCCAGCTAATGTCTCGTACTTCGTGCGTTCCTGTATCTCTGCAGGCTTAAAGATACTTCTATCGATGCTTTCTACACGTGCCGTCAATGATTGGTCGGTGAGGAAGAGCACAGGCATCTGGTAGCGCTCGGCCATATTGAATGCCTGAATGATCAGATTATAGCAATCGGCGACATTTGCTGGAGCGACGATCATGCGCGGGGTATCACCATGCCCGGCATTGAGTGCAAAGCTCAGATCAGATTGCTCCATCTTGGTGGGCATACCAGTGCTGGGACCAGCGCGCTGTGCGTCTACGATCACCGCAGGTAGCTCTGCCATTGAAGAGAGGCCGATCAATTCGGTCATCAGGGAGAAACCCGGACCAGATGTTGCAGTCATCGCTCGTAGGCCACCAAAAGATGCGCCAAGCACGGCTGCAAGCGCTGCCATCTCGTCCTCTGCTTGCAAAAATGTTCCACCGACCTGAGGCAGTTCTTTTGCCAATGCCTCCATGATATCGCTCGCGGGCGTGATAGGATAGCCTGCAAAGAAACGGCACTGAGCAGCCAGCGCGCCAGCTACTACGGCCTGATTGCCATTGAGAACGACACGATCAGCTTTCTCCACGGGGCCAAGAAGGTAGGGATCATGCTTGGATAGTTTCTCAGTGACATATTTTCTAGTAAATTCCAATGCTAGTAAGTTTTTCTCCATCAGCGTGGCGTTAGCCTTACGCGATCTGGAGAGTTTGGACTGCACGACCTGAATAATTGCCTCCTGCGGCGGGCCGAACAGACCGGAGATTGCGCCCAGCATGACCATATTCTTGGTCTGGAAGAGTTGGATCTCTTTGCGTGCAATCTCATTAAACGGGACGGCATAGGTGATAAAATCACCTGTTTCTGGCGTGAAATCCGAGGGGTCATACATCAGAACGCCACCGTGACGTAGCTCGCCAACATTGCGGTCGTATGCTTCCTTGTTCAAGCAAATGAGCACATCGGCGTAGTCTCCCATAGACTTCACTGGATGATCGCTAATACGGACTTGAAACATACAAGGCCCACCGAGAATCTCGGCAGGGAACGTTCTGAAGGTATAGACATGATACCCCCAGCGGGCAGCAGCCAATGCAAGAATGTCACCACCAGAGATGGTACCCTCGCCTGACTCGCCTCCTATACGTATTGTAACTTCATTCTCCATTGAGTGCCCCCTGGAAAAAATGTAAGACCGCGCTACACCAGTATGCATAGCGCGGTGTTCTAAAAGCGATTATTCGCTTTACCAGGATTTAGTGTCACAGAAACCCTTATTATCTCTTCTGTAGGTCTGAGGAGATAAATTCCTTGTTGCGAGTTTCTGAGTTGTCTACCATCTGCCAGGCAGCGGTAAAACATAATACTTAAGCCAGCTATCTTTCTAAACGTATGTATGTTACTCCCGGACTACCCCGATTTCTCCGCCCTTCTCTATCCTTCATGATATCTCATGAGCACGAATATGGGAGAACTGTACATACCCGAGACTGCTGTTATTATAACATACTTCATAGACGAGCGTGACAAAATCGTCCTTTTTTCCCTAAGAAAGTTTTTAAGAAAGTTTTTTTCTGATCAAAATCTCTCAACTACCCCCTTCACAATCCCGACAGAGTATGATAGAATGCTTCCGCAAGGGCCCATAGCTCAGCGGTTAGAGCAGTCGGCTCATAATTTGAGCTTGCGCTCATGCGCTTGCAAGTCCCTTACCCGAAAGGGTGGTACTGGGATAAATGTACCTAAAGCGCAACCTTACCTGGAGGGGAAACCCAAAGGGGACAATAGCATGGTTGTAAAAGTCCGTTGCGGTTCTACCAAGAGAACCAGAAAAACGGGCAGCTAGGCCGTATATGGTTAAGACTGGACTGTTTGAACCCTGGTTGAGGCGGGCATACCGAAGCTCCATCAGAACTTGGTATTGCTGATGTACAGAGTTGCCGGGTAAAGTGGATAAAGTTATGAGATCCGGCAAATATCCCCTCTGTAGCCATGCCTGATAAAGGCGGAAATCAACGAACGGGGAACCTACGTACGGAGCAGGAACTTGCAGGAACTTGAGGATCACCTAAGTACCGAGAGGTATATGGTGACGGAGCACCCATAGTACTCAAATGATCGAGGTAATGCTTGATACACGGGGAAGGGGTGCAGGGGAAGGCGGCGAGTAAGTACCAGTAGTATACCGGATGGTATAAAAGCCCTGGGAAAATGAAGCGCATCCCTGGAGAGCCGTATGCGTTGAAAGGCGCACGTACGGTTCGGGAAGGGGTAGTTAAAAACGTACATCAGCCGTAAGAGTAAGGCAGAATGTAACGCACTGACTATCTACTTCACCTGATTGGTCGTAGGTTCGAATCCTACTGGGCCCACTTGTAACGACTCAGGACCAACCCCGATAAAGGGGTTGGTCCTGAGTCGTTATGCGTGTTTTTATATTTCATAATCTTTAGCCCATCCTATGTGTTGCTCCTGGTAATTCTTTGGTGGGGCTAGCCGGAGATAGGCAGTGTGGATACCTACCTGATCAACCGGAACTAGATAGACCTTACGAAGTTTCGGATTATACGCGGCAAAGTAGTCGCATTCCCCTCAGTAGTCTCTCGCCTGTCTATTCTTCCCTGTGACATTGTGTATCGAAGTGTTAAATACGAGCACTGCACCTTCTTTGTCAATCCGAGCGGTCTTACATTGTATGCGCCACAACCGTCCGTCATCATCTTCGACCATCACGTCACAGAACTTCGGCCTGTGGAAGCCCCTGTGTTTCAACTGGGGGAGGAAGCAGGCCTCCCTTTTGCGGGGATCGGGCACTGGGGCACCCCAAAGCATAGCTATACCCATCCCCAGATGCGATCATGTGACAATAGCGGTGATTGATCCCCTTAATCTGCAACGTCTCTGGTGTGCTCTTGCCGATACAAGCCGCATCAATCCAGTGGGTTTTCGCCAACCCCCTTGTGGTTCGGTTATACTTTGTTAACCCACCAGACCCACATTCGACAGGCAAGCCGAGGTCTTTCAGACGCTCA
>Ga0070741_10005171_pt1 | contig 29300 bp, 23 predicted proteins | sample Coa_R1_4_FD_66440 | JGI IMG/M metagenome (GOLD analysis project Ga0070741, IMG submission 66440) | Surface soil microbial communities from Centralia Pennsylvania, which are recovering from an underground coalmine fire - Coalmine... | ecosystem: Environmental > Terrestrial > Soil > Unclassified ... | reverse complement strand
CCAGAACCGGAGAACCCGAGAACCCGAGAACCCGAGAACCCGAGAACCGGAGAACCCGAGAACCTCGAACCCCGAACCGCTGTGCGCCCCTAGCCCTCGAACATCTCCGCGGCGGCGATGCGCTCCCGCAGCGGGGGGTGACTGTAGAACAGCAACTGCACGAGCCGCGACGGCCGCTCCTCCGCGAGATTCTGCGCGCCGAGCCGCTTCATCGCCGAGATGAACGCCGACGGGTTGCGCGTCAGGTCCAGCGCGAAGCGGTCCGCGCTGCGTTCGAACGCGCGCGACATCCCGTGCGCGAACGGCGCCATCACCAGCGACACCGCGCCGGCGGCGAGCAGCAGCAGCGGCAGCCCCGCCACGTCGTCCAGCCCGGCGAGCCCGAGCGGGCCGACGAACGCCTGCAGCACGCGCGACGCGAGGAAGAAGCCCGCCACGATCAGCGCGCTCTCGAACGCGATCCCCTTCCAGATGTCGCCGTGCACGTGATGCGCGAGCTCGTGCGCCAGCACCACTTCGATCTCGTCGTCGGTGTACTCGGCGAGCATCGTGTCGGAGACCAGAATGCGCCGCGTGCCGCCGAGGCCCGTCAGCGCGGCGTTCGCTTTCTTCGTCTTCTCGCCGAGCCCCCATTCGTAGACGCCGAGGATACGCGCGCCGGCGCGCTCCGCGAGCCGCAGCAGCCGCGCGGTGAGCGCGTCGCGCGTCAGCGGCTTGATCGAATAGAAGATCGGCAGCAGCAGCACCGGCGCCAGGTTCGCGAAACCGACGATAACGAGCGCGAAGATGCCGCCGGCCAGCAGCCACCAGCGATCGGGCGTGACGCCGATGCACCAGTAGATCACCTGCGCGGCGACGCCGCCGAGCACGGCGCCGAGCGCGAACGATTTCAGCTGATCGAGCGCCCACCCGCCGAGCGTCTCGTTCGACAAGCCGTAGCGGCGCTCGAGCAGAAAGCCGCTGTAGAACCCGAGCGGCAGCGCGACGATTTCGTTGGCGAGCATGACCAGCACCACGTACGGAATGACGTGGCCGCCCGCGGCGCGGCGGAGCGCGAGGCTGCCGCCGCTCGCGAGCAGCAGCACCATCAACGCGACGCCCCAGACGAGCGACACGAAGCTGACGGTGCGCTTGAGCCGGTGATAGCGGGAAGCTTTGTCTTCGTTCAACTGTCGGTCCGCTCGCCGCGCGATCGAATCCTGATGCCGCCGTTGGTCGTGTGCAGCTCGACGCGATGGCCGCCGCCGTTCATCCGGCCCTCGACGCGCCGGCGCGACTGCTCCGTCATCTCCATTTTGACGCCGTTCATGTTGATGCCGCCGTTGGCCCACGTCGCGACGACGTCGGCCTTCGCGGTGTCGGGCAGGTCGAGCGTGACGCCGCCGTTGGTCGTGCTCAGCCGGACGTCGTGCTCGAGCGTGGCGAGATCGATGTTGACCGCGCCGTTGGTCGTCTCGGCCTCGATTTCACCGGTGAGATCGGAGCCGCGCACGGCGCCGTTGGTCGTGTGCGCCTCGACGCGCCCGGAGAGCGCCGTCAGCGTGACGATGCCGTTGGTGTTGGTGACGTGGACCGCGGCGCCCTTCGGCGCGCGCACGTGATACCGCACTTCGATGCTCGCGCCGATCATGACGCCGCTCATCCGCGCGGTGTGGATGTCGATGCGATCCGGCTTGACGTCTTCGTCGATCTGGATGCGCGGCAGGAGCTCCTGCGCCGCGCCGTCGGTCGTCGCCTTCGCGATCCGCTCGGCGCGGACCTCGACGGAGTTGCCGTCGACCCCTTCGACCTCGATTCGCCCGTTCGTGTTGCCGATCCGGATCTCGCCGCCCGGCGAGAGCTGGTAGGTCCGCGTCCACACGTCGCTCGCCCGGCCGTTCAGCGCGAAGCTGCCGACGCACCCGCCGAAGGACGTGGCGAGAACCAGGACGAGGCACAGCAAGAGCCGTCGAGCCATGGATGCACTCCTCGGCTTAAAGATACGCGAACCCTGTCGACTCAGTTCATTTGGAGCGAAATCAGTTTCGAGACGCCCGGTTCCTCCATCGTCACGCCGTAGAGGCGGTCGGCGATCTCCATCGTCTTCCGGTTGTGGGTGATGACGATGAACTGCGTCTGGGTCTGCATACCCTTGAGCATCTCGACGAAGCGGCCGATGTTGGCGTCGTCGAGCGGTGCGTCGATTTCGTCGAGCAGGCAGAACGGGCTCGGCTTGAACTTGAACATGCCGAACATGAGCGCGATGGCGGTCAGCGCCTTCTCGCCGCCCGAGAGCAGCTGGACGCTCTGGAGCCGCTTGCCCGGCGGCGACGCGATGATCTCGATGCCGCTCTCGAGCGGATCGTTGTCGTCGAGCAGCGTGAGGCCGGCGCGGCCGCCGCCAAAGAGCGTGGTGAACATCTGCTGGAAGTTCGCGTTGATGGCGGTGAACGCCTCGCTGAAGCGCTGGCGCGTCGTCTCGTCGATGCGCTTGATGGCGTCGCTCGTCTGCGCGATCGATTCCACGAGATCCTTGCGCTGCGTCGTCAGGAACGTGTGGCGCTGTTCGAGCTCGTCGAACTGCTCGATCGCCATCATGTTGACGGGGCCGAGCCGATCGATCTTGCCGCGCAGCGCCGCGATCGCTTCTTCCGCGGTCATCGCATGCGCGGTCGCTTCGGCGACCTTGTCGATCGTCGTGTCCGCGCTCGGGCCGTCCTCGTCTTCGGCCGGCTCCTCCGCCTCGATCGCCGCCGCATCGGGCGTCGCGGCGCCGGCGCGCTCCATCTCCTCGACCTGCGCGAGCACCGCGTCGAGGCTCTCGTTCACCGCGTCCTCGCACGTGTGAGCGAGGTGCGACAGATCCGCTTCGGCGGTCGCTCGCGCCACGTCGAGCTCGGAGACGACGGCGCGGACCGCGTCGTGGGCGGCGCGGGCATCCTTGATCGCGGCATCCTGCGCCTCGACCTGCACGCGCAGCGCGGCCACGTGTTCGTCGGCCGTGGCGAGCTGCAGCCGCAACGATTCGAGCTCGCGGATGTGTCCGTCGAGCTCCGTTTCGCCCGCCGCGATCGCCTGACGCAACTCGCCGACGCGGCGGCCCGATTCGTCGAGCTCCGCGGCGAACGCGGACGCGCGCTGCTCGAGCTCGATCTGCGCCTCCTCGAGGCGTGCCACTTCCACCGCGAGCGCGCTGGCGCGTTCGACCAGGGCGGCGTGCACCGCGCGCGCTTCGCCCGCCTTGCGGCTCAGTTCTTCGGCGGCCTCGCGCGACTCGAACAGGCGCCGCTGCGCGGCGGTCAGCCGCTCGTCGGCGAGGTGCTGGTCCGCCTCGAGCCGGGCGATCGACGCGCGCGCCTCTTCCTGACGGCGATCGAGCGCATCGCGCTCCTCTTCCCCCTGCCGCCGTTCGCGCACGAGCTGTTCGGTGCGCTGCGACAAGCGCGTGTCCTCGTCGGTCGCATGCTGCAACTGCGAGTCGAACGCGACGACCGCCTTCTCGTGCTTGTGGTGCTCCGCGTTGAGCGCCGCGATCGCATTGCCGGCGTGCGCGATCGTCGCCTCGAGCGCCGCCGTCTCCTGCGCGAGGCGCATCAGCGCGTCGCGCTCGCCGGCCATCCGGTCGCGCAGTTCCTTGATCTCGCGCTTGGTCTCGAGGATGCCGCGCGCGTCGCCGCGCGCGCCGCCGTTGACGAGCGCCGGCCCGTGGAACACCTCGCCATCGAGCGTCGCCACGGCGAGCGGCGTCATGCGGCTCACGTCGACCGCGCGATCGTAGGAATCCGCGATCCACGCGTCGCCGAGGGAGAGGCGAATCGGATCGGCCCATGGCCCGTTGACGCGGACGACCGACGACAGCGCGACGACGCCGTCGGGCGTGGTCCGGCCGAAGTCGGACGCGACGTGCGAGAGGACCGCACGCGACGGCACGTAGTGTCCGGCTCCGGCCGGATCGATGTCCGCCGGCGCGACGCCGGCTTCGGCCGGGCGCACCGCGCTCGTGATCAGGAATCCGCAGCGTCCCGCGCCGGCCTCGCGCACGACCTGAAACCCCGCCGACGCGTGTTCCGGCTGCTCGACGACGACGTGCTGCAGGAGATCGCCGAGGCAGGCCTCGACGGCGCGCTCGTAGCCCGCGTCGACGTCCAGGTAATCCGCAATCGATCCGTGCTGGTTGACGCGCCCGTTCGCCTGCGCGAGCACCGCGCGCGGCGCGTCGCCGTACCCGGCGCGTGCCGCCTCGAGCTCCTCGAGCGACTTCAGGCGCGCTTCGAGCCCGGCGAGCTCGTGCTCGCGCGACCGCACGGACCGCGCGCGCCACTCGTGCTCGATGCGCGCGCTCGCCAGCTCCGACTCGCGCGCGGTTTTCGCGACGCGCGTCGCCTCGATCGCCTCGTGCGCGCGCCGCAGCCCGTCGGCCGCGAGCGTGCGCGCCTGCGCGACGCGCTCGGACTCCACGCGGACGTCGCCGCTCTCGACGTCCAGTTTCGACAGCGTCTCCGCGACCTTGTCGCGCGCCGCCGCCGCGTGCTCGAGCGCGTGGCGCAGCGCCGTCGCGGAATTGATCGCCGAGAAGACCTCGCTGCGCGCCGCTTCGACGTCGGCCTCGAGCCCTTCGATCTCGCGGTGCGCCGCGTCGTACGCGTCGCTCGCCTCGGCCAGCGCCGCGGACGCGCGGTCGCGTTCGAGGTTGGCGTCCACCGCCCCGCCGCGCCGCGCCTCGAGCGACTGCCGCGCGGGCTCGCGGCGCGCGTCGAGCGCCTCGAGCTCCGCGCTGACCGACGCCGCGCGCGCCTCGAGCGACTGAATCTGGTCCTTGTCGAACGCGATCTGCTGCTGCTGCCGGTTGATCGCCAACTCGCGGGCGTGCGCCGCCTCGCGCGTCGCCGTCGCGTGCGATTCGCTCTCGACGAGCTCGATGCGCAGCCGTCCGAGATCCGCTTCGACCTCCGCCACGCGCGCCGAGGCGGCCGATTCGCGCTCGCGCGCCTCGGCGAGCCGCGCCCGCGCCGACGTAATCGTCTCGGCGAGCTGACGGTACTTGCGCGCGAAGAGCACCTTTTCCCAGCGCTTCAATTCGTCGCGCAGCTTCTGGTAGCGGCGCGCCTTCGCCGCCTGCCGCTTCAGCGTGCCGCGCTGCTTCTCGACTTCGAAGACGATGTCGTCGATGCGCGTGAGGTTCTGCTGCGCCGCTTCGAGCTTCAGCTCCGCCTGGCGGCGGCGCGCCTTGTATTTCGTGATGCCGGCGGCTTCCTCGATCAACTGGCGCCGGTCGGTCGGGCGCGTGCTGAGGATCATCCCGATCTTGCCCTGCTCGATGATCGCGTAGGCCTTCGCGCCGAGCCCCGTGTCCATCAGCAGATCGTGGATGTCCTTCAGACGGCAGACCTGCCCGTCGATCAGGTATTCGCTCTCGCCCGAGCGGTACAGCCGGCGCGTGACCTCGACTTCGCGCGCGACCGACTGGATGATCTCCTCCGCGAGGTCGTGCCCGGCGTCGGCCAGCGCGTGTCCGTTGCCGTTGCCGTTCGCCGGATGATGGCCGTTGCCGTTCCCGTTCCCGTTCCCGTTTCCGTTCTTATGGCCGTGCCCGTTGCCGTTTCCGTTGCCATTGGCCTTCTCGGCGACGAGCGTCTTGACGAAGCCGGTGAACCGCAGCTTCACTTCCGCGGCAGCGGTCGGCTTGCGCGCGTCGCTGCCGTTGAAGATGACGTCTTCCATCTTGTCGCCGCGCAGGCTCTTCGCGCTCTGCTCGCCCATCACCCACGTGATGGCATCGGCGACGTTGCTCTTGCCGCACCCGTTGGGGCCAACAATCGCGGTGACGTCGCCGTCGAAGGCGAGCTCCGACCGATCGGAGAACGATTTGAATCCGTTTATTTCAAGGCGCTGCAGACGCATGTACACACCCAGAGCGGAACGGTGAACGAGGAGTTGGCTGGGATGCAACTAGACAAGCGACCGGTCTCAGGCCCTTTCGTTTTCCGTTCGCGGAAAACGGCCCCGGGGCCGTTCAATCGGTCGTCAGTGTAACACGACTATCTGTAGCGGCAACCCCGAATCGTAGCGCAATTTGTAGGGGTTGCCTGCCCTAACGCTCAGTGCGCTTTCGTTCGCGACGCGCGCGACAGTTCGGTCAGCTTCTGCGCTTCGCCGAACTCCGCCAACCCCGCCTGCGCCTGCGGATCGGCCGCAATGAGATGCCGCCAGGCGTCGGCGACGTCGAACACCGCCGTGTCGATCTCGAAGCGGATCATCGCGCGAATGAAGTCCTGGTCTTTCGCGAACGCCTCGTCGTCGATCTTAATCTTGTCGGCCTTCAACTGTTCGCGGAAGTCGCTCAGCATCGCATCGTCGACGGTGAAGTTCGATTTGACCGTTTCGCGGCCGGTCGACTTCTCGTTGACGCGCGTGTCGCCTTCGGCCGAGAACTTCTGCGCGTAGCGCGCGAATTCCTGGCGGTTGAAGAGCATCCGGCCGAAGCGCGTCGGGTTGAAGCCGCCGCCGTTGTTCGGCCCGACCGGACCGACGACGCGCTTGTCGGGCTCGATGCCGCCGCCGCTGTAGACGGGACGACCGGCGTCGGTGTGTTTCAGCTCGCTCGGCGTGTGCGGGCGCGCCTGCGACTGATCCTGCAGCCCGTAGCTCAGATACTCGTCGAACGTCGCGTCCCACGGACGCTGAATCAGGCGGCCGCTCGGCGTGTAGTAGTGCGCCGTCGTCAGCGCGAGCCCCGCGTTGCCGCTGATGCGATACACCGACTGCACGAGCGCCTTGCCGAACGTCGTCTCGCCGACGACGTACGCGCGGTCGTGATCCTGAAGCGCGCCGGTGACGATCTCCGACGCGCTCGCGCTGTTGCGGTTCGCGAGCAGCACGATCGGAATGTCGGTGAACTCGCCCTCGTCGCTCGCGCGGTACTTCTGATCCGAGTTCGCGACGCGGCCCTGCGTCGAGACGATCATCGACCCGCGCGGCAGGAACTCGTTGGCGACCTTGATCGCCTGGTCGAGCGGCCCGCCCGGATTGCCGCGGATGTCGAACAGCAGGCGCTTCATGCCCTTCGACGTCAGCTCGTGCAGCGCGTGCTTCACGTCGTGATCGGTGTTCTCGCCGAAGTCCTGCATCCGGATGTAGCCGGTGTTCGCGTCGACCATGAAGTACGCGGGGACCGTCGGGATGTAGACCTCGTCGCGCTGCAGCTCGAAGCCGATCGGCTGCTCGTAGCCGCGGCGCTTGATCTCGACAAACACCTTCGTGCCGCGCGGGCCGCGCAGTTCGTGCATCGCCTGCTCGGTGTTCCACCCTTTCATGCTCTTGCCGTTGACTTCGGCGAGCACGTCGCCGGTGCGGATGCCTTTCTTGTGCGCGGGCGATCCCTCGAACACCTGCATCGCCGTGATGTCGCCGTCGATGGCGACGATCGACACGCCGATGCCGTAGTAGCGCCCTTCCTGCCGCTCGCGCATCTGCGCGTATTCTTTCGGCGTGAAGTAGCTCGAATGGGGGTCGAGGGTGCCGAGCATGCCGCGGATCGCGCCGGTGACGAGGGCGTCGGACTCCACGCTGTCGACGTAATTGCTTTCGATGGTGCTCAGCGCCGTCGCGAACGCACGCATCTGGTCGGTCTGCTTGTCGTCGGTCGCGAGCGCGCTCCGGCCGAAGAGGCCGCCGACCAGCGCGGAGACGAGAATCGCGAAGACGACGGCGGGAACGGCACGGTAGCGTCGCATGAAGGGTAGCGTAACAGATAACTTATGGCCCGGCAACGACTTCTGGGCTATACTGGGACTTCACCTTTCTTCAGAAAGCAGGGACGTATGTTTGGTTCGATCGGGATGCCGGAGCTGATCATCATCTTTGTGATCGCTCTGATCATTTTCGGGCCCCGGAAGCTGCCAGAGCTCGGCAAATCGCTCGGCAAGAGCATCGCCGAGTTCAAGAAGGCGTCCAACGAACTGCGCAACACGCTCGAAGAGGAGATCCGCCTCGAGGAGCAGAAGGAAGTGCAGACTAAGCAGACTGTCGTCGCGCAGGCCGCCGTGCCGCCCGCGCCCGCACCGGCGCCCGCTCCGCACACCGAGCCGGTCCGCACGGCCGACCACAGCGCGTAAGCACGGGCATGTCGCTGGTTCCGTTCCCCGGCACGCAGCCGGGCGCGTACAAGCAACTTCCGCCGGACGAGGACGAAGAGCTCGGCGAAGCCAAGATGTCGTTCCTGGAGCACCTCGAGGAGCTCCGGGTCCGCATCGTACGCGCCTGCGTCGGAATCGGCGTCGGCCTCCTCATCAGCTTCGCCTTCATCAAGCAGATCGTCGACTTCCTGCTGGCGCCGACCCGCGCCGTCCTCCCGCAGGGCGTCAAGATGATCTACACCGAGCCGGGCGAAGCGTTCGGGATGTACATCACGATCTCGCTGATCGCCGCCGCGGTGATCGCGTCGCCCTACGTGATGTACCAGGTCTGGGGCTTCATCTCCCCCGGGCTGTACCCGAAAGAGAAGCGCATGGCGACGCCGTTCGTGCTCTTCACGACGATCGGGTTCCTCGCCGGCGCGGCGTTCAACCATTACGTCGCGTTTCCGTTCATGATGCGCTTCTTCGCGAGCTTCAACGGCACCGACCTGATGTTCATGCCGCGGCTCGAAGACACGTTCGGCCTCTACGCGAAAATGCTCCTCGGCATGGGGATCATCTTCCAGATGCCGACGGTCGTGTTCTTCCTCGCGAAGCTGCGCCTGGTGACGGCGCGCTTCCTCTGGCAGCACGGCAAGTATGCGATCCTCATCGCGTACATCATCGCGGCGGTCATCACCCCGACCGGCGACCCGATGAACCAGACGATCTTCGCCGCGCCGATGATCGCGCTCTACTTCCTCAGCATCGCGATCGCGTGGATCGTCAACCCGCGCAACGCGGGCAAGTCGCGCGAACTCGACGAGTAATCCGCTCGATTCCGTTGACTTCGCCGGACCTCGGCCGTACGATATAGCTGAGCTCGACAGCTTTCCGTACCGCGGGAGGTACGCTTGAACACGACTTCGTTTCGCGCCGTTCTCGCAGCTTCGCTGCTCGTCGTTGGCAGCGGGCTCGCACGCGCACAAACCCAGACACCACCAGCCTCCACGACCCCGGCGCCAGCCAACGACGCCGCCACGCGCCCGGCGACGACGACGTTTCTCGGCGACACGGGCATCTGGTTCGTCCCGACCGCGGAGGTGCTGCCGGCCGGCAAGTTCTCGGTGAGCGGGTACCGCCGCGGCACGAACTACATCGAGGGCTACACCAACGTCGGCGACTTCGCCGGCACGTTCGGCATCGGCATCGCGAACCGCGCCGAGATTTTCGGATCGCTCAACGTCGACACGCGCATCGATCGCGACGCCCGCCCGATCTTCGTCAACGATCCGACGCTTGGCGGCGTGGTGTTCCGATACCCGCGCGTCAACCAGGGGTGGACCGGCGACAACATCGGCGACTTCACCGTCGGCGCGAAGATCAACCTGATGTCCGAGGCCGACCAGAAGCCGGTCGCGCTCGCGCTGCGCGGCCTCGTCAAACTGCCGACGGCCGACTCCACCAAGGGCATCGGCACCGGCAAGGTCGACGGATCGATCGACCTCGTGATCAGCAAGGAGCTGCAGAAGACCGTCGAGATGTCCGGCTTCGGCGGCTACCAGTTCCTCGGCCAGCCCGACGGCTTCGACGCGCCGAGCGGCGCGTTCGAGTGGGGCTTCGGCATGGCCGTCCCGTCGCGGACGCTCGTGCGCGTCACCGGCGAGATCAACGGCTTCGTGCCGAACAAGAGCACGATCACCTACACGGGTGCGCCGCCGGTCACCGGCGTCGACCTGAGCGTGCCGCCGCTGACGTCGAACGTCGAGAGCATCCATCGCGCGACCATTGGCATCACGGTCCAGGCGCGCGGCGGCTTCTTCGCCGGCGTGGGCGGCAGCTACAACGTGCCGACGCAGGCCCGCGATCTGCGCTTCACCGACGCGGATCAAGGCGGCGACTACTGGGACTGGCAGGTGCGCATCGGCTGGCATCCGGGCGTCCGGCAGTATGTCCCGCCGCCGCCTCCACCACCGCCGCCGCCTCCGCCGCCACCGCCGCCGGTTCACAACCTGTCGGTGAAAGCGGCGTGCGATCCGTGCAGCGTCGAAATCGGCAAGAGCTCGACGATCAGCGCGACGGTCACCGACTCGCAGAGCTGCTCGGTGACGTATCGCTGGTCCGCGCCGAGCGGCACGATCGCGCAGCCGGCCGAGCGGCAGACGCTCTGGACCGCTGGTCAGAACGAAGGCACCGTGCCGGTGACGGTCACCGTCACGTGCCCGACCGACAACAAGACGGCAACCGACACCGTCAACATCGCGGTGACCAAGCCGCCGGTGAAACAGTACACGTTCGAAGACGTGCACTTCGACTTCGACCGCTACACGCTGCGGCCCGAGGCGACGCGCGTGCTCGACGAAGCCGTCGCGGCGATGCGCGAGAACCCGACGCTGCGGCTCACGATCGAAGGGCACACGTGCAGCATCGGCACGGCGGAGTACAACCTCGCGCTCGGCGATCGCCGTGCGAACGCCGTGAAGGATTACCTGGTCAGCCGCGGCGTCACCACCGATCGGCTGCAGACGATCAGCTACGGCGAGGAGCGTCCGAAGTACGACAACGCCCGCGAGGAAACGCGCCGCCTGAACCGGCGCGCGGCGCTCGTCGTTCGCTTGCAGTAACGTAGGGGTCAGGGCGTCGGGAATAGGGATTAGCGGCTGGACGTGCTAATCCCTATTCCCACACCACTCACCCCTATGCCGTCGCCGTCCACCGCATCGCTCATTTCACAGCTTTCCTCCGACCGCGCGGTCGTGCGCGAATCGGCCATCGCGCGCCTGACCATCGTCGGCGCCCGCGCCGTGGATCGGCTCGTCGCGTTCGCGCGGTCGAACGCACCCGCGTCCGCGCGTGCCGCGGCGCTGACCGCACTCGAGCGGATCGGCGATCGCCGGACGCTCGCGGCGGCGCTGCCGCTGACGATGGATCCGGACGTGGACGTGGCGCTGGCCGCCATCGCCGCCGCCGGCGCGTTCGTCCGCGATCCGAACGGCGTCACGGCGATCGATCGGCTGACGGCGCTGGCCGTCGATCGCGCACGCCCGGCGTCGATCCGCGCCGCCGCCGTCGCCGCGCTGCAGGCGCTCGGCCCGTCGACGATCAAGCCGCTCGTCGACACGCTGGCCGACGATCCTGCGCTGAAGTTCGCCGAGCCGGCGGCGATGCGCACGCGGATCGCCGCGTCGACGAAGGCGTCGCTGCCGGCGCTGCTGAAGATCGTCGAGGAGATCCGCGAGCGCGAACGCGATGCGCCGCACGAGGAGCAGGCGGCGTGGCTCGAGGTGCGGGGCGAGGCGCACGCGCTCCTGGCGCGCCGCGGCAGTACGATCGCGCTCTACGACGTTCGCGAAACGATCGAGCAGGCGAAAGGCCGTCCGCTGCCGGCGGGCTTCCTCGCGGCGGCATCGGCGCTCGGCGACGCCACGCTGCTGGAGCCGATCGCCGAGGCGTTTGCGGCGGCGAAGGACGTCTACTGGAAGAAATCGCTGGCCGACACGTTCACGGCGATCGTGAAGCGCCACCGCCTCACCGGGCGGCATGCGGTGATGAAGAAGCTGCGCGCGAAGGGACTCGGGATTGGGGAGTCGCGAAGGGAGTAGGGAATAGGGAGTAGGGAATAGGGAGCGTCAGTACGCTTTCGCGAACCACGCCTCGGCGACCGCCGGCGCGTCGCAGCGCACGCACGTCCCGCCCGGGTTGCTGCTGCCGAGCGGCATGTTGCGGATGGTCGCCTGCGTCTCGCCCTTGATGTGCGCCTCGCACTCCGCATGGCCGCACCAGGGCGCGATCACGAAGCCGGGACGCCCCTCCATGATCTGCTTGAACTCGTCGTAGCTCGTCGTCCGCTGCGTGTGCTCGTCCCTGAACTGCTTCGCCCGCGACAGAAGGCTCTTCTGGACGTCCGCGAGGAGATCGCGCAGCCGGTCGGCGAGGCCGTCCATCGGTAGGCTCTGCTTCTCGCGCGAGTCGCGGCGTGCGACGAGCACCGCCGATTTCTCGATGTCCTTGGGACCGATCTCCAACCTGAGCGGCACGCCGCGGAGCTCCCACTCCGCGAACTTCCAGCCGGGACGCTCGTCGCGCTCGTCGAGGGTGACGCGGAGCCCCGCCGCGCGCAGCTGCGCCTGGATCTCCTGCGCCTTCGGCAGCACCGTCTCGCGCCAGTTGTCGCGGCCGATCGGGACGATCACCACCTGGTACGGCGCGATGTTCGGCGGCAGCACCAACCCGCCGTCGTCGCCGTGCACCATGATCATCCCGCCGACCAGGCGCGTCGTCACGCCCCACGACGTGCCCCAGACGTACTGCACCGACTTGTCGCGCGCCTGGAACTTGATCTCGAACGCCTTCGCGAAGTTCTGCCCGAGGTTGTGCGACGTCCCCGCTTGCAACGCGCGGCCGTCGCCCATCAGCGCCTCGATCGAGTACGTGCGGAGCGCGCCGGCGAACTTCTCGCTCTCGGTCTTCTTCCCTTTCACGACCGGCATCGCCAGGACCGATTCGCAGACGTCGGCGTAGAGGTCGAGGATCTTCAGCGTTTCGTCCTCGGCTTCCTGCTCCGTCTCGTGCGCCGTGTGCCCTTCCTGCCACAGGAACTCTGTCGTCCGCAGGAACGGATAGGTCTTCTTCTCCCAGCGCACGACGTTCGCCCACTGATTGATCAGGATCGGCAGATCGCGCCACGACTGCACCCAGTTGGCGTACATCGTCCCGATGATCGCTTCCGAGGTCGGCCGGACGACGAGCTTTTCCTCGAGCTCCTCGCCGCCCGCGTGCGTGACGTAGGCCACCTGCGGCGAAAAGCCCTCGACGTGCTCCGCTTCCTTCGTCAGCAGGCTGTTCGGGATGAACAGCGGAAAGTACGCGTTGACGTGGCCCGTCGCCTTGATGCGCGAGTCGAGCGCCTGCTGCAGCAGCTCCCAGATCGCGTAACCGTACGGCCGGATGACCATGCAGCCCTTGACGGGCGAATAATCGGCGAGCTCGGCGCGGCGTACGACGTCCAGGTACCAGCGCGAGAAGTCCTGCGAACGGGGTGTGATCTCGGCCATGACAGAATACGTATTCTAACTGGTCATGGAACCCGTTCGCATCGACGTTCCCACGCCTTCGCGCGCGTACACGATCACGATCGGCGACGGCATCATCGACCGCCTCCGGTGGCTGCTCGACGAGGCCAAGGTGCCCGCGCGGCGCTTCGTGGTGTCGAGCCCCGTCGTCTGGCGCTTCCACGGCGCGCAGCTCGCGAAGGCGCTCGCGAGCGTCGAGGCGCCGATCCTGATCGCCGACGGCGAGAAGAACAAGCATCTCGCGACGGTCTCGCGCGTGTACGACGCGCTCACCAAGGCCAATGCCGATCGCGCCAGCGCGCTCGTCGTGCTTGGCGGCGGTGTGGTCGGCGACATGGCCGGGTTCGCCGCGGCGACCTACCTGCGCGGCATCCCGCTCGTCCACGTGCCGACGACGCTCTTGGCGCAGGTGGACAGCGCGATCGGCGGCAAGGTGGGCGTCAACCATCCACTCGGCAAGAACCTGATCGGCGCCTTCTATCAGCCGCAGGCGGTCGTCGTCGATCCGCTGGTGCTGAAGACGCTGCCGCGGCGCGAGTTCCGGGCGGGGCTCTACGAGGTGATCAAGTACGGCATGACCTCGAGCCCGTCGCTGTTCGATCGCATCGGACGCGAGCGCACGGCCATCTTCGACCGCGCGCCGGAGGCAGTCGCGCCGATCATCGCCGAGTCGTGCCGGATCAAAGCGGACGTGGTCGTCAAGGACGAGCGCGAGTCGGGACTGCGGCGCATCCTGAACTTCGGCCACACCGCGGGTCACGCGCTCGAGGCCGTGACGAAGTACCGGCGCTATCGTCACGGCGAAGCGGTCGCGTACGGGATGCTGGTCGCCGCGGCGCTCTCGCGCGCGCGCAACGCGCTCGCGGAAACGGAACGTCAGGCGCTCGCGGCGCTGATCGCGAGCCTCGGACCTCTGCCGCCGGTGGCCGACGTCTCGTCAGCGCAGATGCTGGAGGCGATGAAGCACGACAAGAAGATGGTGGCCGGCCGCTTGAACTTCGTGCTGCCGACGGCCATCGGCGCGACCACAATCGTCGACGACGTGACGGAGAAGGAGATGCGGGCGGCGTTGAAGGCGGTGGGGTTCAAGAACTGACCCCCGCCGGTGCCAGGCGGGTGCCAGGCACGTGACAGGCGGGTGCCAGGCACGTGCCAGGCACGTGACAGGCACTAGCTCAGCTGAGCCCGTGCTCCTTGATCTTCGTTTGCAGCGCTTTGTAACTCACCTGCAGCGCCTCGGCAGCGCGGCCGACGTCGCCGTGCGCTTCCTTCAGCGACTGCGCGATCTTGCGGCGCTCGGCTTCCGTCGTGATGCGCCGGATGACGTCGGCGAGGCTGCCTGACAGATCGATCTGCGCCCACGGGCCGCCGTCGGCGTCCGCGTCGGCGGACGGCGCCGCGGTCCGGAACGACAGATTCAGATGCCGCGGGTAAATCGTGTCGCCTTCTGTGAGGATCACCGCGCGCTCGATGCAATTCTGCAGCTCGCGCACGTTGCCCGGCCAGGGATAGCGCTGCAGCTCCTGCTCCGCCGTCTCCGACAGCGCGAGCGGCTTCTTGTTCAGATCGCGACAGTAGCGCTCGATGAAGAAGCCCGCCAGCGTGGCGATGTCGCGCGGACGCTCGCGCAGCGGCGGAATGGTGATCGGAAACACCGACAGGCGGAAGTACAAATCCTCCCGGTACTGACGCGCGGCGACCGCGGCCTTCAGGTTCCGGTTCGTCGCCGCGACGACGCGCACGTCCACCTGGATCGGCACGGTGCCGCCGACACGCTCGAACCGCTTCTCTTCGAGCGCGCGCAGGATCTTCGCCTGCAGCGGCAGCGGCAGATCGCCGATCTCGTCGAGAAACAGCGTGCCGTGGTGCGCGAGCTCGAACTTGCCCGGCTTGCGGTTGGCGGCGCCCGTGAACGCGCCTTTCTCGTGGCCGAAGAGCTCGGTTTCGAGCAGCGTCTCGGGAATGGCGGCGCAGTTGATCGCGACAAACGGGCCGTCGGCGCGCGGGCTCAGGAGGTGCAGCGTCCGCGCGAACAGCTCCTTGCCCGTGCCGCTCTCGCCTTCGAGCAGCACGGTCGTGTCGGTGGCCGCCGCGCGGTGCAGCGCGAGCGACACCTGTTTCAGCTTCGGGTCGTCGCCGACGATCTGCGGCGCGCCGCGCCGCTGCGCGAGTTCTTCCTTGAGCAGCAGGTTCTCGGTCGACAGCCGCCGCTGCGACAGCGCGCGTTCCACCATCAGCAGCAGATGATCGGGATCGACCGGCTTGGCGAGGAAATCGAGCGCTCCTTCTTTCATCGCCGCCACCGCATCCTGCACGCTGCCAAACGCGGTCATGACGATGACGGGCGTGTCGGGATCGAATTCCTTGGCCGCGCGCAGCACGCCGAGGCCGTCACCTTCCGGCAGCCGCAGGTCCGACAGGACGACGGCGGGCCGGCTCGCGTGGAGCGCGGCTTCGGCTTCGCGCTGATCGCGCGCTTCGACGACGGCGTGTCCCTGCGCCTCGAGCGCGTGGCGCAGCATCGCCCGCAGCGAATCTTTGTCCTCGACGAGCAGGATGGGGAGGTCGGCGTGACCGCGTCGCACGTTCAGCGCAACCAGCCGGGAGGCACGCCGGCGCGCCGCGCTTCTTCCTGGAAGTCGTCGATCGCCTTCTGGTCCTTCTTGATCTGATCCTTGAGGCGGTTGAACTCGCCGAGCGCGGTGACGCGGTTGCGCTCGATCACGGCGCGCTGTGCCGGATCGTCGCGGTTGACGAAGTCGGTCGTCAGCGAGTTGATCTGCGTCTGCATCGCCTCGGAGAGCACCTGGTCATGCGACAAGGCGTCCTGCAGCGACTTCATCTTCGAGGACCAGTACTTCTGATCCTTGACGTCGCCGGACGAAGCCTTGTCCTTGTCTTTCGCCGCGTCGCCGCCTTCGGGCGCGGGCGTGGCCGCGCCGGAGGAGCCGGCCGCGGGCGTGCTCGAAGCCGGCGTCGAGGCTGCGGCCGCGCTCGACGGCGGCACGTCGCCGAGGTCCTTGTTGGTGAGGACCTTCGACGGCGCCTTGATCTCCTTGCGGCGCTCTTCTTCTTTTCGGGCGACGTCGGCGAGCGACTGCGCCGCGAGCGGCGCGGCGTACGCCGTCGTGACAATCAGCGCAACGATGTGCAGGAATCGCGTGTTCATGGGTACCGCCGTCGCACCTGTACTTATCGGTGCGACGGCGATCCTACCTTACTTGCCGGGCTGCAGGTTCTGCGAGAAGCCGGTGGTGTCCATGTCGCGGAACATCGGCGTCAGCGGCGGCAGCAGCGTCGGCTGCAGGAAGTCCGTGTCGAACGCGAACGCGCGGGTCGGCGCAGCGTAGACGAGGTTGCCGGTCTTGTACACGCCGACCGACTGACGATTGTAGAACAGCGACGCGAGCGAGCCCTGGTAGTTCACGGTGTCGCCGCCGGGGCTGCCCTCGAGCATCCTGAGGAAGTTGTGCGCGCCCCCATCGCTGCCGAAGTCTGCCGGCTCTCCGGCCGGCAGCGGGAAGATCGCACCCTTCCCCGAAAGCACCGCCACGCGGTACCACGAGTTCACGGAGCGGATGCGGCCTCCGCCGACGGTGCCCGTGAAGTTGTACGGATTGAGGAACGAGTTCCGGTCCGTCCAGTTGTTCGAGAGCAGCGTGACCGAATCGGCGAGGATCGCGGTCGCGGCGTGCGGGTTGGTCCATCCGCCGTTCGCGTTCCAGTCGCCGTCGATGTAGACCGGATTCTCGGTGACCACCGTGAATCCGGTGATCGTCGGCGCGATCGTGCTTCCACGCACGAGCTTCACCGCGCGGCGGAAGTACACCGCGCGATTGACCATCGCGCGCCCCACGCCGTTGATGTTGGCCGTGTCGACGTTGCCACCGCCCGCGCTGATGAAGTCGGGCTGGCCGTTCAGATCCGGCGGCCACGGGTTCGTGTATTGGACGTTCTGAGCGTTGCCCTGCGAGCACGTGACGTTGCCGACGCCGGCGACCGCCACCGAGCCGCCGGGCGTGTAATTGTACGTGCCGCCGCAACTCGGGTACCGGCCGTAGACGTCCAGCACACCGTTGGCGTTGACGTCCTCGCCCGTGTCGAGCAGGCCGTTCGGCGTACCGGTAGCGCTCGCCGGGTTCACAAAGTCCTCGAACCCGAACTCCGCGGTTTCCTGGTTGTTGGAGTCGCGATTGTTGCGGCGATCCGAGACGTAGATGCTGTAGCCGCCGTTGTCCGGCATCGAGAGGGTGCCGGTCGACGCGATCCCGTTGAGCGGGTTCGCCGCGTTGTACGGCGCCTGGCCGGCGAACCACTTCGCGAGGTTCGCCACGTCGATCGTGACGTAGTGCATCACACCTTTGATCTTGATGTTCGTGCCGGCGGGCGGTGCCGAGCGTTCCCACGCCTCGCGCGCGTCGAACAGCGTGTTCGGCCAGTAGTCGGTGCCGAGCGTGTTGCGAAGATGCGCCGCGCTCATGCCGGTCCCGGCCGCGACGACGTTCGGACCGGCGACGCACGTGCCGGTCGGATAGTAGTCGTCGGCGAGGCGCTGAAGACGGATGATGCCATTCGGGCTCGGATCGAGCGTCGACCCGTACGCGCCGGCGCAGCTCCCGTATTCCGCGGGGCCGGCGATCCCCCATCCGAGAATTTCAGGTGTGATGTCGTGCCACGAGCGATCGGCCGCGTTCTGCCGTTCGATCTTGATGAAGCCGCCGACGAGGCTCGTGCCCGCCGGCGAGATCGAGAAGGTCTGCAGCTTCTCGTTGTTGTTGGGGATCGCGATGAGCACGTTGCAGCCGGTGAGCTGGTTCGTGCTGATGTTGTAGCCGGTGCAGCTCACGACCTGATCGTCGATCCAGAAGCTGGTCGGCGAGAAGGCGAGCGTGCTCGAAACGGTAATCGTCTTGTTCGTGCCGCACGTCGGCGTCGTCGTGCAGCTGGTCGTGGCGGTGGTCGTCGTGGTCACGACCTGACCGTTCGCCAGCGTGCCGGTGACCGTCGCGCCGATCGGCACGGTGGTCGCGGCGCCGGCAATCGTCAGCGTGCAGCCGGTGAACGTGTTGACGGTCTTGCCGGTGTTGCCCGCGCCCGAGCCGCAGATACTGAGCGTCCACGTGTGGCCCGAGCCGGTGATCGTGATCGGATCGGGGATCTTGAACTGCGCCAGTTGCGCTGCCGTCAGCGTAATCGAGCTGCTGTTGGTGCTCGACGTCGCGACGGCGGTGCTGCTGACCGGCGTGACCGCGAGCTGTCCGGGCGAAATCGCGATCGGAATGCTGCCGTACGTCGTGCCCGTCTCGAGCGACAGCGGCGGCGCGGTGTTGTCGACGCCCGGTAGATTCGTGATGTCGACGGCCGTGTCGGACAGCAGCACGCGGATGCTCGCCTTCTGGTACAAACGCTCCTGATAGAGGATCGACGTCATGTCCTCGCCGGCCTTCGGGCGCCGGAGGATGTCGACGTTGGTGCCGCCCACGCCCTGCGCGACGATCGGCAGCGTCAACTGCTTCGCGCCGGTGCCGCGCGCCGCGCCGGCCGCGCCGTCCTTGATGTAACCCTTGTAGGTGCTGAGCGACAAGGCGGTCCATCCCGCCCAGGCGGAGCTGCCCGGACCCGCCACGACGCTGCCTTCCGTCGACGCGAGCGCGCGATACGTGCCGGCCCCCTTGAGCATGTTGACGGTGCCGCTGCTGTTGTTGTTGGCGATCGGATTGCCGTTCGGCAGCACCGCGCGGATCACGTCTTTATAGGCGGTGACCTTGTCGCTGAGCGTCAGCGTGTTGCCGTCGCCGACGGCGAGGAACAGGTTGCCGTTCGTGTGCACGCGGCCGCCGAACGAAAAGCTCGGACCGGAGTGAAACGACTGGTCGACGTCCGAGAAGATGCCGAACTGGAACACCGGAATGGCGACGGTTTCAATCATGCGCGCGAGATGGACTTCGCCGCCGGTCGTCGTCTTCGCAGTGACGTCGATCTGGTACGGCGTTTTCAGCGCGTAGAGTCCCGCGAACGTGCCCTGCGTAATCGTCCTCGCCAGCGGCAGCGTCGTCGGGTTGCTGTTCGCGGTGAGGCCGCAATACATGATCGTGTAGCCGTTGCCGCCCACCGTGTACGCTTGACGGTTCGTGCCGTCCGAGCTGTTGCAGTCGTAGTTCGACAACTCGCTCGCCGGCAGCGCCGTCGGCGCGCTGATCGCCGTGTAGCTGATGTTCGGGATGACCGGCTGCTGGCCCGCGGCCGCCAGCGCGGCGATCTGGGCGTTGGTCGGCCCCACGTACTTGAGGAACGTGTTGCCGAGATCGGCCGTCAGCTTCTCGACGCCGGCGGCGGCGCCGTAGAACGCCTGCCCGCGATCCTTGTCGATGAAACGGAAGCGCTGGTCGGTCATCACGACGGTCGTGAAGGCGACGAGCAGCGCCGAAATCAGCATCATCACGAGCAGCGTCGTGATGAGCGCGATGCCGCGTTCGTTGGTCGATCGCATGATGTTAGCTTCCGGGACTGTTGCTCGTGTCATACCGGTCGGTCGACGCCAGACTCCGCACGCCGACGGCGGTCGTAATGTGATTGCGCACGTAGCTCAGCGTCGGCTTCGACAGCTGCTCCGATCGCACGCCAAGGTGAATGTTCACCTTTTTGATCATGTTGGCGGTGTAGGTGATGCCGCCGATCGTCTGCGGCAACGTCGTCAGCCCCTGCACGGGCGCCGCGGTCGGATCGGCGGTGTCGACGAGGTCGTACGTCAGGTCGAGGTCTTCGACCACGCCCGCGAGCGCCTGCGGCGTGAAGTGGTTGATCATCCGCGTGAGGCGCGGCGTGCCGGGTGTCGTCGTGTTGTCGACGTAGTACGTGATCATCAACAGCCGCATCAGCGCCGTGCCTGCGCCGACGTTCGACGGCGTCCCGGACCACGCGGCGTTCACGGTGGCCGACGGGACCGGCGACGTCGCCGGCACGGCCGTGGTGTCGCACATGTCGGAGGCCTTGATGCAGAACACCGTGCCGGTGCCGCCGGTGTTCGCGCTCACGTTCCGCTGGTTCAGGTGGAACCAGTCGTTCGTGCTGTCGTTCTGCGCGAAGTAGATATGCGTCCCGTCCTTCGACGTCACGGTCTGGATCGCCATCCCGTTCGTGTTCTTGAACAGGATGATGTCGCCGACGTTGATCGGCGAGGTGTCGTTGGTCGTATCGCCGACGAGCCACGGGCTCGTGTTCAGCATCGTCAGCGACGATCCGTCCGCGGCGATCACCGCCATCGTGTTGTCGAAGGTGCCGGGCGTGTTGGCACCGAGCCCCTTCAGCATCGGCATGAACTCGTCGACCGTCAGGATCGTGACGATGTCGGTGGTGTTCCCCGGATTGACAGGCGCGCCGAGCGCGTATCCGGGCGTGATCGCCGGGAGCATCGTCGTGCCGTCGTCGTCGGCGACGACGCTGAAGGTCAGGTTCGATCCCGGCGGTCCCGGACGGGCGATCGCGGCCGCGCCGCCGCCGCTCGGGACCGGGACGCCGCCGTTGGCGATGATGCGGCCGGCCATCATCAGATCGCGCACGAGCGTGTTGGTGCCGGCGCGCAGGTTCTGGTTCGTGTCGCCGAGCTGACTCGCCGTGTCGTTGATGTCCACGGCGTTCTTGAACGTCGTCAACGTCGTGCCCGCCACGAGCAGCATGATCGTCGTGCTGACCAGCAGCTCGGTGAGCGTGAACCCGTCGTCGCGCGAAAACATCGTTGTCACCGGCGGCCTCATGCGAACGCGGAGATGTAGGTGACGAGCACGTAGCTGCGCTTCGAGCCACCGTTCTGATAGGTGATCGTGACGGTGATCTTCCGCAGATCGCCGTTCTCGTTCGCGACGTCGGCGATCTGGATCTGCCGCGTGTAGTTCGTCAGCTTGATCGTCTGGTTCGGAATGTCGATTTCCTCGAGCGACGGCCCGTCGTCGGCCGTGCCGACGATCCCGTCGGCGCCGGGGACCAGCAGCTGCTGCGGTCCGTCGAGGAAGACGCCGCCGTTCGACACGTTGTTGATCTGCGACCAGATCAACCGCTTCGAGTCGCGCGCGGCGAATACCGACTCCACCGCCTGCGTCGCCTTCTGCGCGGTGATGACGTCGGCGGGCGACGAACTGAGGTTCGTCATGCCGGCGACGAGCACGCTGGCCGCGCCGATGATCCCCGTGGTCAGCACGCCGAGCGCGATGACCGTTTCCGCGAGCGAAAAACCCTTCTCGGACGAGAACGCCATGACTACACCTTCACCCACTGCTTGCCGTCCCACCGGAAGCCGCGGATGCGGCCGGTGGAGCCGAGCACCGTCACCGCGCGCGCGACCGGCGACGTGTTCGGAATCGTCGTGAACACCGTGCCGTTGGTCGTGATCCCGTTCCAGTCGACCAGCGTGCCGTCGGGCGCGAACTTCGCGACCTTGGTCGATCCGGTGGCCGACGCGAACGTGCCGTTCGTGGAATTCGAAAAACAGGTCGCGGCGCTGTTGCCAAACGCGTCCGGCGTGTCAGGCAGGCCGGCCGTCAACCCGAACACGGCGCCGCCCTCGAACAACGTCGTCGACAGCGTCGTCGTCGTCGTGGTGGTGTCCTCGCGGATGATGCTGATCCAGTTGTGCGTCGTGTCGAAGGTGACTTCGATGTAGCGGCGCTGCGTGATCGCCTGTTGCTGCGCGAGGTTCAACTGCGAAATGACCTGGCGCATCGCTGCGTCGCCGCGGACCACGTTGCGCGTCGTGGCGAGCTGCGCGACGGCCATCCCGCCAACGACACCCATGATGCCGATGACGACCATGATTTCGATCAAGCTGTAGCCGTCTTCCCGCCGAACGCGCGTCGCCAAACCACTCATCAACGGCTGACCTCCGCAAAAGACGCGCCCGGACGCGCCACGTCGCCATAACGACGTGAAATGCAGGCGGTTACCGTCCCATCGAGCGTGAGGAGGGGGGTCGATCGTGTGCTCTTTCGGCACACGCAATCACGATTTTGACAGACGCTGCAGGCGGTCGCGGACGGCGTTCAGGTCGGGCGCGTCCGGCGCTAACTCGATGTACCGCTGGTACTCGCGCGCGGCGTCGGCGTCGCGGCCGACGCGTTCGAAGCTGGTCGCGAGGCCACGGTGGGACGCCGCGTCGCGAGGGGCGAGCTGGATGGCCGACTGGAATTCAGCGATGGCTCCCTGGTCGTCGTGCGTCTGCTGCAACGCCGTGCCCAGGGCGTAGTGGACTTCGGGATCGCCGGGCGTCAAGCGCGCGGCGATCCGATAGTCGGCCACGGCCTTGTCCCACTGCCCCACGCGGCCTTCCAGGCGGGCGAGGTTCAGCCGTGCCGTCGTATTGCGGGGCGCCACCTCGGAGGCGCGCTTGAACGAGGCGAGCGCGTCCGGCAGGTTGCCGAGCCCCTCCAGCGCGATCCCCAGGCCGTTGAGCGCGACCGCATCGTTGGGATCGAGCTTCAACTTGTCCTCGAACGCCCGGCGCGTGGCGGTGAGATCGTCGGCGCCGCCGCCGGGCGGCGCGGCGTCCGCACCTGCGGCCGCGCCCTGATCCGCCGCGGGCGGCGCCGGCGTCAGCCCGAGCGCGTCTGGCGGCGGAGGCTTCGGCGTGCCAACCGGCGTCGGCGGTGCGATGAGCGCGTTGTGCGTAGCCGGCTTCGCCTCCGTATCGGCCGGCGCCGCCTCTTGCTTCGTCGTCCAGAGCACCCACACGAGGGCGACCACCGCGATGATCGCAATGCCGGCGACGAGCAGCCCGATTTGATCCGAAATGCGCAGCGTCCGCCAGACCGGCAGCTGCGACTGATCCACGTGCAGCGGCTCGAAACAGCGCAAGCAGCGCTCGCGGGTCGACTTAATCCGGGCTCCGCAGTTCGCACAGACGACGAAGTCGTCGCCTGAATAATCTTCGAAGTCGGCCACCGACGCGATGATACACCCCCTACGGAAGCGGCCCCATCACCTGTGCGCGCGTGCGCAACGGTGTGCCGCCGTCGCGCGGACGCTCGACGATGGCGTGCGCGATCTGATGCGCGCCGCGCGGCCCGAATGCTTCGGCGCGCACGGCGATCGCGCCGCTGCCCGGATTGCAGCCGGGCGGCGTCTCGCCCGCGTCGCACGGCGCGTCGCCGTCCACGAGTGGGTTGCCGTCGGTCTCGGACGGATCGTCGGCAACCATCACCACCACGTAGAACGGCGAACGCACCACGCCACCCGGCAGCAGCGCGTCGAGCGGTCCGTAGGCGAACAGGCGCCATACCGGATTGTTCGTCCCCCACGGCGCGCCGGCCGCGTTCGCGCTGGTGACGACGCGCGCGAGGTCGAGCACGCGACCGTCGGCGAGCGTGCGCGTGCCGGACGGCGGGCCGTCCACGAACGTCGACTGCACCGCGCCGCCGAGTGCGAGATTCCAGTCGCCGATCGACGGCAGCTCCGCGATCGCGCGCTCGAGGCCGGCTTCGGCGGCGTAGCGCGCCGCGTGCGCGCGCGCGAAGTCGCCCGCGACGACCGACTCGGTCGCCGTCGTCAGCGCGAGCGCCGCGCCGAGCGCGCCCGCGAGCGCCAGCGCGAGCACGGCGGCGACGAGCGCCGCACCGGCGTCACCGCACCGCCTCTTCGTTGGTGTCATGGCGCACGCCCCAGGTTCATGTTGCGCGGTGATACCCGAAACGTGACCTCGCGATCCGGCACCCATCGGCTCGCGTCGCGTCCGGTGCCGGCAACGGTGAACAGCACGCCCGCGGGCCCGCGCAGCGCCGCGATCGCGGCCTGCACGCGCAGCTGGACGCCGACGGCGCGCACCCGCAGCAGATCCGCGTCCCAGCGGTTCGCGTTCGCGGCGTCGGGACACCACGGCCCGTCCGTGAGCTGCGCCGCGGAGAGCGGCACGAGCGCCGGGCCGGCGCCGAGCACCGCCAGCCGCGGCACCTGCGCGCCGGCGACGACCGCGAACGCGCAATTCTCGCCCGGCGGCCACGCGAGGCCCGGCGCCTGCTCGTCGATCGGCGGCGGCTGCGGTCCGTAGGTGCCGATCTGCGGCGGCTGCGGATCGCCGTAGTACGTGAATGCGAGATCGACGACGTTGCTGATGACGGGCGCGTCGACGCCGCCGTTCGACACGACGAGTTGAATCCCCGCGCGATCGAGCGCATAGCTCGCCATCGACATCCCGACGACGCTCGTCGTCGACGGCGGATACGCGGTGAACGCGAGGCGCTGATTCGCGTGCTGCAGGAACGGCGTCGGATACGACGACGAGACGGCGGTGATGCTGACGAGGTCCGCGTGGGCGCTCTCGTCGAAGATGGCGACACTGGTGCCGGCCGCGAAGAAGCACAGCGGATCGATCGGCGGACACTGCGGCTGCGGGTCGACGCCGATCGCGTCGGAGTCGAGCGGCGGCCCCGCGGCAGCAAGCGTGGCGTGCGGCGCGGCGGCCGGGACGCTGAGAATCGTCATCCGATCGGTGAAGAACGTCCCCGGCGGATCGTCCGCGTTGGTGCCGCGGCGAAACGGCAGCACCGGCGCGAACGACTGCACGAGGGGACCGGCGCGCGGGCCGCGATCGGGGCCGGCGCCCGCGGCCGCGAGATCGCCGTACAACATGCTGGCGCCGGCGCGCAGCCGCTGCTGCACGTCGACGGCTTCGCTCTGCGCCTGCAGCGCGCCGGTGGACGGATTCAGCAGCGCGAACGCCGCGGCCGACACGGCGAGCATGACCAGCGTCGCCACGAGCAGTTCCACGATCGAGAAGCCGCGATCGGCGCGCATCAGTTCGCCCGCCTCGCGCGAACGGTGACCAGGCGCACGTCTTGCCCGCCCGCGATGACGCGCACCTGCAGCACCAGCGCGTCGGCCGCATACGGCGGCAGCGGCTGGATGGACCATCGCCGCGTCGCGCCCGGAGGATGGTCGACGAAGCCGTCGGCGTCGCGATCGAGCGCGTCGCCCGGCGACGTGGCGAGCCCCGCATCGCTCGCCGGCATCCCCGCGCGATCGACCGTCCACTGCAGCGCGCGCAACTGTTCGAGCTTGTCGATCGCGAGCAGCGTCGCCACCGACCGTGCCGCCGCGGCGTTGGTCGCGCGTGTCGACAGCGCGGCGATCTGCGCGAGCGACGCCAGGCCGGTCGCGAGAATCGCCGTCGCGATGACGGCTTCGAGCAAGGTGAACCCGTCCGCTCGCATGTCACGCGCGAGGGAGCAAGCGCGGTGCCGCGCGAATCCGGCCGAATTCGGCGATTGCCGTGCGAAACGGCGTCAACCGCAGTTGTCGCGATGGAAACGGAAGGCGGCGGGACCGGACGGCGTCAGCCGACGAGCGGCAGCGTCAACTGGAAGCTCGCGCCGCCGAGCGGCGATTGGCCGGCGAGGATGCGGCCGTTGTGAAAGACGACGATCTTCTGCACGAGCGCGAGACCAAGACCGGTGCCGCTGCGCTTCGAGGTGACGAACGGCCGGAAGATCCGATCGCCCAGCTCCGGCGGAATCCCCGGGCCGTTGTCGGAGACCGAGATCCGCGTCACGTGCTGCGTGCGATCCAGTTCGGACACGACCGCGATCTTCGGCGAGAGGCCCGCGCCGGCGCACGCTTCCATGGCGTTGCGCAGCAGGTTGCTCATCGCCTGGCGCAGCAGCACTTCGTCCCCGTCGACGACACCGAACTCGCCGGTCACCTCGACGCTGCCGCCCAGCTCGCGCGCTTCGGCGCGCACATCGTCGGCCGCGCGCTCCGCGATGCCGCGCAGGTCGACGTGCGCGAGCGTCAGCTGCGCCGGACGCGCGAAGTTGAGGAAGTTGGTGACGACCTGCCCGAGCGATTCCGCCTCGGCGCGAATGCCTTCGACGTACGGCCGGTACGACGGCGGGAGCTGCGCGAGATCGAACAGCTTGCTGTAGCCGTGGATCGTCGCGAGCCCGTTGCGGAACTCGTGCGCGATGCCGGCCGTCAGCTCGCCGACCGTCGCCAGGCTTTCCTTGAGGCGCAACTGCTCTTCGAGATCCTTCACCGCCGTCAAATCGGTGAAGAGGCAGATGGCGCCGTGGACGTGCGCGTTCTCGTCGAACAGCGGCGACGCCGTGACGCCGAGGTGCGACACGCCGTTGCGCGGACGCGCGAGGCGCACCGCGCGGCGGACGATCGGCGCCGCGCTCTTCAGGCACTCGTCGACGACGGAGGACAGCATCGCCTCGTCGATGGCGCGGCGGATCGCGTCCTGCGGCGCGGCGTCGGGCAGGCCGAGCATGCGGCGGCCGGCGGGGTTCATGATCTTCACCTCGCCGTCGACGCCGGCGACGAGCAAGCCGGCCGTGAGGCTGGCGACGATCTCGCCGCTCAGACGCTCGGCGGCGCCGGCGCGCGCGGCGGTGGCGCGCTCCTGCGCCTTCAGCTTGGCGACCGCTTCCTGCAGCGCCGCGGTCAGAAACGCCACCTCGGCGCGGCTCGTGCCGGTCAGCGTCTTGCGCGCATCGCGTGCGGCCATCGCGAAGCGCATCATCGCGAACACCATCACCGCCACGAGGCCCGCGACCATCGCGGTCAGTCCGAGGAAGGCATAGCCGTTCGGCGTCAAAGGCTTCTCAGTAGAACGACAAATACCACGCGAGGATCGACGGTCCGGCCGTCGCGGCGATCGCCGCGCCGACCGCGAGGAAGCAGCCGAACGGAATCAGCGTCTGCATCTGCGCGCGCCGCGTCGCGATCAGCGCCACGCCGACCAGCGATCCGCTGAACGACGCGAGGACGAGCGTCAGGATCGTCAGCTTCCAGCCGACGAACGCGCCGATCATCGCGAGCATCTTCGGATCGCCCATGCCGAGCGCTTCCTGCTTCCGCAGCCACAGCCACGCATAGAACATCGCCAGCAGGCTGCCGCCGCCGACGAGGATGCCGATGAGCGACGCCTGCCATCCGGGCTCCACGAACAGGCTGAACGCGAAGCCGACGACGATGAACGGCAGCGTGATCGCGTTCGGCAGGAGCTGATGCTCGAGGTCGATGGCGAAGAGGACGATCAGCGTGGAGCCGAGCACGAGACGCGAGAGGAGCAACAGCGTCGGCCCGTAATACCACGCCGCGACGCCGAACATCGCGGCGGTCAGCGCTTCGACGATCGCGTATCGCGGACCGATCGGCGCGCGGCAGGTGCGGCAGCGGCCGCGAAGCGCGAGATAGCCGACGATCGGCACGTTCTCGAACCACGCGAGGCGGCGGCCGCACGACGGGCACGCCGACGGCGGCCGCACGATCGAGAGCTTGCGCGGCAGCCGGTAGATGCACACGTTCAGGAAGCTGCCGACCGCCGCGCCGAATGCCGCGGCGAAGGCGATGAACACGGTCTCGGGCGCCATCACGGCACCGCCCCGAGGCGCTGCGGCTCGCTGGGCAGCGGCGCGAGCGCCGAGCCGTCGCCGAGACGCACCTCACCCGCCGACGTCAGCGTGTAGGGCGCGCCGGACGGGTCGCGCGGGACGCCGCGCAGGACGCCGCCGCGGATCAACGCGCCCCAGTCGCGCGGCGCCTCGCCGGTCCGCTTCGTGTACTGCGCGATGGCCGCCTGGAGCGCATCGATCTGATCGAGCGCCTGCAACTGCAGCAAGCGCCGCTCGGCCTGATTGCGCAGCCAGTCGACGTCCGCCGACTCGAGGATCGACAGCCACATCGCGCGCGACGTCCGCCGGTCGCCGCCCTCCGCGAGCGTCGTCGCCGCCAGCGGCTTCAGCCAGTTCGGCGCGCCAGGAATGTCGCCGGCTTTCGCGAACGCGTCGGCCGCGCACCGATAGTCTTGCGTGTACCAGTAGCAGACGAAGCCGATGTCTTCCATGTACTGCCAGCGATCGGGACGCTCGCGGAGTCCCTTCCGCAAGAGCGCGATGGCGAGATCGGGGCGGCCGGGACCGAACGGGTACGACTCGGCCAGAAAGATCGCGCCGAAGCGGTACGCGATGTCGAACCGCGGATCGAGCGACGTCGTGATGTCCAGCAGCTCGTAGAGATGCTGATAGTCGCTCGTGTCCGCGAGCGCCGGCGGCGGTTCCGGCACGGGCGCCGATTTCTCGAGGCGTCGCTTCGCGCCGCCGTAGTACTGAATCGCGCGGATCCAGTAGACGTCAGCCGCCAGGCCATTGAACCCGACGGTCATCCGCCGCAAGGCCGTCGGCGATGCGATGTAGATCGGATCGTCGACCTGTTCGATCGCCGGGAACTGACGATCGTGCGTCGCCTGCAGGCGCGCCGCGCCGGCGAGCAGCGCGGCCCCGATCGTCACCGCGACGCCGACCTTCATTTGAAATCGCGCCTCGAGAAGACGGTGCACGACACGACCAGCAGGAACGCGATGTAGACGACCGCGTAGAGCGACACGCCGGCCAGGTAGCGCGCGGCGATCGGCTGCCCGTGCACGACCTGCGACTTGATGTCGAACTGCCCCAGGTTCGGCAGCACCCAGTAAATGCCTCGCGCGACCGCCTGCGCGGCCGGCGAATCGAGCACGTCCTGGAAGTTGCGCAAATCGGTGCTGTACTGGCCGACGATCGTCAGGCCGAAGGTGAACGCAGCCGACAGCATCGGGGTCGAGAAGGTCGAAAACAGCAGCGCGAGCGCGGTGACCAGCGCGAGCTCGACGAAGATCAAATAGATCGCCTTCAGCAAGGCGGGATCGAGCGCCGGCGCATCCCACGCCTGCTGGATCTGCGGCGCAATCCCCCATCGCAGGTACGCGAGCACCGCGTACAGCGCGACGGCCATGATGACGATGTTCACGACGAGCGTCAGCACCAGGCCGGCATACTTCCCGACGATGAGCTGCCACCGCTCGACGGGTTTGGCGAGCAGGCTGTAGATGCTGCGGCGTTCGACCTCTTTCGACACGAGGCCGATGCCGATGAACACGGCGATGAAGAGCCCGAAGACCGACGTCGCCGCCAGCCCGAGGTCCTTGATGATCTTGACGTCCTGCCCCGCCGTCAGCTGCCCGATCGCGTAGGACGCGCCGATCATCAGGATCGCGAAGAGCACCAGGTTGTACAGCACCTTGTCGCGGACCGACTCGCGAAACACGTTCACGGCAATGGCGGCCGTCGCCTTCACTGCACCACCCGCATCACGTCCTGCGTCTGCTGCGCGGCCA
>Ga0070741_10005170_pt1 | contig 29302 bp, 29 predicted proteins | sample Coa_R1_4_FD_66440 | JGI IMG/M metagenome (GOLD analysis project Ga0070741, IMG submission 66440) | Surface soil microbial communities from Centralia Pennsylvania, which are recovering from an underground coalmine fire - Coalmine... | ecosystem: Environmental > Terrestrial > Soil > Unclassified ... | reverse complement strand
GAGCGGCCGCCGACGTACGACCCGACGCCGGCGCCTGGATTTCTGGCGCCGGATACCCCAAGATTGGAGTGTGCGTTTGACCGAAGCAGAAGTGCGCGATCTGATCCTGACGTTCTGGCGACTGAACGCTGAAAAGGCGCCCGTCTCGGATTTCGTGCCGATCATCGATGACGACTTCGCTCTCGTAGCCGTCAATGCCAACGGGGAAGAGGTCGTGCGGTTTGACGGCCTGCGCGGGCTCGAAGAGCATCAAGCGGGTAAGGAGGTCTACTTCGACCAACGGTTCACGCTGCGGTCGTTCGTCTGCGAACTCCAGGGCGACCAGGCGATCGCGAAGACCACCGGGCTTTGGGAATGCACTCACCGCGAGCCCGGCGGGGGGACAAGCGAGACACTGAAGGCGGACCTGGCGCACACCTGGCACGCGCGGCGTTCGCCGGAAACGGGACGCCCTCTGCTGTCGCTTCACGTCTGTACCTATTTCCAATACCTGCCGGGCTTCGAGCCCGCGCAAGCGCGCGACGACGCCTCGACCGATCGAGAGTTCCACCTCGATTTCGACCGGCACTGGACGACCACCGGCGCCGGTTGAGTCGATGGCCGAGGAACGGATCTCAGGCACGGTTGCGGCGGGCGCGACGCCGCTGCGCGACGGCGGGGACCGGCTCGATCTCGCCGCACTCGAGCCGCTTGTCGAGTTCTACGCGGGGAGCGGGCTGGCGGGGTTGCTGGTGCTGGGAACGACCGGCGAGGGGATCATGTTGGAGGAGCGGGAGCGACGGCGAGTTGCTGAGATAGCGGCCGAGGCCGCGGGTTCTTTGCGACTGCTCGTGCACTGCGGCGCCCAGACGACGGCGGAGACTTGCAGGCTGGCGGCACACGCTGCGGAAGTGGGCGCCGCGGGAGTCGCGGTGATCGCGCCCCCGTACTTCAGCCTTGCTGCACACGAGCTCGTGGATCATTTCGTTGAAGCGGCCGCCGCGTGTGCACCGTTGCCGTTTTACATGTACGAGTACGCCGACCGCAGCGGCTATTCAGTCCCGGTGCCGGTCGTGGAGGAGGTCCGCGGACGCGCGCCCAACCTGGTGGGGATGAAAGTCTCCGACGCCCCGTGGGACCGCGTCGAGCCCTACATTCGCACCGGACTGGACGTGTTCATCGGAGCGGAGGCCCTGATCGCCCAAGGACTGCAGCACGGCGCAGTGGGCGCCGTGTCTGGCGCGGCGGGAGCATTTCCCGAAGCCGTGAGCGCACTCGTGAAAGACCCCACGCCCGAGCGCTCCGAGCTCGTGACGTCTCTTCGCGGGGCGCTCTCAGAGCATCCGTTCCAGGCCTCGGTCAAGGCGGCGCTGGGGTTGCGCGGCCTGCCAGTGCGCCCAGATGTTCGCGCGCCGCTTCAACCGCTTTCACCCGACGCGGCACAACATTTGAAAGCCGAACTGGAACGCGTGCTCGGCGCCGACGCCCTAGCACGCCAGATCAAGGCATAGAGGTACGCCATGCCGGTGAGGTGGGGGATCATGTCAACTGCGCATATCAACCGGCTCTTCCTTGCCGGTGTACGCGACTCGCCACAGATCGAGGTGGTCGCCATCGCCAGCCGGAGTCGCGAGGCCGCCGAGCGCTTCGCTCGTGAGCACGGCATCGAGCGGGCACTCGCGAGCTATGAAGCACTGCTCGCAGATCCGCAGGTCGAGGTCGTCTACATACCGCTCCCCAACTCCATGCACATAGATTGGAGCGTGCGGGCGCTCGAGGCCGGCAAGCACGTCCTCTGCGAGAAGCCGCTCAGCCGACACGCTTCGGAGGTTGGCCGGGCATTCGACGTCGCGGAACGAGAGGGAAGGCTGCTCGTGGAGGCGTTCATGTACCGCCACCATCCCCAGACAGAACGTCTGGTGCAGCTGGTTCGGGAGGGCGCTGTCGGTCAGGTGGGGATGATCCGGGCGGCGTTTTCGTTCGGGGCGCGCGACCGCTCCGACATCCGCCTGTCGGCGTCCCTTGACGGCGGCGCTCTGATGGATGTGGGGTGCTACTGCGTGAGCGGCGCCCGCCTGATCGCGGGAGAGCCCGAGCGGGTGGCAGCCGAGCAAACGGTAGGTGGCGACGGCGTCGACGTCGCCTTCGCAGCGGCGATGCGGTTCCCCGGCGACGTTCTCGCTCACTTCGATGCGGCCATGACGCTCTCTCCCGAGCGAGACGAGCTCGAGGTTGTCGGCGACCGAGGAGCGCTCTTCCTCGACGATCCGTGGCATTGTCGTCGGCCGGTCATCGAGCTCCGTCGCGACGACGGAACCGAGCGAGTCGAAGCGAAGGACGCCGACCCCTACCGCCTGGAGGCCGAGAACATGTCGGCCGCGATCCGCGGAGAAGCTGCCCCCTTGCTGGGCCGGGAGGACGCGGTCGGCCAGGCCCGTGCGATAGAGGCGCTCTACCGATCTGCGGAATCGGGCCAGACGGTCTCTCTGTGACCGGACATGCATCGGCGCCGGGTGGCGGGCGCGCTATGCACAGCTTCGGGTTACCGGTCGCCCGACACGGCCACGCCGTATGGGTCATGGGTGCGGATTAGGCGCTGCACGACGCCGGTGCCGTTGAGCGTCGCCTTGGCAATTGCATGCGCGTTGGCCCAGTAGAGGTGCGAAGCGTCGACCGCCACCCCAGTCGGCTCGTGCGCCCCAGTGATGAAGCGTTGCCTGATCTGCGTGCCACGGAGGACCGCCTCCCCGATCGTGTTGGACCCAAGGTTGGCCCAGTAGACGTGGGAACGGCTCACCGCCACCCCAAACGGTGCGTTCGCCCCGCTGATGAAACGCTGCCTGACGCCGGTGCCGTTGAGATTCGCCCGCCCGATCGACCGTGACGCCAGGTCGGCCCAGTAGATGTGTGAGCCCTCCAGGGCCACTCCGTACGGATCGTCCGCCCCGATGAAGTGCTGCTTGACGCCGGTGCCGTTGAGCTTCGCCTCCCCGATCGTGTTGGAGCCGAGATTTGCCCAGTAGATGTGGGAGCCGTTGACCGCGACTCCCGTGGGCTGGTTCGCGCCCTTGATGAAGCGCTGGGTCACCCCGGTGCCGCTGAGGTTTGCCCTCCCGATCGTGTTCGAGTCCATGTTCGCCCAGTAGACGTATGAACCCGAGACCGCGACCCCGTATGGGCCGTTCGCTCCTGGGATGAAGTGCTGCTTGACGGCCGTGCCATCGAGCTTCGCCTCTCCGATTGCGCTCAATAGCGAGTTGGCCCAGTAGATGTGCGGCGCCGGGAGCGCCTGCGCCACCTGCGCCAGGACCAAGAAAGGCAAGACGGCCGCGAGCACGAGCGCGGCGCGGCCCGTGGCCCGCGCGCCGCTGCCAGTCGTCCGCGGGCGGCGCTTGCTCATCCGCGCCATAGCGTAGCCCGTGCCGGCGGAGGCGGCCGGGCCGCGATGAGTTTGCACGCTTGCGACGGTCATTGTCGATACCGATAGCTTCTAACCGTCACAGAGGCGACGAGCGCGTCACCCCCAGCCCAGATGGCCAAGCAAGAGGTCACCTTCGTAGATGCAAGCGGCCGCGACGTCCGCGTATCGAACCCGGACCGGGTGATCTTTCCGAGGACCAAGCGCTCGCCCCCGGTCACGAAGCTAGACATCGTCAACTACTACCTGGCGGTCGACGACGGCATCATGCGCGCGCTGCGGTGCCGGCCCACCACACTCGAGCGATGGCCGAAGGGCGTACACCCCGGCATCGTCTTATCGACGCGCGAAAAAGGCGGCGGCGATGCCTTCTTCCAGAAGCGCATCCCGCGCGGCGCGCCGGAATACGTGCAGACCGCACGGATCGAGTTTCCGTCAGGCCGCCACGCCGACGAGATCTGCCCGACGGAGGTGGCGGTCGTGGGATGGGCGGCGCAGATGGGGACGATCACGTTTCACCCGTGGCCGGTCCGCCGCGAGGATGTCGACCATCCGGACGAGTTGCGGATCGACCTCGATCCTCAGCCCGGCACCGACTTCGACGACGCCGTGCGCGTGGCGGCGGAGGCACGCGCGCTCCTGGACGAACTGGGATACAGGGGCTTCCCGAAGACGTCGGGCGGCCGGGGAATCCACATCTACGTCCGCATCGAGCCGCGCTGGACTTTCACCGAGGTGCGCCATGCAGCCATCGCCTTTGGCCGGGGGCTCGAGCGGCGTCTCCCCGGTCAGGTCACGACCAAGTGGTGGAAAGAGGAGCGCGGCGAGCGAATCTTCATCGACTACAACCAGAACGCGCGCGACCGCACGATCGCATCGGCCTACAGCGTCCGCCCGAAACCGGGTGCGCCCGTATCGGCCCCGGTGGCTTGGAAGGAGCTCACCGAAGTCGCGCCGGAGGACTTCACCGTGGCAACGATGCCCGCTCGGTTTGCCGAGGTCGGTGATCTTCACGCCGAGATCGATGACGTAGCGCATTCGCTCGAACCGCTGCTTGAGATGTTCGAGAGCGACGCCGCCGAGGGCGAGGGGGATATGCCCTATCCGCCCGATTATCCGAAGATGCCGGGCGAGCCAAAGCGCGTTCAGCCCTCTCGCGACCGCGACCGGCCGCGGTAAAGGGCGCGAACGAGGTCGCGCCCGTGTAAGGGGGAGCGCCACAGCCGGCGCGCGCTTCGCCCTTATTCGCCGCTTGGGGTCAGCTGCGACTGGGGCAGCTTCGACCGGGCCTCCCTCGGGGCCGGGGCGGACGGCGGTGGGACCACCGGTCCGATGTCGCCGTCGGGGGCCTCGTCGAGGTCGATGATCACGGGCGCGTGATCGCTGGGCCCGCTGCCCTTTCGGGCGTGCCGGTCCACCCACGCCGCGCGGACGCGTTGCGCGACAGGCTCGCCGGCCAGGACCAGGTCAATCCGCATCCCCAGGTCCTGATGAAACATCCCTGCGCGGTAGTCCCAGTAGGAGAACACACGCTCGTTGGGCCAGCGGTCGCGCACGACATCGTGAAGCCCTAGCTGGACCAGCTCCGCCAGCGCCGCACGCTCCGGCGCAGTCACGTGGGTCTGACCGACGTAGGCATCCGGATTGAAGACATCGTCGTCAGTTGGAGCAATGTTCATGTCACCACACACCACCGTCGATTCAGGCCCGTCGGCGAGCGAGGCGCGCAGCGACTCGAGCCACTCGAGCTTGTACCGGTAGTGCTCGGAATCGGGGACGCGGCCGTTGGGAACGTACACCGAGACCACCCGGATCCCACCGCAGGTGGCGGCCACGGCACGCGCCTCCGGACGCGGGAAACCCGGCTCGCCGGGAAGACCCGCTACGACGTCCTCGAGCCCGGCCCGGGACAGGATCGCGACTCCGTTCCACGTCGGTTCGCCGTGCAACCCGACGGCATATTCACGCTTGGCCAGCTCGTCGCCGAGGAGGTCGAGGAAGGCGTCGTTTGCCAGCTTCGTCTCCTGAAGACAGACCACGTCGGGCTGCCGTTGGTCTAACCAGGGCAGCAGCCGCGGCATTCGCTGCTTGACGGAGTTGACGTTCCAGGTCGCGATTCGCACCTTGAGGCACGGTAGCGGCAGTGAGTCTCACGAAGCACCCGCCGGCTGGACCTCTGGCTCGATACCCGCCTGCAGCGGCCGTGCGTTTCCGCGGAGCAACAGGAAAGTCAGAAGCGCACCAATGGCGAAGATGCCTGCTGCCCACCAGAAGGCGGTTGTGTAGCCGTGAACGGCGGCGTGCGCCAGGAGATCGGCGGTGGGCTGCTTGCCCACGACGAAGCTGCTTGCCGCGGTCGCGGCCAGCGTGCTCAGCAGCGCGGTGCCGAGGGAGCCGCCGACCTGACTGGTCGTATTGACCAAGGCCGAGGCAACGCCGGCGTCGGCGGGGTCGACCCCGAGTGTGGCCAAGTCGGTCGCGGGTGGGAACACAAGGCCGATTCCGGCCCCCATGATGGTGAGCCCCGGCAGGACCTGCGTCGCGTAGCTCGCGTGCATGCCAAGCTGCGCGAGCAGTACCAGGCCGACGGCGGTGAGCACCATCCCAGCGGCGATGATCGGCCGGGGGCCCGCGCGGGGCGTCAATCGAGTGCTCATGCCGGCGCTGATCACCAGCGCGCCGGTCAGCGGCAGGAACGCGACCCCGGTCTTAAGCGGCGAGTAGCCGAGGGTCTGCTGCAGGTAGTAGGTGAGGAACAGGAAGACTCCGAACATCCCCGCACCAAGCGCTCCGAGAGCGAGGAATGAGCCGCCGCGGTTGCGGTCCAGGACGATGCGCAGGGGAAGCAGCGGATGCCTGCTGCGCATCTGAATCGCAACGAACGCTGCCAGGAGCACCACTCCGGCGACAAGGAACGCCACCGTCGTAGACGATCCCCATCCGTGGCTCTGGGCGTGTGCGAACCCGTAGACGAGTGCGAACAGGCCGCCCGTCGCCGTCGCGGTGCCCGGTACGTCGATCCGAGGCCTGGCGACATTGTCACGCGAGCGCAGCAACGCGAGGGCGCCAAGCGCGGCAGGAACAGCGAACGCCAAGTTCACGAACAGCGTCCAACGCCATGAGAGCGACTGAGTCAAGAGGCCGCCAAGCAACAACCCAAACGCACCCGCGCCTCCCCCGATCGCACCCCATACGGCAAATGCCCTACCGCGCTCACCCGGATCGGTGAACGTCGTGGTCAGCAGCGACAACGCTGCCGGCGCCAGCAGAGCGGCAAAGGCGCCTTGCAAAGCGCGTGCCGCGACGAGCACCTCGAAGCTCGGCGCAGCGCCGCCGATCGCGGACGCAACGGCGAAACCGATCGCACCGCCGATGAAGGTTCGCTTGCGGCCGAACATGTCGCCGATTCGCCCGCCGATGAGCAGCAGACTGCCGAACGCCAACGCGTAGGCGGTGATGATCCACTGGCGGTTGTCGTTCGAGAAGCCGAGCGCCTTCTGCGCGGAAGGCAGCGCGATATTCACGACGGTCACGTCCAGAACCACCATTAGCTGAGCAATCCCGAGCACCGCGAGGATCCACCACCGCCGCCCGTTGTCGCCGTCATCCACGACGGAGGGCGCTGCTCTACCCGATGCTCTCGTCTGTTCCGGCATACCTGCTCCGTTCTTGTCTGGTCCAGAACCGGCGCTCCTGCGACGTACGATGGGCGTCTCAGGATCGAACGGCCTTGTTTCTCAATGAGACATAGATGTATCACTGCACGACGACCTTGTCAAGACAGCAATGTCAAGTTGTGAGACACGGAGTCCGGCAAGCGAACTAGAATCAGATAGACATGAGCGCGACAAGCGACCTCAAGAACGCCCCCCGTTTCGATCGCACCGCGGTCGCGATTCTCGACGCCGCGGCGCATGTGTTCTCGGAAGAGGGCACTGGCGCGAACCTCGCGACGGTCGCGTCGGCAGCGGGCGTCAGCCGCGCCACGCTCTACCGCTACTACCCCAACCGCGAAGCGCTCCTTGAGGCGCTGGTCGTCCACGCGCTCTCCCAGGCCGGTGACAGGCTGGCCGATGCGGGTCTGGAGCGCGCCAGCGTGGAAGAAGCGATCGAGCGCATCGTGCGAGCGCTGGTCGCTGTCGGCGACCGCTTTGCGGTCGTTACCAGCGAGCAGTTCAAATGCGACCCGGCGATCCCGGAACGCCTAATCGGGGTCCCGATTCGCGCCGTGCTCGAACGCGGAGTGAGAGAAGGCCTGATCCGCGAAGACATTCCAGCCGACGTACTCGGCGTCCTTTTCGGCGGCACCATCATCGCCGCGATCAAACTCACCCGAATGCACGGGGTGGGTCACGAAGACGCCAGCGCGGCGGCGGCCACGCTGTTCCTTGACGGCGCGCGCGCTCGCTAACCGGGCGGCGGGCCCAGGCGCGCGCACTCGCGAGCCGACGGAGGGCTCAGGCGCGCGCGCTCGCTAGCCGGACGGGCGAGCCACCCTAGGACTGAGAGGCCGGCCCCCAAGTGGGTCCATGACCGGCGCCGGGCCAGCCACGGCCAGATCCTGGCCACCCCCTCTGTTGCCCCTGTTCGAAGAGTTCCGCATGGCTTTGCGCGCGCGCGACATCCGATGGGCTGAGGATTCCTACGAGGTGCCCGGCGTCAACGACAAGCACGCGCCTGTCAGGCGACCCCTCCATGCGCGCGGCGACCGCGAAGAGTGGATCATCGGGCCCGCACCACACAATTTGATCCGGCGTCGCGGCGCCGGCGGTCACGGGCGCCCTTGACCTGCTCTCGCTCGGCAGCCACGCCATTCGCTGAACCGTGGTGAGCCCCACGATGCGGCCGTCAGGAGTGCCGATGGGGAAAGACGAGAATCGGCTGGTACGGACGTAGCCCTCGATGACCTCGCCCACCGTCGTTGTCGCTGTAACGACCACGGGATCGGTCGTCATGGCATCGCGGACGCGGAGAACCCCGAGCTGTGAATGTTTGCTGACCTGTTCCTGCTGCTGGCGCGCTGCGACGGTTATGAACCATCCGATCAGAGCGAGCCATATGCCGCCGATCCCGCCGCCACCGGTAAGAAACTCGAGGATCCCAACCGCAATCAGGAGAAATCCGCCGGCGGTACCGACCCTGGCGGCAACCCTCGTTGCGCGCAGCCGGTCATCCCACCGGCGCCAGAGCAGCGCCCGCAGAATCCTGCCGCCATCGAGCGGAAAGGCCGGGAGCAGATTGAAGACGGCGAGCAAAACGTTGATACCCGCGAGCCATCCCAACGAGGAGACAAGTAGCGAGCTGATGCCGACCAGGCCCAACACCCACGAGGCCAGCGCCATGACCGCGGCGATCGCAAAGCTGGCCGCCGGACCCGCCGCGGCCACTTCAAGCTCAGCGCGCGCTGTCGGCGTGTCACCTTGGAGCTGGGCCACGCCGCCGAACAACCACAGGACGATTCCCCTCACCTCGACCCCGTGCCTTCGCGCCACCAAAGCGTGCGCGAGTTCATGGGCCAGCAAGCAGGCGTAAAACGTCGCGGCCGTGAGGAGGGCGAACAGCCAGTATCCCCAAGCGCTGTAGCCAGGCGCTGCGGCCGGTAACAGCGTGGCAGCCAGGGTCCAAGCGATCAGGAACAGGATCGGGAAAAGGCTCCAATTCGCACCCAGCCGGATGCCGCTTACGCGGCCGAGATGCACGCTCTCATTCATCTGGTCATGCCCTTCCGCCGGACATCAATTGGGCATGCAGATAGCGAAGCGCCCGGCAACGGGCAGCCGGCCCGCGGAACCGCGCAAGCTCCCGGCCGTCGCTGAGACATACGGCCCAGCCCCAGAGGATCGGCTTCAAGAGGATCGCGTGGGCGGTGGACATTGCAGACTCGATATTGGCTCGCTTCGGGAAGGGGAGCCTGAAATCTTTCAAAGAGATTCCTGAGAGCCACGAACCTCCGGTTCTCTCGGGACGTGCGCCTTCCCCCTCTCGGGACGCGCGCCCCTCCCCTCTCGGTTGATTCCCGACAACCTCTTGCATCGCTCTGAGAAAGCGTTGCTGGAGTCCGTCGTTGCCCGTAAAAGCGGTGCGGACCATGGCTTCCCGCAAAGAACAGAAAGAGCAAGCACGCAACCGGAGGCGGGCGGAGGAACGCGCGCTCGAGGAGCGCGCCCAACGTAGCCGGCGCTTTCGAATGCTCGCGGGCGTTGGGGTGGTCGCAGCAGCCTTCGTGGCGGTCGCGATCGCCGTCTCGACCGGCGCCAGCGGCTCTCCCCCCAAACCCGAGAGCCCGGCGGCACAGCACACCGCGGCGGCCGTCGACACGCTGCTGAAGGGGATACCGGAGTCCGGCAATACGCTCGGATCCAAGAAGGCGAAGGTGACGCTGACAGAATTCGGCGACCTCAAGTGCCCCATCTGTCGTCAGTTCGCGCTTGGCGCCGAGAAGCAGCTCATCGCGCGAGATGTCCGCGCCGGGCGCTTGAAGATCAAGTACCAGTCGCTGTGCACGGCGACGTGCGCGGGACCCCAACCCGGCGTCTTTTCGACCCAGCAGGCCGCTGCGCTCGCGGCGGGCCAGCAGGACCGGGCCTGGTACTACATCGAGCTCTTCTACCACCTCCAGGGTGACGAGACCACGAGCTACGTCACCCCCTCATTTCTTGAGAACCTGGCAAAGCTCGTCCCGGGATTGAACTACGGCAAATGGAACTCCGATCGGGGCTCGTCCACGCTGGCCGACCGCGTGAGCGCAGACCAGCGCGCCGCCCAAGCGGCCGGCTTCAGCGGCACCCCATCCGTGATCGTCCAGGGGCCGAAGGGACTGCGCAAGATCGCTTACCTGGGTGACTACGCGACCTACGAAACGGCCATCAGAGCAGTGCAGTGAACGACAGGTTGCGATCCGCGATGGTGGCCCTCGCGGTGCTCGGCCTGGGGATCGCCGCCTATCTCACCTACGTGCACTACTCCGGTGCACAGGTCGCGTGTACCGCCGGCCAATCATGCGTCAAGGTGCAGACCTCGCAATGGTCGAGGCTCGACGGTGTGCCGGTCGCATTGATTGGCCTGGTCGGCTACCTGGCGATCCTGGCCGGCCTGCTCGCTCCCGACCGCGAGGAGAGCCGGCTGGTCACACTGGGACTGGCTCTCACCGGCTTCGGCTTCAGCGCCTACCTGACCTACCGCGAGCTGTTCTCGATTCATGCGATCTGCGAGTGGTGCGTCTCGAGCGCGGTGATCATGACTCTCCTCCTTGCCGCCGCAGCCTTTCGGTATATCGCGGCACCGGCTGCCGGTGGCGCCGCCCTTAGGCGGTCGCCACACTCGGCAGCCAGCTGAACCGCCGCGCCGCAATCGCGGCCGCGGCCAATCCCCAGATCGCAAGCACCAGCAGGTCCTTCGGCGCGAACGCCGCGCTGAAGCTGGAATGCACCGATGCGAGATGCAGCGCTGAGGCCAGGTGCTCGACCGGGAACACCGAAGCGATCGATTGCAGCGTGTGGCTGAGGTTCTCGTTCGGGATCCAGATGCCGGAGATGAAGTACAGCGGCATCACGGTCGCCTGCACGATCGGCTGGGCGGCGTCGACCGACCCGATCAGGCCCGCGACGGCGTAGCTGATGCACGCGAACGACAGCGTCCCGACGATCACGGTGCACGCGATCGCGACGAGCGCTCCCGGGGCCACCGAAAAGCCGTAGGCGAACCGACCGATGAGCAGCAGGACTGCGGTCATGGCGGCCGTGGTCACGAGCGTCGCCAGCGCTTGGCCGCCGATCAGGATCGTCGCCGACACCGGCGTGGCGCGACGGCGCTTGAGGATGCCCGTCTCGCGCGCCGAGGCGATCGACACAACCAGCGTCGCGTATGCGCTCGTGATGATCGACATGGCCAGGATGCCGGGGATGTAGAAGTGCGACAGCTTCACGTGCACGCCGTCGACCACCGTGGTCCCGTGACCGAATACGCCGGCCAGGATGACCAGCAGGATGATCGGGAAGGCGATCGTGAAGAACCGCGCGCGGGGGTTGCGGAAGGCCGCCAGCAGGTCGAAGCGGACCTGATGCGCAAGCAGCGTCAGCGGACCGCCACCCGCGGGCGTGCGGCGCCCGGGGTGTGACTTCGTGCCGGCGATGAGACTCGTCGGGGCGGGGATCACCGCGGCGTCGACGGCATCGTGCGACGCCGCGGCATTGCGCTCCCGCCAGGCGCGGAACAGTCGGCTCAAGATCAAGATCATCGTTGGCTCCTTGCGGTTTCAGTAGCGGTTTCGGACTGGGTGAGCGACAGGTAGACGTCTTCGAGCGTGGGCCGCGTGACGTCGAGGTCGTCGAGATCGAACCCTCGTGCCAGCGCCCAGCCGGAGAGGGCGTGCAGGTCGGCGGCGACGGTGTGACTTTCGATCAGCACGTGGCCACCGCCCTGCCCCTGCGCGCGCTCGGCGAGCGGCTCCGGGAGGTCGCGGATGCTGGCGTCGTGCGGGAGCGTGAGGGAGATGCGGGCGGCCGAGAGGTTGCGGTCGCCGAGCGTCTGGGGAGTTCCCGACGCCACGATCCGCCCGGCGGCGATCACTGCGATCCGGTCGGCCAGCCGCTCGGCCTCGTCCATGTAGTGGGTGGTGAGGAAGACGGTCTTCCCGATCTCGCGCAACCCGGCGATGACTTCCCAGGCCAGCCGTCTCGCCGAGGGGTCAAACCCGGTGGTCGGCTCGTCGAGGAAGACCAATTCGGGATCGCCGGCAAGCGCGAGCGCCACGTCGAGCCGGCGGCGCTGGCCCCCGGAAAGAGAGGTCGCACGCTGGTCGGCCTGCTCGCGCAGCCCCACGAGCGCGAGGGTCTCGTCAACGGGGCGCGGCGCGCGGTAGTAGCCGCTGTAGAGCTGTAGGCATTCGCGCACGGTGAGCCCGGGCTCGGCCTGTGATTCCTGTAGAACGACTCCGATCCGCTCCCGCCAGTGGGCCGGCGCATTCGCCGGATCGGCGCCCAGCACCTCGACGGTGCCGGCGGTCGCGGTGCGGAAACCTTCCAGGATCTCAACCGTGGTGGTCTTGCCGGCCCCGTTGGGGCCCAGGAACGCGAAGATTTCCCCGCGGCGGACCTCGAGATCGATCCCGCGTACTGCCTCATCGCTGCCGTAGCGCTTGCGCAGTCCCCGGACGGCGATGACTGCTTCGTTTGGTGTATTGGCCGCCTGGCGCTGAGCCATGGCGACCTCGAGTGAGTTCGTGAGCATGCCGGCTACGGTAAGCACGGCAGGCGGGACTGTCATCGGAGCGCGGTTCGAACTTTGGGCTCCACCCGAGGGTGGATGGCAATCAGCCTGTCGGCCGATGACGGCGGAGCGCTGCGGTCCTATTGTTAGTTAGGCATGTTGAAGGTGCTCGCAGACTGGTTTACGAGCAGCCGCTTTTCGAGCCCTGGCTCCAGGCGGGCCCCGGTCGAGGTGATCGTGCTGCGATCGCTGGGACTCGTTTATCTGACGCTGTTCATCGTTACCACAGCGACGACCAAGCCGTATCCGGCGCTTCACGGCCGTGGCCTGGCAGTGCTGGTCGCGAGCATCGTGCTGATCGTCGCGGCTATCGGAGTAGCGCCCCCGCGCCGTGAGGTCTCGACGCGGACTCGCATCGCTCTGCTGCTAATGGTGACCGCGGCCTCAGCGGCGCTTGCTTACCTCCAGCCGAAGGGAATCTGGCAGGCGGGGCCCTACTTCGTGGGAATCGTCGCTGCGATGCGCCTCGAGCGCGGTCCCGCTGCCCTGGTGTTGGCCGTGGCATTGGTGGCCACAGGCGTGGTCGCTGCGGCGGCCGGACACGGAGCCGCCGCGCTGTCGGTGCTGCTAGGGGCAGTGCCGTGGTTCTTCGTGATGCGCTTGATGCGCAGGCTGCGCGACGAGACCTCGGCGCTCGAGGCCTCGCAGGCGGCCGAGGCCCGCGCTGCGGCGTCGGCCGAACGCGGACGGCTGGCGCGTGAGATGCACGATGTGCTCGCGCACTCGTTGTCGGCGCTGGCACTGCAGCTTGAGAGCTCGCGCCTGCTGGCACGCGACCGCGGCGTCGACCCTGACGTGGTAAGCGCGCTCGACCGGGCCCATCACCTAGCCGCCAGCGGGCTGGAGGAGGCGCGGCGGGCAATCGCCGCCGCGCGGGGCGAGGAGCTACCGGGACCCGAGCGCATCGAGGCGCTGACCGCTGCCTTTACCGAGCAGAGCGGCTTGCCGGTGAAGCTGACTGTGACCGGCGAACCGCGCGAGCTTGCTCCAGACATGCGCCTTGCGATCTATCGAACCGCCCAGGAGGCGCTCACCAACATCCGCAGGCATGCCACCCCCCAGAGCGTTGACGTGGAGCTCTCCTATCTCGGCGATGAGACCGTCCTGGCCGTCGAGGACCATGGCGCTCCCGATGCCCCGCCGCCGGCCAGCCCCGCTCAAAACAATGGCGGTGGTTACGGGCTTGCGGGAATGCGGGAGCGCGCCGAACTGCTCGGGGGAAGCCTGGTCGCGGAGCCGACCGCGTCGGGCTTCCGAGTCGAGCTTTCGCTCCCGGCGTCGCCCGCGATCTCCGCCGCCACGCGATGACTGAACCCGTTTCGGTGCTGCTGGCGGATGACCAGCGGCTGGTCCGCGAAAGCCTCGCCACGATGCTCGGATTGCTCGATGGGATCGAGCTGGTGGCGACCGCATCCGACGGGGAGGAGGCGTCTGCACTGGCGGCAGAGCACCGTCCGCAAGTCGTGTTGATGGACCTGCGCATGCCGCGCCTCGACGGGATCGAAGCGACTCGGCTCCTGCACGAACGCCAGCCCGAGGTCCGGGTGATCGCGCTCACCACATACGCGGACGATGAGAGCGTCCTGGCCGCATTGAGGGCGGGAGCGCGTGGCTACCTGACCAAGGATGCCAGCGCTGAGGACATCCGGGCCGCCATCTTCAGTGTGGCCGCCGGCGAAGCCGCGCTCGACCCGGCGGTGCACCACCATGTCGTCGCGGCGGTCGCCGGCGAGGCGCCGCCGGCTACGGACGCGGGTCGCGAACCCTCCGACGCCGGTCTGCCCGACGGCCTCACACGGCGCGAGGCCGAGGTTCTGGAGCTGATCGCTGAAGGATTGACTAACGGCGAAATCGCTGAGCGGCTGGTCGTGAGTCCCACTACCGTCAAGTCGCACATCAACCACCTGTTCGGCAAGGCCGGCCTACGCGACCGGGCGCAGGCCGTGCGCTACGCATACAGCCACCATCTGGCCAGCCCGCCTGAGTGATAGGCCAGCCCGCCTACTGACCGCAGGTCTGAGTCAGGGCCAGCCCGCCTGAGTGACCGCCTGGATCTGAGTCAGGTCTACCCGACTGGCAGTCACGCGCCGAGCGCCTCGAGCTCCGCGCGCGCGTGTTCGGTTCGCGGACGGTCGCCCTTGCGCTCGAAGATATCGAGCGCGGCGCGTGCCGCCTCCGCCGCCTCCTTGAGAGAACCCCGTGCCGCCATCACACGGCCGAGCTGGAGCTGGGCTTCCCCAAGCGACTGGTACAGGTCCGTCGGGGTGGCATAGTCCAAGGCGCTACGCGCCCAGCGCTCAGCGGCATCGAGGTCGCCCTCGGCTAGGGCGAGCGCGGAGCGAGCCTGGTGGGTGTAGATGAAATTGAGAACGTCCTCTGGCGCGCTCAGCTCTTCGGCGAGCTCGGCGGCGGCCAGGGCGCCTTCGCGGTCGCCGCGGAGCGCATTGGCCCAGGCGAGCATCGCCACAACGGTCGAGCGGTACGAATACTCGACCAGCTCGGCCAGCAACCGATCACCGCGCCGTAGCACCTCAGCGGCGGCATCCGGATCGCCCGCCACGAGCTCGGTATCCCCGAGTTCCTGGTGACAGGCGCCGGCCATCACCGGAGCGCCCATTTCCGTGTAGGTGTCGCGTGCGCGCCGCGTGAGCTCACGTGCCCGCTCAAAATCTCCTTCGGCCTGTGCCAACCACCCCCGTCCGAGGTCGATCCCTCCCGCCTGGTACGCACCTTGGTCGTCACGGTCGATCGCTTCGATCGCACGCCTGACCTCCTCGGCGCTGGCCAGGCCGTGCCACAGCGCGCTGACATACCAGCTCAGGGCCCTGGCGCGAAGTCCGTCGTCCCCGGCACGCTGGGCGTAGTCGGCAGCGAGGGCCATGTGCTCCGCCCAGGGCGTCGCCCGGGCAGCGAGCACGTATGCGATTGCCCACGCGAAGTGGGCCCGCGCCAGTCCGCGGACGTCGTCTCGGCGCTCGAACTCCGCGATGATTTCAGGCAGGCGCGGCTCAAACGTCGCCATCGCCTCGTGCGGACGCGAGCGCACCACCAACTCGAATCGGATCAGCGCCGCGAAGGCCCGAAGGCCCGGGTCGCGCTCGGCCGCCGCCAACGCCGCTGCCATCCGCTCCAGCTCGCCGGTCTCGACGAGCTGGTCAGCCAGCTCGATCGCGATGCTGGCATGCAAATGGTCGTCCTCGGGAGTCAGATCGAGGGCTCGCTGAAGCAGGCTGTCGGCGGCCACTCTGTCGCCTCGGTGGCCCGCCCGTTGGCCCCCGCGATACAGACATCGCGCAGCGCGGCCGCGCACCGATGGCTCCACCCTCTGGCCGAGCTCTTGCCTGTACCGCACCGTCTGCTCGAGGTGCCAGCCGACGATCTCGTCGAGCTCGGGTAGTCCAGCCGCCGCCTGCTCCAGCCAGTCGGCGAAACGCTCGTGCAGCTCGGCGCGTTGCGCCTTTGGCAATGCGTCGTACGCGGCATCGCGGATCAGGAGGTGGCGAAAGCGATAGGCGTCATCCCCCCTGAGCACTGCCGGATGCGGTCTGATCAGTTCGCGGCGCACGAGCCCGGCGAGCCAGGTGTCCACCTGGCTCACGAGCCGCTCGTCCGCCAGCGCTTTCACCGCCAGGCGGTGGAACACCTCCCCCTCGACCGCCCCGCGTTCCAGCAGCGCCCTCTCCTCGGCTCCGAGTCGCTCGAGGCGCGCCGCGAGAAGCGCATGGATCGTGGAAGGAACCTGCACTGCCCCGCTCTCGCGCGTGAGTGCCACCATCTCCTCGAGGAAGAGGGGATTGCCCTCGCTCGCCGCGACGATGTGGCCTCGCTCAGCGGCATCGAGCCCGTTGCCGATCTGATCGAGCAGTGCAAGTGACTCTTCTGAACCAAGCGGTTCGAGCAGCACCGTCTGTGCGTTGAACTTGCCGCCGCCCCACGCCGGGCGCTCTTCCAAGAGCTCGGGCCTGGCCGTGCACAGCACCAGAATCGGTGCTCCGCGGGAGAGGTCGACCACGTGGTCGAGAAGGTCGAGCAACATGGCCTCGGCCCACTGGAGGTCGTCGATGTGCAGCACGACGGGGCGCGTCTGTGCGAGCGATTCCAGAGTTCGCCGCACCTCGAGGAAGAGCTCCTGGGGGATCGCCGCGCCGCCGTGGCGAAGCCGCTCGACTGTCAACCGCGCCGACTCCCCGGCCCCCTGCAGAGCATCGATCAGCGGCCAGAAGGTAATCCCCTCGCCGTAGGCGAGGCAGCGCCCTACCAGGACGAGCGCGTCGTCGCCGATTCCGTGGAGAAGCTCCGCGACAAGCCGAGACTTTCCGACTCCCGCCATGCCCAGCAGGGTGAACAGATGGCAGCCCGCTTCGCGCACCACACGCTCCCAGGCATCACGCACGAGCGAAAGCTCGCGCTCGCGCCCCACCAACATCGAATCCATGTGGCGCGCGACTCCGGCGGCGGCTGGATCGACCGACATGAGGCGAAACGCCCGGACCGGATCGGACTTGCCTTTGAGCGCCAGCTGCTCCAGCGGCTCCACCACAACGGCGTCGCGCACGAGCCGTAGTGTCTCTTCGCCCAGCACGATCTCTCCGGGCGCCGCAACCTGCTCGAACCTCGCCGCCACATTGACCGCGTCTCCGGTGGCGTAATTCTCGCCCTCGCTCATCAGCACCGTCCCGGTGTTGACTCCCGTTCGGAAGCGCAGGGTGACTCCCACCTCCTCTGCGACCTCGGGCAGTCGCTCACGGATCTCGGCGGCCGCGCGCACTGCGCGCAGCGCATCGTCCTCGCGCACGATGGGGATCCCGAACACGGCCATCACCGCGTCGCCGATGAACTTCTCCACCGTGCCGCCGTGGCGCTCGATGGTGGTGCGGATCACCGCGAAGTACCGGTTCATCACGCCGCGCAGCACCTCGGGATCGAGTTCCTCGCCGAGCGCGGTGGAGCCCGTGACATCGCAAAACAACGCGGTGACCATCTTGCGCGTCTGGCGCAGTGCGACCAGATCCTCTGGAAGAGGTGCGCCACAGGCACCGCAGAAGCGGAAGCCGCTCGGGCTCTCAACCCCACAACGCTCGCAAACCGCCATCCCGTGAACCCCTCAAGGAGAGGTATACAGGGCCAAGCCGGTCTTGGGCGGGTGGAGCGCCTCAGGCCCGGGGCGGCAGGTCCTCAGAGCCGCGCCGGTACGCTGCTAGCGAGCTCACGGCCCTGCGCGTCGAGCGCCGTGACACGAAAGTAGCCGCTCTTTATGCCCAGCGGGATGACCGTCTCGAATCCGACCCGCTTGGCCACACCAAGCGTCCGCAAGGCGTCCGCCCGTTTGCCGGCGTGCACCAGCCAGTCCGAGACGCCGGTGGCGCCGTTCCAGCTCGCGAACAGGAGACTGTGCCCGTGGATGCCGGTGCGCCTGGCCACGAGGGCGGGCGGATCGGTCGGCCTGCCCACCCAGGGGTACCGGTACGCGCGGTAGGAGGACTGCTTTGAGCCAACTCGCCAATCGGCGACAAGCTTGCCGTCTGCGGAGAACTCGCTGATCACCGGCTGGCTTCCCCACCCGATCACGACGTGGCCATCGGGCAGGGTTTGGAAGCTGCCCATGGCGTCGGCGAGTAACGGCTGGGGATGGCGGTATGAGCGCGCCAGTTGGGCCGTACGGTGCTGCTCGTCGACCTGCAGGGCGATGCCTCGGGATTGTGACTCCGTGTTGCTATTGCCGCTGCCGTCGTCGAAGCCCGCATCGCCATCGTCAAACATCGTGATGGTTGAGTTGGTTGGGCTCCGAGCGTCGTGCTGCCAGGAGAACACAGCGCCATCGCCCAGCTGGAAGTCGCTGCGCTTGCCGCCGAGGCGCCAGATCACGTGCCCTGTCTTTCGATCGAGTTTGTACAGCGACCAGGTGCAGCGCGCCGACACGAGCAGGTTGCCATCGGGAAGGACGTCGATCGAGTTGACATGGATGTAGTCGAGGGGGACGGCCGGACGCTGGTAGGTCTCGTCCACACCGACGTGCTCGAGGCTGCGCCACTCGAACAGCACCCGGCCGCTGGCCACGTCCACTTCCTGGATCACTGACTGCCGAGCGGTCCCGTTGCTCGGACCACCGATCGGGGAGAGGTCTGCGGGAACGGCCTCCGGGTAGCAGACGAAGAGCGCGGTTCCCCTCGATGTCAGCAGGAACTCGTGCATGTCCATCCGACGACCGTTGCCGGCACGGACGCGCGCGACCTCGCGGTAGGAGCTGTCGACGATGACGCCCTCGCCCCGCCCGAATCCCTCGATCGTCATTCTGCCTTCCCACCAGGTCAGCATGGGCCGGCCGCGATAGAGTTGGCGGCGGAAGTTGCTCGCCCAGAAGTCTGTGGGGTTGCGTTTGAACCACACGGGGTCGCCGCGCTCGTCAACTATCAGGGGGCCGCCGTGCGCCCCGCCGCTCGCGCTGGTCGCGAGAAACAGACACCCCGGAGCCGTGCCGCTGCCGGTGAATGCCACGTTGGGCGGGTTGAGGTCGGGCTGCGAGACAACCTTGAGCACACGGTGGGCAGGAGGGTTGGCAAACGAGTACAGCGTCGGCACGGGCGGGCGGTGGGGGTGGTGGTGATCAAAGGCGTGGGTCGCGCCCAAAGCGACCCCGCCCAGGGCTGCCACGCCCACGGCTCCAGCCGCCCCTTTGAGCAGCGTGCGCCGCGTTTGTAGGTCAGAACGCGAGGTTTCCCCGACGTCAATCATGTCCACGACATAGCAGAAGCGTGTGATAAACCGGGTTTGGGTGCCGATGAATTTCGCTGGCCCGCACGGTCTCTAGCCATATGAACGCAACCGCTAGGAGGATGTCGTGTCCAGCACGCAGACCCGCGTAGACAAGATCACCACGGTCGTCATCCCTGTCGCCGATGTGGACGGCGCAATCGAGTTTTATACCCAAAAGCTCGGCTTCAACAAGCGCGTCGATATTCCTTTTGGGGGGCAGTACCGGTGGGTGGAGGTCGCACCCGGTGACGCCGAGACGACGATCGCGCTCGCCCCGCCGCCGCCCGGCGGCTCAACCGGCAACCGCGAGACCGGTATCGGCCTGCACACCGACGACATCGATGCCTATCACGCCGACCTCAAGTCCAAGGGCGTCGACGTCGATGACGAGGTCAGCCGTATGGGTGACCCTGTGCCGCCGCTGTTCTGGCTGCGCGACCCAGAAGGTAACTCCGTGATGGTCGTCCAGTAGTGACGCGCACGCGCGTTTAGCGAACTTTGGCGATTCGGTTCGGCCCTGATGAACCGAATCGCCATCGTTCCGGACAAAGCGAAGCGAGCCAACAGCTACTCGACCCACCCAGGCCGCACGAGGCCGGTCTCGTAGGCGAGCACAACCAGCTGCGCCCGGTCCCGCGCCCCGAGCTTGATCATCGCTCGGCTGACGTGAGTCTTTGCGGTCGCTGAGCTCACGACGAGCCGGCGCGCTATCTCCGCGTTGGAGAGACCGGTCGCGGCGAGCGCCATCACTTCGCGCTCGCGTTCGGTGAGCTCGGTGAGCGCTTCCGAGCGCGGCGGCTCCTTCGCGCGAGCTGCAAACTCGCCTATCAGCCGCCGCGTCACCGACGGCGAGAGCAGCGCCTCACCGCTAGCGACGACCCTGACAGCCTCGACCAGCTCGGCCGGCTTGGTGTCTTTGACAAGAAAGCCGGCGGCTCCCGAGCGGATCGCCTCAAACACGTACTCATCGAGCTCAAACGTGGTGAGGATCACAATCCGTACGTCAGCCAAACGCTTGTCCGAAGCAATTTCCCGCGTCGCCGCCAGCCCATCGAGCACCGGCATGCGAATGTCCATGAGAACCACATCGGGGTGGAGCTCGGCTGCTTGTTGCACCGCCTGCCTGCCATCGTCCGCTTCGCCCACCACCTCCAGATCGGCCTGCGCGTCCAACAGCGCGCGGAAGCCGGCGCGAACAAGTTCCTGATCATCGGCGATCAGCACGCGAATCATGCGCCGTCTCCGATCGGCAGCCTGGCCTTCACCCGGAATCCGCCCTCCGGACCGGCTCCTGCTTGAAGCTGGCCTCCCAGGGCGCCCACGCGCTCGCGCATCCCTGGAATGCCGCTGCCGCCGTCGTTGTCCCCGTCGCCACCCGGACCGCTCCCGTCATCGTCGATCTGTACGGCGAGCGCATCCGGCTCGTAGTCGATGTGGACCGTCGCGGCGCCCGCGCTTGAGTGGCGCACGACGTTCGTAAGCGACTCCTGAACGATCCGGAACGCGGCCAGATCCACGCTTGTGGGAAGGGGCCGCCTTTGGCCCTCCACCTCGAGCGAGACCTCGACGCCGGCGGTACGCGTGCGCGAGATCAGCTCATCGAGCGAAGCCAACCCCGCAATCGGACCTCGCGGCGGCTGTTCGCCGTCTCCTCTCAGAACGCCGAGCACCGAGCGGACCTCACGCAGAGCCTCGCTGCTCGCCTCGTTGATCGCGGAAAGAGCCGTGCGCGCCTGCTCAGGGTGGTCGTCGAGCAGATGCAATGCGACGCCCGATTGCACGTTGATCAGCGAAATGCTGTGAGCGAGGACATCGTGAAGTTCGCGGGCGATGCGCAGCCGCTCCTCATCGGCCCGGCGACGCGCCTGCAGCTCCCGTTGGCGCCGGACCTCGACCATCCGCTCTCGCCGCCCCCGGATGGCCTCGCAGATCACCAACAGCACGAGCAGCCAAGCGGCGAGCGCGACCGCGGCGAGAAGCGGCGGCGCCTTTCCGGTCCCAAGCGCCGGCGGCAGCCAGAGGAAAAGTGCCCAGCCCGCAACAATCGAGAGCCTCGTGAGTAGGCGGTGACCTGCAATTACCGCTGTCGCAAAGGCGATCACCAGCGACAGGTACACAGGCCCTTGGGGATAGCCGAGCGCGACGTACAGCAGCGTGACTCCGAACACCAAGACGAACACGACCTGGGGATGGCGCCGCTTGAAGATGAGCGCGAGCGGCCCGCAAGCCAGGAGCACGAACCCAAAAGCGCCAAGGTGTTGCGGGACCATGCAAGATGCCCCCCACCAGCAACTTTGATGTGTGTGGCTGTGTTGGTGGGCGGCCGCCCCGATCGTGCCCCCGATCTGAACCACTGCCACCACGGCCGCCATCCGCAGGTCTCGCCATCTGACGGCGCCCGGCAGCTCTCGGAACCAAGGTGTGCTGTCCTCGGACGGGTTCACGTGGCCACGATAGCCCCGCTAGGCCGCATCTTCATCGGTCCCGCGAAGCGGTTCGGACTACTCCCGCGGGAGTAGGCGGACGACCGAATTCCAACCGCGGGAGGCAGGCGAGAAGCCGCCTCCAGGCCGATGACAAGCGCACGCCCTGGGTTCAGGATGCGACACATGACCAAAACCGCAAATAGGCAACGCCGCATCGCCGTCGCAATGGGCCTGGAAGCCGCCACCCTCGCGGTGATGGCCTTTCTGCACCTCGCCGGCTCTCTTGGCGGCAGCCTCAGCTCATTCTCGGCGCCCGAGGCGGGCCTCGCGGAGGCCGTCATCTGCCTCGTGCTGGCGTACGGCGCGACCGGCTTGATGAAAGGCAGGCCGCGGGCGCGGGCGGTCGCAATCGCCGCCACCGTCTTCGCGATCGCCGGCTTCGTTGTCGGCCTCGGCGAAACGCTCCGGGGTGGACAACCGCTCGACATTGCCTACCACCTGACGATGCTGCCCCTACTCGCGCTCACCTTGCGCGCGCTCGCACGGCGACCCGAACGTGGCACAAGCACACCCGTTAACCCGTTGGAGAGGAGCCTGACATGAACAATGAATCATTCTGGGGCTTCGGCTTCGGCCGCGACCCGAAGCTTCGCGCGGCGGACGCCGATCGCGAAGCGACCGCTGACCGCATTCGTCGCGGACATGCCGAGGGCCGCCTCGACACCGCCGAGCTGCAACAGCGACTGGAGCGCTGCTATGAGACCAGGACCCTCGGTGAGCTCGACGAGCTCGTCACCGACCTGCCCCGTGAGACCGAGGCGAAATCGCCACCTCGCTTCGCGCCGCTGCGCTGGCGCTTCGTGCCGCTCGTGCCCTTCCTGATCGCGCTGCTCGCGATCTGCGCCTTGACAGGTCACCATGGTCACCACGCCTTCTGGGTGTTGATCCCACTGACGTTCTTGGTGTACAGAATGTGGTGGTGGCGCCGGCGGCCGTGGCGCATGGTCGGCGGCCGAGGACCTGGAACCTGGCTCTAAGCCCAACCCAGAGTGGCTTCGTCGACACGCACTGAACGCATAATCGCCCGGATACGCGCCATCCCCGAGGGGTTCGTCCAAACCTACGGCGACATCGACCCGCGCGCGCCCCGCCTTGTGGGGCGCGTGCTGTCGGAGCTTCCGGGTCCCGGCGAACTCGGCGAGCACAGCGACCCCGGCGAGCACGGCGACCTCGATGATCTCCCGTGGCACCGCGTGGTGCGCGCCGACGGTCGCGCACCCGTAGGCAGAAGGCAGCTCGCGCTCCTGCGAACAGAAGGGGTGCCGATCCGTGGCGATCGTGTCGACATGCGACGCGCCCGTGTGCCACGGGAGCACCTGGACGCTCCTTAGAGCGTGCCCAACGCGCGCCTAGCGCTGGCGCTCGCACCGAGTGAGGTCCATCACAGCGGGAAGGATCTCGTCCTCCCGACGGTCCCTTTTCACAACTCGCCAATCTGACGGGTCACGAAAACAAAATCGGGAGACACGATGGTAACTCGTAGAAAAATCAGGTTTTACGCAAGTAGCGTTGTAGGCGTCGGTGTTGCCCTGGTTGTTGCCGCATGCGGCGGCAGCTCGGGCTCGCAGTCCTCGAACAACGCCTCAAGCTCCACGCCGTCCTCGACAAATGCGGCGGCGACTAGTGTGATGGTTAAGACAGCGAACAGCTCTGGGGGCAAATTTCTCGTCGGCCCGTCCGGAAAGGCGCTTTACCTCTTTGACGCCGATAAGAACGGCATGTCAGCCTGTTCGAGCGCGTGCGCGAAGCTCTGGCCTCCGCTGACGACGACAGGCAAGCCCGGGGCCTCCGGCGGTGCGATGTCTGCCGATCTAGGGACGATCAGGCGGTCGGACGGAACCAAGCAGGTCACGTATAACGGTCACCCGCTGTATTACTACGCCGGTGACACGAGTCCCGGGCAGACGGCCGGTCAGGGACTCAACGACTTCGGCGCCCAGTGGTGGCTGGTTACCCCGTCCGGTTCGGCCATCACGAAGTCGGTCTCCGGTGGTAGTTCTTCATCGAGTAGCTCCTCAGGCGGCGCCTACTCGAGCGGCTCATCGAATAGCTCCTCCAGTGGCTCGTCCACCGGCGGCGGCTGGGGCTAGCGCGGGCACAGCTGATCTCATCTGAATTGACTGGTGCCCGCCGCAGCGCGGGCATCAGTCGTTTGCGGTCCCTCGGCGGTCCGCTGGCGCCAAGCGGACGTCGGGTCGCGGGTGACGTCGCGCTGTCGAGCGCCTACGGGTTTCTCAACCACCTCCTGAGCTCGCAGAATCGTCGAGCTGAGCGGGAAGGATTTCGCGCCCGCCGGTGTCCTTGGGGACGACTCGCGCGATTTGGTAGTCGCGAATCCACAAGGCAGGAGTGACAAAGATGGGCTTTTCTAGGAAAGTTGCGTTCCGCGCCAGCGGCGCCCTCGCCGCGGCCGGAGTCGCTCTGGTCGTGGCAGCGTGCGGCGGCAGTAGCTCGAGCTCGCACACCTCGACGCATGCTTCCAATTCAACGCCGTCCTCGACAAACGCGTCGGCCACGAGCGTGACAGTCAAGACAGCGCACAGTTCGGCGGGGACCTACCTGGTGGGTCCGTCGGGAAAGACCCTATATCTGTGGGTCGCCGATAAGAACGGCAAGTCGGTATGCAGCGGCGCGTGCGCAAAGGTCTGGCCTCCGCTCACCACGACCGGGAAGCCGGCCGCCGGCGGCGGCGCGACGACGGCCGATCTTGGCACGATCACGCGCTCGGACGGCACCAAGCAGGTCACCTACAAGGGTCACCCGCTGTATTACTACGCGGCCGACACCGGCCCCGGCCAGACGACCGGTCAGGGCAGCAACAGCTTCGGCGCGAAGTGGTGGCTGGTCGCCCCGTCGGGAGTGGCGATCGCCAAGAGCGCCTCCGGTGGTGGGGGCGGCTCCTCCAGCGGAGGCGGTGGCGGGGGCGGCTCCTCCAGCGGAGGCGGCGGCGGCGGCTGGGGCTAGAGCTGACACAGCTGGCCACATCTCAAACGACTGGTGCCCGCCCCAGCGCGGGCACCAGTCGTTTGCAGTCGCCCAGTTCGCCAGAGCAGCCCCGGGCGAGTGGTAGCGGCCCGATTCCCACTTGGGCCTTCGCCGGTATGGCGATCTGCTCCTTCGGCGGTCCGCTGGCGCTCGCCGCCCTGAGCGCGCCGGGCCTTTTCGCCGATGCGGGCGCATCAACGGGACTGGCGATGGTCGCGTCGGTGGTCGTGTTCGGCGCGCCCCTGGCGATCTGGCTGCGTTACGCCCGACACATCTCGAGTTCGGGTGGGCTGTACGCCTTCGTGGAAGCAGCGGTGGGACGCCGCTTGGCGCTCGCCCAAGCTGCCACATGGATCGTGAGTTACCTCCTGTACCTCGTCTACACGACGGTTCAGATCGTCTACGACGTCTTGCCGGCCGTCGTCCCGATTGGGAAGGGCCTGCAGACGGCGCTTGCCCTGCTCATCCCAATCGGGATCGTCGGCGTGATGGTCGCCGGGCGCGCCGCGGCGCTGCTCCTCCTCGCGGCGATGGCGGTCGGGCAGGTGGCTCTGGCCGGGGTGCTCGACGGCGTGACCGTGGCCCATCTCTCGACTCCGGCATCGGCCTTCACGGCCGGGGCACCCACCGGAGCCGTCGCCAAGGCGGGTGCACAGACATCACTGCTGTACATCTGCGGCAGTCTGCCCCTGTTTCTCGGTGGCGAGCTCAAAAGGCCCGCACGCACGATTCGCCGCGGTCTGCCCGCCACATACCTGCTGACCGCGGTCGTGATCGCGCTTGCGGTCGTGCCGCTGGCCACCTCACCTGGACTGCTGCAGACCGCAATCCCGGGCGTGACAGTGGCCCGACTGTTCGCGGGCGCCGGCGTCGCCCAGGCGATCGGGATCGGCGTCGCGGTCAGCATCGCCGGCGTGATCGTCTGCGAGTACCTTGCGTTGACGCGTCTGGTGCACGCGATCGGACGCTGGCCCTTGCGTCCGATCGCCATTGGGATCGGAGCGGTGATGGTGGTTGCCGCGCCCCTGAGCCTGATCGATCCCGACGGGTTCTACAACACCCTGGCCACGCCCTCGCTCGTCGCACTGTGGGTCAGTCAGCTGTTCGTGTTCCTCGCCTATCCGCGCTTTGCCGCCAAGCACGGTCACCGCGTGCTGCCCGCATGGATGCTCACCGCCGTGGCAAGCGGGCTCGCGGGCTACGGGCTTTGGACCGGGCTACAGGCGGCTGGCAGCTGAACGCCGCGCGGCTCCCCGTCCGCTCACGCCATCGCCGGCTCGCCCGCATGTCGGCTGGGCTCGATGTTGTGGTTGAGACGGAACAGATTGGTGGGGTCGTACTTGTCTTTTAGAGCAACGAGGCGAGGGCGTTTGGCCTCGCTGAAGCCATCGGATACGCGGTCCTGCTCAGGCGTGAAGTTGAGATATGCGGCGCCGGTGCCAAACGAGCGCATGGCCTCGGCAAATGCCCGGCTCGCGGAGATCAACTGATCGTTCTTTTCCGGATCCGGCCACAAGGCGAGCGGGTGGAACAGATAGTTCGCGTCGCGATGTGAGAACGCGCTGTCGTCCTCGGGTACCGAGGCGATCGCCTGACCGATCCGGAAGATCAGCCCCTGAGTGAAGGGGAACCCGGCCGCCACAAGAGGTGGAGCGTGCTCGAGGAAGGTATCGATCGCGCCGTCGTTGAGCTCGCGCAGGTACTCACCGCGCCAGTAGTTCTGCATCCCGCGGGGGGCGGCCGGGTCGAGCATCGCCTGGAACGCCGTGTAGGGCATCGGCCCGATCAGGTCGACCGTGGGGGCGAGATCCTTGATCGGCTGCATCGCGGCAGCTCCGGCCTCGAGATCCCCGACGTATATGGCCGCGATCCCACACACCGTCTGACCCTTGAGCTCGTCGGGTACGAACGGCTCCGGTGGAGCGGTGATGACCGCGAATCCGCTTCCGACCTCGTCGGGCGCGTTATCGGCGTAATCCCGCCAGGCGCGCAGGACCGAAGATGCCTGATCCACCGGCCACATCGTGAGGCCCGCGATCACGTTAGGTCCGAGCTCGTGCAGCTTGAACTCGAACTCGGTGACGATTCCGAAGTTTCCTCCACCGCCGCGCAGCCCCCACAGCAAGTCCTGGTTCTCTTCGGCGCTCGCTCGCACCACGCGCCCGTCGGCCAGCACCACCTCTGCGGAGATCACGTTGTCGGATGTGAGCCCATGCTTGGACGAGGTCCACCCGTAGCCGCCGCCGGTCGCGAATCCGCCCACTCCCGTGGTCGAGACACGCCCGCCCGGCGTGTGGAGAGCGTGCTCCTGGGTGGCGGCATCGAACTCACTCCACAGGACGCCTCCACCCGCGCGGGCGGTCTTGGCCTCCGGGTCCACCTGAATCGATTTCAGGCCAGAAAGGTCGATCAGCACCCCGTCATCACAGACGCTGGAGCCCGCGACGCTGTGTCCGCCGCAGCGCACCGCCACCACCAAGCCTCGGTCGCGCGCGAACTCGACGGCGGCGACCACGTCAGCCACGCTGGCGCAGCGGGCAATCGCTGCCGGTCGTCGATCGATCATGCCGTTGAACACCGTGCGCGCCTCGTCATAGCCGACATCCGAGGGCAAGATCACCTCGCCCCCAAAGCCCGCGCGCAATGCTTGTGCTGTCCCGTCCCGGTCCATTGCCACTCCTTCGCTTCTGGTGGGCGCCCCCGTTCAGCCGCTCGTTAGGTAAACAACCTACCAGGTGGGTCGGGGGCGGTCAACGCCCCTTTACCGGTCAAGCTCGCAAGGAGGCCGGTGACCACCGAATCGAAGCGGTCCAGCTCACCGTAGGGACGAGCGACCAGCATCGCCCCCTCGAGCGCGCTGACGATCAGCTGGGCCGTCTCGGCGGATGGTGCGGTGAGCCTCAGGCTGCCGTCAGCGGATCCCTCTTCGAGGACGTGCTCAAGCCACGCTTGGTTTAGGTCAAAGAAGGCGGTCAGCCCCTCCCTGATGGGCTGTGGAAGCGTGGCGTACTCCGCCGCGAGCATCCCGCACAGGCACATGCGGTGGCCGCGAAGCACCTGCGCGTAGAGCGCGGCGTACGCGTCGAGCCTGGCCGGGGCGTCGCTCAGCCGCGAGTCGATTTCTTCAAGCGCGGCCGAGAAGCGCTGCGAGTAGCGGCTGATGAGCGCCTGCCCGAGGTCCGTCTTGCTCGCAAAGTGGTAGTGCAGGCTGGCCTTTGTGACGCCAAGTTCCGAAGCCACGTCGGCGTAACTGAATCCGTTGTAGCCGCGCGCCTGCACCAACCGCTCGGCGCTGTCGAGGATGCGGGTCGCCGTGTCAGGTCTCTGACCTCGCTGCGCCGGCTCGGTATCGCGCTTGGAAGACGTCATCGTCAAACGGAAAATACTTGACTTCTTACCTACTAGTAGGTAAGACTACCGGTTGAACCGGCCCCCGTCCGCAGAGGGGGCCGCGAGGACCGGAGGGGCCGATCATGCAGAGCAGTTATCTGAGGCAGGAAACCGAGCGCGTGAGCTTCGGTGCACCGTCGGAGATACGCGAGTTTCCACACGGGCGAGTCGAGCTGGTATCGATCGGCGGCGCCGAGGTGGGCCGGCTGGTGCTGGAGCCAGGGTGGCGCTGGTCGAACGACGTCAGGCCCATCGCGGGGACCGAGTCCTGCGAGGCGCCGCACTTTCAGTATCACGTCAGCGGCCGGCTGGCCATCAGAATGGACGACGGCACAGAGCTCGTCGCGGAGCCGGGCGACGTGACTTCGCTGCCCAGCGGCCATGACGCGTGGGTGGTAGGCGACGAGCCGGTTGTCGTTGTGGACTGGTATGGCGCCACCAACTACGCCAGGGCCGAGTGAGCCGGAGCCATCATGACCGTCACCGTCGCCCACCGAGACGAGTGCGAGCGCAGCGGAAACTGGCGCCTCGTCCGACGGACGCTTGGGGTCAAATCCTTCGGCGTCAACCTGGTCGAGATACCGCCCGGCGAGCAGATCCCCGAACACGATGAGGCAGCGCGCGACCAGGAGGAACTCTTCTGCGTCGTCAGCGGGAGCCCCACCTTGGTCATCGACGGTGAGGACCATCCGGCGCGCGCGGGAACGTTCGCGCGCATCGACCCGGAGCACTCGCGGACGGTGCGCAACGACGGCGGCGAGGCCGCGAGCGTGCTTATCGTCTCGGCGCCCACATCGAGTGGATTCGCGCCGATGGAGTGGGCATGACGACGTATACCGAGGATCTCCACCAGGCGATCGCGGCATACAACGAGGCGTGGGGCGCACACGACCTGGATCGGATCCGTTCTCTGCACGCACGGGACATGGTCTTCGAGAACCACACCGCCGGCGAGCGCGCCGAGGGCGAGGAGGCGATCGCTCACATCGCGCGCATCTTCGAGTCCTGGCCCGACATCGCGTTT
>Ga0070741_10005169_pt1 | contig 29314 bp, 26 predicted proteins | sample Coa_R1_4_FD_66440 | JGI IMG/M metagenome (GOLD analysis project Ga0070741, IMG submission 66440) | Surface soil microbial communities from Centralia Pennsylvania, which are recovering from an underground coalmine fire - Coalmine... | ecosystem: Environmental > Terrestrial > Soil > Unclassified ... | reverse complement strand
AGTCATCGATCGGCTTAAAGATCGAGCATGCGAGTGCGTAATCCTCGGCTGCACCGAAATTCCCCTTTTGGTCCGCACGGATGATTGTCCATTGCCGGCGCTCGATTCGACACGCCTGCTTGCGGTGGCTGCTGTGCGGCATGCGATTGGTGTCGGTTCGAGGGCCAGCATCATCATTCCTGCTCCGACGTCTTAACCTCACCTGTCAAGAAGATCTCGATGCGACTGGTTGTCCAGACTGCGACCCCAGCGCCAAAGAAGTCCGCATCTTCTGTCTAGATCGGACATTCCAACCCGAGTGCTGTGGCTAGTACTGGCCAATCATCCTCATCGCGCCCTCGAAGCCGCTGTCGCGCTTCAGTCTCGAATTCACCATAGAGCTCCCGATAAATTGGCTGAATGAGCGAGCGTAGATACTCCAATGCTTCGGAAACACCGCCGGAGGACTTACCTCGTTTTTTCAGCAGAAGGGGAAGATATCTCTGCGCATCTTCAAAGACAACATCGGGTGCAACAAACCGAACCCGCCTTGCTGAATAGCTCTCAATGAGCTGCCGAACGCGACGACCAAGAACGGCTCGGATCAGAATATTCGCGTCCAAAACAATCACCTCAGCGCTTGGTATTCTTCGCTCGTCGACGCATCCGTTTGAACTCGGTTACGAGTTGCTCCTCATCAACGTCAGCCAGCACTTCTGCGAGCCGGTCGGCCGCAGCCTTGAGCTCCGAAAACTCGGGTGATTTGCGATGACGCTTCCGTGTAGGAACATAGACCCCAAGAGTCTCGCCCCGCCGAGTTACGGCAACAGGCGTGTCCGATTCTAAAAAACTAGCAATTCGCTCACGGAATTCTCGCACACCAACCTTTACAGCCATTGGATACCTCTCACTAATGCCCACTAGTGTACACCATGTGTACACATACGGGAACTCGCAGAATTTCGCAGGCACCTAGCCCAAATCGATGTGAACAGAGGGAAATACCGAGTTGCTTCGTCCCAGACTAATCGTCTCCGCCGATCAAACTCCCCGAAGGTGCGGGGATCTCCTGATCCTTGTACTGCAGCTGATAGAGCTTCCAGTAAATCCCACGCTGTGCCAGCAGCTGCTGGTGAGTTCCGATCTCGCGCAGATGGGCTTTGTGCATGACGATGATTTTGTCGGCACGCTGCACCGTCGAGAGCCGGTGGGCGATGATGATTGAGGTGCGTCCTTCGACCATCCTGGTGAGCGCTTCACGAACGCGCAGTTCCGTGTCGGTGTCGACGCTCGACGTGGCCTCATCGAGAATGAGAATGCGCGGTTGATGCGCCAAGGCGCGAGCGAAAGAGATTAACTGCTTCTGTCCGGTCGAGAGTGTGCTGCCGCGTTCGCGCACTGGCTCGCCGAAGCCGCCGGGGAGAGTGCGGATGAAGTTGCCGATATTCACGTCATCTGCCGCGGCTTCGGCCATCTTCTCACTGACCCATTTTGAACCTAGCCGAATATTGTCGCCGATCGTCCCGGAAAAGAGGAATGGGTCCTGCAGTACGACTCCATAACGGCGGCGCAGATCGGCGAGATCCATGTCGCGGATGTCGACGCCGTCGAGGCGAATCGCTCCGCGCTGAATGTCGTAGAAGCGCAACAGGAGGGAAATAATGGTGGTTTTTCCGGCCCCAGTGTGGCCGACGATGGCAACCGTCTCTCCTGGCTCAATTACGAACGACACATCGCGCAACACCCAGTCGAGCTCGCCTTCGTGAGCTAAATGCTCCTCGGCGAATCCATTGCCCTCGTGCTTCTTCGACTTGATTCGCTGATACGCGAACCAAACGTTCTGGAATTCGATTCTGCCAGGACCCTCAACATGTCGAGGTACGGCAGGAGTCGCGACCCCAACAGGAGTATCGATGAGCTTAAAGATGCGCTCGCTTGATGCCATGGCTGATTGCAGGATGTTGTACTTTTCACTCAAATCCTGAATAGGCCGAAAGAAGCGCTGGGCGTACTGAATGAAAGCGACCAGCGTGCCGAGTAAACCTGCGTCGAGGAGCGCCTGACGGCCGCCGAACCAGATGACGCTGGCAATGGCAATCGCGGAAAGAATTTCGATCGTCGGATAATACATCGCGTGCGCGAGGATGGCATCTTTGTATGCATCCATGTGCTGCGCGTTCACCTCTTCGAAGTTGCTGTATGCGCGCTTCTCGCGATTAAAAAGCTGCAGCACGACAATCCCGCTCACATGCTCCTGAAGATAAGCATTGATGCGCGCGATGGCGACGCGAATGCGTCGATACGACTCACGTACGCTGCGCCGGAAGATCATCGTCGCCCAGAAGATCAGCGGCAGCACGGCAAAGGTGATCAGCGCCAGCCACCACTTCATCCACAACATGAAGCCAACGATGCCGGCGAGCACGAACACGTCTTCAAAGATCGAGACAACGCCGGAGGTGAACATCTCGTTCACGGCATCGACGTCCGTGGTAACGCGCGTGACGAGTCGCCCTACAGGATTGCGGTCGAAGAAGGCGACATGCAGGCGCTGCAGGTGAGCAAAGATCTGGCTGCGCAGATCGAACATCGCCTTCTGGCCGACCCACTGCATGTAGTAGGTCTGCAGGAACTCCATGCAGAAGCTGATTGCAAGCAGGGATACGTAAAGCGCAGCAATTTGTCCAATACCGGTGAGAGGTCGCGAGCTCAGCCAGGAATCAAGAAATGGATGCCGCGCTCCGGCACGAGTGCTGGCCAGGTATTTGTCGATGGCAACTTTCGTTAGATAAGGACCCAGGACATCCGCGCCTGCCTTCACGAGAATGGCCACAATTGCCAGGAGCGTCTGCCACTTGTATGGGGCAAGATAGGCAAGCAGCCGCTTCATGAGCCGGCTGTCATATGCTTTTCCGAGTACCTCTTCTTCCTGGTGAGCTTCGGCCATGAGGGCTAGTCCATTTTAGATGGAGCACGGGCGAGAAGGGCTCGGGGATTTGAGCGGCCGTCTGCTTCGGGCGGAGTCCGCATCCAGAAAGTAGCGCCACCGCGAATGAACTCTCGATCTGACCTGCCGACCGCTGTGCGTGAATTTCGTGCCGGCACTGAACATGCCGGACAACGGCTCGACCAATTTCTCACCGCTGCGCTGGGGAACGTCAGTAGGGCGCGCGTGCAGGAGCTGATCGAACAACAAAAGGTCAACGTCAATGGAGCTGCAGCGAAGCCATCTTTCAAGCTCCGCGGCACCGAATTAATAGAAGTTGCCGGCGAGCACGAACGTCCACTTTTGAAAGCCATTCCAGAAGATATCCCCCTCGATGTTGTATATGAGGACGAATTCCTCGCGGTGGTGAATAAGCCTGCCGGCATGATGGTTCATGCGGGCGCCGGCAGTGAGGAGCGTAATCGCGGCACGCTGGTAAATGCGCTGCTGTTCCGCTTTAGTAATCTCAGCACGTTAGGAGATAAAGCGCGACCAGGAATAGTCCACCGTTTAGACAAAGAAACCAGCGGACTGATGGTCGTAGCAAAGACCGATGAAGTACATCGGAAACTGGCTGCGCAGTTTGCCTCGCGGCAGGTGAACAAAAAATATATTGCATTCGTCATGGGCTGGCCGCCGGAGAAGGGAACTGTTGACGCTGAGATCAGCCGGGATCGCCTTCGTCCAACGCGCATGACAACGCGACGTTCCGGGGGACGGGCAGCTGTTTCACATTATCGGGTGACCCAAAAAGCCGAGACACCGTTCGGAAAGTTCGCGCTGCTGGAGGTCGAAATCGAAACCGGTAGAACGCACCAGATCCGAGTGCACCTTGCCTCGCTGCATCATCCGGTTGTCGGAGATGCTCTTTATGGAGCTCCGCGTGTGCTCAGGCGTGGACACACGCGAGCAGCACAATCCCAATCATCGGACGCGCATCAGCAACTCTCGTTGAACCGGAACTTTCTTCATGCTGCAGTGCTGGAGTTTATTCATCCCGCTACCCACCAGCGGATGCGGTTTGAAAGAGCGCTGCCGGCGGAACTCCAGAACTTCCTCAAACAGTTGGGCTTTGCAGCGTCCTGACAGAGTGGTGGCGCTGCGCGAAAGTGGTATGAGAAGTGCTCTTGAGTAACGTGAAATCTGTGTAAGAACCGGAATATAATTAATCTTTCCATGCGATGCATTCGTTTTTTTGCGGTTGCGCCCCTTGCAGCGGCGCTGTGTGCCAACGCGTCCGCTCAGGATGCAAGTAACCTTCCTTCCGCCCCATCAGCCACTCTGGAACAGCAGGCCGAACCGCCTTCTGCGCCACGCACGCAGCAACAACCCGCTCAGCAACCGGAGTTGAAGCATCGGGACAAGCCCAGCCAGCCGGTTCTCGAAAGCCTGGATCCAAAGCCCCGTCCGGTTCCGCAGCCGCAGAATACGGCCGCGCAACCCGCAAGCGTGGCCCAGAGCTCGAGCGAGACAGCCGATCAGGGGCCTCCAACCATCATTCGGTCAACGGTTAACGAAGTGAATGTTGTGTTCGCTGTTACTGACAAGCACAACCACTACGTGAAGGATCTAAAGGCCAGTGATTTTCGCGTGCTGGACAACCGGATGCCTCCGGCCAACATTCGCAGCTTCGCCTCGGAAACGAATCTGCCGCTGCGAGTCGGATTGCTCGTCGATTCCAGCAATTCGATTCGCGACCGCTTTCGCTTTGAGCAGCAGGCGGCAATCGAATTCTTGAATCAAATTATCCATCCCAGCCGCGATGAAGGTTTTGTTCTCGGCTTCGATACGACTCCGGAGATCACGCAGGATTTTACTGGCAATGCGGAAAAGCTCGCGAACGGCGTTCGCATGCTGCGGCCAGGCGGCGGCACCGCTATGTATGACGCCATCTATGGCGCCTGCCGCGACAAGTTGGAAAAGAAGAACGCCGAAGGCGGCGTACGGCGCGCGATCATTCTTCTTTCCGATGGTGAGGACAACCAGAGTCGTGTGACTCGCGATGACGCCATTGAAGAAGCAGAGCGCGCCGATGTTGTCGTCTACACGATCAGCACGAATGTGAGCGGCACCAAAACGCGAGGCGACAAGATTCTGGAAGCGATCGCCGATGCCACCGGAGGGCGCGCGTTCTTTCCATTCAAAATCGAAGAGGTCGCCGATGCCTTTTCGCAAATACAGGAAGAATTGCGCAGCCAGTATGCGATCTCCTATAAACCCGCTGACTTTGTGGCGGACGGGAAATACCGCACGATTGAGATCGAGTCGGTCAATAAGAAGTACAAAGTCCGTGGTCGCAAAGGTTACTTTGCCCCCCGCGCGGAGACGGCCTCGGTTACAGGCGGTAAATAGACCCTTGCCGTACTCAAGAAATTCAAATTGTGTCGAGACTACCGCGAACGCTTAGTGCCGGCCGTTCCAAGTCTTGTACACGAATAAGTTGCACACTGATGTTGGCGTTCTCATAGCTCTTTGCGGCTGCTGAAATGAGTTCGCGAGCTGCAACATCCAGCTTGCGATTGTCGCTGATAATCAGCTCCATATCCGCTTCTGACATCTTTGAATAAAACCCATACGAACAGGCAAGCAGCACATCTCCGGCAACAAGCTGTCGTTCGGCGATATCAACTGCCACGAACACGTCGTTGCCGAGAGAGCGCGCTAATTGTTGACGCGATGCTGACCGAACTAAGTCCCGATTCGGCACTAAGCCCAATCGGCGCTGATCGTTAGCAATCGTATGGTCGCGTGTCAACAACTCCGCATGACCGCGTCGGACGAGATAGCAACGCACGTCTCCCACGTGGCAGATCACAACAGTATCTGAGCGCAAAGCACATGCCACAAATGCAATTTGCGATTCTGGCTTTCTGCGGTCGCGCACAAGCCTGGCATTTGCCTGTTGGATCAGACGCGGTAGAAGCGCCCGCTGCAATTCATATGGACTCGCCGAGCCAAAGCCCGAGGACACGGTCTCCAGAGCCGCGGCGCTTCGGGAATCGCTCCCGTGTTCAGAGCCAATCTCGTCGGCAACGGCAAACAGCCAGCCGTGGGTACGAACTTGTTCAGCCGTTTTGGGCGTGATCGATGCGAAGCAATGTTTGGAATCGCGATGGTGCGAGCCGACGGCTAGCTGCGCATATTCGACATCGAGCATGAATGAAAACTGGGAGGGAGAATTAACTCCGATTTGAAACTTCCATCATAGTGGAAAGCAAGAGCAGGCTTGCCAACCCTTGCTTTCCATCTGTGGTTGACTACTTTGCCTCGCGGCTGTCGAACATGAACACAAGCCCTGCTGCCGCTGTGTTCTGCGCCATCGCCGGGTTGTTGTTGCCCCTCACGAATGTCGGACGATTCGAGATATCACGGCGGAATTCGAGCCGCGTGAGAATATGACTTGCAATCGTCCGCTCAAATGTGCCGGTGATGCCGTTGAAGTTCTGCGCCGTCCCAGTCGTGAAACCGTCGTGGTCATCGTAGTACTCGTAACGTGTCGCGATGGCATACTGTGGACTAAACGCGTATTTCACGTAGCCCGCGACTCCGGTCCAGAACACTGGGTGGACGATCCCGGTAGCGCGGTCCCCGCGGCCGTAGTCAGTATTTGCCATCAGAGAAAGCTTGCCGGTAGGAGAGTACGTAATCACAGTATCCCAAAGCTGACGCCAGTTGGAATTGACAGCCTGCTCGGGGCCAGCCATGTAGTTTTGAGTCACGCTAACTTTCTTCGTAACGTTCCAACCAAGACTCATTCCATATGTCTTGCCGGTATTGTTATCGACGACGTTGTTCCATCCGTTCACCATGTAGCCGGTGAGCGAATACTTGTCGCTAAAGGCATACTTTGCGCGCAGACCGAAGTGATAGTAGGGAATTGCGTAAGAGAACAATAAACCGCGAGAGTAGTTCCAATTGTCTTTAGTTTCGATGACCTCAGCGCCCGCCGGAGTCACGAACTTGCCTACATCAACCTGCAAGCCCCTGCCGGCTGGAGCCAGGTAGGAAAAGTAAGCCTCTTTGAGATATTGAGCGAATCCTAATCCACCAGGATCACTACCATTGATCGCGTTGATCGCCTGGCCAAACCCTAACGCTACGTGATAACCGGTTCGGCTGTTGGTCGCCACCGGCTGCTTATCGACGACGAGTTCAACCAGATTCAAAGCGAACTGATTCGCCTGTGTGTCGAAGCTGCGGAAGCCATTCGTGCGAGAAGCTGGTTGATTCGAGTTATAGGCGTAGTACGTATCTACAAAACCACTAAAGCTCGTAGGGCCGAGCAGACTGGCCAGGGATGTCGAGCTAGAACTTGGGGGCGCTGCCGAAGCGACAGCAGCCATAACCGGGGCAGCGGTTGGCGCCGGGCTATCTTTCTTAAGAGCAGCCAATTGCGCGCGCACATCTTCGAGTTCGCGCTGCAGCTCTTCTACCTTCGCGCCAAGGTCGCTTGCAGTCGGAGCATTCGTCTGAGCATGGGAGAGGTTTGGGGCAGCAAAAGGCAACAGGGAGGCAAACATGGCGGCCAAAAATCGAGTACGGTTGGTCATAGTCGTCGCTACACCTCGTGCGCTTATCTTCTGAGATAAGCGTCAATGATGAACTCAAAGCTATTATTCGATTGCCTGACTCGTCCAATGAATAGTTTCTATGGAGAGAATACAAAACATAGATATAGTTAGACTTATAACTTAATCCGATTGGTTATATCTATTAATGCGATAGTAGCGCTAGCTGATGCGAGCTATAGGAAAGTCTGATGCCTGCGGCGCCGCGGCATCAGTTGCTTGCGGATGGATGTGGTGCGGTGAATGGAGAGCAGCACGGCGTCTGAGTCGGCGCGAACTCCATAAATTCGACGCGAGTGCCGTCGGGATCATATACGTTGAGCTGCCATTTCCCGTCTCGTCCGATTTGTGTATGACTTCGCGTGTTTGCAGTCCAACCGCGAGCCTGGAGCTGCTTCTCAGTTTCCTTAATATTCGGTACACCGAGTGAGAAGTGATTCAGAACGCCGAGTCGTTCGGGAGTGATTTGCGCGTCTTTGTCTGTGAGCATGTATTCGATCCACTGCCTTCCTTCGGGTACCTGCAAGGAAACCCAATCGAGGTGACCCTCACTCCGTCCTCCGAACCAATACGGTCGGAAGCCGAGAATCTCGCGATAAAACTTGTCCTCTGTGGTTCGATCATGCACGAGGAAACCGACGTGGATGATCTGAGAAGACAATGCTTTCGCGTTCTGCACTTTCTTGCTCTTAATTTGTTCAAAACGAATGCGATTGCCTTCGGGATCTTTCACTTCAAACCAGCGCGTCCCATTTTTGTCCTTTTCCGTGTTCGCCGGAACCTGCACGCCACGCGATTGCAGATAGCGCCGCAGTCGCTCCGCGTTATCGGTGGCAAAACCGATATTCGCCAGCAGGGAAGGAGCATTCGGAGGATTTTCCGCCAGTATCTCCACGCGCTGGCGTCCGACCCTATACGCGCCGGAATGATCGGTCGGCGCGAGCCCCAGCAGATCCGCGTAGAAATGCTTCGCTGCGTCGGGCAACGTGGTGTAAAACGTCACATGAGAAAAACCTGTGATAGGAGGTCTTTGGATTTCTTGCCCTGCCGCAAACGATGGAAGAATCAGCACCAGGTTCAGGCAGCAGAGATTTGCGATGGAGAAGCGCGGTTTCATTCAATGGTCCTTGTACGGAGTACTGAGCCGAGTTCAAAGTTGGCGAGCTTAGTCGTTCGCGTTCACAACATCAATTTCATTTCGTTCGTTGGCACAAAACCAAGAGACTCGTATAGCGGCCTTCCATATTGGCTGGCGTGGAGCCACACAATCTTAAAACCTTCGCTTCGACACCAGTTGATCGCGCCGTCAGTAAGCTTCCGCGCCAACCCTTCTTTGCGAAACTCAGGATAGGTGTAAACGTTGAGCAAATATGGACGGCGGGTCTGTTCAGGATTCAACGGACCGGAAACCAGATCCGTGATGAGCACTCCAGCCCCGGCGGCCACTCGCCCATCTCCGGCAATGGCGAGCCAGCCACGATAGGTGCGGTCGGCCAGATAGCGTGCGATGCACGGCCGCGAACTGTTCACCATTCTGTCGAGCGTAGAGTCGTCTCGATACCCGATGTCGTAGAACATCAGCCGACGATGCCTGAGTATCTCTTCCAGATCGCCAGGACCCGTTTCACGAATGGTGAAGGCAAGGCTTTCTGCGGGCTTGTCATCGGTGGTGGCTCTAATTATTTCAGTTCCGCCTCTTCTACAGCGGGATTAGGGACGTCGTTTCGGCCCATTCTGCGAGACGCACTGAACATGCCGCCGTGGGCATCAACCAAGGGGGCAAAGGAGCCGAATCCAATGCTCTTGGGGACATCATCGTAAATGGCTTCCATGCCACCGCGCATCGTGTAAGTTTCGTGCCAGAAACCAGTGCCTCCGCTGTCGCGCAGAAAATCCTTCCACCAGCGACGGTGCGGATCGCTTCGCGTCCAGGCGAGCAGGGAAGGCAAATCCCGCCAATATTGGCGCATGCCGATGTGAAGAGGGAAGAACGAATAGAAAACCTGCTCGTGATGGAGCAGCCCATCGGGCCTCGCTGCAACAGAAGAATTGATCTGCGGCCCAATTCCCAGTAGACGCTTCAGCCCATACCACGCATTCACTCTCATTCCTAAATAGACCACGACCAAGTCGGGATATTGGCTGAGATCAACTGTCTTGCGATCAACCACGGTGCTTTTCCTCATCATTTTCGGTTTTCCAAGAGTACTTCCTGCACAGTGTGAAGGCGATTCATCACGGTTCTTATCCGCGCTATCCCTTTTTTAATCACATTAGCCCCTTGAAAAGCACCTATCGTGTGTTCTATTCTTCGCGGCCAACCAGAGTTGCACAAAATGCACGTAAGACCTGCGAATCACGATTGTAGTGACGATCTCTTGGAGGGGACCGATGAAACTACGTTTGTGGAGGGCGTTGTCAGTCGTTTGTGTACTTCTTGAATTTGCTGTCATCACTGTTGCTCAAACAGGCACATCCGCAATCCGCGGAACTGTCACCGATCCACAGGGGCGGGTGCTTCCGCAGGCCAATGTAACCCTCATCAATACCGCCAACAACTCAGTCCGTACACAGAAAACCGGGGCAGTTGGAACATTTTCATTCGATCTGATTCCGCCCGGTGATTATCGACTCGAAGCCGATGCTCCGGGATTCAAGAAAGCCGAACTCGAAGCGGTACACGCTCTCGTGGCAACGCCAGTCGATTTGACCATAGCGCTGGAGGTTGGAGCTGCCACCCAAACTGTGACCATTGTGGCCGAGAACAGTGCCGTTCAGGTGAACACGCAAGACTCCAGTCTCGGCAACACCATCGTCAGCAACCAAATCCAGCAGCTTCCCATGGAAGCCCGAAATGTTCTCTCCTTGCTCAGCTTGCAACCCGGCGTAACAAAAGACGGAAATGTCGCCGGTGGACGCATGGATCAGTCCAACGTCACGCTGGACGGCGTCGATATAAATGACGCGCAGACCAACCAGGCTGGTCCAGATACCTTGGGCGGAAGCACGCCGACGAGCCAGGTTCAAATAGCAGGGCCAGTACTCCGACTCAACGCCGATGCAATCGAGGAGTTCAGGCTCACTACGCTATCCTCCAGTTCCGCTAGCGGTCGCTCATCGGGAGCCCAAGTTCAACTTGTGACAAAGAGCGGCACGAATCAATGGAGAGGAACTCTATCCGAATTTCATCGCAATACAATTTTCGAGGCGAACGATTTCTTTAATAATCGCAACGGATTGCCCAGGACCAAATTGTTGCGCAACACCTTCGGCCCCTCGATTGGTGGGCCAATTATCAAGGACAGGCTCTTTTTCTTCTACAGCTACGAAGGCCGGAGAGACGCCAGCCAGGCAGTGGGTAGTCCGAGCATTATTCCACTGCCATCCCTTGCCCAAGGCGTAGTGAAATTCATCGATTCGAACGGACAGGCTCAGCAGATCAATGCCAATGACATTGCCAATATCTTTCCTGATACGGGAGGAGTAGATCCTGCGGCGCTCACCGCTTTGGCTCAGGGTGCGAAGATTCAGGCCAACAGTAATTCTGTGGGTGATGGTCTCAACACGGCGGGAAATCTCTTCAACTCGCCCGCCCCGGTGCACTTGAATTCACACTCACTTCGCCTTGACTACAAGCTGAACCAAAACCAGCAGTTATTTGTTCGCACCAACGTTATTTACGACCACCTGCAAGGCGCGGCAAGGTTTCCGACCGGAAAAGCACCGACGGTATGGAGTCACCCATGGGGTCTGGCAATCGGACACACCTGGGAAATCGGAAGCAATCTGGTAAACAGCTTCCATTATGGAATGACGCGGCAGGCGATCACCAGCGGGGGGGACACCTCCAGCAATCTCGGCTACTTCCGATTGGTGTATCAGCCGACCAACCTAACCTATGACAGCAGTCGCAGCACGCCGGTGAACAATTTTGTCGATGACATCTCATGGACCAAGGGGCGCAATAGCTTTCAGTTCGGCGCCAACGTTGAGACCATCAGCAACCAGAGCGTCAACTTCAGTAGTTCCTTTGACAGTGCGACAACCAATCCTTCTGGATATAAGACGAATCTTCTCATCAACGCGATCAACCAATACTTGACTGAAACTCGCGGGTACACCGTGTCCTCGGCTTACAAGAGTTCGGTCGAGAATGCGGTTACGGCCCTCATTGGCCGCTACACGCAGTACACCGCGAATTTTCTTTTCGCACACGATGGTTCGCTGTTGGACTCGGGCGTCCCGACAAAGCGCGACTTTGCGACCCAGGGGTACGAAGGCTACGTCCAAGATCAATGGAAGCTCACTTCAAACCTGACTCTCACCGGCGGTCTGCGCTATAGCCTATGGCGTCCCGTTTATGAGCGCCAAGGCTTTGAAGTGCAGCCCACGATTCCTCTTGGTCAGATTTTCCAAAACCGCGTGAATGCGATGAATAATGGCCAGGCTTATAACCAGGACATCATCATCAACCTTTCCGGCCCGGCAAATGGAGGCAAGCCGCTCTACAACTGGGACAAAACAGTATTCCTGCCCCGCGTTGGCCTTGCCTGGTCTCCGGACGCCGGAAGCGGATGGCTGTCGAAAATGCTCGGCAAGAATCATGCCAGTGTGATTCGCGGCGGATTCGCAATGCTTCCCGATTACTTCGGAGAATCCATCGCTACTTTCTTTGACACCCGCAACACCCTCGGATTCTCGTCGAAGACTACGATCCCAGTGAACACCTACAACGTGGGTTGTGGTCACTACGTCGTTGTTGGCAACGGCCTGAGCTCATGCACGCCCGCACTAGGCCCGCAGTTTACTTCGTTTACTCAAGACGTGCGCTCGCTGCCGAACATTACCGTTCCGGGAAACCTCACGTTCCCGTTGCAGAAGTCTGATCAAGCGTTCCCGACACGCATTGAGTCCTCGCTGGATTCGCAACTTACAACTCCCAAAAACTATGCTGTGAGCCTCACGTACGAGCGGGAGATGCCTAAGGGAGGGGTACTGCAGCTCTCATACCTCGGCCGCTTTGCTCGAAATCTGCTTGCACAAAGAGACATCGCGACTCCCGCAGACCTGCGGGATCCGAAGAGCGGAATGGACTTCTACACGGCAGCCACCATTCTCGAGAAGGCTCGTCAGGCCGGAGTGCCTCTCAATCAAGTTGGGGTTCCGGGCGGCACAGTCGGCGTAATTCCATATTTCGAGAACCTGTTTCCACTCCCTGGAATGCAGGCGAACCTGTGCTCAAAGTGCACTACCGCGACACAAGCGGTGTATCAAGACGCTCTGAACAACACGAATGACTGGACCACGACCATGCTCGATATGGAGAACCTATCCACCCTTGGTCCGCATGCGTTCTTCCAGCCGCAATACGGAGCACTCACTACCTGGGGCACGATTGCGTATTCGAACTATCACGCGCTGGCGCTCTCGTATCGTGAACGTGTGCGTGATCTCACGATCGACGTGAACTACACCTACTCGCATTCTTTGGACAATGCCTCCGGCCTGCAGGCGTATGGTGCCTACAGCAACTCGGCATTGATTCTGAATCCGTTCCGGCCGCAGGACAACTACACCGCTTCTGATTTCGACATGCGTCATGTGATCAACATCAACTCGGTATGGCAGCTGCCGTTCGGGAACGGCAAGTTGATCGGTCATGACTCACATGGCGTCCTGGAGCAAATCATAGGCGGGTGGCAGCTTTCGAATATCTTCCGCTACAACACGGGTGTGCCCTTAGGGGCGCCGTATGACGCGGCTGAGTGGTCCACGAACTGGGAGGTGCAGAGCTACACGAATATCACGCAGCCGGTTTCCGTTAGTGGCTGCAGCACTCGACTGGTAGCAACACCGCAATATTTCGGAGCCTGCGAGCCGCAAGCTTTCCTCAGCTTCCGGAATTCCTACCCAGGCGAAACTGGATTGCGGAACTACTTCCGGTATCCGCACTACATCAACATGGATCTCGGAATGGGAAAAACCTGGAAGATGCCCTACAACGAGAGGCATGCTCTCCAGTTCCGTTGGGAAGTATTTAATCTCACGAACACTCAACAATTCCAAGGAATCGACTTTAGCCGCAGCGGGTGGGGAATCACTCCCGGATCGACCGCTCCATCACCAAACTTCGCCAACTGGACCAGCATGGTGCCAAATTCTTACCGCACCATGCAAGCCGGTTTGCGTTACACGTTCTAGCTCGACGGTTCCTGGATAAAGGCTCCTCCATCTGAGGAGCCTTTTTGTCTGCAGCAAAGGCAAGTTGGGATATGATCTTTCGCAAGAGCCTCCCCTGACAGCCCCTACCGATTTTGAACAATGTTGACAAGACTGCAAATCCGAAATTTCAAGACATTTGGGGAGCAAGTTGAATTTGATCTTCGCCCCCTTACGGTTCTAACTGGAGCGAACGGCTCAGGCAAGAGTTCGGCGCTCGACTCCATCGGACTCTTTGCTCAGAGCACTCCCGTTCCGGAACAGCCGCCACAGTTTCGCTGGAGTGATCGATTCGTAGATTTAGGCGCAAATGGTCAGTCGGCCTTTCATAAGCCTGATCAAGATCTTCATCTTTTGCTGGGGATCGAAATCGAGGGCAGGGAGCATCTTCGTGCGTGGCTCCGTAAACACAACTTCGATGCCGACCTCCGTGCTGAAACCATCGGCTACACCGTAGAGCATCGCCGCGGAACAGAAGAATGGAAGCACCATCTCTATCTTGACGGCGAACTGACCGCGACAAACGCCACCATGCCATTGGGACGCGGCCTAATAAAGAAAGGTCACGGATCGCTGCTTGAGCACTATTCGCGCACGGCGCTCGAGCGGGTGTTTACGCCTGCGGCAAGTGGGAATGCTGTTCTTGCGCCAAAACTCTTCATGGGCACCAGGGCAATTGGAGGCAACGAAGTCGATGAGGCGACTCAACACACGTTCGTCAGCTTCGGGCTTTACATGTCTTTCCTCATTGCTTCTTTGAAGCAAAAAGTTTTCATGCTCGGGCCGAGTCGCATGCCAGTTCGTGAGGCCCCGCAGGCGGAAGCTGGACCCCTAAGCGTCGGGAGGCGTGGCGAACGCACGATCGCCGTGTTGTCGGTCCTGTTTGCCCATCCTCGACATCTGGAGCAGGCTCGGCAAATTCAGCATTGGGCTGAGGTTTTTGGCATGGGATCGCTCACCAGTGGGTGGGTGCGTGAGGAACTGCTCCATGCCGGGTACCTGGATTCCGATTTCGATACTCCGCTCGGATTCGAATCCGCCGGATGCGGCGCGCAGCAGGTGCTCCCAATCATCACTCAAATCTTTGCAGCACCAAAGAACAGCCTCATTTTGATCGAAGAACCCGAGGCCGGATTGCATCCAGAATCGCAAGCTCATTTGGCGCGCATGTTCGCAGAGTCGGTAGGACTTGGACATCAGCTCCTCATAACCACCCACAGTGAAGCTTTACTTGAGGGTTTACAGGGTGAGCTCGGCGCAGGGGTAATCAATTCTCCGCAACTGTCCATCTACCGGTTGAAGAAGACGCCTCTAGGCTCAACATTACAAAGATATTCCGATGTGCCTGAGAATCGTGGAAACTCGGTAAATCCGATCAATTCGGGCTCAATATTAAGCCAACGAGCACATACGGCTCGCGCATAGTACGCATCCATTCGTTGGGTGCTAGATTGCTAGAGCTAATCTCGAATCGCCAGCCCTGCGTGAGCCCATGCCTGACCCAGCCGAAATGCTTCAAAAGCTTTACTTGGCGGGCTTCGACATTCAAACGCTCGATCGATTTCCGCGCAGTATCGGCATCATCAGAGGCGATTGCATCGCGTTGCTGGAGCCCGATGCCAGTGCCGGATTACGTCTGGTGGGCCGGCCCGGATGGCGAATTGGCGATGCAATCGGCGCGCTGACGACTCGCGGCGGCATATCAGTATTCCGATGGAAGGACCAGGTCATTGAGGCTACGCCGGAACGACTACACATCTTCCAGAGCTTCGAGAGGGAACTCGTGGAGTTGTTAATGACCGAACGAAGCTAGCTGCCGCCCGAGGAGCTCACCGCCTCAATTCTGAGTTAACAGAATATCCATTATCGGACATTGCGAATATGACTGGAAATCTCTGCTAAAACGACACAGGCTACAATCCGAGCACTACTTTCGGCTGGAAAAGTGTTCCCGCTATTCGGCTGGCTATGGCCAGTAAGCGTTTCTCGCTGGCGAACACTTTTACCTGATGTGCGGTTGAGAGATCTGCCAAATTAACCGCGCGACCGTTTGCAATCAAGCCTGCGGTCTGATTGTTCACGGTTATGGATGGCAGCTGCCGCAGAATTTCGCGCGGATGAACTGAAATCTGAGCGATCCAATCTTCCATGTGCACTCGGTTGCTGACAGCTTCTTCCTTCATCTCCTGCAGACGGTCTAGACCGACTGCCTGAGCGAGTGTGAATTCACCCGAAGCTGTGCGCCTCAGTTGGGCGACGTGGGCACCAACACCTAGGATCTGCCCTAGGTCATGCGCCAGCGACCGCACGTAAGTGCCGGCGCTTACCTTGGCGCTAAAAAATGCGCGATCGGCTTCGAGCCTGGAGATTTCAAAGCTCTCAACGTGGACCGCTACGTCGGTGAGCTCAACATCCTGCTTCTTTCGCGCCAGCTTGTACGCCGGGACTCCAGCGATCTTCTTGGCTGAAAAGTGCGGCGGAGTTTGCCTGATATCGCCGAGAAATCTTCGTGCAGTACGCTGTATATCTTCGAGTGTAGCTTTAACCTCAGTAGAAATTGGCCCCACGGGCTCGCCATCGGAATCGTAGGTATCGGTCGCAAAGCCGAGTCGGATTACTCCCTCGTAGCTCTTCGTGGTGTTTCCAAAGAACTGGGCCAGGCGAGTGTAACGTCCGATAAGTAACGGCAGAACTCCCGTGGCAAGCGGATCCAGCGTGCCGAGGTGTCCAACCGAGCGTTCCCCCAAAATCCGACGCACGCGTGCCACTACGTCGTGTGACGTGATTCCGCTTGGCTTGTCGATTACCAGGACGGCGTCGATCATTTTATTTGTGGTTGGTCCAGAGCCGATCACATTGAGGGAGCGGGCTCGGCCATATGTTACGTTCTAACATTGCTGACAGCGCTCCCTCATGATACCGATTCGCGACGACACCCCGAAGTTCTCGACGCCTTTCATCAACTACCTGCTCATTGCGCTCAATACGCTTGTATTCCTGTACGAGGCGCTGGTGCTCGGGCCGCACAGTCGAGAAGCATTTGTATACGAATTCGGGGTCGAGCCTGTCCGTGTTCTGTCCGCCTTAGGTGTGGCTAATCTCAATGTGTCACATGCATCAGCGGTGCCATTGCTGACCTCGATGTTCCTTCACGCCTCATGGCTGCACCTGATCGGCAACATGTGGGTGCTTTGGATTTTCGGCGACAACATCGAAGATTACTTGGGACATTTTTCCTATCTGATCTTCTATCTGGTCAGCGGACTGGCCGCATCACTCGCGCATATCCTGCTCAATCCAAATTCGACCATTCCCAGTGTGGGAGCCAGTGGTGCCATCGCAGGAGTGATGGGAGCATATTTCCTCCTTTATCCATCAGCCCGCGTTCTGACTTTGGTGCCTTTGATCATCTTTTTCACGTTCATTTGGCTTCCAGCATGGATTGTCCTCGGATATTGGTTCGTGCTGCAGTTTCTGAGCGGCGCGGCGACCTCGATTGCCTATTCCAATCGCACGGGAGGCGGTGGCATCGCATTTTGGGCTCACGTCGGGGGATTCCTTGCCGGATTGATAATGATTAAATTGATGCCGCAGCGCGTACGACCGCGTTCGAGATTTACGTACTAAGCTGCTGAGCTTCTAAGCTGCTCAGCTCCTAAGCCAAACCCGGTTGCCGAAGTTGCTCGATTGAAAACGCGCTTAGCAGCTTAGGAGCTTAGAAGCTCAGCAGCTCAGCAGCTTCTTTTCACAACGTTCCACTCGCCGGTCCCATTCTGATTTCGTCAATCGACGTATTCGCGGGCATGGAAAGCGCGAGCATGACTGCTCGTGCCACATCCTGAACGGGCATCATTTTGTAGCGCGGTGCGTCAGGCCAGAACTGCTGCCAGATATCTGTATCGACCGCACCCGGAACGAGCGCCAATACGCGAATTCCCTTCTCTCTCAGCTCCTCGCGTAGGACGTTCGTTAACGCCAGTGCACCTGCTTTGGACGCGTTGTAGGCCGACATCCCTGCGAATGGCTGGTGTGCTGCAACGGAGAGGTTGTTCACAATCACCGCCCCCGGACTCATCAGTGGAATCGCCGCGCGGCAGCAGAGAAAAGTTCCAACAAGGTTCACGTCGATCACCCGGCGAAACTCTTCCGGCGCGAGCCGATCGACGTTGGTCAGGGCATGCGCTGCGCCGGCGTTGTTGATCAGGAAATCAACTCCACCCATACGCTCGCGCACGGTGTGGAAAAACTCGTGTACCTGATCGGGATCAGAGACATCGCAGCGCTTAGCGGAAATCGAGAACCCTTCGGCCTTGAGCTGCGCGATAGCGGCCTCAAGCGCTTGCGGATCGCGTCCGGCAATCGCGACGCGCAAGCCGTGACGCGCAAGCTCGCGCGTGATTCCCAATCCGATACCGCGGCTTCCTCCTGTCACGACCGCGGTCTTTCCGTTCAGCTCAGGCATTCAGCTTCCTCTTTGTCATTCCGAACCGCATAATTTTCGCGGTGAGGAATTCCTATCGACTTCAACTATGTCTCGGTTGACGATGCGTTAGTACCGGTGATGCATCGAGAAAGTGTAGCGATGCGGCTTCGCCAAGTCATCGAGCATGGAAGTCCGTAGGCCTCAAGGCAAAAGCGGCGGTTCGGAATGACAAAGTAAAGGAAGCGACTAAAACCCGTTCGGCTTGCCAGAGCGGATCAATGACAGGAACTCCTCGCGCGTCTGCTGCTGCTCGCGGAAGGCGCCGACCATGGACGACGTCACCGTGGCCGAATGCTGTTTTTCGACCCCGCGCATCATCATGCACAGATGGCGGGCTTCGATCACCACGCCGACTCCAATGGGATCAATCGCGCCATGGATGGCGTCCGCGATCTGCTTCGTCAAACGCTCCTGCACCTGTAGCCGGCGCGCGAACACATCCACCAGACGCGGAATCTTGCTCAGGCCGATCACGCGCCCTTTGGGCAGATAAGCGACGTGAACTTTGCCGAAGAACGGCAGCATGTGATGCTCACAAAGACTGAAGACTTCGATGTCTTTGACGATGACCATCTCGTCATAATCGACATCGAATAGCGCCCCACGCAAAAGTTTCGCGGGATCTTCCTGATAGCCGCGCGTCAGGAACTGAATGGCCTTCGCAACCCGCTGCGGAGTTCGTTGCAATCCGTCACGATCGGGATCTTCGCCGTCGATATTTTCCAGCACCTGCCGGTACGATTTCTCCAGCGCTGTCTCTACTTTCTCGGCTTCGTTCATTGAGGTCTTTGGCATCGTCATCACACGCTTTGCTGCTGCTGACTTCACTCGATCTCCTTTCATGGCGCTCATTGCCTAACGTGGAGCCGGGCGCCCTCGCCCGGGTTTTTCGTAGTGCATTTCGACTACCGCAAATTCTGCAGCGATTCGTAATCACCCACACCCGCCCGAGGGCGGCCGGCTCCACGTTATTCCGCTCCCAATTCCCTTCCACCTGCGTATTCGAACGAGTTCATCATCGTCTCTTCGATTCGCACTTTCTCTACGTTTGCCAATCGGAAGCGGTCACGAAACAGATGAAACAGCTCGCGCGAAAGATTCTCAGTTGTCGGCACCTGGTTACGAAAGTTCTCGAGTTCGTTCAAATTACTGAAGGCGAACCGCGGCATTAGCTCGCGCTCGGCAAAGCTGTCGAGGTCGGCCAGATTGCAAACCATTCCCGTTTCGGGATCAGGCTCGCCGCTCACCGTCACCTCGATCTTGTAGTTGTGCCCATGCCCATACGGGTTGTTGCACTTGCCATACGTCGCGCGGTTCTGTTCGTCGCTCAAATCCGGCGAGTGCAATCGATGCGACGCCGAGAATTTGTATCGTCTTGTCAGGTGCGCTTTCATTTCTCGCCGTACACATCCACGTAGAGATCGTCGGTCTCATACAACCGAACTCGATGCAGCCTGGTGCCGTTCAAGTTCCCTGCCAGCCGGTTCCAAATCGAGATCGCCAGGTTTTCCGTTGTGGGAATTTTGTCGCGAAACTCCGGTATTTCTTTATTGAGGTGCCGATGATCGAGCACATCGATCACCTCTCTCTTCATGATGTCTTTGAGCTGCTTCAAGTCCATCACGAAACCGGAGCGCGCATCCACGTCTCCGGCGACCGTGACCTCCAGAGTGTAGTTGTGCCCGTGACCATGCGGATTGTTGCACTTGCCGAAAACGCGCTGGTTTTCTTCCGCGGAGAGCTTGGGATTGTGATAAAAGTGCGAGGCCGAAAACTCAGCCTTTCGCGTGAGATAAACCATGCTATGCCTTGAGTTTACGCGTGATACCTTTATTATACGGTTGTGATCAGTAGTTCCCTTCTCATCAGAGTCGCCAGGCTGAGTTTCGTTGCAGTTTTTCTTGCCGCCACAGGATGCGACCGTGGCATGCATCCCGAATTGGTCGGCCACTCGGCGCCAGATTTCACCGTGTCTGATGCCCAGCGCACGGTCTCACTGCACGATTACAAAGGTAAGGTCGTTGTCCTGAACTTCTGGGCGAGCTGGTGTGCGCCGTGCATTGAAGAGATGCCATCGCTGATCCAGATGCAGCACGATCTCGGCAGCAAGGTCACAGTTCTTGCGGTTGCAACCGATCACGATCCAGATGCTTACCGCCGCTTCGTGCGTGATCATCACGTCGATCTGATCACCGTGAACGATCCCGCGCAGAAGAGCAGCGACACCTACGGCACATGGGGCTGGCCGGAGACGTACATCATCGATCGCAAAGGCATCGTGCGTCGCAAATTCATCGGGCCGGTGGAGTGGACGAGCCCGTCAATCGTGTCGTACCTCGAGAAGCTGCAAATGGAGTCATAAATTGTTCCCCGCCGCTTTAGTCTTTGGCTGAAAGCCTCTCGACTGAAGTAGCAGGCTTCCACCCAAAGCCAAGTTCCACCAAACCAATTTGACTCCGGTTCTCCGCGCCAGACTACCCGCGAAAAACCTCCACTCAAGGCTCTCCGCTATACACAAAAGCAATAAATAATCCTAATGTATTCCCATTATGGGAATTACCTTTTCGACGTTATCAACAAGCATCCTCCCCACGGCCTGCTGAATCACAGCCGAGGTTCGCAGCGGGGACATCAGGGAGCGCAGCTGCACCTGCACGGTTTTTGCGGGATTCGCCGTGAGCAGCTTCTGCTCGAGCCTGCCCGCGACATCGAAATCAAAGCCTTCGCACACGAGAACGCCGGCGCCATCGATGCGCACGATACTCACCGGTCCTTCTTCGGTTTCAAAAAAATAGGAGCTCTTGCAATCTGAATCAGCACAGGCTGTGTCTTTGTGCGTGACCCTCTTCACCGACGAGTAGCGCTGCGGCAGGTAGTCCGCGTAGGTCTTGGCGAAGGCATCGGCCGAATCGTCCGCATCCCAACGCGAAAGATACAGCAGTCCGATGCGAGCGGTGCCGGTCAACCTGGGATCCTTATTCTCGGCGGCGTAGTAAGCGCCTCCGCGCCAGGCTTCCGCCATATCTTTGGCAGCGGACTCGTCGGCGTACTGCTGCGCGAGGATGCGGGTGTCGAGCTGACCGATCGAGCCTTCATCGTACTTCGCGTATTTCGATCCCAATTCGGGACGCAGATCCGGGATCACCATCCACTGTGCGGGCCGGTTATGCAGATAAGCCGCAACATCCATCACCTCGTGCGTATCCTGCGGCGGACGACGAAAGGCTCCGGAGAAGGCGGCATCCTTACCCCGCTGCAGCAATGCAGATTCAAAGGTGAGCCCGTCCCCGTAAGGAAACACCAGCGACTCGCGAATCATTAGCGGCGCCTTATCCAACAGGGGATAATCGCTATTCGACGTCATGGCCTTGCGCATCGCGTCGGCGACTTGCGGAGCCTGAGCGAGCGTGGTTCCCGAGCCGCGCAGCATGTAGTCGACCAGCGTGACCATTCCCTGCCCTTCCGCGACGGCGCTGCGCGCGGTCGAAGCTTCGTCTTCGTCGAAGGTGTACTCCTCTTTGTCTCCCGCTTTGGGCGCCTTCGGGCTCTCCCAGCTCTTCAAATCGAAGTTCTGGTCCTGCAGCGCGTGCGTGAGCTCATGTGCCAGCACCGGCTTCTGCGCTTCGGCGGAGAGCCAGTCGAGCAGATACATCTTCTTGGTCTTCACGTCGTAGTAGCCGGCAACCTGTTCCTGCAGCAGGTCGATGAGGAACTTATGTAGATTGAACTCGCGCGGCAGCAGCCCGAATTTTTTCAGTACGATCTCAGAGCGCTCGAGACGCTTAGCGTCCTCATCTTCATTCATCTTCTCGTCGACATACTTGGCCACCTGCTCGCGACTGGCAAGTTCGCCGACGACTTTCTTCCTGATCGCGTAGCCGGTGTCTTTGCTGAGCCAGGCGAGTGTGTCGTCGATGGAAGCAAACAGCTCCCGAGCTTCCTCAGGCGTGATCTTCTTGTCCGCCGGAGGGGCGGCTGGCTGAACCTGAACGCCGATGTCGCCCTTGCCCGAACTCTTTGGGGGGTTAGTTCCCTTTTGCGGGGGAGCCTCTTGCGAGAAAAGCGCGACCGAAGCCAAGGTCAGCAGGACCGACGCGAGGCAGCACCGCCGGATCCGATACATCAGGCACCCGCGTTTTGAGACCGAGGACAAAAAACTCTGCATACGACTTGATATTACCGGGATTCCCGGCTCGCTCCTATCGCCGGCAGTGAAGGCGCGTATCAAAAGTTGCATTCTGCCGTTTACCTGCGGGCTTAGCGATTTTCCCTCACCGAATTGCAGCTATGCCTAATTGAATCATCAGCTTACGGCGTACAGTTCGCACCGGTGATGTACTGCCGCAACGCATCGTTTTGGCAGCGTAACCCTGACTTTTCCTCAGGGTTACCCTGAAATTTCCAGAGGGTAACCCAGGCACGGATGGGTTGGCGCTGGGTTGGATGAACCTCAGAACAGGGTTGAAATCTGCTGAGAAGCCGAGTTCTGCCAGGAGAATCGCACGGACCGTGATGGCGCTACGTGTCGGTACCGTTCGCGGTAGCGAACGGGTGTTGGAAGTAGGCATACTCACTCGTTTTCGGAAGAGACTCTTCGCAGTTTCCAATCCGATTCCCATCCACTCTCCTGAAACTCAGTCCTCCCGAAACTCGCTGCGTTCTGAAAGGGTCAACTGATCTAACCGGAATCAGTCCTAAACTCACTCCCAACCTCAACAAAGTGCGGAGCTTCTGTCCTTGTCAGCTGGAGAAAAGCCGGGACAATTATTGCCCTTCAGGGTCGGGGCAACGCCGAAATTTCCACGGGGCAGCGCCGAAATTTCCACGGAGTAACGCCGAAATTTCCACGGCGTCGCCCTAAGTTCTCTTGGCCCGACCCCAAAAGCTGGGGATCGACGAGCATCGACAAGCGCCGTGCGCGACAGCTCTTTGTTCGCTTTTGTTTCTCCACACATAGAACCGATGCTATGCCGAAACCGGAAATTTTTCAACGAAAAAATTCAGGCAAAACGTGGTCGTCCCGCGGTGTTTCGCGAGAAGCCGCTACTCGCTCGCGCAGAGAAACATCCACCGACGCTGGAGCAGAGAGCTTTACCATCTTGCGCCCAAGTTACCTCAGTTACGCAGGCGCACGCCCCGTTTGCTGCTATCGTGACCTCGCAATCCATTCCATCACTCGGGCAAAGAGGAGATCGCAATTCCTGCAGCCCGCTGAAGAGGTGCTTTCGTGAAGAACGTTCTCGCCCTGATTCTCTGCCTGGCCATTCCCGTTTCGGTCTTCGCTTCCGACAACAGCTACAAGGTCACGTACGACGGCGGCTCAGTGCCCAACTTGAAAACCGGAACGACGGTCAAGATGTACATCGAAGGCAGTAACGTGAAGTTCGTAAAAGGAAAGAACGACGTTCTCATGATTCCCGCCTCCTCGATCACCGAGATCAGCTACGGACAGGACGTTCATCGCCGCATAGGAACGGCGGTGGGGCTCGCAGTGTTCTCTCTCGGCATCGGGGCACTGACCGCGCTCAGCAAATCGAAGAAGCATTTCGTGGGAATCACCTGGGCCGACGGCGACAAAAAAGGTGGCTTGGCAATGCAGTGCGACAAGAACGACTACCGCGGCGTGCTAGCCGGGCTTGAAGGCGTTTCCGGAAAGAAGGCGGTCAATTCCGACAATTTGACTGTCAAGAATTAGCGAATCCGGTTTTCCCACATAAGAAATTGATGATGCAAGCGCACTCTCGAAAGAGGTCGAGGGTGCGCACCTCTAAAAAGAGCGCTGCATTCCTCTCAGCCCGGCGCGCAACTCGAATAGATCCGATAATCTGTCTGAGATATGAATGATGGCGATATTCTGCCTCCTTTTGCTCACATCGTCATAACTTCCTATGAAGGAAGTGACTTTCGAAAATTCGGGACAAGTTTCTACCCATGCTGAAGAAGGTTCGGAAGAGCAAAGGTGCTAAGGGTGAGGGTCAGCCTGTCGCTGAGGGAACTCTACCGCCTCCAAAGCCCAACGAGGGTTGTTTGCTTGCTTCCATGAAGGCAGAAATCAACTTCTTAGGGGCGTTATCGCGCCAGTGTTTGAAGAGAACGACTGGAAGGACTCGAACGAGTAAACCCAGCTGCATGCCGGTGTATGGTGAGGTCCTTTTCTGCGACGACCGTTCGCAGCAGGCGCTAGCCTATTCGCTCCGCAACGAGATCGCGGGATCTACGAGCGCCGCCTTTCGCGCGGGCAATAGAGCTGCGGCTAAGGCTGTGAGTGCGAGTACAGCGCTTACTGTGACCAGGGTTGCTGGGTCGTGGGGCTGAACCTCATAGAGCAGTGACCCAACATAGCGGCTCAGCAGCCAGCCTCCTGTGAGGCCGAGGACAATTCCCAAAATGGTCAGTGGCACAATTCCATAGATTGACCACCACAGGATGCGGGCGGGAGATGCGCCGAGAGCCATGCGGACTCCAATCTCTCTCGTGCGTTGCGCGGTCGCATACGAGAGCACGCCATACACGCCAAACATCGCGAGCAGCAAAGCTATAACGGCAAATGCGGTGAATACCGCCGCGTTGAAACGGGGACGGCTGCGGAATGTGTCAAGGTTCTCTTCTACCGTCTTGAACACCACCGGGCGGTCGGGATCGATCGCAGCGATTACTTTGCGCATCTCCGGGATCAGGTATTCAGGTTTGATCGCTGTGCGCACGACAACGTACATGCTTTGGAGCTGCCATTGCACGGTTTGCTGGTAGGCCAGGTAGACTTCCGGCTGAACCTCCGCGGCGATGCCATCGTTCTTCGCGTCGCCCACTACGCCGACGATGGTCTTCCAATCACCTTTCATATGACCCATGACTTGCTTGCCGATGATTTCCTCATTTGGGTAGTACTTTCGGGCAAAGGCCTGATTCACGACAGCAACCAGCGGTGAGTCCTGAGTATCGCTGTCCGCCAGGAGACGACCACGAATGAGCGGGATACCCATAGTCTTAAAGTATTCGGCATCGACCGGATGAAGCAGGATGTTGTCCCCGCGATGACCGGGCTGTGGCAGAGGAGCATCGGAACGCGAAAAGACCATCAGCATCAGTGGACCTTTCGGTGGTACCGCACTGGAAATCGCGACTGACTCGGCGCCCGGCAAAGCTCGCAAGCCATCGACGGCACGATTCCAGAATTGGATCTCCGGCTCCTTTTCTTTGTATTGAGGTCCGGTGAGAGAGATGTGCGCGGCCAGAACGCGTTGCGGTTGAAAGCCGAGCGGCACGTGCTGCAGCTTCCAAAAGCTCTTTACCAGCAGTCCCGCGCCAAGTACGAGGGCAACTGATAGCGCGATTTCGGCGGTGACGAGCGACTGGCGCAAGAATCCGCTGGAACGGGTGATAACAGATCCGCCTTCCTTCAGCGATTCCTGCCAGCGCCCCGACCACGCTGCGAATGCCGGCGCGAGGCCCATAAAAATTCCCGTAACCAGCGCAACAAACAGTGCAAAGCACAACACTCGCCAGTCGATGTGTACCGAATCTGCCCTGGGGATCTCGCTGTTTCCGAAGGCGTGCATCGCGCGGGTTAGCCCGGCAGCAACCGCGATTCCCGCCAGGCAGCCGCCACAACTGAGGATCGAGCTTTCGATGATGAACTGTCGCAACAATCGTGCCCGACTGGCGCCCAGGGCCAAACGTACCGCCACTTCTCGCTGTTTTCCTGCGGCTCGCGTGAGCAGCAGATTCGCAACGTTCGCACAGGCAATGAGCAGCACAAATCCCACGGCGCCGAAAAGTACGTAAAGCAGGAGACGCACACGCCCGGTCTCGTGTTCCTGTAATGGAACTACTACGAGCTTGTTGTCGTTGCGGTAAAAGAATGGGAACCGGTGTTGCGCACTCGCAAGCAGTCTTCCGAGATCAGCGCGTGCCTGGTCCAGTGATGTGCCTGGCTTCATGCGTCCAATCGCGTGGAGAATGCCCATCTGTTTGCGATTGAGTTGGGCAGTCTCGTTGAGCTGCATGGGCACAAGAGCATCGAAATCCAGATCGCCCGGAAAGCGGAAGGATTTAGGCATGACGCCAACGATCGTGTACGGCTCCTCGTTGACGATGACCTTCGATCCAACGGCGGAGTTCTGGCCTGCAAACTCTCGCGTCCAGAATGGATAACTCAAGACAAGAGCGTGCGGCCCTCCCGGCTGATCTTCGTCGGCCGTAAAATTCCGACCGATGCTGGGCTGTATTCCCACCACCTGTAAGAAGTTGCCGGTGACGCGGGCGCCGGCAATTCGTTGCGGCTCTTTACCGGCACGAAAATCGAACTCTTGTGTGCCGCTCAATCCGAAAGCCGCGATGCCCTGAAGCGTGCGATTCTGCTGCTTCCACTCGACGTAGTCCGCCCCAGGCAGCAGTTCTTCGTGCAGGCTAGGCCACGACATCCCCAGCCAAACTAATCGTCCCGGATTGGGATATGGAAGTGGACGCAGCAAGACGCCATTGACTACGGAAAACATCGCAGTAGTCACGCCAATGCCTAGCCCAAGTACAAGTAGCGCAACAAGAGTGAACGCAGGCGTAAGACGGAGACTGCGAATGGAATATCGAAAGTCATGGCCGAAGTCAGCCATGGAAGGCTTAGACGCCTCCCCGGCAGAATTGGTTCCCAATCACTTCAGGGATGGAATCACGAATTGGAACTCTAGCAGCTTCTCTCGTTTTGAAATCTTAAACTGCGACGATCCAGATACGAAGCTATTCCCATGACAGTAGCTGACGGATCAGCGAGAGCAACATAGCCATCGGGACGCACCAAATAAAGAGTGTTATGCTGCAATCCGGCTTGTCCCATATCGGAACTCCATCCAAAGACGTGCAGCGACAAGTTTCGCTGACTGCAGAGCGCTTGCAACTCGGATGTTGCCTGACCATATACGTGGACCTGCCAGTGAAGCGAAGTCAGCGGCTCGAAATTATCATGTTCGATCCCGTTAATTGTTATCTTCACCCAGGGCAGGCGGTCGCCGCCGTGAACTGATCCGGCGCGGCCTTCGCTCAGGCTACTTCCGCGATAATTGACCACGGTTTGCGAGACGGTGCGGAACAGGTAGCGTCGAGCTTGTTTGAACTTGAACAGCAGCGGGAATAACGAAGGCACCAGTTTGAGTCGAATCAGCCGCGCGGTCAGGGTTGAGCTTGTGACGGCCGTGAACGCCTGGTCGGTGGTCGCAACCAGTCGTCGCGCAAACGCGATCCGTTCTGGTTCATAACTGTCGAGAAGTGAAGCTTCAGCTCTACCTCGCAATACGGCCGCAAGTTTCCAGGCCAGGTTCACAGCATCGCCGATGCCGGTGTTCATGCCCTGTCCGCCGACCGGACTGTGAATGTGTGCGGCATCGCCGAGCAGAAACGCGCGTCCTTGGCGAAAGTGATCGGCTACGCGATGGTGTACGCGATAGGTGGAGAACCAATTGACGCGCTCGACGCTGATGCGCATTGACTCGATCACAGTTTTGCTGACGTCGTTCCAGCCGAATTGGTCGCGTCCGTGTGCGGCTTCGTCGCGTACGGTGCCGACGAGTCGCACTCTTCCTTCACCTCTCAATGGAAACACGGCGAGAAAGTCGGCTCGATCGAGCGCGACGTGGAGATCGCCGTTCATTGCCGGACCGCTGCCTTGCACGTCGGCGACATAGAAAAGATGTGTGTAAATCCCCCCGGGAAATCCGATCCCTAAGCCCTGACGCACGGCGGAGTGCGCACCATCGCATCCGGCGATGTAGGCGACTTCGGTTCTCTGTGATATGCCGTCGGGTAGCTTGATCTCGGCGATTACGCGGTCAGCCAGTTGTTCGAATCGCAGAAGCTCAGTACGCCGCTCGACGACCACACCAAGCTGAGCCAGACGCTCGATGAGCAACTTCTCGTGCTCATCCTGAGGGAAGACCAGCGCGTAGGGAAACGGACTTATACCCTCGCCCAACTCACCGAAGACAGCCCGCGCCGACTTGTTACCACGCACCCACAGATTCGCGGCGATCACCCTACGTCCGCGCTCCACGACGGCATCGGCAAGACCGATCTGCTGGTAGAACTCGAGCGTGCGTGCTTGGACAGCCAGAGCACGCGACGTAGTCCCCGGCGTCGAAGTCTTGTCGATGATTCGCAGGCGTACGCCAAGGCGCGTGAGCCACAACGCTAAAACGAGGCCTGTAGGCCCCGCGCCGACGATCAGAACATCAGTGGCGGGTATCGGCATCAGGCGATTTTGCTGAACGCGTACTCGTGAAGCTTGCTCCCGCCGCGGTGATGCGCGGCGTATCAGCGAAACGAGTACGCATGTACGCAACCACTCGGTATCAAAATGGCGGAATCGCGGCAACCACGATAGCAGATTCCCAAAACAGTTTGTCTGGCGGACAAATCAATCCCGTTCGGCGATCAGGTGATCGAGAGAGCTCTGCTGAGAGTGCTCCATCCTATTTGTTGCGAATGTACACGCCGCTGCCGCGAGGGAGCTCCAGCCATCCAGCTTGCTCCAGGTCTCGGCGCCTGACGATGGCAAGCACGATTTGGGTTGCGAGCTGTTCATGAATGGGAATCCCACTGGTACGGGAAAGCCAGAGGCGCATGTCGGTAAGAATGCACCTTTGCGCGCCCAATACCTGTCCGTAAAATTCATTCAGAAGACTGGCACAGGCTTGAAGGAAACGCCTGTGCCGTCTGCTCCACACCGCTTGCGATCCAAACTATTAGAATGTGCCCAGAGGACGGGAATGGATGAGCATCTGAGTTGGTCCCGACAAGAGAAGATCATCGCGAAGAAGGTATTTGACCGCGCTCTTAGCCAGGAACTGCAGGCACTGATTCGCAAGACAAAGGAGTTGGCGAACAAAATTGAGGAACCGTCGCAACTTTGGTCCCTCGAGTACTACCTGCAGCAACGCCGCAAGGAGATCGACCGGAAGTACGACTATCGATATTCCCAGCTCCCAATGGTTTTCGGATTTCTGATCCGCGAAGGCAGAGTGACAGAGCAGGAGCTTGGCGGCCTGCGCGAGGACAAGCTCGAATTAATCCGGAAATGGTCCGTCCCGT
>Ga0070741_10005168_pt1 | contig 29317 bp, 22 predicted proteins | sample Coa_R1_4_FD_66440 | JGI IMG/M metagenome (GOLD analysis project Ga0070741, IMG submission 66440) | Surface soil microbial communities from Centralia Pennsylvania, which are recovering from an underground coalmine fire - Coalmine... | ecosystem: Environmental > Terrestrial > Soil > Unclassified ... | reverse complement strand
CCGCTGAAAGGCTCTTTTGGAACGACCAGATCTTTGTCACCGATCATATCGAGAAGGATTCCGTACTCGAAGTCCGATGCTTTCATGGTTCGGGCGAAATGCTTTGCGCCGAGGAACATTTCATCGAGTTCGGGCCCTAAGTCTTCGCCGTCGGTGAACAGAAACGTGACATTGACTTTAGGTTTCTGGAGTTTGAAAGCGCGCATCAGTTCGAGCAGCACGGCAACTCCGCTTGCGCCGTCGTTGGCTCCGATGATCGGTTTTGATCGGTTTTGGGGATCGGGGTCTTCGCTCGCATAGGGACGGGTATCCCAGTGGGCGATCAGCAGAACGGTTTTTTGCGCCCCGAAGTTCATCGAGGCGACGACGTTGTACATCTTTACGGATTTTTGCGTGTACGACCACACGTGATCGAACTCTTGCGTGGAGACGCTGTCGGTCTGTTTTTTGCATTCGGCGATCAGCCAGTCGCGCATTTTTATCTGGGCTTCGGTGCCGGGATATCGCGGCCCGAAATCGCATTGGGTTTTCAGGAGTGCGTACGCTTTCGAGCCATCGAACAGGAGTTCGGATTTAGGCTGAGCAAAAACTGCGGGGGCGGTCAGCGCGCAACATAGCGCGGCGAAGGCACAGAGCCGGTTTTGCCTTTGAGCGCGTCGCCCAGCGTAACGCCGGTGCTTCGAACAATTCTTGATTTGTCCCATATTTTGAAGTAGCCGAGCGCGCCCCGAGCGAGCGACGCGGGCATCGCGATCTCGTAATCTTTCGCGTTCTGCACCGCATTATCTCCGATCTTCACTTCCACGATGCGCGAGCCGGGCTGGGCGGAGGCGGAATACACAACGCTGATGCCCGACAGCTGGAGAAATGCGCTGTTGGCGTCGGGCAGGTTCGCCACCGACCGTTCCAACGCTTCCGTGATCTCTTTGCCCTTGAGTCGAACCACGACGATTTCATCGGACGGGAACTGGAGGAGCGCCGAAAGATCGGATGCCGCGCCAGGGGAAGATTTGAGGATTCCCGCGGGCAGGAATGCCGCGCTTGTGCCGGCCCGCTGAGCCACAACGTCGGCGGCCGCCTGCGCCTGAGCGTGAGGGCCTCCGGCCGGATCGGACGAGAGTTGAGCCAGGCTTACCCCAGCGAACCCCGCCGACAAGAGAACTGACAGAAATCGCATTACCACTCCGTTAGACCGATGGGCGCGGGATTCGTTTCGGGACGTTTGGCACGAACCCCGGCACCTTCCTAATAGATTTATCGGGCGTTAATCAAAACTCCTGAGCGCTAAAAGATGCGGCGGATTTGGATTCCGTACAGGGGGTGATTGTCTTGAATGACCGCGCGGAATGCCACGCCCGAAATCGGCTCAAGGTCAATCCCCACGCTCAGCACTCGGGAATCGTGGTCGGCGATGAACGCCACATGCGTGTACATCGGCCAGTAAAGGTTGAAAAACGCGCCATGCAGATTGGTGCCGGCACCGATCGTAACGTTGATTCTTTCGCGCTGCGTCCACCGCTCCACCAGATTGATTTGAAACGTCGCTGCGGCGTAGACCACTCGTCCGCGCCGCGTTGTGTTGAACAGATCGAGCACTCCGACGCTGACTCCAGGCAGAAGGTCGGGGTACGGCTGAACGACGCTGTACTGCACATTCACTCCCGCGTGATTGGAAAGGCTGGGCGTGTCCACATAGTTGAGACCCACCTCGACATAGGGCAGCACGCCGAACACCGCATAGGTTTCTGATCGAGGATCGGAGCCGTCGCGATCGTAGTCGAGCCGGAATTCGCCCGGTTGGAGCGTGTATGCGGTGGGAGTGGAGATGTTGCGATCTGCCAAAAGAGCAGAGGCGGCAAGTGCGAGAACGGCGGCGGCGTACAGTTTCACGGCGGGAAGAGTACCGCCCGATTAGACCCTCGAGCGCCAAAGAAGTCTCAAAGACGCGCGTCCGGCTGTTCGTCGGGGCCGCTCGCATTCGACAGATTCTTCGCGAAGTCTTTCACGATGACGTTGGGGCTTGGCCTGTAGTTCGGTGCCAAGCGGGGCACAAGAATCCCTTTCCAGTCACCACGATCCGGAAGGGCAAGACAGAGCCGCTTTTTGGCTCTTGTCATCGCAACGTAGAGCAGCCGGCAGCCTTCTTCTCTTTCGGCGGTCTGTCGTTCGTAGTCGGCGAGCCGCGCCGCGAGGATCGGGGTTGATTTATCGGGCGAAACGGCGAGGATCGCTTTGTGGCCTTCGATGACGAACCGCACATCCTGGCGGGGAGAGTGTGTTGGGGTGTCTAACGCGATTACCGTGTTCCATTCAAGGCCTTTGGCTTGGTGAGTGGTGGTGATAAACACCGCGTCGGCATCGGGTGAAGCAGATGCCGCGTCGCTGACTTTGACTTTCATTTGGCGTTGGTTTTCGATCCAGTCGGCGAACCGTTTCGAATCCATTTCGCGTCCTTCCATCGCAATGGATAGAAGTTTGCGGGCGTTGGCGAGAAGCTGTGCCGGCTTCGGCATTTTGGAAAAACGGAGATCGAGGTGGGTTTTGGCAAAAATCTCGGACAACGTTTCCCACGCTTGTCGAAACGGCGCGGTTTTGGAAAGGGGCACGAACCATTCGAGCAAGTTCGCGATCGCTTTACGGTCATCATCGGCGAACGGCTCTTTGACCAACAGTTCGAACACCGGGACCTCGAGTTCTTTGCTGCGGAGCGCAAGCGAAACGATCGCATCGAAACTCACGCCGACGAGCGGCGAACGCAGCAGCGACAAGAGGGCGAGATTATCGGAAGGATCGCAGCATGCGAGCAGTGCCGAAGTTACGTCATAGATTTCTTGGCGCAGAAAGTAGTTTTCGCTCACGTCGCCAAGAATGTAGGGGATGCCGAACTTTCGAAGGCCGGCCACGATAGAATCGGTGATTCCTCTGCTCCGGACCAGAATTGCGATATCTTTCGGGGCTTCTCCTTGATCGCACAACAGTTTGATGCCTTCTGCGACAGCCTGGGCGGCTTGGTTTCTTCCGCTTGGAAGCCGCCAGATTTCGATCGGTTCGCCGGCTGCGGAAAATTCGAAAACGTCGTCGGAATCGGACGAGGGAGGAGGCGGGGCAATGGCAGGTTCCATCGCCATGAACTCATCGTTCCAAGTGGGTTGAAACACGGTTGTAACCGCGGAAATGATTCTTTCCGATGATCTCCAGTTGAGCCTTAGGGAGTGGATTTCGTGGTCGGCAAGCGAACGGACAAACAGTTCGCGATCGGCGCCGCGGAAACCGTAGATAGACTGTTGGGCGTCTCCAATCAAGACGCGGGTTTCGCAGGGGATTGCGGTAAGCAGACGGTGTTGCACCGGGTTGAGGTCTTGCGCTTCGTCAACAAGCACATGCCGGTACACGCCTTTTAGAATCTCCGGATGGTTTTCGACGAGACGGCAGGCTGCGGCTTCGAGCTCGATGAAGTCGAGTTTTCTAAGCGAAGCCAACTGTTCGAGCAGAATCCGCCATGCGATGGCGGAAAACTCCGCAAGTCCGGAAGTGAGTCTTGCAGATTCTTCAACATTGCCGGATGATCTGGCGGCGAGCCATTGAGGAACCGGTTTGCGCATCGCTTTGAGTTCCTGTTTGAGTCGGTTTTTGTCGTTCTGCCAATCAGGATCGGGAGCGCGATTCAGGAGTTTTTCGATTGCGGAGTTCAGGTACCGATCCCAACTTTCGATTACGTTTTTTGGATCGGATGCAAACTGGTCGAGAAGATCAATCGGCTGACCTGCTCCGCGAAACTTTTCTACGGTTTGTTTAATGACGGCTAAGATGAGAGGCTGTGAGTTTCCTGGAGATGCGCGATATTGACGTTCGGCACCCAATCTTTTCAGGAGTTCGCGGCAGTTTTCGGAGAGCGAATCCACGCATTGGAGGGCTCTTTTTGCCGCGAAGTCTTGGAGCATGTCGGCGCCGGGTCCCGACAGAACTTCAAAGCGGGGATCAATTCCCGCTTCGAACGGGTGTTCGCGCAGCAGCCGTTCGCAAAACGCGTGCGCAGTGGAGATCGGTCCGACCTGCGCGTGCTGCGCGTCTTCGAATCTGCCAAGTTTGCGAAGCTCGTTTACGACGCGTTCGCTCATTTCGCCTGCTGCACGCCGCGTATAGGTGATCGCAAGGATGTTGTCGGGCTTTACGTTTTCTTCGATCACGTGGCGAAGATAGCGCGCAACGAGTACGCCTGTTTTTCCGGCGCCGGCTCCGGCGCGGATTGCCAGACTGCTTGCCGATGCCTGAATGGCTCTTTGTTGTTCGGGCGCCCAATTCATGCGACGTTTTCCGGTTCGAAGAACTGCGAGTCTTGCGCCCTGCGGCAGAGCGAGGCGAATCCGCACCGGGTGCAATGCGGCCCTGGCACGGGAGTGAACTCTGCTGATGCGGCCTTGAGATCGAACTCCTGGATCGTATCTTTGGCTTTCTGTTGAAGATGCGGACCAGAGAACTTGACATCAACGAACAGCCGATGTTGAGGATCGGATGCCAACCGCTGCTTGGGGTCGTTCGATCCGGCGATCGCCCTTCGCAGATCGTTTTCAAGACTTTCGATGCCCGCGAGTTGGATGCTTTCTGCCTGCGCGAGCGTTGCGATCAGCCCTGCTTCGAAAAGAAACTCCTCGTCCTTCGAGCTGGGCTCGGACGCCCAAGCGATGCGGATGGGCATCGGGTTGTTGTTTTTGCCCGAAAAATACAGCAGATCAATGCGGTCTTCGAGTTCGATGAATCCTTGTCGGAACTTCAATTTCGTTCGAAAATGGGGCATGGCAAGTTCGCACTGCTGACCTGCTGGAGTGAGGTCCCACAGTTTTCTTGCGGCGTCTTCCCGCACTGCGAACGATTCGAGAACGGTCGGCGCAACGTGGCGCAAAAGCACAACTTCGCCTGCTTCGCACTGTTTTTCCATTTGCGTTACATAAGCGTTCAGTGATTTTTCGAGCGCATCGCGGATCGCATCGAGGCCTTTGGCGTTCACGAGATCGGCTTGGCGGATGATGTCGGCGATGCGTTCAAAAACCCATCGAGGTCTGCGCGGTCTCAGTTTGAATTTCGCTCGGCACAAGTACTGAAATTTGCACCGCCTTAGCGCGCGGATGTGAGAAAGACTTAGGGGGTTGGGGATTCGGGAAAGTTCGGTTCGCAACGCCTCGTCTTCGATCTGTTCGGAGTTGACTCGCGACATGACGGTTTCGATCTGCTCGATCTGCTCGGGTGACGCGGCGGCCGCAACAGCGCGGTCTTCGATGCGCTTCCTGTGTGTTGAAAGGTTGGGAAACCGCATGCGGAGATCAACAATAAAGTGCGATTCGAACTCTTGGTGATCGCGGATGAATTCCGGCCATGTGAGAACGAGTTCGGGTGCGGCGGACACCAGCCTGTGAAACTCCCGCCGCTCTTCTTCGGCGCGCTCATAACTCGTGAGAAGCAGATGCGCATCGTTGTGTTGGCGCAGGCGCATCCGGTCGGAATCGAGCAGCAAAGGTTCTTCGGCGCGCCGCTTTGGAAACCGCCCTTCAACCAAGCCGGGCGCAAACACCAGTCTTTTGTTTCCGATTGCAAACAGGTCGGAGACGATGTCAATCTGGCCTTTTTTTCTTACCGTGTATTTGGCGTCCTGCCAGGCGTCTTTTGCAAATCGAACGAACTCGCGCAGCCTCATTCGTGCGTTTTGCGGAACGGCAAGACGCTTCATTTCGAGCCAGCGGACCATTGCGTCGCGGGCGGCTTCGTCGCGCGAAGCCACTTCTTGTCCGGAATGCAAACTGCGAGAAAGAAAACTCGTTTTGGCCGTAAATTCGTTGAGCCAGCGAATCCAATCCGCAATTTGACGATCTCCTGCATGGGCTGCCGAAGCCAGTTGTGCGATCACCTTAATGGAAGGGGGAGCGGAAGGATGTTTTGCCAAGCGCACCCATCCATCGGGCTGAAGTGCGGCTTCGCGGATCGTTTCGGCAACGACGTCGGCTTCTGCGCCTTGCAAATCAAAGTAAGGATCGGAGACCAGCGGCGCGAGGTCGGCGGGTGTGTGCTGGGCTGCAGCATCCAAAACCTGCCAAAGGATTTGTGCAAATGGGTTGGTCATCACCGGGTCTTTCCACTCACCAGCGAATTCGATGCCGAATCTCGCGCCGGCAGAGCGCAGAAGCGGCACATAAAAATCAGGAACCCGCACGAAAATACCGATTTCGTTCGGCTTGAGGCGGCCCTCTTCGAGTGTGGTGAGAATTGAATGCACGATCCATTCGGTTTCGATGAACTCGTCAGCCGCGGAATAGAGTTCGATGTTCGGAACGTGGTCGGCGTCGTCTCCATACAATCCGTTCGCGGCGGGTTGAAAAGGGGCGATCGAAACGACGTTTGCTGTTGGAAACTCCTGCTGGAGCCGCGCAAAACTTGGATAAAACTGCGGGTTTGCAGGATGCGACTCCACAAACAGATGCAGCGAAACACCGGATTCATAAATCCATTTGGCAAGAGCGATGTCAATCGGCATCCATTCCCGTTGGCCAAACCAGAATAGATGCTTGACGCCTTGCTGCGACTTCGGAGTTGTTTCGATGATCTGTTCGATGCGCTGCGACCTTGTGGTTAATTGTCGAGCGGCCATCGCATCGCGGATATCGGAGGCGAGCGAGGTGATTTCGGCTGCTCTGGGGCCGAGTTCAGCGACCGCTTCATCGGGAATTCGAAACCTTCTGAGTTCCTGCATCAGCTCGACGAACACGTTGTGCAGTCCCGGCACGTTGCGGATTTCATAGAACACTGACTCGGGCGGGAGTTTTGCGAACTCGATCGAAGCGATGGTTGCTTGATAGTCGCTGTTGATGATGCGCAGATGCGGGAGTTCGCACAACGCCGCCATGTGCTGAACGATTTGAGAATCGCTCCAGATTTCGATCTGTTCGAGATCGTACATGTGCGCATACTTTCCGTTTAGAAAATCGTGCCCATAGCGGATCAGCGCGGGAGATGAACTGACCAAAAGCGACGCCTTTGTGGTCGCGAACCTGGAAAGAAACTCGTCGTGGGCAGCCGACGATGCAAGACCCGCATAGAGCGTAACTTCACTCACAGCCGCGCCTCGTTCGGGGGGTCGTTGTGCATTTTCATTCGGTGCGCGAGTTCGGCGTGGTGAGGCTCCATGTGCAGAGAGATCGAAACGTTCGGCAATGCCGAGCGGATGAGGTCTTCGATCTCTTCGGTAATTCTATGCGCTTCCAAAAGGCTCAGGTCGTCATCGAGCAGAAGATGGGCATCAATGTGGCGATGCGAACCTGACTTTCGGGTTCTTAGTTGATGAAAGCCACGAACATCGGGGTGCGATGCGATCAGGTTTTTGATGCGATCCAGTTCTTCGGGTGGAAGTGTTTCGTCGAGCAGAAGCGAAATCGTTGAACGCGCGATTTTGATCGCGGTGTACACGATCCATGCGGTGAGCGCCAACGCACATACCGGATCAATCCAATGAATCTTTGTAAGCCAAACCAGTCCGAGGCCCACCAAAATGCCTGCACTCGTTACAATGTCGGCAGTGATATGCGCAGCATCGGCGTGAAGGGCGACGCTGTCGGTGAGCTTGGCGGTTTTTCGCAAATACCTGCCGATGAAAACGTTCCAAATTGCGGTGATGAGCACGATCCAAAACGCGATATTGACTTGAATCGGTTCTGGGTGTGAAATGCGCGTGACCGCTTCGAAAGCGACGAAACCCGCAGCGACCAGCAGCAGCGCAGCCTCGGCCAGGCCCGCCAGCGACTCGACTTTGCCATGTCCGTAGGGGTGCTCTGCGTCGGCAGGCTTGTCCGCCACTCGAACGCTCATCCACGCGAGCGCGCTGGCGAGAATGTCGCCAAGACTGTGCGCGACTTCGCTGAGAACCAGAACCGAGCCGGATGCGATGGCAGCTGCGAGTTTTGCGGCTGTCAAGGTCAGATTCGAATAGACCGACACGGCGGCCGCCGTTGTTTTCCGGCGATCTACGGCAGACATCGAGAATGAGCATACCGGCGCGTTCGGTGTAGAAGGTATTGTCCCAACGTGTTGGGAGGAGTTGTCATCGCGCTTATGGCGAACCAAAGTTTGGGCGGGAGCGTGTCGGTGGGTCACCTTCGCTGCGAGTATTTAGAGAACCCGCTGGCGGTGGATGCAGCGCATCCAAGGTTTTCGTGGATTCTGAAATCGGATCGTCGAGGCGCGGAGCAGCGGGGATACCGCATTCTGGTTGCATCGCGCAAGGAACTGTTGGACAAGAACGAACCGGACTTGTGGGATTCGGGAATGCGCGCAAGCGGCGAAACCTATCAGATTGAATACGAAGGAAAGCCGCTCGATTCGCGGATGGATGCGTTTTGGAAAGTTTGCGTTCGCGACGAAACCGGAACGGTTTCAGGCTGGAGCGAAGCCGCCTACTTTAAAATGGGTTTGCTGCATTCCGAGGATTGGCAGGCTCAATGGATTTCGAATCCCACGCCTGCGCCTCCTTATGTTGCCGCCAACAACGGTTTTCACAGCGGAATTTCTAACTCCGCGGAGGATCAGAAATGGGTTTGCATGGATTTGGGAACCGAAAAACTGGTGGATTCTGTGGCCCTGCACCCCGCGTGCCCGTTCGATTTTTCGCCAAAAACCGAAGGGTTTTTGTTTCCCGTTCGGTTTCGAATCGAATTGTCAAATGACTCAGAGTTTCGAGAGCGCGAACTGGTGGTGGACAAAACTGCTGAAGATTTTCCAAACCCGAAAGATGCGCCGGCAAAATTTTCATTCGAGCCGCGGCGGTGCCGTTTTGTGCGCTTGGTTGTGATGAAACTCGCCAACCGGAATGCTGATCAGTTTGGATTTGCGCTTGCCGAAATGGAGGCGGCGGGCGGCGGAACGGTGCTTTCAACAGGGGCAAAGGTGACGGCGTCGGACTGGATCGCCGGATATGGCTGGGGGCTGCAAAACTTGGTGGATGGCGACACAAAATCGCACGGCGCGTCGCGGCTCGAGGCGCTGCCTGCGGCCTATTTTAAAACCGGTATTGAACTTTCGAACAAGCCGGTGAGAGCGTTCTTATATGCGTCGGCAGAAGGCGTTTATCATGCAACGATCAACGGCCAGCGTGTGGGCACGAACCTGCTCGCTCCCGAATGGACGGACTATGTTTCGCGGATTCAATATCAAGCGTATGACGTAACCAAACTTTTGCGATTGGGACCGAATGAGGTGGATGCCGTGGTTGGCGATGGATGGTTCGCTGGAAGGATCGGAATGTCGCAGGCGCTGCATCCGCAGCGGTTGGAACGCGGCATTTATGGCAGAAAAACCGCGTTTCTTGCGCAGCTGGAGTTGGAGTTCGCAGATGGAACGCGCCAGATTGTGAGCACAGATGCAAAATGGCTCAGCGCTGTTGACGGGGCGATTCGTTCTTCCGATCTTTATGATGGCGAACGTTTTGATGCGCGCAGCACGCCGAAAAATTGGCAGAGCGCGATCACAAGAAACGTGTCGGCGCAGATCGTCGCGCAGCCGAACGAACCGATCGAGGAGGCGCTGACTGTTCGACCGATTGCGGTTTCGGAGCCCGCGCCCGGAGTTTATGTGTTCGACATGGGGCAGAACATGGTGGGCGTCGCTCGGCTGAACGTTCACGAACCTTCTGGCAAAGAGATCACGCTGCGGCATGCAGAGATGTTGAACGATGATGGAACGGTTTATGTGGCGAATCTGCGCGGCGCGCCGCAAATTGACCGGTTTATTTCGGATGGCCGTGCCGCGGTTTATCAACCGGCGTTCACGTATCACGGATTTCGATATGTGGAAGTTTCCGGGTTGAGTCATAAGCCCAAACTGACCGATCTGGTCGGCGTGGTTTTTCATTCGCATCCTGAAATTGTTGGAAGCTTCGAGTGTTCGAATGCGATGCTGAATCGGTTGTGGCAGAACATTTTGTGGACGCAAAGAGCGAACATGATGTCGGTTCCCACCGACTGCCCTCAACGCGACGAAAGGCTTGGATGGATGGGCGACATCATGGTATTCGGCGAAACGGCAACGCTCAACATGGACATGGCGGCGTTTTATAAAAAATGGATTGTGGACGTGCGTGACGCCCAAGCCGACGACGGGAGGTATCCCGATTTTGCGCCGCAGCCTTATGGAAAAAACGATCGGTTTAACGGCGTTCCGGGTTGGGGCGATGCGGGTGTGATCGTTCCGCTGGTTCAGTATCAAACCTACGAAGATAAGAGGATGATTACGGAGCACCTTGATTCGGCAAAACGGTGGGTTGAATGGATTGTTTCGAAAAACCCCGATCTGATTTGGCGCAACGATCGGCACAACGATTATGGTGATTGGCTGAACGGCGACACGCTGAAGGTGGAAGGATTTCCAGCAAGTGGAAGTGAGTGCCCGAAAGAGGTGTTTGCGACTCTGGTGCTGATTCATTCGCTGGATGCGTTGTCGGAACTTTGTGCGGCAGCGAACGATCCGGACGGCGCATCCCGATATCGCTCGCTGGTCGAACGCGCGCGCCAAAGGTTTCGAATCGAATTCACCGATGCCGAGGGCAAAATGAAAGGCGATACTCAGGCAGGATATGCGCTTGCGATTGCTTGGAACGTTTTGGATGAACCGACTTCTAAACGAGCATTCGGACATCTGCTCGACGCGCTGAGGCGATGCGACAACCGCGCGTCAACGGGCTTTCATTCGACGCTGCCTTTGCTCAACGCATTGGTGCAAAACGGCCGCGCCGATTTGGCAATGGATCTGGTTTTGAGCAAACGATTTCCAAGCTGGGGATTCATGATCGAAAACGGCGCCACAACAATGTGGGAACGGTGGGATGGATTCGTGAAAGGACGGGGATTTCAAGATCCTGGAATGAACTCGTTCAACCATTGGGCGTTCGGCGCCGTGGGTGAGTTTTTGATGCAGCGCATCGCAGGAATTGCGCGCAAACCTGGCACAACAGGATGGAAGGAGATTGTGATCGAGCCGCTGATTGTGGAATCGAAACTGGATTTCGCGAAAGGCTCCTACCGATCGCCAAAAGGGACGATCGCCGTGGAGTGGACGCGCAAAGACCGGCGGGCGGATGTCACCGTGATTGTGCCGCCCGGCGTTCGCGCAGAAATCGTTTTGGAATGCGAATCGCCGAACGAAGTGAAGGAAGGCGGCTTGCCTGCCTGGAAAGCGGCCGGTGTTTCGATGAAAGGCAATCGGTTCTTTGTTGCATCGGGCAAGTATCATTTTGCGTTTGATCTTAGAAAATGACCGTTCGATTGATGCTGACTTGCTTGTGCGACGCTTTTTACGGTGAAGTCGGCATCGCGGCCGTCAAAGTTTTGGAACATTTGGGGTGCAAAGTGGAGTTTCCGCTTGATCAAACTTGCTGCGGACAGCCGCCTTTCAACAATGGCGATTGGGAATCGGCACGGAAACTCGCTGCGCGGACCATCGAGCTGTTTTCGGGCGATGTTCCGGTGGTTGTTCCAAGCAGTTCGTGTGCGGCGATGCTGCGCGATGGATGCCGCAGTTTGTTTGGAAAAGCGATGTCCAACGTGTTTGAACTTTCGGAATTTGTTTTGAATGTTTTGAAAATCGAATCGTGGCCGGGCGATTCCATTCAGGCACAACGGGTCGCGTTTCATCGCGCATGTCATGGCCGTGTTTTGGGGTTGGGCGATTCGCAGGAACGGCTGCTGCAGATGGTTCCGAACCTGCGGCTGGTGCCGTTCGAAGATGCGGATCAATGCTGCGGGTTTGGGGGCGCTTTCGCCATTGGGCAGGGATTTCTCAGCAGCAAAATCGGCTTGGAAAAACTGAGGCGCATTTGCGAAACGGGGGTCGAAACTTTTGCGAGCGGAGACATGGGGTGCCTGATGCACCTTCGAGGATTGATCGAAAAGCATCGGCTGCCTGTGCGCGCCGTGCATTATTGCCAAGTGTTGAGCAGCACCATTTCATGAAAGGAATCAATGTTGATGTCAACGCGCAACGGCTGGCTTCGACGCAAGCCGACTCGGTTCGACGCGCGGCCTCGGGCTTCACCGCCGCTCGAAGGCTTACGCTTCAGAGCACTTATGGCCGGCACCTGCTGCAAGCGCGTGAACACGCCGCCAAAACAAAAGATCATGTCTTAAACAATCTGCGCGAATATCTTTTGCAGCTGGAACAAAACTGCCAAAACAACGGAATCGAACTTGTTTGGGCAAAAGACGCCGAGTCGGCACGAGCCGCCGTGCTGGAAATTGTCCGCCAGCACGCGAGTCCAGGCGCCGTCATCGTAAAGGGCAAATCCATGCTGACCGAAGAGATTCATTTGAATGCGGCGCTGCAACATGAAGGATATGTTCCTATCGAGACCGACCTTGGCGAGTTCGTCGTGCAGTTGGATGACGATCAGCCTTCGCACATCGTCGCTCCCATCATTCACAAGTCTAAGCAGGATGTGGCGCAGACGTTCGCCGCGCATGGCATTTGCGAGCCTTCTGAAGATGCCCAAACGTTGACGCTTGCGGCCAGAAAAGAGCTGAGGCGCAGGTTCAAACAAGCGGAAATCGGCATCAGCGGGGTGAACTTTGCGATTGCCGAAACGGGACGGCTGGTGATTGTAAGCAACGAAGGCAACAACCGATTGAGCACGACCGCACCGCCCTTGCACATCGCGATGATGGGGATTGAAAAGATTCTTCCACGCGAGGCTGATCTGCCGTTGTTTATCACTCTTCTGACATCTTCTGCGACCGGTCAAAGAATCACGACGTATGTGCACATGATTGCGGGGCCGAAAAAACATGATGAAACGGACGGGCCCAACAAACTGTACTTGGTTCTTGTTGATAATGGGCGATCGCGCATCGCATCGGGAAGCTGCGCGCCGATTTTGCGCTGTATTCGCTGCGGCGCATGCATGAACACGTGCCCTGTTTATCGTCAAGCATCCGGACATTCTTATCGGCACGTTTACAGCGGGCCGCTGGGCATCGTTCTTGCGCCAAACTTGGATGGCCTTGAAACCATGGGCGACGTGGTGAAGGCATCCAGTTTGTGCGGAGCATGCGAGGAGGTGTGCCCCGTTAAGATTCCGATACCCGACATGATTTTGCACCTGCGAAACGAAGCGTTGAAAGCGAATGCCGCAACGCGCGAAAACTGGCGGGCGTTCGTCTCACTCGCTTCCCATCCTGCAATGTGGAAGTTTGCCATGCGCTGGAGCGGGCTCAGCGGCGTGCTGCCGCTCGATCCCATTCGGCGTTGGAAGCGCCATCGCGCATGGCCGAAACGTGAAGGAACTGCGTTCAGGCGGTGGTGGAATGACCGATCGTGAAATCATTTTAAATGCGCTTCCGGATCCGATCGGCGGAGACGTTCCAAAGATTTTTTCAAGACCGCGCGCGGAATCGGCAGACGGATGGGAACTTTTCGAAAAACGGTTTTCTGAATTGGGCGGAAGAATCGTAAGGCTGCATGAACTCCAAAACTTAGCAACGAAAAGCTGGCTGGTGGATGAAGACGCTCGTGGGTTCGTGCGGCACCTTAACTATCAAACCGCAAATGAGATTTGGGAAGCCGAAGTCGGCGTAACTGTTGCAGATTGTGCTGTGGCCGAAACCGGTTCGCTGCTCATTCGCGCTGCGCACGGGCGGCGCCGGATGGCGAGCCTTGCGCCGCCGCTGCATGTGGCGTTTGTGAAAGAAACGGCGATTGTGGAAACGCTGGATGAAGCGATGCCGTTAGCCGCGGGAAGAACATCGGTTATCATTACGGGCCCAAGCCGAACGGCAGATATCGCGGGCACGCTGATTCGCGGCGTTCACGGTCCCGGCGAAGTTTGGGTCATTCGATGCGATGAACAAAGCGACCAGCGAAGTTGAATTCGAACGGCTTATCGCCGAGGTTTTGGATTTAGCCTACGGCGTGGCACGCAGGCTCACACGAAACGGCGACGATGCCGAAGATCTGGTTTTGGAAGCGGTTTTGCAGGCGAAAAAAGGGTTTCACACGTTTGAACCGGGAACAAATTTCAAAGCGTGGTTCCTTAAGATCCTGACGAACGTGTTTTACAAGTCCCGCGCAAAAAACCGCAGGGCGGCAGCAGAAACCGATATCAACGAACTGTCGGAGCGATCGCTTTATGACCGGTGGAAAGAAGGGAATGGAGAAGGAGATGTCGAAAAGATTTTGGAGGAACGTCTGGGGGTCGAAGCGATCTCAAAGGCGATTGATGCACTGCCGGAAGAGTTTCGAGAAGTGTGCGCAATGTACTTTTTAGAAGACCTGAGCTATCAACATATTGCGGAGATTTTGGGTATTCCGCTTGGCACCGTTCGTTCCAGGCTCCACCGCGGCCGGGCTCAGCTGCAAAGAATGTTGATGGAAGAGGCGCTGGCATGAGCGCGCACGATGCGGAACGCTGCCGCCGAGCGTTGGAGCTTCTTGCTGACTATCTGGATCGGGAGATTTCGGAAGAAGAACTGGCGTTTGTGGAAGCGCATCTTTCGGCGTGCGGCGGCTGCGCCGAAAGGTTCGAATTCGAAGCGAAACTGATCAGGGTCATCAAAACGAAGTTGAGAACAGTGAAGGCTCCAGAGCATCTCGCCGCCAAAATCCAGGAGATGCTCCGCAGGTTGGAAGGGTAACCTTTTTTGAAATGCCTACCATCGAATTAAACCTTCACATCGCCGCGCCGATGTCGAAAGTCGTGCAAGTGGCGCGCGAAACGGAGAGATATCCCGAATTTATGCCCGATGTGAAGTCGCTGACGATTTTGGAAAAGAGCGCGGACGGAACCTATTTAAAAACCAGTTGGGCGGGCCGCATACCGCAATTCGGCCTGACCGTTCGGTGGACGCAGGAAGAAACTTGGACGGTGACCGACGGATACGCAAAATCAGATTTCAAACAGATCGAAGGTGATTACGACAAAATGGAGGGCTGGTGGAAATTCAGCGAACAGGACGGCGGCTGCAAGTTTGAATGTTTTTTGGATTACGAATACAACGTTCCGTTGTTGGGGCCGCTTGTGAAAAAAGTGATTCGGCACATCGTGGAACAAAACCTTCTTGGAATCATGAACGCCATCGCAAAACGCGCGAAGGAAAGTTAGGATGCGGCGCTCAGCGGTTCATCTTTAATCGTTTCCAGGTTTCTGGCTGCGGGTTCGTGCTGGGGATCAATGCGAAGCGCCTGTTCATATGCGAGGCACGCTCCTTCGGCGTGGCCCAACTTGTAAAGCGAGTTGCCCAACGCGAACCATGCCTGAGCGTTCATCAAATCGAGTGAAATCCCTGCCCGATAGGCGTTTGCGGCATCTTCGTACTTTCCGTTTTGGTAAAGCAGATCGCCCGCGTTCAAAAAGGCGTTTGCGTTTTGCGGGTCAAGTTTGGCCGCATCTTCGAAGCAGATGAGAGCCACGTCGGCGCGGCCAGCCTTTTGAAGCGCCCGCCCGGCGTTCACCAGAATCGGCGAGGTCGGTTCAAACCGCTTTGCATGTTCGGAATACGCCTCGATGGCCGAGACCCAATCGTTCGCGTCTTCACAGGCCTGCGCCCACTTTTCCCACGCTGTCAAACAGTTTTCATCGCACTTCCACGCCAACTTGCGAACTTCGATCAAAACGTTCGGCTCACCCAAGTCTGCCGCGCATTTTGCCGCGAGGTCGGCGGCGATTTCGCCAAGTTCACCGGGCGCGATCAGCGATCTGGCGATTTCGAGCGCCTCCTGGTTTTTTCGTTGGTTCGCCAATTCAAGAGCGATCCCAAGTTTTGCAGGCACAAAATTCGGCACAACGGCATGCACTTCGCGGTATGCCGCTTCGGCTTCCTTCGATTGCGACAAGCATGAAAGGATCTGCCCTTTCAAAAATGCGGCTTTGTACGATTTGATCGTTCTATCGCAAGTGGTGTTGGGTTCGGGCGGCGCATCCAAACATCGTTGAATCGAAGCCAGCGCAGATTCGAAATCGCCTGCGGCTTTTTGAATATAAGCTTTCGCATAATGAATCAAGTGGCCGCCGAAACCGGACTCTTCGGCTTGGTCGCAAACCGCCAGCGCCTCTTCATGCTGGTTTTGTTCGCACAAGAGCAGTGCGAGCAGCTGAAAACAGAACTGTCCATGATAGGCGTTTTCCGGCATGGTTTCAATCGCTTTCCGGAAGCAGGCGATCGCCTCTTCCCTTTCGCCATTGATAGAAAGGGCGTTTCCCAGATTGAACCAATGAAAACCGTCGCTGGGATTCGACGCGAGTTCGGCCCTCAGCATTTCGATGTTGCGGGCATGCTTGTCGCGCTCCTGCATCGTTGAGGAACGGTATCCAAAGTGATCAATCCTCGCCGAATCGAGGCTCGCAATCGGCAGCCCGGCTGCGATGATCGAAGGAGCGATCTGCTCGTGAATCCGCCCTTCAAACCGCACGTTTGGCAGTTTTTGAAACAGACGGCATGGTTGGTGAACCAACTGGTCCTGCGCCTCATCGCTTTCGTGAAGGTAGTTGACAATCGGAATCATATATCCGCCGAAATGCGGGCGCGAAACCGCCTCCAAAATCGGCGCCTTGCTTCCGCCTGCCAAACGCTCGTCGGCGTCAATCCACAGCAGCCAATCTCCCGAAGCAAGATGAATGGATGCGTTCCGAGCCGCCGCAAAGTCGCCTGACCACTCAAAGAAACCGGTCTTCGCGCCAAACGCCGAAGCGATGCGAAGCGTATCGTCGGTCGAGCCCGTATCAATGACAACGATCTCATCCACAATGTCCCGCACCGACTGCATGCATCCAGGCAGGTTTTCCGATTCGTTTTTTGCGATGATGATTGCGCTGATGCGGACGCCCGGAAGCGGCTTCAATTCAACGCCCTTTCGTTCGGCCAGCCTTTTCAATTCGTTAAACCGCGATTGAAAAATCGGCGATCCGTTCGCAAACTTTTTGCTCAACACAGATTTGGAATGATAATGGTGCGCAAGGGTTCTCACCAGAATCAGCCCTTCATCGCACTCAGCAGCGTTCGCAGCGAGTGCGAACGCTTCCGTTTCGCGGCACAACAAACACAAGAGCGTGCCGAGCGCGGCGCTGATTTGGGCATCTGCGGGATGCTGATTCAAACTTTCGCGCAATAACTGTTCCGCTGCGTCGTAGTTCCGCGAACGGATGAGGCTGTTCGCCTGCTCGACGATACGGGTTGGCGTCATGTTCAGGCAGCCACGCGATCGCGCTGCAACTGCAAATGTCTGCGAGCGCCGGCGATGCTATACATCTCGTCGCGCAGCAATCTTTTAATCGTGAACACGGTTTGGATGTCTTCGGGACGATATCGGCGCTGGCCGCCTTTCGTTCGAATCGGCGTCAAAAACTCGGAAAATTCGGTCTCCCAATATCGCAGCGTGTGTACCTCGACTCCGACAATCGTGCTGGCCTGGCTTATGCTCACAGTGTCAGGAATCTGTTTTGCGGTCTTAGAAGTGGGCATAGGTCGCGGTCTCCTCAAGGGTTGTAATTACCAAAGGGCATTATCGGCGGGTGCCGGTAATCATGCAGGGTCGGAGGCGTTTGCGGCGCCAAAACCAGCCGATCTGTCCCGTGGAGGGCGACCCGATCGAACGCGGCGCCGAAGGCGCGCTCAATCTCGCCGCTTTGCAAAACGGCGTTCACGGTTCCTTCCGCAGCCACTCTGCCCCTCTCGAGGAGCACCGCCCGGTCGGCAAAACCTGCCGCAAGGTTCAGATCGTGCATCGCCGCGACAACGGTCTTGCCTTGTCGGGCCAGCGTGCTCACAAGCGACATCGTTGCGACCTGAAAACCCACGTCCATGTGAGCCGTGGGCTCGTCAAGCAGCATGATGGGCGCATCTTGGGCAACGGCGCGGGCAACCAGCACGCGCTGTTTTTCTCCGCCGCTCAGTTGATCGAATGTTCGATTCAAAAGGTGCGCGATGCAAGCCGACTCGGCAGCGCTTTGAATCCTTTCGTTTGCATCAGCAACCGGTTCGTGCGCATAAAGCCCCATCGCCACAACCTCTTTAACGGTGAAATCGAAGCATGGATTTTCGAACTGCGGCACAACGCACACACGTTTGGCAACCTCTTTTTGGTTCATGCTGTGCAGATTCCGGCCGCCGAGCAGCACTTCGCCTTTCCGAAGTTTCACCGTTTTGGCAAGGCAGTTGAGCAGAGTGGTTTTTCCGCTTCCGTTGGGGCCGAGCAGCGCAACAACCTCACCCGGAATCGCGCAAAAATCAACCGAATGCAGAACGGTTTTTGAACCGTAGCCCGCAGAAATGCCAATCGCCCGAATCTCCATGCGTTAGTCAATCGTTTCGTCAATCAGACCTGCACTGAACGCCCGATACATTGCGGCATAAGATCCGTTGGCTTTCATCAGCTCAGAGTGCGATCCGATTTCGGTGATTCTGCCGTGCGAGAGCATCACGACTTTATCGGTGCGTGCTGCGGTCGAAAGCCGATGCGCGATGATGAGCGTGGTGCGGTTTTCCATCACTTCGTCCAACGCTTCCTGCACGCGCCGCTCGCTCACGGCATCCAGCGAGGATGTGGCTTCATCTAACAGCAGAACGGTGGGCTGAACGATCAGCGCGCGCGCAATTGCGATCCTTTGCGCTTCACCGCCGGATAACCGGGTTCCCTTTTCTCCGATCATGGCGTTCATGCCATCCGGCATTCTTTCGATGAACTCATCGGCATGGGCAAGGCACGCGGCGCGTTTCACATCTGCATCGGTCGCATCGGTTTTTCCAAACGCGATATTGTCGTGAATGCTGGCGGCGAACAGCAGCGTTTGTTGAGGAACCAACCCGATCTGCCGACGGTACCAATGCACATCGAGTTCTTTGATGTTCACGCCGTCGAACAGAATTTCACCTTCGGTTGGGTCATAAAACCTAAGCAGAAGATCGGCGATGGTGCTTTTTCCGGCGCCGCTTCTGCCCACCAGCGCGGCGCTCTCTCCCGGTTCCAGCACAAAACTCACGTTTTGCAGCGCGATGGTGCCGTCGGGATATCGGAACGATACGTTTTTGTATTCAATGCGCCCTTCAGGAGTTTCGAGCCGTTTGGCTCCCGGAACGTTTTGGATGTCGGGGTGAACGTCGAACACCTGCGAATACATGCGCGAAGTCGCTGCGGAAACTTGGTTTACCGTTTGCGTGATCGCGCCAAGACCTTTTGCGCCGTTCACGATTTTATCGAGCGCGAACCCAAAAGCCAAAAGCGCAGGAATCGTCATCTGTTTCTCGACCACCAACAGCCCGCCGACCCAGCACACCAGCGAAAGCGCCACGGCGCCGATCAGTTCGATCCGCGGCTTCAATACGGCCATTTGTCGGACAAGTTTCACGCCGCTTCGAAACGTGTTTTCGACCCTTTTTCCAAACCTCTCGGCTTCGCGTTCTTCGGCGTTGAACGCTTTCACGACTCGCACCGCCTGGAGCGATTCTTGCATCACGTGCTGCATTTCCGAAAGATCTTCTTGAACTTTGGTTTGTGCCGACCGCACCTTGCGCGCGTTGTATTGAATCAAAATCGCCACCGGCGGGAGCGCAACCATGGAAAGCAGCGCCAGCTTCCAACTCAAAAAGAAAAGGCTCGCGGTGCCAAGCACCACCTTGACGGGCGCATCCACCGCATCGCGAATCGAAGGAACTGCGTTCTGAATCACCGTTACATCGTTGGTGAGAACGCTTTGCAGCGAACCCACCCTTTTTTCGTTAAAATAGGCGATCGGAAGCGAATGAAGTTTTTCAAACAGGTCGCGCCGGATCGTTGCGGTAATGCGCTGGGCGGCTTTGCTCAGATAGTAAACTTGTCCAAACGTAAAAAAGTATTTGAACAGAAAAACAACGATCACACCGATGCAAAGTTGGGCAAGCCGGGACGAATCTTTGGCTTCCAAAGCGTCGCCCACCATTTTCAAAATCGCAACTGTGCCCAACAGTTCCAGAATTGAAGCCATGCCCGAACACAAAAGTCCGACCGCAAGCGCGCGCTTCTGCGCCAACAGCCGGCGGACGAATCGCGCATCGAGCCGTTTGAACACATCATAAGGCTACCCGTTGGCTCGGTATCCTTAGCCCTTCGATGACCATTGACGAACAGTTGGACATTTTGTGCCGAGGATGCAGCGAAATCATCAGCCGCGAAGACCTCGAAGCAAAACTGCGGTCAGGACGGGCGCTGAACGTCAAGCTTGGCGTGGACCCCACCGTGCCTCACGTTACGCTTGGCTGGGCCGTGGTGCTGAGAAAATTGCGCCATTTTCAAGACTGCGGGCACACGGCGTGTTTGATCATAGGAGATTTCACCGCGCAGATCGGCGATCCCAGCGGAAAATCAAAAACCCGTCCCCAACTTTCACGCGAACAAGTGAACGCAAACGTGAAAGCGGTTGAAGATCAACTGTTCAAAATCCTTGACCCAGAAAAGACCAAACTGTTTTATAACGCCGACTGGCTTGGCTCGATGAGTTTTTCGGATGTCATTCGGCTTGCGAGCAATATGACCGTTGCGCGCATTTTGGAGCGGGACGATTTTCAAAACCGGCTTGCCGAACAAAGGCCGATCGGAATGCATGAAATCCTTTATCCCTTGTGCCAAGGATATGATTCGGTTGCGATTCAAGCTGACATCGAGCTGGGCGGAAGCGACCAAAAATTCAACAACTTGGTTGGAAGGCATCTGCAGCGCGAATATGGCCAAGAGCCGCAGGTTGTGATACTTTTGCCCCTGCTGGTGGGCACCGACGGTGTTGAAAAAATGTCGCAATCGCTTGGCAACTACATCAGCGTGATTGACGAACCCAACGAGATGTTCGGCAAAACGATGTCCATTCCCGATCATCTGATTGACCCGTGGTTCACGCTTTGCACCGACGTGCCCCTGCACCAGGTTGCGAACATCAAAAAGCAGATGGATGAGGGCAGCCTGAACCCCCGCGATGCTAAAAGGCTGCTTGCAAAAGAGATCGTGGCTCTTTATCACGGCTCGAACGCAGCCGAAAACGCAGATGAGTATTTCGTTCGCACGTTCAGCAAACGCGAAACACCCGATGCGCCCGACGCGCAGATCCCCGGAGAATGCATCCGCGAGGGAGCGATTTCGGTGCCGCACATGATCGTGGCGCTCGGCCTTGCCGCCTCGAACTCGGACGCGCGCAGGCTGATGGACGCCGGCGCCGTGGCGCTCGGAGACCAGCCGCTGAAAGACCCGAAACAGATGCTGAGCGTCGAAGACGCCGTGGGAAAAGTGCTTCGCGTTGGCAAACACAAATTCAGAACGTTAGTTCGCTGAGCATTTCACCACGCACCGGTGCCGATATTGTTCGCCCGGCCTAAGCGTGGTGCTTGGAAAGTTCGGGTTGTTGGGCGAATCCGGATATGCCTGCGTTTCTAAACACAGTCCGGTGTGGCGGTCAAACGGAGAACCGTTCAAAAAGTTGCCGGAATAAAACTGAATCGCGGGCTGTGTGGTTTCGATCTCCAAAACTCTGCCCGATTCGGAATGTTCGAGCCTCGCTGCGTTTGCGCCGTCCAAAACGAAGTTATGATCAAATCCATCACCAAACCTATCTCCAATAAGCCGAGCGGATCGAAAATCCAAATGGGTTCCTTGCACGCTCGCAATCTCTCCTGTCGGAATGAGTTCATCATTCACCGGCGTGTACCTCGATGCGTTCAGCCGCAATGTGTGATCCAAAACCGTGCGCGAATGATCGCCCGAAAGATTGAAATATGCGTGGTTGGTGAAATTGACGATCGTCGGCATGTCAGTTTCGGCTTGATAGGTGATCACAAGCCGGTTGTCGTTATCCAGCGAATATGCGGCCGATGCGCGCAGATGCCCCGGATACCCCTGATCGCCATCGGGGCTGTCAAGCCGAAAAACTACACCGCTCTGGTTCTGAACGTACCGCCAAACCCGCTTGTCAAAACCTTCCAAGCCGCCATGCAGATGATGTCTGCCTTCGTTGGAAGTGAGGCGATATTCAACACCGTCCAAAACGAATCTTGAATTGCCGATGCGGTTGGCGAACCGGCCGACCGTGCAGCCCAAATATGCCGTGTCGTTACGATACGCGTGCGCCGAATCGAATCCGAGCACAATATTTGCAAGCCTTCCGTTGCGATCCGGCGCCAGCCAGCGGACGATTCGCGCGCCAAGATCGGTGAGCGTGATCGCAACTCCGCTTTCGTTGCTCAGCGTGATCAGTGAAGGTTCGGTCACGAGCCGTTGGCTTTCTCGATCGCCGAATCGGCCGCCCGCTTAATCGCGCCGCGGCGATCTTTGTATTTCTCGGCGTTCTTGAAAAGGTCAATGTTTCCTTTGGCATCCCAGTTGGCAAGGGCGTTGATTGCGGCGACGCAAACCTGCGTCGGCGCAGCATCTGAAACCAGTTTGCGCAATCGCGCGATCGTTTCATTGTCTTTTGGCAGGCGCGCGAGCGCGCGAACCGATTGAAGCTGGCGGTCAACGCTTAAAGAATCAATTTCGTGCAGCCACAACGATCGAAGTTCAGGTTTTTCCAGCGCGGCCAACGCGTCAACGCTTCTCAACGCAGGAAACCGCGCGCTGTCGTTCATCACGGCTTTGGATGCTGCATCAATGTCGGCCTGCGAAGGATTCGCGAGCATTTTGTTAAACGCGTCCTGGCGATCCGGTGCCGAATAGGCATAAAGCACAATCGCCCTCCGCTCTTCGGCAGAAAACTGATGATCGGGAATCTCGCGCAAAAACTCCTGTTTCGGATCGAGGATCACCGCCGCAGGCTTCACGCTGCACGGCAATTTGAAGGTGTCTTCCTGTTTCGAAAGGTGTACGGTCCGCACATCGTGCGATCCGCCGCTGGAAAGCAGATCAACGTGCGCTTCGATATCATAAATCGGCGTGCCGTCACTCGTGCTCTGCTTTTGATTCACACTGAGTTTTACGTTGCCGTTTTCATAACTCCAAGAGTATTCGAGCACGGGATGGCCGGGCTTTTCAATCCATTGCGCCCAAAACGGCTCGACGTTAATGCCGGTGGCTTCGATGAAAGCCCGCCTAAGTTGAGCGCTTTCCACGGGCGTGTGCCGCCACTTGGTCAAATAGTAATTCAGCCCGGCAAAAAAGTTCTCATCGCCCAAAAAACATCGAAGAGTGTGCAGAATGTCACCGCCCTTGGGATACGTGTGACTGTCGAACATCGCATCGCCGTTCGGGTACATCTTTGTGGACAGCGGCCGTTTGTATCGGCGCGCTTCGTTCAAATATCCGCGCAAGTTGTCGTAGATTTCCCATTGATAGGCGTTGATGCCCCGGCTGTGTTCAAAATATAAACATTGCATAAATGTGGCAAAACTTTCGTTGAGCCAAATGTCGCCCCAATCTTTGCAGGTCACCAAATCGCCGAACCATTGATGCGCCAATTCGTGCGCATTCAAACTGTCCATGCGAAACCAACCGTCTTTCGCGTCAGTCAGCGAACCGGCCCCAAGCGTGGTCGCCGAAACGTTTTCCATGCCGCCGCCGAAATCCCACATCGCATCTTGCGCATATTTCGGCCAGGCATATTTCACGCCGAGCACCGATGAATAAAACGAAAGCATGTCTTTGGTGTGTCCGAACGATGCGTCAATCTGATCGGCATGGCCGCGAGGAACCACATACCAAAGTTGAACGCCTTCCCAACTGTCCTTTTTTATGTCGAACGGCCCGCCGCACAAAGAAAGCAGATACGTTGCATGCGGCTGATCCATCTTCCAATCGAACGTCTTTTTCTTTTTGTCCGCACTCAGTTTTTCGGAAACCAAAACGCCGTTGCCGATCACGTTCCAATCTGCCGGGACTGTGGTTCGGGTTTCACTGGTTGTCAAATCGTTGGGATAATCCCAGGTCGGCACCCATTCACTGTTGTATTCCGATTCGCCCTGCGTCCAAAAACCGATATGATTTTTGTCGCTTGCCGTTGCATTAATCCAATGCCATCCGCCGCCTCCGCCGCCGAACGACCTGCCGCGAGCATTCGCAGCCGAATAACTAACGGCGATCTCTAACGGAACTCCTTTTGCAACAGGACCAGTGTGAATCAGCAGCAGCCTGCCCTCATGCTTGAATGCAACCTGCTTGCCGTTCACCGTAACTTTTGCGATATCCAGGCCCGTTCCGGCGTGAAGCGTAACGTCGCTGATCCCTTTGCGCAGAGGGGTCATCGTATTCACCGCAACGCCCGTGATTTTTCGGGCAGAGTAGTCAACGTCCAGGTCAACACGCAAGTGAACAAGGTCACACGTCCGGTCGGGCGCGTAATGCATCGAAGCGCTCGGCGGAGCGAACGGGTTCTGATTCTGTTGGGCAAGGCCCAAACCAAATAAGGCGAACAGCACACTGCAGGAGATTGCGACTTTCATGGCTCGTTTGAAGCATCTTATCCCAAAACTGCTTGGGCTGCGCCGTGCCGCCCAGCGCATGCCTCTCTCTGCTAAACTCCCCGAATCATGCTGCTATCCTTGTTGTTCGTCAATCCTCCCGCCGTTCAAGACAACCCTTTTGATCCCGGCCCATCGCCCTATCTGATGCGGCACCCAACCCTCAACCAAACCAAAATCGTTTTCCAATTTGCCGGCGATCTTTGGCAGGTGCCCCGCAGCGGAGGTGAAGCATCCCGACTCACCTCTTCGCCAGGAATCGAAAGCAATCCGGTCTTTTCGCCCGACGGCTCGATGATCGCGTTCACCGGAGAATATGACGGCAACACCGACGTTTTTGTGATTCCCGCCGATGGCGGCGTTCCGAAACGTCTCACTTATCATCCCGCTCCCGATAACGTTGTCGGCTGGACGCCCGATGGCAAGTCCGTTCTGTTCGAATCCCCGATGCTCAGCAACACAGACGCGACCAGGCTGTTCACCGTGAGTGTGGACGGAGGAGTTCCCAAAGCGCTGCCGTTCCCCATGGGCACACAAGGCTGTTTTTCGCCGGATGGCACACAGATCGCCTACGTCCCTGGCTTTAAATGGCAGGAAGCGTGGAAGCGTTATCGCGGCGGACAAGCGTACGCAATCTGGATCGGCCAGATGTCCGATTCAAAAGTCAAAGAGATTCCGCGCAAAGGCGAAAACGACGAACAGCCGATGTGGATCGGAAACAAAATCTATTTTCTAAACGATTCGCGCGGCCCGGTTGGATTGAACAGTTATGACACGACCACCGGAAAAATCACCGAAGAGATCAAAGGCGAAGGTTTCGATATCAAATCTGCTTCTGCCGGCCCCGGAGCGATCGTGTATGAACGGTTGGGATCGCTCAACCTGTTCGACCTCCAAACCAGAAAGTCCACCCGCGTTCCGATAACGATCCGCGGCGACTTTCCCGAAGTCCGTCCCCAATTCAAAGATGTCGCGAACGACGTCACTTCGGCTTCCATCTCGCCGACCGGCCAGCGCGTGGTCGTTTCCGCTCGAGGTTGGATCTTCACCATCCCTGCTTCAAAAGGAGATGCGCGGATCATTGACGACGAACAGGGAGCGCACCGCCGAGACCCCGCATGGTCGCCCGATGCAAAAACCATCGCTTATATCACCGACACAGCAGGAAAACAGCAGCTCGCGTTGTGGGATGTCGCGTCTTCAACCAGAAAACTTTACGATCTTGGCGGCGAACCCGCGTACTACCACGAGCCAACCTGGTCGCCCGATTCAAAGACAATCTCCTATACCGACAATCGCAACTCGCTTTGGATTTTCGATACCGCGACCGGCAAAAACACCAAAGTTGACGAAGGCACCTACACCGATCCCAACGTTTCGATGAGCGCACAATGGTCTCCCGATTCAAAATGGCTCACTTGGGCGCGCGATCTTGACAACCACCTGCAGGCTGTGTTCGTTTACAACCTGGATACCGGCAAGAAAACCCAAATCACCGATGGCCTTTCCAATGCGCGCAGTCCTGTTTTCGATCGCGATGGCAAACACCTTTATTTCATCGCGAGCACGAACACCGGCCCGGCATCTTCGTGGCTCGATCTTTCGAGCCTCACCAATCCGAACATCATCAGCAGCGTTTATGCGGTTGTGCTGCGGAGCGACCTTCCGAACCCGCTTCAGCCGGAAAGCGATGAGGAAGTCATTAAGGCCCCGGCTCCGCCCGATCCGAACAAAAAGCCCGAAGCGCCAAAATTCGGAATTGATCTTGATGGCATTGAAAACCGCATCATTTCGCTGCCGATTCCTGCCGGCACGATTGCGGCGCTTTCTCAGGGGCCTGCAGGCAGCTTCTTCATTCTGTCGGTGCCGCCGCGCGCAACGGCCACGTTCTTTGGCGGAGCGCCGATCGCCATGATTCAAAAGTTCAGTTTTGCTGATCGAAAAGCGTCGCCGTTCGCTCAAGGAGGAAGCATCGCGCTTTCGGCAGATGGTCAAAAGGTTCTCATTGTCCAAGGAGGCGGGTTTGCGATCGCGAGCGCGATGATGCCTCCTGCGCCGGGCCAGGGCGCGATAAACCTGTCGGGCCTGCGCGTCAAGATCAATCCGAAAATCGAATGGGAACACATGTTTCACGAGGTCTGGCGCAACGAACCGATGCTCTTTTACGCATCGAATCTGCACGGCATTGACGCGCAAAAAATGGACGAGCGGTATTCGCCATTTCTAAAGAACATCTGCTCGCGCGATGACCTGAACTATCTGTTCACCGATATGGTGGGCGAAATCTCCATCGGTCACATGTGGGCGCAGGGCGGCGACATTCCCAACGTCAAAGGCGTACCGGGCGGACTGCTCGGCGCCGACTACGCCTTCGAAAACGGCCGCTACAAACTCACGCGCATCTATAACGGAGAACGATGGAACCCCGGTCTTTATGCGCCCCTTGCCCAGCCCGGAATCAACGCTAAAGTTGGCGAATACATTCTTGCGATTGACGGCAACGAACTCAAAGATTCCAACGATATCTATGAAAAACTTGAAGCCAAAGCAGGAAAACAGGTGCGGGTTAAAATCGGGCCGAACGCCGACGGTTCTGGTGCCCGTGAAGTAACCGTTGTGCCCGTTGCAACCGAATTCAACCTTCGCCAACGCGCATGGGAAGAAGACAATCGAAGATATGTGGAACAGATGACCAACGGCCGCGCAGGATATGTGCACGTGCCCGACACCGGTGGAGGCGGATGGAACGCATTCATTCGGTACTACTATGCACAAGTTGACAAAGACGGAATCATCGTGGATGAACGGTTCAATCACGGCGGACTCATCAACGATTACATGGTGTACGAAATGCAAAAGCAGCTCGACGCCGCATTCACTCCGCGCGATGGCAAAGATTGGCCGACACCAGGCTCGACAATCTATGGCCCCAAGGTGATGCTCGCCAACCAGTTCTCGGGCTCCGGAGGCGATATGTTTCCGTGGCTTTTCAAACATCGAAAAGTCGGGCCGGTCATCGGCAAACGCACCTGGGGCGGGTTGGTTGCGGCGTTCAGCTTCCAGCTTGCCGATGGCGGTTCTGTCAATTCGCCCAACTGCGCGTTTTATGACCCCGCCACGGGAAAGTGGGACGTGGAAGGTCATGGCGTTGATCCGGATATTGACGTCGAACTCGACCCGTATCTTTGGCGCCAAGGCAAAGATGCGCAGCTCGAGCGGGCAATTGCAGAAATCAACAAACAGCTTGCAAATTACAAACGCCCGGTTCTGAAAAGGCCGCAAAACCCCGACAAATCTAAAATCGGCTCCGTGCGTTATCTTTTGGAGAACCTGTTCGAATTTGCAGACTGAAACCGAACCGTTTGAACTTGGATACGAATGGAAAATAGAAGGCGGCATCGAGCACGCCTTCTATTTCCTGAGTCACATCGCCACGTGGCCGGATTGGTGGCCGCAGATTGTGTCGGTTCAAACGTCCGACCCAAATAAACAACACACCGAGGCGGGCGATTCCGCACTGATGCGCGCGAAATCGTTCCTGCCCTACGGGCTGAATTGGAAAACTGTCGTGCGCGAAATTGATGAACCGAACCGGATCGTGGTGGACAGCGAAGTAACACTCGGAAAAAGATTCGGAATGCACGGAGTTGTGAGGTTCGAACTTAGGCAGATCGGCCCGACTGTCGAAATCCTCAATCGTCAACAGATATGGCCGGATCGGCCGGTGTCGAAACTTTTGCGGCCTGTTTTGGCTTTGCTGTTCAACTTCAACCATCGCTATGCGATGAAGCGCGGCGCGCCGGGACTTCAACGCGTGGTTTCCGAGCGCGCCAAATCGGTTTCTGGTTGATCGCGCCTTGACCCTTTTGGAGTTCGCGATGCTTCCATCACGCTTTAAAGGCTTGTCTGATTCTGCCAGAATCAGCGCGTGCGCGGGAGATTCATCAGTTTGGAAGGGCCGGAAGGAGGCGGGAAATCCACCCTCCTTGAACCGCTCGCACAAAAAGTTCGCAACGCAGGATTCGAGGTTCTCACCACCCGCGAACCCGGCGCCGGAAAGTTCGGTGCGCAAGTCCGCGCCGCCCTGCTTCATGGCGAAAACCTTGAGCCGTGGACGGAAGCGTTTCTTTTTCTTGCCGACAGGTCTCAACACTGCAGCGACGAGATTCGGCCAGCGCTCGAACGCGGCGTGTGGGTGATCTGCGACCGGTTTGCCGATTCCACCATCGTGTACCAAGGTTATGCTCGAGGTCTCGACATCGAACTGTTAAGGCGCCTCAACCAGATCGCCTCGCAGGGCGCCGTTCCCGACCTCACGCTTCTGCTCGATCTCGCGCCGGAAACCGGCCTCGAGCGGATCGCAAAAAAAGACCGGCTTGACTCAGAACCGGTTGCGTTCCACCACCGGGTTCGTGCAGGGTTCTTGAAAGAGGCCGAGCTCGACCAGCAGCGTTGGCGCATCTTGGATGCCGCGCTCCCGCCCGATGAACTCCTGGATGAAGCGTGGTTTCACGTGCATCACCTGATTGATCTCGTTAGGCCATAATGAGAGAATCCCCCAACCTGGAGCAGTTTGAGTGAAGCTCGTCATCGCAGTAATTCATAACCGAGACAGGAACCGCGTGATTGATGATCTTGTGCGTGCGGGATTCAAATTCACGATTCTCAGTTCAACAGGCGGGTTCCTGCGCGAAGGCAACACCACGCTCCTTACGGCGGTCGAAGACTCCGAAGTTTCGACGATCATGGAACTGATTCAGCAAAACTGCCGTGCGCGCGAACAACTTGTGAATGTGGTTCCGCCGGAAACCTCGGCGGTTGGGGCGTTCGTTCCAAGCCCCGTCAAAGTTCCCGTCGGCGGCGCGATAGCCTGGGTGGTCAATGTCGAGCAG
>Ga0070741_10005167_pt1 | contig 29318 bp, 17 predicted proteins | sample Coa_R1_4_FD_66440 | JGI IMG/M metagenome (GOLD analysis project Ga0070741, IMG submission 66440) | Surface soil microbial communities from Centralia Pennsylvania, which are recovering from an underground coalmine fire - Coalmine... | ecosystem: Environmental > Terrestrial > Soil > Unclassified ... | reverse complement strand
CAGATTGCAACCCTGCTCGGAATTGCAATAGCGGAAGGTTTTATCGCGATGGAAGCGGAAGATTCGACCGAAGTAAAAGATCTCGGCCGCACTGTGCTGACGCTGGCACGAGGGCTTGGGGTCGAAGATCGCGTTCTCCGCCGCAGCCGCAGCATTATGGAACTTGCGGACAAGAACGAGTGGACGGCTGCGCGCCAAGGATGGGATGGCGTACTTTCAGATGTTGAGAGCGGAATGATTGAGCTCAAGAGTGCACAGCTTGCCCAACTGGTAAGTATTGGCGGATGGTTGCGAGGCACCGAGGCGCTCTCTGCGCTGGTACTTCAGAAGTATTCACCCGAGAGTTCCGCGCTCCTTCAGCAACCGGTTCTGGTTGATTATTTGCAGAAACAACTTCTCGCAATGAGCAGTAACAGCCAGGCCCGTCCCATTGTTGGAAAGCTGCTCGATGGAATACGCAGAATCCGTGCGCTGAGCGAAACTAAACCTTTGTCGGAAGAAACGGTGCGGAAAGTGCACGGCATTTGCAAAGAGCTTGTGCCCTTGGCGTCACGGCGGCTTGACTGAAGTCTCAACTTGAAGTCGCGCAAGAGACCGCTTCATCGAATCGAAGTTTTCGTCGATCGAATCGAGCAGCTTTTTAACTCGATGGATCCTTCGCCGTTCCACGAGAGGGACCTCGATGATGACGCGGAAGAATTTATCGTCGGCTGGGCGCGGGAATTTGCGCGCCGCGATCCGATCTCACTGGTCGTCCACGTGAACCAGCTTCCTCCGCATGGCGACACGCAGCATCTGCTTGAAACCGCCGTGCATAATTATTTTGGTTATCGAGCAAAACTAAACCGGCTCGAATTCCGCCATCTTCTCAAGCAAGGCCGCACCAGCCTGATCATTGGTCTGGCTTTTCTGGCGACGTGCATGCTTGGCAGCGAACTGCTGCGTCGTGAAGAAGGAACATTGGCGATCGTCCTTCGGGAAGGTCTGATCATTGCCGGTTGGGTGGCCATGTGGCGTCCCATGGAAATCTTCCTTTACGAGTGGTGGCCGCTGCTGCGTAAGGGTCGCCTCTACGAAAAGCTGAGCCGGATGCGCTTGGAAGTGCGCAAACGGAACGCATAACGCTGACGCCGTGACCGCTGGTCTAACAACTGAAGAGGCCCGGAGACGCCTGGCCGAATTTTGGGAAAACGGATAAGCAGTCAACGGCGCACCGGAGCACTCGCGCTTTTCGTCGCGCAGTTTAAAAGCCCGATCATTCTGATTTTAATCGGCGCGGCGATCGTGTCGCTTTTCTTGCAGTACCACACTGATGCAACATTGATCCTCGCGATTGTGCTGGCGAGTGGCGTGCTCGGATTCTGGCAGGAATACGCCGCTACAGATGCGGTGGCGGGTTTGCGCGCGCCGAACAAATCGCGCTGTGTCCATCTTCATGTAAATTTATGGAGAGTAACCGCTCATGAAATTGGGTCTGATTCTTTCACAAACCGATCCGGAAACGGTCTTCAACGCGCTTCGCCTGGCCAAATCACAGCCTCAAACATGGCGACGATGTCAAAACCTTCCTCATTGGAAAAGGTGTGGAACTCGATCAAGTCAGCGACCCGAAGTTCAAGGTCGAAGAGGACGCCCGAACGGTGCTCTCTCCACACTCAAACACCTGTACGAAATGGTCCGGGATGGATCGAGTTCTGATGTTTTGATCTTATGATCCAGCAACCGTTCCGGCTCGTGATGATTGCCGTGCTCGCCGTCAACTGGCTGCATGCGCAACCAGCTACAACTCCGCCAGAGAGTGCGGCAAATCGGTTCATGCATCGGGCGGATTTCGACCAGTTGGTAACCCGGTTCGAGGATCCTTCGCGCGCGCAATGGCAAAAGCCGGATTTGGTCATTGCAAGCCTGGGACCGCTTGAGGGAAAGACTGTGGCCGACATTGGCACCGGCAGCGGCTACTTTGCTTTCCCGATCGCAAAGAAGGCGGCAAAAGTGATCGCGATCGACATCGACCAGCGATTCCTCGACTACATCACGCACAAAAAGCAGATGCAGAACGTCGGCGCCAACATCGAAACTCGCATGACCGTGCCGGATTCACCCGCGCTCAAGACGGATGAAGCGGATGTGGTTCTAATCGTGGACACGTTGCATCATATTGGAAACAGGATCGAATACCTCAAGAAGCTCAGAAACGATCTTCGCAAAGGCGGTGTGCTCGTCATCGTTGACTTCAAGAAAGAAAAGACGCCGCCGGGACCTCGAGTAGAACTCCGGCTGTCGCAGGAGCAAGTCGAGTCCGAACTCAAATCAGGCGGTTTTACTGTTGTCTCTGCGGATCCAGATTTGCTGCCCTACCAATACATTATCAAAGCCCAGTGATCGACCGAACAGCACAACATTCGAGCGGCAACGCTCAAAAGCAGCTAGCCAGGCTTGAAATCCAGATTACGCAAGGGAAAAGCGGTTTGGCGAATGAACGCGCTTGAACAGCGCCAGTATTATTACCGGAACCCCGATGTGCGCGCGCGGATCGCTCAGTTCCTCGGCGCGAAGGTCGACGACCCATCATGCGAATTTCTCACCGGTAGCGATGAGACGGTGCTGCCGTCGTTTAACGCGTTTGCAGCACACGCGCTGGACTGGCTTTTGGACAAGGGCTTTGAAATCAGCCGATCACTCTGGAACCGCAACGCGTTAATCGCAGATTTCGACATCGAATACGTCAACTTCGACAACCCTATGGAGGCGTTTGTCGATCCAGAGCGCGTCTTTGCGATTCAGCAGGCGGTTGCAGAAACAATCGAGCAGCTTCTGCGAGATTACGGCATTGAAGCGCAGCACATACTGAGCGGCCGCGGCCATCATTTCGTTTGGCAAATCGAGCAAAACTCCGCCGTCTTTGCGCAACTGGCGGAGATCGGCCAGGGCCCACCCAGCTTGTGGAATATGGAACGTGAGCTTCATCCACCGAAAGGACACGCCGTTCCCATCGAACTCGCCCGCGCATTCGCAGGTCTCGGTCTGGTCATGGAGTTCCTGGCGCATCGGGTGAAACAGATCGCCGCGCCGCTAACGACGGTTCCGGTAGAACTAACGGCCGTGGAGGTCGGGCCATCGCCGCATGGTCGGGAAATGGTTTCCATCGATATTTCCGAGTACGGCGATCCGCTTTTCTCCCGCACGATCCGCGTACCATTCAGCGCCTATTTAAAGCCATGGCAACAACCGTGGGCTTTCGATCAGAGAGTCCTCGCAAACATGCAGCCATTATTTGTTGTTCCGCTGCAGGGACTCGACTGGCGCGAGGGAATTTCTACCATGCGCGATCCTCGTTTGGTCGCGAAGCTGGCGGCGCGGGCCTCCACGAAAATTCCTGACGCCACCAGCGGCAGCGGAAAATTACTGACAGATTATTGGAACTCGAAACTCGCAGAATTTCATGCGTCGTTCTATTCGCAAGAGCAGCATCCCGCCCAACTCTGGCAGGAGACCTACGACCGTTTAGCGCTGGAAATGTTGCCGGCATGCGTGCGGATTGCACTGGAACAACCGAACGACCTTCTCTTGCGGCCGGCGTATGTTCGCCAGCTTGTTCGCCTGATGCTGGCCCTCGGCTGGCATCCGCGCCACATCGCCGGTTTAATCTGCTCGAAATACCAGCGCGACTTCGGCTGGACACAGTTTGTCAATGTCGATCCTGCGACGCGCGCCGATTTTTACACCCGCGTTTTCAGCGGTTTGTTCGCAACTGGTGTGGATGATTTGGTCGATTTCAATTGTGTGTCCGCGCAGGAACAAGGCCTGTGCACATTTTCAAACTGCGGATTCAATCTGCTGACTTTCAAGGAATCCGCATTGGAAAGGAGAGCGCATGACAAGCTGGCCCATCGGCCTTTCAACCGGCTGCTTTTACCATCGAAACATTCTTGACTGTCTGCCTCTAATTCGCGAGAGCGGATTCAGCATGATCGAGATCTGTTCGGTGCCCGAGCATCTCGATTTCCGGGACGTGAAATCAGTGCAGCGCGCTGCCGAACGTATCCAAGAACTCGGCATGGAGGCCTACTCGTTCCACGCGCCGTTCGCTCCGATGATCGACATCGCTTCCTCCGACTCCGCACAGCGCGCCGCGTCGGTCGAGGAAATTTTCAAGGCAGCGAATGCGGCCGCCCTTCTGCGCGTTCATTACTTCGTCCTTCACCCAGGGCCAGAGAACTCCGCGACGATTCCCGCAGAAGAGCAACTGCCACGCATGCAACACGTAGTCGAATCGCTGAATCAGGTTGCCCGACGCTGCAAGAAGCTCGGCATTATGTGCGTCCTGGAGAACAAACTGCCGCATCTGCTTTTCGGAAATACGAGCGATATTTTGTGGATCCTGGACGGAATTAACTCCGCCGAAGTCGGGGTCTGTCTCGACGCAGGTCATGCTTATCTCGGGGGCGATATCCATAACCTGGTCCATAAACTTTCCGGTCATCTTCGAATGATTCATGCTCATGATAATGGCGGGACCGACGATAATCACTGGCCACCGGGAGATGGAAAAATCGATTGGGAAGGATTGATGCGCGATCTAATCGACGTGCGATTCCGCGGCGCATTCGTCCTGGAAATGGCCGGCAACAATGATCCTGCCGTCACGATGGCGAATGCACGCCGCGGCCGGAGCTACCTGCGGGAGATTGCCCGACACTTACTGCTTTCGGCCGCGACAGAAAAAACTTAAGCCGCCAGTGAAACGCCCCCAACAATAATCACGCCAGACCAGACAGACAAAGCACGGGGAAATCTGATCCACTTTGAAAAGGCGCTTCTAGCACAGGCTCTCTACAACGGATCCCGCAATTTTTGCGCAGTTAAAGCCAAGCCGCGGTTATCGCCAAATAGCATGCCGAACCATGCTTTGATCGAGAAAAGGAGGCCTTATGAAAAAAGTGCTGCTCACAGCTCTCGAACCCGCGAGGGCGACTTTACTGATCGCTTTCGCAATCGGTCTCGGCATTGCGGTGCATCCGGTGTTCCTTCTTGCGGCTTTGCTGGTAGCAATCGCTGCGCTTGTTGAAGCTATTGTTAACGCATCTGGCCAACTGACGCATCGGCATCCGTGAAGCCGACACGGACGCGTTGCCGGCGAAATTGTTAGAACCCGCGCCGACTTCAGAGTAGTCCATCTTTATTTGGGAGTTTGTTAAGCTGATTGACCATGACACAACCGGGCAATTACCGGCGAGGCGATGAAACGCATCCTGACTTTGACCATTAATCCCGCGATTGATGCGAGTTGTTCGGTGGAAACCGTTTTCCCGGACCACAAACTGCGTTCGAGCCGGGTTTATCACGAACCGGGCGGCGGCGGGGTAAATGTTTCACGCGCGATTCGAAATCTCGGCGGAGAATCCACGGTTTTTTATCTCGCTGGCGGGCCCAGCGGGCAAATGCTCGGGCTTTTGCTCGACCGGGAAGGACTGATACACGAGGCTATATCGATCGAAGACTGGACGCGGGAGAACCTCACCGTGACCGAACGCACAAGCGGACAGCAATATCGTTTCGTTACGCCCGGTCCGGACTTGCGCGCGGAAGAATGGCAAAATTGTCTGGCAAAAATCGGCAGCCTCGATCCAATGCCCGACTTCGTTGTGGCCAGTGGCAGCCTGTCGCCAGGTGCGCCTAGAGATTTCTACGGGCGCTTGGCGAATGTGGTTTCCGCTAGACACAGCCGTTTTGTTCTCGATACCTCCGGCCCGGCGCTGGCTGAAGGTTTGCGCGTCGGCGGCGTTTATCTCGTGAAGCCAAGCATGCGCGAGTTGCGCGCGCTGGTCGGACGCGAACTAGTCCACAAAAAGGAACTGGAAGAAGCGGCCATTGAGATTTTGAAGAGCGCTCAGGCGCAGATCGTGGTCGTGTCCATGGGCGCAGCCGGAGCGCTTCTGGCAACAACGAAAGGATGTGAACGGATTTCGTCGCCGGCTGTTCCGGTTAAAAGCAAAGTTGGAGCGGGCGACAGCATGGTAGCTGGTATGGTGCTTGGCCTGGCGCGCGACATGCCCGTCCGCGACGCCGTGTGTTTCGGAATTGCCTGCGGCGCCGCCGCGGTCATGACGCCGGGAACGCAGTTGTGCCGGCGCGAGGACGTCGGGCGCCTTTTCGCCCAAATAAGCGAAACCGCGGCCAACTCGTCCTTCCCGTCGTCGTCCTCGTAATCCAAATACGGCGAATCGAGGACGAGGAAGAACGACGAGGAGAATAACACTTTCTGTGTGCGCTTCCACGCACGACCAAGAAATGCGCGGGAATTCGCAATTGTCGCGAAGCGCGAATCCGTGTGTGCGTGAAACTTCGGGCATGAAAGCACCGGTTATTCTTCTGCTCACGAACGACAATGGATTGGAAGAGTTGGTAGCCGAGGCGCTGTCGGAGATTGGCGGGGTGAGCCACCTCGTGCACGACGCCGACGAGGCATTAGAAATCGTGTGTGGCGTTCCAAGTCTCGATCTTGCCATCATTGACTTCGAACATGGCCCGCAGGGCGTGACGCTGCTCCGCGCGATCAACACCGTATGCAGGCAGCTGCCGGTCATCGCGATTACTCGTGACAACGCAACACTGGCCTGCACATGCGGCGCCGCTGCATGTCTCGCAAAACCGGTCTCAGTAACGCGACTGATGAGCACGATTCGTGAATTAGGGTTGGAACCAGAACTGGCTCCCGCTAACCAGTGAGTTTGATAAGGCGGGAACTTTGAGAATGGCGCCAAGATGGAAAAGGCGCGTGCTTCAAGCTTGTTCATAAAGCTGGCCAACTGCCGCGTCGGCACTCGTGAAGACGATGACGATGAGGATCGGATCGAGGGCATGACCCACTGTTGGACTGCCATGATTGAGACGTGCGATTTACGCCCCGCTGGTTGCTGCGGGCCGGAGCGGACAGAACAAGATTTGCCGCGTGAAACGCAAGGATGGGAGAGTAGGTCTGCCAGGTTGATGGCAGCCTGAAATCGCAGAAGGAGGGTTTGAGAAATGAAAAGGAAATTTATTTCAACGTTTGTTGGTTTCTCAGTCGTGTTGCTTTCGTTGGTTGGAGTTCCCGCGTATGGGAGAGGTGGTGGCCACGGAGGTGGAGGCCACGCCGGGTTCAACGGCGGCGCTCGTGCAGGCGGAGTTAGTCGCGGCCACAGCGGAGCCGGGATCAGCCGCGCTGGTGGCGGCTACGGCGGGAGATATTACTCACCGGGAATTTCCACAGGGCGCTACGGCAGCAGCTACCGCGGCTATGGACAAAGGTACTATGCACCGCGAACCACGACTGGACGGCAGCTTTATCGTGGCTCGAGCGCGACGTCGCAAACTAGAAGCGCTTCCAAGCAGTCCGCGCGGTCGCGCAATTATTCCGGCAGCTATTACGTGCCGCGGGATCGATCCGGGGTGGGCTTTGCGCGCAAACCCGTCATCCAGCAACGCGCTGGCATAACTGCGAAGAGTGCAACGCGGCCCGGCAGCAATTGGTCACGGCAGAATGTAGCCAACAGGCACAGACTCGATCCTCAAACAACAGAAAGATTGCGTAACTGGCAAGGCAGAGCGCCTGGATACGCCGACGCAAGACGTAATCACCAGGAACACTGGCGCGGTCGTCATCACCACGACCACGATTGGTGGCATCATCATTGCAACGCTATCGTTCTGGTTGGCTCGGGCTATTGGGGTTGGTATGACGGCTGGTGGTATCCAGCGTGGGGCTACGATCCCTATTACTCGTACTACGATTACAACGGTCCCATCTATGGCTACGATGGACTTCAACCCGACGAAGTGATCGCCGATGTTCAGGCAGCGCTGCAGCAGTTGGGATATTATCCGTATGCGGTTGATGGGGTGTTGGGGCCGGCGACCGAGGCTGCCATCGGGAATTTCCAGCGCGATTACGGGCTAACGGTCACAGGAGCGATCGATCAGTCAACTGTGAGATCACTCGGATTGGGCAGTTAGCCGTCGCCTCCAACGAGCACGAAGCCTGCTTCGATAGGAGCAGGCTTCGGCAATCTTAATCATTATAGTGAACTAAAGAAGCGATCAGAAAAGCATGACACAGCCTGGAGCCGAATCATACATCAAGTGGTTTCGTGAAATTGGAATTAGAGACGTTCCTGGTCGGCGGCAAAACCGCGTCCCTGGGCGAAATGTTTTGCGAACTGACGCCGAAAGGGGTGAAAGTTCCTGACGGATTCGCAATCACGGCGCAGGCTTATCGCGATTTCCTTCGTGAAGCGCAGCTTGACCGTACGATCGATGAATTGTTGGCCGGGCTCGACACGCAAAAAGTGGACGCGCTGCACCATTGTGGTTCAACAATTCGCGAAGCGATTTTGTCAGTTCCGCTCCCTGCCGATCTGGAAGCGGGCATATTGGCCGCCTACGATGAATTGCAGTCCAGCAGCCGCCAGAGCGATGCGACCGCTGGAGTCGCCGTCAGAAGCAGTGCCACGGCTGAGGATCTGCCAGATGCCAGTTTCGCGGGACAGCAGGAAACCTATCTGAACGTGCGCGGACATCACGCGCTCATCGATGCCTGCCGACGCTGTTTCGCTTCGCTCTTTATTGATCGAGCGATCTCCTATCGCGCCGACAAAGGATTCGATCATCGAAAAATCGCTCTTTCAATCGCGGTACAACGGATGGTTCGTTCCGACCTGGCCGCCTCCGGGGTCATGTTTTCCATCGATACCGAAACGGGTTTTCGCGACGCGGTGCTGATCAACGCGGCCTACGGTCTCGGCGAGAACGTCGTTCAGGGATCAGTGAATCCCGATGAGTATTACGTTTTCAAACCGACGCTGAGGAACGGTTTTCGACCCATTCTCCAGAAGACGATTGGCAGCAAGGAATTCAAACTCATCTACGACCTCGGCGGGGCAAAAATGGTAAAGAACGTGCCGGTGCCGCCGGGCGATCGAAAGCGTTTCGCCATTTCCGATGATGAGATTCTCACGCTGGCACGCTGGGCGTGCGTGATTGAGGATCATTACAGCCAGGTCAGGGGGAAGCCGACACCAATGGACATTGAATGGGCGAAAGATGGAAACACTGGCGAACTGTTCATCGTTCAGGCGCGCCCGGAAACAGTCGAATCGCGCCGGGGACGCGATGTGCTGGAAACCTATCAACTCAAAGAGCACGGGCGCATTCTCGTGACTGGACGCAGCGTCGGATCAAAAATCGCGTCCGGGCCTGTACGCGTGATCAAGAACGCGCACTATCTCCGCGAATTTGAGGAACGCGAAGTCCTTGTGACCGACAAGACCGATCCGGATTGGGAACCGATAATGAAAAAAGCGGCGGCGGTCGTGACCAATCGCGGGGGGCGCACCTGTCACGCAGCCATCGTTAGTCGCGAGTTAGGCGTCCCTGCAATTGTTGGCACTGAGCACGGAACAGAGTTGCTGCGCGACGGACAGGACGTAACAGTGTCATGCGCGGAGGGGGATATCGGCTTCGTTTATGACGGCAAACTGCCATTCGAAGTGCAGCGCACCAATCTAAAAGAACTGCTGCGGCCGCGCACAAAGGTGATGATAAACATCGCAAACCCGGAAGAAGCGTTCTCACTCTCATTTATTCCAAACGATGGCGTCGGCCTTGCGCGCGAAGAATTCATCATCAGCAACTACATCAAAGTACACCCGCTGGCCCTCATTGATTATGCAAAGATTGAGGATCCGGAAGTCAAAGCGAACATCGACAAGTTGACCACTGGTTACCACAACAAACCGCAGTTCTTCGTGGACAAACTGGCGCAAGGCGTGGCGATGATCGCGGCTGCATTTTATCCCAAGGATGTGATCGTGCGATTGAGCGATTTTAAGACGAACGAATATGCAAACCTGATCGGTGGCCGCGCCTACGAGCCCGTCGAAGAAAACCCGATGCTCGGTTTCCGGGGCGCATCCCGCTACTACAATGAAAGATATCGGGCGGGTTTCGCGCTGGAGTGTCGCGCCATGAAAAAAGTGCGCGACGAAATGGGCCTGACCAATGTGAAACTGATGGTCCCATTTTGCCGCACGCTCGACGAAGGACGCAAAACCATTGCCGAAATGGAAAAGAATGGGCTCCGACGCGGCGAGAACGGGCTTGAGCTTTATGTCATGTGCGAGATCCCCAGTAACGTCATTCTGGCCGACGAATTCGCCGATATCTTCGACGGGTTCAGCATCGGCTCGAATGATCTGACCCAGCTCATTCTCGGAGTCGATCGCGACAACGAGATTGTGGCCGAAATCTTCGACGAACGAAACGCCGCGGTGAAAAAGATGATCGCCCAAGTGATCGCCGCCGCGCGCGCGAAGAACCGCAAGATAGGGATCTGCGGGCAGGCACCGAGCGATTACCCCGAATTCGCGCAGTTTCTGGTCGAGCAGAATATCGATAGCATCTCACTCAATCCAGATACCGTCATTAAGACGACCATGGCGATTTCAGACACGGAAAAAGCACAACAGGAAACCAAGGAGGAAAGAAAAAAATGAAGAGAATAACAAGGTTGATCGCTGTAGCGGCGGCAGTAGCCGGGCTGTTGGGCCCATCCCATGCCGTTGCGCAGCGAAGCTACGACTCGAAAACGGTTGAGACGATCCAGGGCAAAGTATTGTCAGTGGAGAAGACCCCTTCAAAGGGTCGGGCCCACGGGGTTCATCTGACACTGCAAACGGAAAAGGAGACCATCTCGGTGCGCTTGGGACCAGACTGGTACATCGATAAACAGACTCCGCATATCGAAGCCAACGATAGCATCACGGTAACCGGCTCTCGCCTGACCGTCGGCGGAAAGCCAGTTCTCATCGCCGCACAGGTCACAAAAGGAAATGAAACCCTCAAGCTGCGAGATGACAACGGCATCCCAGCGTGGAGAGGCGCGAGTCGTGGTAATCGGTAGGCGCATTGGGTGGATCGAATAGAACGAAATGAGATTCCCAGGGATGAAACAGTTTGGACGTGTCCTGAGGTGGTCTGCTGTGGGGCTATGCATCGCGTTTATCGCGATTCAGTTTGTCCCGGTAAACCGCGCGAATCCTCCGGTTAAAGGCGACTTTCGGGCTTCCGCGGAAGTGGTTTCAGTCTTGCGGCGTGCATGCTACGACTGTCATTCGAATGAGACAGTGTGGCCGTGGTATTCACGCGTGGCGCCGGTGTCCTGGGTGATTGCCCGCGACGTGCACCAGGGGCGAGCAGCGTTGAATTTTTCTACTTGGAACCAGCTCAGCGCGGAGAAACAAGCTGAGGCGATGAAGGAAAGTTGGGAGGAGGTCGCAGAAGGCAAGATGCCCACTTGGTACTACGTGGCACTCCACCCCGAAGCACGATTGTCCCCAGCCGATAAATCAGTGCTGCGAGCGTGGTCCGGTTCTACCGCCGGTGGGGAAGACAGCAAAAACGACGACGATTAAATCCGTAAGAACCTGATTGGCCCTACGGCAGCTTGGGAGCATTGACCATGGGTTCAGGCCCGGTCAGCGTTTTGAGGAAGGCGACCAAATCCTTCTTTTCCGTGTCCGTTAAACTCAGAGGTTTAATAAGCGGATCGAGGTTCGGGTTCGGAACCCCGCCTTTGTTGTGCAACTCAATCACCGCTTCCAAAGTTGGCGTCTGCCCGTCATGCATATACGGGTAAGTGTTCGCGACATTGCGTAGCCCTGGTGTCTTGAACTTGCCCCGGTCTTTCGGGTCCTTCGTGACGGCTTCGCGGCCGACGTCCGGTTTCGCGGCGTTCGTTCCGATGCCCAAGTTGTGGAAGCTCTGATCTGAGAATAACGGCCCACCATGGCAGGCAACGCACGTTCCTTTGCCGTTAAAAATATCCATTCCACGCTGTGCTTCAGCACTGAGGGCTTTTTTGTCACCTTCCAGGAATCGATCATACGGAGAAGGCCCGGAAACGATGGTCCTCTCGAATGAAGCGATAGCTTTCGCAATTCCGTCAGTGGTGACGTCGGAGTGGAAGACCTCTTGAAACTGGCGCCTGTAGCCGGAGATCGCGTTGAGCTTGCGCACGACATTTTCCAGCGTCTCTCCCATCTCCACCGGGTTATGGATCGGACCGAGTGCCTGCTCTTCCAGAGAACCGGCGCGTCCATCCCAAAATTGATATTTCATGTAGCCAGAGTTCACGATAGTTCCCGAATTGCGGTTCCCGACACGTCCGCCGACACCTGTGTCTGTCGCATCGTGTCCAGCCCATCCCGTCTTGGGATCGTGGCAGGTCGCGCAACTAATCTTGTCGTTAGCCGAAAGTCGACCATCGAAGTAAAGCTGGCACCCGAGTTTGATTTTCGCATCGTTCTGCGGGTTGTCCGCAGGGATGGACATGGGCGGAAGCGGGCCGCCAGCCGCGGGCGCCGGCTGCGCCGAAAGTTCAAAAAAGGCGATACTACTGAAAAAAACTGAGATGGCTGCCATTACGCATCTAACGGCCCGTCGCGAAGATCCGCTCAAATAAAGCGCGCAGTCCATAAAGTGACGGATAGGAGAAACAAACATCGCTCTCCGCCGACTGCAACATCGCGCGGAGAAAAATATTAACAACGGATCCTCGATGCAAAAGTGTTCCACGCGCGCGCATTCCCCACTGTCGCAAAGATAGTAATTCAGCCATGCTTGCGTCAGATAAATTATTCCTGTAGGCGTGTTACAAGATTCCGAGCGACGCGGCCGCGGGCTACTTTTCTTGGTTGACCAAGAGAAACCGAGGACCTTCCGGCCATGCGCGCGATTGTCGAAAGGAAAAAGAACGCTAAATCTGTGAGAAAGAACCAACCGCCGATCGTTTGCGGAACGGATTTTTCAAAAACGGCGATTGAGGCGGTGGATGTCGCGGCGGCGATGGCTCGACGACTGGGCACCAAACTTGTCCTCGTTCACGTTGACGAATTTTACGGAATGGCGGCAGTGGATTCCAGACTGTTCGGGGCCGCCGTTGCACACGGACGTCCTGAGCTCAATAGGATCGCGGACCGATTGCGAGGATTGGGAACAGACGTGGGCGAAAAACTCCTTTGCGGTTCTGCGTTTGATAAATTGGTAACAGTCGCAATCGAAGCTACAGGCTCTCTCATCGTTGTGGGCGCAGTAGGACACGGCCTCGCGAAGCGATTGTTCGTGGGAAGCGTGGCTGAGCGGACCGCGGAGGCCTCGCCTATTCCAACCCTGGTTGTGCGCCCTGGCGGGAGACTTGCCTCGTGGATTCGAGGCGAGCACGCGCTCAAGGTTCTCGTGGGATACGATTTCTCCGCTGCCAGCGATGCCGCCTTGCGCTGGTTGAATCAGATGCAACAGCTCGGCCGATATGAAATTACTGTTCTCTACAGTAGCTGGCCTCCTGATGAAGCCCGCCGCCTGGGATATGAAGGACCGATGCCTCCATCGGCCAACGTAGAACAAATTCGCAAAGACCTTCAGCGCGATCTCGTGAACCGCGTCGTGAAATTACTGCCGAAGCAAAAAGTAAACACCATCGTCGAGCCCGGCTGGGGAACGCCGGAAGGATACCTGTTCCAAATTGCGGGCGAACAACATGTGGATCTCATCGTAGTCGGGACTCACCAGAGACATGGCTTGGGTCGCGTACTCTTGGGATCGGTTTCCCGCGCTGTCTTGCATCATGCAAAGATGGCCGTAGCCGTCGTTCCTCCGGCGGAAAGTGCCGCGCGATAACAGCAACATGAAAAGCAAATCACCCAGGCGAAGTGGTCGCCCTCATGCGAAACCGCATCGCATATTGGTGCCGGTTGATTTCTCCGACTCTTCCGCGGGTGCGTTGCAGCATGCTGCAAAGCTGGCAGCAGAATCCGGTGGGACATTGGCAATCGTTCACGTCGTCCCGGCAGACTATGGATGGCTGGGGATCGGGCGTGACGAGTCGCGCGATTTGGATCGCTTGTTGCAACGGCAAGCGGCAGATCGATTGCGTGCCTTTGCCGATGAACACGTGGCTCACAACGTGTCTGCGGACTTGGAAGTCCGTATCGGTCAGCCGGCAGAGGAGATTGTTGCCGCAGCACGAGAATTAAAATGCGATTCAATCGTGCTCTCGACTCGCGGGCTCACGGGTTTAGATCGCTATTTGATCGGCAGCGTGGCGGACCGAGTCGCGCGACTTGCGCCATGTCCGGTGGTCCTCATGCGACCAGGCAAACGTTCGCCTGCACGAAAACAAAAGTGGCCAGGAATATTGCGATTCAAACACGAAGGCAAACGCAGCCGCTAACAAGCGATGACGTACAGGTGCATCTGCCAGCAAGTGCTCGCGCTCCCTGGCATCAACGCCACATTGATGAGGTCGCTCAGCTTCTAAGAACCGATCTTGCGAAAGGTCTTTCACCAAGTGAAGCCGAATCGCGAGCAAAAGAATATGGGTCAAATAAGCTGTCCGAAGCGCCGCCTCGACACTGGTGGTTAAAACTGCTGAGCCAGTTCAATCAACTGGTCATTTGGATTTTAATCGCCGCGACACTTCTGTCGGCGATTCTGGGCGACTGGCTGGAAGCCGGGGCGATTCTGGCAATCGTTCTGTTAAACGCGTTGCTCGGATTTTTTCAGGAGCAAAAAGCCGAGAAAGCGCTTTCTTCGCTCCAAAAGCTTTCTTCTCCTATTGCCAAGGCAATCCGGGGCGGCTCACTACGCACTGTTGCAGCGGCAACACTCGTCCCGGGAGACGTGATTGAACTTGAGGCAGGCGACCATATCCCGGCAGATGCACGGCTGGTTACAACGTTTGGATTGAAGACGCAGGAAGCCGCTCTGACTGGTGAATCGACGCCCGTCGAAAAGGACGGCGTTGCAGTCTTGCCAGAAAATGTTGGTATCGCCGAGCGCGCCAATATGGTTTTCACAGGGACAACCGTCGTGGGCGGCAAAGGTCGTGCCGTAGTCACAGCGACCGGAATGAATACCGAATTGGGTCGCATTGCGGAATTCCTGACAACGGAAGAGCGCGAACCGACCCCACTCCAGAAACGCCTGGCGGAGCTGGGTCGCGTGCTGATTATCGCCTGTCTCGTTCTGGTGGCGATTATTTTCATCCTGCAGCTGCTCCGCGGCGAAAGTCTTGCTCAAACATTTCTAATCGCGGTCAGCCTGGCGGTGGCGGCGGTGCCTGAAGGATTGCCAGCCGTGGTGACGATTGCGCTTGCCATGGGTTTGCAGCGCATGGTCAAGCGAAACGCTCTCATCCGCCGATTAGCCAGCGTCGAAACGCTAGGTTCGGTCACCGTCATCTGCTCTGATAAGACAGGGACGCTTACGCACAACGAAATGATGGTTACGGAAATCGTAACCGGCCCGCGGCGTTACAGAGTCACCGGAACCGGTTATGAGCCAGTTGGAGAATTTCTCGCGCTTGCGGCCGGGCCGGAAGAAAACACCAAGAGCTGGCCCGTAAACCCGCGAAATGACCCTGACCTCGCGATGGCATTGACAATCGGACTCTGGTGCAACAATGCACGACTGGATGCGCCAACCGATCCCAATCAGCGCTGGCGGATCTTCGGCGACCCAACCGAAGGAGCGCTCATCGTCGCAGCGACAAAGGCTGGGCTCGAGCGCGGTTCAGATCGCGCCATCATTCACGAGATTCCGTTCGACTCAAATCGCAAATTGATGTCGATGGTGGTGAAAAACGAGCAGCAACGAGCGGTCATTTATACCAAGGGTGCGCCGGAACTGCTTCTGGAGCGCTGCGCGTTTGAGCACCGGGCTGGCAAAATCGTGCCGTTGTCCCGGGAGCGCCGCGCGCGACTGCTGCAGCAAAGCAGCGAGATGGCGAACCGCGCACTACGATTACTTGCGCTTGCCCATCGAGATCTCGATAACGATTCAGCAGACTATTTAGAACTGGATTTGATTTTGGCAGGGTTGGTTGGGATGATTGATCGGCCGCGCGAAGAGGCGCGTGCAGCGGTCGCAAAGTGTCAGTCGGCAGGCATACGTCCGGTAATGATCACCGGCGATCATCCGGCGACCGCCCTTGCTGTTGCACAAGAGCTGAAGATTACCCGCGACGATGACACCGCGATCACCGGCTTGGAACTTGATGGCCTCTCCGAGCAGGAGTTGCTAGCCAGGGTGGAAAATCTTGCCGTGTACGCGCGCGTCTCGCCGGAGCATAAACTGCGGGTCGTCCAAGCGCTCAAAGCAAACGGCCAGGTTGTGGCGATGACGGGCGACGGCGTAAACGACGCGCCCGCGATGAAGATGGCCGACATCGGAATCGCGATGGGGATCACCGGAACCGATGTGACGAAGGAAGCGTCGGACATAGTGCTGATGGGTGACAACTTTGCTTCCATCGTCAATGCAGTCGAAGAAGGGCGCGGCATCTACGACAACATTCAGAAGTTCGTCCACTATTTGCTTTCCACTAACGCGAGCGAAATTGCGCTGGTTCTGTTTGCCGCTCTTATCGGATGGCCCGTTCCCTTGCTTCCGATCCAGATACTTTGGATCAATCTCGTGACCGACGGCCTGCCAGCCTTGGCGCTCGCTATGGAAAAACCGGAACCGGACGTGATGAGCCGACCGCCGCGGCCACCGAAGGAAGCATTCTTCACTCGGCAGCGCGGAGCGTGGATCCTCATCCACGGCTCTGCCATGGCCACGGTAATCATCGGTGGATTTGCCTACGCTTATAGCCGAGACGGCGCCGGGTATGCGCAAGCGACCGCCTTCTACACGACGACCTTCGCTCAGCTTTTCTTCTCCTTCGCTTGCCGCAGCCAGCGTTACACGCTTCCCCAACTCGGCGTCTTTACAAATCCGTACCTTCTCGCAGCGATTCTGGTTTCCGGGATGTTGCAGATCTCTTTGCTCTGGTTTCCGTTAACACGAAACGTATTTTTCAAGACAGCGCCACACTTCGGCTCTGATTGGGTGGTGATCTTTTTGCTGGCGCTCGCTCCAGTCTCCCTGGTCGAGATCACGAAAATCACGCGTAGTCGAGGCTGGTTCCGTGGTGGCCGCGCCTGAAATGACAACGCGAGAAGCAGTCTTCGAAGCCCGCGGTGTGATCAAGGTGTATCACGTCAGCGAAGTGGAAGGGCGCGCCTTGCGTGGTGTAGATCTCAATCTATATCAAGGAGAATGAGCGTGACCGCCCGTCTGCCATCAACACGTGCCCCTCACTGCTGGGAGCTTCACTCACGCCGATTACAGCGACCGACCTTGACGCAAACATCGATCCTCGGCCAAAAAGCTTTTGCAGCAATCAGCGACGTGTCAGAAGATTTGATCTACCGGCATCGCCACACCCAGGGCGACCATCCCGCCAGTTGTCGCCGGACATTCTCCGCGAAACCAGCGCAAAGCGAAACGAATGCTGGCGGATGATTATTACTTCGGCGGCTCCGTTCCCAGGACGACGCGTACCTCGTGAGGCAGTGCGTCGTCACGCAACCTCACGATTTTGTCCGCCACCGCAATTCCATCTATTTCCATGAGGGCGACACCTCGGGAACAGTGGTCGGGATTCTCGACCGATATATGATAGAGGGTCGTTTGATAACGGTATCGGATGTGAAACCCGAACCAATCTTTCGGTATGACCGGGTTGATAGTGAGCGCATCGCCGCGACGTTGGAATCCCAAAACTTCTTCCAGCCAAACGCGATAGGTCCAAGCCGCCGCGCCCGTGTACCAAGTCCAACCGCCGCGTCCGACGTGGCCGGCTAACGAATAAACGTCGCCAGCCATGACGTATGGCTCGACCTTGTACCGTTCGCGATCTTCGTCTTCCCGCGCGCGCTCGACCGGATTCAACATCCGCAAAAGTCGAACGGCTTTATCGCCATCGCCCCGGCGGGCGAAAGCCATCGCCACCCAAGCCGCCGCATGAGTATATTGGCCTCCGTTTTCCCGCACGCCAGGTGGATAACCCTTGATGTAGCCAACGTCGGCGGCGGTTTTGTCGAACGGCGGAGCAAAGAGTAAGATCAGATCGTCGGCTTCGCGCACGAGCTTTTCCTCAACCGATCGGAGCGCCACGTCAATACGATCGGGACCACCGGCGCCGGAAATCGCGGCCCAGGTTTGCGGGAGTGAATCGATGCGAGCTTCAGCGTTTTCCCTGGATCCAAGAGGGGTGCCATCGTCAAAGTATGCGCGACGATACCACGCTCCGTCCCATGCCTGAGCGTCGATGGTCTTTACGAGCTCGGCCGCGCGGGTGCGGCAGGCTTGGGCTTCCTCGCCCAGCTCGCGCAGGGCTAACAGCTCAGCGAAATCTTCAAGCACACAACTCTCAAACCAAGCGAGCCAGACGCTCTCGCCTTTGCCGCCCAGTCCGACGCGGTTGAGACCGTCGTTCCAATCGCCTCCCCCAATCAGTGGCAATCCATGCGGACCGGCGGTGGCGGAGCGAGCGATGGCGCGTCGGCAATGTTCCAGCAGCGTACCTTCCGTGTGCGAAGCGACTGGAATGGAGAGGCTTTCCATCTGTTGAGCCTCGAGCGGTTTGGCTTCTAGAAACGGAACTATCTGATCGAGAATTGCGGAGTCGCCAGTGGTGCGGACGTAGTGCGCGGTGACGAAAGGAAGCCAAAGAACATCGTCGCTGATTCGCGTGCGAACGCCAGCGCCTGATTCTGGGTGCCACCAATGCTGGACATCGCCTTCCACGAATTGTCGCGCGGCCGCGCGCAAGATGTGGTCACGCGCGAGGTCGGGCGCGGTGTGCACCAGGGCCATCACGTCCTGCAACTGGTCACGGAATCCGTAGGCACCGCCCGATTGATAAAGGGCCGAGCGGCCCCACAACCGGCAGCTAAGAGTCTGGTAAAGCAGCCAGCGGTTAAGCAGAAAGTTCGTGGACAGCTCGGGTGTTTCCACTTCGATCGTGCTCAGAAGCTTGTCCCACGAGCCGCAGGTTTCCTGGAATGCAGCTTCGACGTTTGCGGGATCGCGAAACCGGTCCACCAGGGCGCGCGCTTTTTCTTCGTCATCCGCTTGCCCAAGGAGAAAAGTTATCTCGGCGGTGTGCTTCGGTTCAATCTCGACCACGACCTGCACGGCGGCGCAAGGATCGAGCCCGGCGCCAACGTCGCCGGTCAATCGCTCGTGCTCCATCGCGGCCGGATCGCGCAGCGAGCGGTTGCGCCCGATGAACACGGCGCGATTACCGGTGAACGAAGCAGGCGTTGGAGTCGAAGTGGCAAAAGTGACGCATTGGCACAATTCCGGATTGTAGGAGTTGCGGGCAAACACGCTCTGGCTTTGCAAATCCCATTTCGTGACGACATGCATACCGGTTTCCTCGGGATCGGGTCCGAGAACGAGCGTTGTGTAGGATGTGACGGTCAGCTTCCGCCGTCGCGACGAATTGTTGCGCAAGCGCAGCCGCTGCAGGCGCACCGGCAGGCCTCCGGAATCATCGACCGGCACGAAGGTAAGCAGCCGTTGTTCGATGGCGTGGCTATTGTGTTCAAACACCGTGTAACCCTGGCCATGCCGCGCGCGATAGGCATCCTTTTCCCGAATCGGTTGCGGCGTAGGCGACCACGCGACGCCGATGTCGTCATCGCGGATGTAGATGGCCGTCCCGGGCGGATCGGAGATCGGATCGTTAAACCACGGTGTGAGGCGATCGTTCTGGCTATTGCGACCCCAGACAAATTCGGCGCCCGACTCGGAAACGAACGCGCCGAACTTCGGAGTGGCCATGATATTGATCCAGGGAAGCGGCGTTTGCCGGCCGGGACCCAGATAGATGACGAATTCTTTTCCGTCCCCGGTAAAGCCACCGAGGCCATTGAAGTATTTCAGCTCCATAAAGGCCAGAGGTGCGGAGGGCTCTTCTCGGAACCGCTTGCCGGCCAACAGCTGCTGCGGTTTCACGCCGACCGGTGTGGTCGCGGCAAGTTGTTGGCGCAGCGTGCCGCGGGCTGCGACCAGGACCATCCGCGCAGCGGCCTGAAGCGCGATCAGCTCTTCCTTGGAAATCTTAGTCGCCGAGCGGAGATAAACGCCGCCGGGTTTATCCACACCGGTCAGGTGCGCCTGCGCTTCGGTGAGCTGGCGCAGGTGAGCGGTTAACGGTTCGTCATAACTTGGCAGTTCCTCGCTCACCAGCACGAGATCGACCTTTAAGCCACGCAGATGCCAAAAGGTATGTGCGGTCAAAATTTCGCGCACGACTTCGATGTCGTGGAGGTGACCGATCATGACGACGACAATCGGCAGATCGCCGGAAATGCCTTGCTGCCAGAGCGCTCGCTGACCCTCGGTCCGGCGGCCGAGGCGCGCGGGCGGCGGCCTAAGTTGGGCCTGCGGAAAGATAATGAGACCCGCCAGTTGTTGAAACGTTTGCACATCGGCCGGGCGGATGCGGAGCCGGCGCATCTCCAGTTGGGAATGAGTCCACGCGGTTTCAAAAGCGCGCGCGCAAGTGTGAAACTGCGAGTAACGCTCAGCCAGTGCGATCACCGCTTCGCGCGAGTCCGCTACCATGGTCACGAGCGCAAACTGCAACCGTTCGTTAGGCCGGAGCGTGACGCGCCGGCGCAGGCTGAAGATCGGATCGAGCACGGCGCCGACGCTGTTCGTTAGGCTGCGGGTAATCGCCGCAGGATTTGCCGGCGTGCGGCCCCGGCCGAGGAATTGCGCGCGGTCGGTTTCAAACTCGGTCGAGTCGATAAAACTGGAGGCCTCGGCGACCATAAGGTGCGCGGCCCAGATGGGCTGATCGTCGGGAGCGCGGCGGCGGCGGCGAGCGATCAGCGCTTCGCAATGCGGCAGCCATTCGGTTTCGATGAAGAGCTTGTTGAAAGCGGGATGCGCGCGGTCGGCCCGATGCGGCGCGAGCGCGAGCTCGAGATAACTGGTCAGCTCCAGCTCGCATGATCTGCGCGAGGTGTTGACCAAAGTGACGCGCCGGACTTCCGTGTCGTCTTCAGCGGAGACGACAATTTCAGTGATGGTTTCGCACGGGCCGCTCCTCCGCCGGAACTCCGCTTTGTCGGGCGTGAAACTCCAGGTGTAACGGCGTTCGGGACTTGGCACCGGTTGATGGGTGTTGCTCCAGATTATGCCGCTTTCTAAATCCCGGATATAACAAACCACGCCAGGCGCATCGCAGGTGGAATCGACATGCCAGCGCGTCACGTCCAGATCCAGCCAGCGCAGACAGCCGCCACCGGAGTTCGTCACGGTGACGAAGCAGGTTCCATTGGAGAGCAGCTGGATGCGCGGCGATGACATGTCCGGTGTTTGCGCCACAACCGCGGTGCCGACGGCCGGCATCGCCCGGAGCAGAGGTCGCTCTTCGTGCACCTCAGCGGTGGTCGGCAAAATTTGTTCCGGGATATGCTCGTGCAACAGAGGCTCAGTAGCCCGAATGCGCGGGTGGGAATGGAACCGCCGCCGCATCGCGTTGTCATGTAAAGCGTTGTCGTAAGCGAGCAGCGACATCCCTTGGTGATGGACCATGTAGCAACGAATGATGATGCCGGCCGCGCCCCTGGGTTCGGTCCGTCTCGAATAGTCAATCGCTTCGTAATAGCCGTAGTCGCCGAGCAGCGCAGAGTCGCCGAGAGTGGCGAGCTGCCGCAGATTCTTCATGGCGGCGGCCGGTTCCACGCCGAGAGCGAGCGCTGCCGCATAGGGAGCCACCACCAGATCGTGTTCCTGCCTGCGCTTCAACGCCAGCGCTGGCACGCCAAAGGCGCGGTATTGATAGACGTTGTGCCGGTCTAGTGCGCTAAAGGCGGATTCAGAGATTCCCCACGGCACGCTGCTTTGCCGGGCATAGGCAATCTGACAGTGCACGGCGTCATAACAGGCGCGATCAAGCAGCGAATTCTCATGCGTCTGGGTGAACAAGAGCGGCATCAAATATTCGAACATCGTTCCGTTCCAGGAGAGAAGCGGCAGCCGACCGTAGGCAGAACCAAATGGGCGGCTCAAAGCCCACCAATGTTCCACCGGGACGTCCCCGCGCGCGATGGCAAGGAAACTCGTTAGGCGCGCCTCGCTCGCGAGCAGATCGTAAAACGAGGTGTCAAGCCGGCGCTCTGCCACCTGGTAGCCAATCGCAAAAATTCGCCGTTCCTCATCGTAGAGAAATCGCAGTTCCATTTCGCTTTCCAATTGCCGGCTTTGGGCGATCACTTCGTCCAATTGCGCGAGCTGTTCCGAGGCCCTCTGGCGCGAGTGCTCCACCTCGGTGACGAGAAGATCGAGCCACTCGCGCACGTCGGGAGGAATTTCGTGTTCCTCCCGACGCTCCTGAAAAGCAAGCAGCGGCACCAGCCCCGAAATACCTTCGATGGCGATATTGCGCAGCGAAAAGGTGGCCGCCAGCGCCTCGCGCCGACATTCGTGCGCCGCTTCGCCTAACGACATTAATTGGGACGGCGACGCCATCAGGATTTCCACCGGCCGAAGATATTTGTCGATCACTGCATTCCACGCGGCGACTTGCTTCGAGATTTGTTGCGCCCAGTAAGCGCGCAAATCGGTTTCCTGCCCGCGAAAGTGATCCACAAGATCCTGCGCGGCCTGTCGAGCCGCTCGTACGCGCAGGATGATTTCCTCCAGATTCGCCGGCTGGCCCATGGTCAGTTCCGTTAAGCGAAAAAACGCCGGAGGACGTTCCGTTATCTTCATCGTGGCGGCGATTTGCCGGAGCACGCCAAGCGTGTCGGCTATTCCACGCAATGCGCTCGCATCCAGAAGAGGACGCGCTGCCAGTTCATTGCAGCTGGTCTCGAAAGTCCACAGGCTGGCGAGCAAATTGCCGCTGTCCACAGTGGAGACATAACGTGGATGTAATGGCTTGATTGTGCTCAGGTCATACCAATTAAAAAGATGACCTTCGAAGCGCTCGAGCCGACCCACCGTTTCCAATGTGCCGAGGTTGCGCGTCACCAGGTCGTCGATCGTGATATAACCAAAATCATTGGCCGCCACGGTCGCCAACATCCACAGCCCGATATTCGTCGGTGAAGTGCGCATGAAAATTTCCCGGACGGGCATTTCCTGGACATTGTCCGGCGGCAACCAGGCGGTCTGTGGCCCGACAAAATCGTCGAAGTATCTCCAGGTTCGTCGGGCAGCCGTCCGCAGGAATCGGCGATCGTCCGCCGTCAGCGTTCCGCCGCGCCAGCTCTTCGCCGGGCGATTGATCACCATCACTGCCACCGGAAAGAGCGCCCACAAAAGAAGAAACGGACCCACGGCTACCATCGCCGCTGTTCCCCGCCAGGCTACGCCGGCGAAAAGGAGCACGCATACAACGGGGATCCAAAGCCGGTTGAGAACAAATTGCCGTAGCTGATTTCTTGCGCGCTGGTGAGCGTCAAACGCCGTCTCCCATTCCAGCAGCAGCCGATGCGACGTAATTCTCCTGTAGGCGACGCGAGCAATAGCATCGAGTGCCATGCCGGCATAATCCGGTAGAAAAATAATCGCGAACATGGAGCGCAGAAGGTTGTCGCGCGGTTCCCGCCAGAACCTCGTTCCGGGCGGCGGCGGATGGAACAGAAGCGCAAGGAGAGAATTCAGGACCGGCCATAACATCAGGGCTGCGATGATCCCGCTCCACAGCAGCGGTGCGGGCGTGCAAAGCCAGCCCGCCAGGAGGAGGGCCACGATGGCTGGCGGCACCAGACTGCGACGCAGATTGTCGAAGATCTTCCAACGGTTGAAGGCGGAAAGCGGATTGGGTTCAACCCTTCCGTCGCCAACGGGCACACGCGGCTTCAGCCAATCAATGATTTGCCAATCGCCGCGAATCCAGCGGTGCTGTCGATTCCACCACGCGATGTAACTGCTTGGAAAGACGTCCAGCAACTCGATGTCGGTGGCCAGCCCCACGCGGACGTAGCAGCCTTCCAGCAGATCGTGACTCAACAAGTGGGCCGTTGGAAATCGTCCGGACAAGAGGCGGCAAAACGTCTGCAGTTCGTAAATGCCTTTGCCGTGATAACTGCCTTCTCCGACCAAGTCCTGGTAAACATCGGAGACGGCCTGTGTGTAAGGATCGATCCCGCGCTGATCGGCAAAGATGCGTGAGAACCATGTCGCTCTCGCGCTCGGAAGCGAGGCGCTAACGCTTGGTTGAATGATGGTGTAACCGCGAATTACGCGGCGGCTATCCGGCGAAAGCCGCGCCTGATTGAGGGGATGCGCCAGGGTTTCGATCATCTCTCGGGCGGTATCGCGCAGTAGCTGGGTATCGGCATCCAGCGTGATGACAAACCGAATGCCTTTGAGCTGCGCGCGATCACCTGCACACAGAAATCCTTCCAATTCGGGAGCGGATTCGCCGACGAGGAATCGATTGAGCTGCTCGAGCTTGCCGCGCTTGCGCTCCCAGCCGATCCAGCGTTGTTCGCTCTCGCTCCAGGTGCGTTTGCGATGAAAAAGAAAGAAGCGCCCGGCTCCGTGGCGGCGATTCAGTTCCTCGATCCCGCGGGTCACGATGTCGATATACTCCGCGTCCTCGGGCATGCTCTGCTGTAGTGCGTCGGCAAAATCGGTGAGCAGCGAAAAGTGCAGATTCGCATCCGTATTTCCGAGGTAACGAATTTCGAGGCGATTGAGTTCGTTTTGGATCGCGTCCGGAGTGGTCAACAACATCGGCACCACGACCAGCGTGCGGCAATCATCGGGAATGCCTGCTTTTTCGAAGGACATTTTCGGCAAGACCTGCGGCGGCAGGAGCGACGTCACAAAATAATTCACGGCCAGCACCGCCAGCTCACTCGCAGGCAGGAGCAGAAGAAATCCCAGCAGCCCGTGTATTCGCCAATGAACCGATCCGGCGCTGAAAAGAAGAGGCGCCGCCACCATCGCGACCGTAAGCAGGAAAATGCTTCCGAAGTACGTGCTTGCCGCGTGCGCGCGAAGGCATCGGTGCGACCGTTCCGGGAGCGGAACTCTGGCGCCGGTGGCCCGCTCGAGCGCCGGTCGGCCCGCGTCGATCAAATAATAGCTTACGTTTTGCGCGACTTCGTCCTTACCGGCTTTCGCCAGCTCGAGCGCCTGGGCGATGATTTTCTGTTCCGAACACTTTGACCATCGTGCGATTTCTTCCACCGCGCCCCGGCAACGGTCACGCGTCTCAAAATCCATGCGGGCATAAACGCCGGCGGGATCGAGCGCCAACTCGCTTTCCGCCCAGCTGGTCGATTGGAAAAGTTCCCGCCACTGGATTTGCGCAAGGCGGCGGCAACTATTGATCACATTGGCGAGCGCGGTCTGCTGTACGGCCTGACGCCGATGTTCCTGCTGCATCGCTTCGAGGAGGGGCCCGTGTAGAGAGCCTTCCAGCCAGCCACTCACCAGCGGGAGCGCCCGCTCTTCGTCGTAGAGATGCGCCACCAGTTCGCTCGCAAAATGCGGTGTCGGCTCGGGATACCGTTCCAGCAGTTCTTCCATCGTCTTCAGCGACCGCCGCGAACTGTGGCGGACGGCGGTGATGAGCCGATTTGCCCAAAAGTCGGCCTCCTCGCTCTGGCTTTGCTGTTGTTCGATCTCGATCGCGAGCGTGCGAAGGGATTCGAGTAACTGCAATCGCAACATCAGCGGGAGGGCCCAAAGTTCTCCGATGTTCAGCGGGACGGTTGCCTGAAAGGCGACCAAAAATCTCCGGACGGTGTCCGCCTCCAAGACCCCACCGCTCTCGGCGACCATTTCTGCGGCCAGATGAAGGACGCGCGGCAACCCGGCCTCGGGGCCGCTCGCGATAAGAGGCAGCTTTCCGTAATATTTTTGCGGGAGGCTTTCCCGCAGATCAGTCACCTGTTCCCGAATCAGATAGGCGTTATCGAGCAGCCACTCCGCCGAAAGGGTGAAAGCGTGGTGCGCTTCGGCCGACATCGTTAGGCTGGCATTTGCCCATTCCAGCGCGCGCTCGATCTCGCCCAGCCGACGCAGAAAGGATGGCCCGCGCGGCTTCGTTTCACGGTTGACCGGGATCTCGTGCGCGAGACGGGCGGCATTTTCCGCGAGACGCTGAGCCGAAGGCAGTTCATGACCGAGCGGTCGTGCGCTCGATTTGAATCGGAAAGGAGGCGGCGAATGAAAGACAAACGTCACGGGCGCCTCTGCTTCCACGTCTCGCATGATCGCCAGCAGCGGGGATGTCTCGCTGGCTCGCACTTCAGCCAGGACCAAGGTTTCACCTGGCAGGATTGTGCTCGCGCAGCGCGCCAGGCTCGCAGGAGCGACATGTTCCTTGAGCAACCGGGCGAAAATCCAGCCGGCCAGAGCGCCCGCTAATGCGAACGCAGCGAAAAGTAGCAGGGCGAACCCTGCCGGCCGGTGATCGGCCAGCATTCCGTGCTGCCACAAGATAAATACGCCGAAGGCCAGGCTCAGAACCGAAGCGGTGGCTGATGCGTAGATCGCCGAAATCCCCTGTTCCTCAAGTCGCGGTCGGCCTTTGGCCGACGCGTGGATCGCGGCGGCCCGGCGAAATCCGGACCGATGGAGATTCCTTAGCACGATACGCCCGGTCTTCGTGCTCTGGAAGATGCCGACCACTAATGCGTGATCTCCTTGCCTCCGCCGAAATCTCATATCAAATCTTTACTCTAATAGAAGAGCCTCCCGGACATCGACGCGATTGGTCAAGCCTGACCCGCGACAAACTTCTTTCTCGAGGTTACGGACTAGCTTCAGATATCTATACCCGAGGCCGCGAGCTCGACAAACCAAGGCTTGAATTGAGATGGGCTAACAAAAAAGGCCAGGAGTGGTGAAGAGGGTGTTCGCAAGATCGCTGGCGCTGCGAAGGTGCGTCAGCATACCTGACAAAAATTGGAGGGCAAAACCCAAGGGGCGGACTAACTGGACAAAGCGATCCCGGTTCACATTGTGTTTGTGTGAGCAGAACACCTGCTACGAAAGACGAATACGTTCGCGATAGTTTGTTGGATCGTCGGCCGATTCTTGATGCGATGTTTGCGCCGAAGTCGGTTGCTGTGATCGGTGCAAGCGAAAAACCCGGCAGCGTGGGACGAGCGTTACTGGAAAATCTTCTGCCATTTCACGGTCACGCTTTTCCAGTGAATCGGAATCACGAGATGGTTCTCGACCGGAAGACGTTTTCGACAATCCGGGATGTGCCAGGAGCTGTCGATCTTGCGGTAATCGCGACGCCGGCTGCAACAGTTGCGCAAATCGTTGGCGAATGCGCGGCAGCTGGCGTGAAAGGCGCGGTCATTATTTCGGCGGGATTCAAGGAGTGCGGGTCCGCCGGTGCCGAATTAGAAAAACAGATTCTCGCGCGGCGCGGCCGAATGCGAATCATCGGCCCGAATTGTGTAGGCGTGATGCTGCCGCACATCGGGTTGAACGCGACGTTCGCAAAACCCCTCGCCCTTCCAGGCAACATTGGGTTCATCAGCCAGAGCGGCGCGCTGTGCACAGCGATTCTCGACTGGAGCCGATCAACTCAACTCGGGTTCAGCGCGTTCATTTCGATCGGCTCCATGGCCGATGTGAACTGGGGCGATTTGATCGATCATCTCGGCGACGATCCACACACGCGTAGCATCCTGCTTTATATGGAATCGGTGGGCGACGCGCGTTCGTTTCTTTCGGCTGCGCGAGAAGTCGCGCTCACCAAACCGATCATTGTCATCAAGGTCGGCCGCTCCGGAGCCGCGGCGAAAGCCGCCGCGTCACATACCGGCGCGCTTACCGGCAGCGACGATGTGCTCGATGCTGCTTTTCGGCGTGTCGGGGTTTTGCGCGTGGACACAATCGAAGAGTTGTTTGGCCTCGCAGAGTTGCTCGGTAAACAACCGCGCCCGGCAGGACCGCGTTTGGCGATTGTGACCAATGGCGGCGGGCCGGGTGTTCTTGCAACCGACGCGCTGATCGAATGCGGAGGGAAACTCGCGGAGTTATCGGACGACACTTTCGGTCACTTAAACAAGCTGCTGCCGCCGCACTGGAGCCGGGGGAATCCAGTTGATATTCTTGGCGACGCAAGTCCGGAGACGTACGCGAAAGCGGTTGAGATCGTTGCGCGCGATGAAAACAACGACGGACTGCTCGTCATTCTTTCGCCGCAAGCGGTGACCGAACCCACGCAAACCGCCCAGCGATTACGCGCGTTTGCAAAGTTAAAAGCCAAACCGATTCTGGCGAGCTGGCTCGGCGGCATTGGCGTACGTCCGGGTATGGAGATCCTCGATCGCGCGGGCATTCCGACTTTTGAATATCCCGATGCCGCGGCACGCGCGTTCTGCGCGATGTGGCGTTACTCGCGAAATCTCGATGCGCTCTATGAAACACCGTCACTGACAAGGAGCGATGAAATTGATAAAGCAGAACGCCGAACAAATTATCAACCATGCAAAAAAATCGCGGCGAACGTTGCTGACTGAAATAGAATCCAAGCATCTTCTGGCCGCGTACGGAATTCCCATTGTACCGACAGAGCTTGCCACGAGCGAAACGGAAGCCGTCGAGCTAGCGCAAAAGATCGGGGGCGCCGTCGTAATCAAGCTGTTCTCTGAAACAATCACGCACAAAAGCGACGTAGGCGGGGTGAAATTGAACTTGCGCGGTGTACCTGCAATTCGTCGGGCGTATCGCGAAATCGAAGCTGCTGTAGCCGGGGTCGCTGACCCCGGCACCGCGATCAGCGATCGCGGCTACAATAAATTTCTCGGCGTAACCGTGCAGCCAATGATCGCCCATGCTGGTTACGAACTGATTCTCGGCAGCAGCATCGACCCGCAATTCGGGCCGGTGCTTCTTTTCGGCACAGGCGGATATTTTGTCGAAGTTTTCAAGGACCGCGCGCTGGGCCTTCCGCCGCTTAATCGCACACTGGCGCGCCGGTTGATGGAACGGACGCAAATTTATAACGCACTGAAAAAAGGTTTTCGCGGACGTGGCGCCATGGATCTCGACACGCTTGAAGAGTTGCTTGTGCGGTTCAGCCAGTTGGTCATCGAACAGCGCTGGATCAGGGAGATCGACATTAACCCGCTTCTCGTTTCATCCAAACAAATCGTCGCGCTGGATGCGCGCATCGTGTTGCACGATCCGCAGATGCGCGAAGCGGATCTGCCCAGAGCGACAATCAGGCCATATCCAGTCGAGTACATTACAACGCGAAAAATCGCCGGGGTCGAGGTGACCATTCGTCCAATCCGTCCTGAGGACGAGCCGCTGATGGTGGAATTCCACAAAACACTTTCCGATCGCAGCGTTTACCTTCGCTATTTCGGAATTGTGAGCCTTGAGACACGCATCATGCATGAGCGCCTGCGCCGGGTTTGTTTCATCGACTACGACCGCGAGATCGC
>Ga0070741_10005166_pt1 | contig 29326 bp, 32 predicted proteins | sample Coa_R1_4_FD_66440 | JGI IMG/M metagenome (GOLD analysis project Ga0070741, IMG submission 66440) | Surface soil microbial communities from Centralia Pennsylvania, which are recovering from an underground coalmine fire - Coalmine... | ecosystem: Environmental > Terrestrial > Soil > Unclassified ... | reverse complement strand
TAGCCGCCGAGCATGAACATCGCGCCGTGCGCGAGGTTCAGCACGCCCAGCGTGCCGTAGATGATGGTGAGGCCCGACGCTATGAGCGCGAGTAGCGCCCCCAGCGCCAGGCCATTGAACAGCTGCGAGCCGAAGTTAGCCCAGCTGAGCACCTTCTTCTAGGTGTAGTCGCCCAGGTTGCAGCCGAACGCGTCGGGCTTCTGCATGAGCGGCGCGCCGGGCACGACCTCGGTCACCTCCCAGAAGTCCTCCTTGTTGCGCATCGCCTTCGGCGTCTTGCCGCGCACGATGATCACCGGGCGCACCAGCTGGTGGTCTTCCTTGCGGATGTAGACCTCGCCGACCATCGACTGCAGCTTGCGGCCTTCCTCGTAGGACTTGATCACGTCCGGCGGATAGAAGCTGCCGGCGTGCTCCACCGCGTCGGCCCACATGGCGAAGGACATGTACGCGTTCTCCGCGCCCCACTCGGGGTAGTAGCCGTACTTGTTGCGGAAGTCGGTGACGAACATCTTCGCGAGCGGGAACTTGTCCTCCAGCGTCCACCAGAAGTCGGTCGCCGCGTACACGCCCTCGGTCAGCTCGGCGCCGGTGTTCTTGGCGAGGAACGGGATCTGGTAGGGGATGACGAGCTTCATCTTCGGGATGACGCCGAACTGCTTCGCCTGCTGCGTGGAGAGCACCGCGTCGCGCCCCCAGTTGACGTTCAGCAGCACCTCGGCGCCGGAGTTGGCGATGTTCGTGAGGTAGGAGCTGAAGTCGGTGGCGCCGAGCGGGGAGACCTGGTTCGTCACCATGGTCCAGCCGCCGTGCTCCTTGAGGTAGTCGCTCGTCGACTTGGTGACGGTATGGCCGTACGTATAGTCGGGCGTCATGAACGCCATCTTCTTGTTCTTGCCGTAGGCCTTGAGCAGCACCGGGCCGATGGCGTTCGCCGCGGTCTCGCCGTAGAAGTTCTGGCGGAAGCCGTAGCGCACGCAGTCCTTGCCGGTGGTGTCGTTCGAGCCGGAGATGCCGGCGGTGTAGAGCACCTTCTCGCGCTGCGCGAGCTTGTTGAGCGCCACCGCGACCGCGCTCGAGGTCGAGCCGGTCATCAGCATGATCTTGTTCTCGGTGATGAAGCGCTGCTCCGCCTGCACCGCGTCGTTCGGCTTGGCCGCCGAGTCCGCGACGAGGAGCTTGACCGTCTTGCCGAGCACGCCCTTCTTGGTCTTGGGCGAGATCTTGCGGATGAGTTCGTTGCCGCTGTTCAGGTGCTCGACGGCGAGCTGCCAGCCCTTGAGCTCGTCCTCGCCCTGCTCGGCGTAGGTGCCGGTGCGCGGCACGGCGGCGCCGATGAAGACGTCGCTTCCCTGGACGCCTGCGGGGAAGGTGCCGATCGCCTTGTCCTGGGCGAAGGCCTGCGAGACGAAGCCGGGCAGCGCCAGGCTGCCGGCGAGACCGAGGCCGGTGCGCAGGAAATCGCGGCGGCCGAATTCCGAATGATCCATTACGTCCTCCTCCTGGATTGGTATATCGCGGAGCGATATAGTGGTATATCGCGCCGCGATATTATCCGCATTCCGCGCCCTGGTGGCAAAATGGTGGCGGGAGAGGCAGAGATGCCTGAATTGAGAAAGGCCGAGCGCCGCTACAGGCTCGCCACTCGCGACTATGCGCAGCTGGCGGCCTTCCGACATTCGTTGCGCGGGTTCCTGCGCTTCTCGGAAGGCGCGGCCGCGCAGGCCGGCCTCACCGGCCAGCACTACCAGGCGATGCTCGTCCTGCGCGCCTGCCCCGAGGACCGGCGCGTCACCATCAACGACCTCGCCCAGCAGCTCCTCATCAAGCACAACAGCGCCGTCGGCCTCGTCGACCGCCTGGTCGAGGAGCACCTGGTCGTGCGCCAGCCCTCGACCGCCGACCGGCGCAAGGTGGAATTGCGCCTCACCGAGCGCGGGCGCCACCTCCTCGCCAGGCTCGCGGCCGCGCACCGCCAGGAGCTGAGGCGGATCGGTCCCATCATGAAGCGCTTCTTCGGACAACTCAGATGATCGACGAGCGTATTTTCGGTTTGTACGACGAGTACTGCCACGGGCGCATGGACCGCCGCGAGTTCCTCGCACGCGCGGCGGCGCTGTGCGCCGGCGGGCTCGCGATGGCGCAGGCGCTCTTCCCGCGCTATGCGCTCGCGCAGACCATCTCCTTCACCGACCCGCGCATCAAGGCGAACTACGTCACCTACCCGTCGCCCGGCGGAAATTCCGGCGCGATGAAGGGCTACCTCGCGCACCCGGCCGGGCAGGGGCCGTGGCCGGCGGTGCTCGTCGTGCACGAGAACCGCGGCCTGAATCCGTACATCGAGGACGTCGCGCGGCGCGTCGCAGTGGCGGGCTTCGTCGCGCTCGCGCCCGACGGGCTGTATCCGGCGGGCGGCTACCCGGGCAACGACGACGACGGCCGCGAGCTGCAGGCGAAACTCGACCCGGCGAAGCTGCGCACGGACATGCTGAACAGCGCCCGGTTTCTGAAGGCGCATGCGTTCTCCACTGCGAAGCTTGGCGCCACCGGCTTCTGCTGGGGAGGCGGCACGGTGAACTGGCTCGCCTGCGAGATGGGCGATGCGCTGCAGGCGGCGGCGCCGTTTTACGGCGCCGCGCCCGAGGCCGCGGAAGTGCGCAAGATCCGGGCCGAGCTGCTGGTCAACTACGCCGAGAAGGACGAGCGCATCGACTCCATGTGGCCGGGCTACGAGAAGGCGCTCAGGGCCGCGGGGGTGCGCTACGAGATGCACGTCTATCCGGGCACGATGCACGGCTTCCACAACAACTCGACGCCGCGCTACGTCGAGGCGCAGGCGCAGCTCGCGTGGGAGCGCACGCTCGCGCTCTTCAGGAAAGCGCTCAGCTGACGGGCCGGGCGGCGAGGCGCCGCATCGCATCCAGCATGGCGCGCGCCTGCTCCAGGCGCTGCGGCGCGCTCGGGTGCGTGTCGACGAGCGCGCCGCGCTCGGGTGCGAGCTTGCGAAGCAGCCCGAGCATCGCTTCCGGCGCAAAGCCGGCGTGCGCACCGAGCACGAAGCCGATGTAGTCCGCCTCGAGCTCCTGCTGCACCGACACGGGCTGCATGCGCAGCATCACGCCCAGGTTCTGGCCGAGCTCGTTCTCGATGTCCCCGTAGGTCCGCCGCGCGCCGTTGTCGACGAAGTAGCGCGCCGCCGAGGCGAATTCGCGCGCGTGCTGGGCGAGGACGTGCCCCATCTCGTGGGCGAGCAGGTACGCGAGCTCCTCGTCGCGCAGCTGCAGGCGGGCGATGAACTCGGCCGACACGAGGAGCTTGCCGCCGGGGCGCGAGGACGCGTTCTCGTCGCAGCCGGAGCAGGCGTGGATCTCCCAGGCGATCGCCCCGGATGCCGGCACCTCGTAGGCCGCGGCGCGCTCGAGGCGCGCCATCAGGCGCTGCAGGCGTTCCTTGAGCGCCGGATCGGGATCGAGGCGCCGCGCGGCGCGCAGCGCGCGCAGGCGGGCGCCGTAGGTGCGGGCGGCGTAGGCGTTCACCTCGGCTGCGCTGAAGCCCGCCTGCTGCGGCAGGTCGAGCACGCGCTGCGCCTGCGAGCAGGCGGGCACGAGGGCCAGCAGAAGCGCGAACAGCTTCGCCATCGCGATCCTCCGATGGTGCATTATCAGTCTCGATGCAACCGAGTCAAATCAGGAAGCCTGCGCTCGAATTGTTCCTCACGTTCGCGCGAGTCGGCCTCTCCGGCTTCGGCGGCGTCAATTTCTGGATGCGCCGCGTCGTCGTGCAGCAGAAGAAGTGGCTCACCGACCAGGAGTACCTCGAAGGCTTCGCCATGGGGCAGCTCATCCCGGGGCCGAACGTCTTCAACCTCTCGGTCATGATCGGCCACCGCTTCGGCGGCTGGCGCGGCGCGCTCGCCGCGGTGGCCGGGCTGATCGGGCCGCCGCTCGTGATCGTGCTTTCGCTGGGCGCGCTCTACCAGCGCTACGGCGGCGCCCCGCTGGTGCAGCGCGCGCTCGGCGGCATGGGCGCGGTCGCGGCGGGCCTGATCCTCGCGAACGGCGCGAGCCTCGCCGCGGCGCTGCCGAGGACGGTCAAGCCCTGGGTGCTGCTGCTCGCCGCGTTCGCCGGCATGGGCGTGATGCGATGGCCCTTCGTCTACGTGATGGGCACGCTCGGCCCGCTCGCCATCTTCCTCGCGTGGAGGGGGCGAGGCTGATGTCGGACCTCGCCGCCTTCTTCCTGCATTTCCTCATGCTCTGCTCGATGGCGATCGGCGGCCTGAGCGTCGTCATGCCGGACATGTACCGCTACGTGGTGGACGAGCGCGGGCTGGTGAGCGCGCGCCAGTTCGCCGACGTCTATGCGCTCGGCCAGGCGGCGCCCGGGCCGAACGCCCTCTGGGTGCCGCTCGTCGGCCTGCAGGCGGCCGGCTGGCCCGGCGCGATCGCCGCGACGATCGCGGTGTTCCTGCCGGCGACGGCGTTCTCGCTCTTCGTCATGTCGCTGCACGCGCGCGCCGAGAACTCGCGCCTCGCGCTCGCAATCCGCCGCGGCCTGGCGCCGGTCGCGCTCGGCTTCATGTTCGCGAGCGGCTGGCTGCTCCTGAGCTCGGGACAGCATGGCTGGCGCGGCTACGTGCTCGCATTCGCCGCGGCGCTGGCCGTGCTTTTCACGCGGCTGAATCCGCTCATCCTGCTGGCCGCCGGGGCCGCGGCGGGGATCTTCGGCCTGGCCTAGCGGGCGAGCTGGATGAGGCGGATGCTGCCCTGCACGAGGTCGGGCACGGCGACGAGGTAACCCGACTTCTGCGGCACGACGCAGAAGTCCGCCGGGCCCTTGAAGCCGGCGGCGAGCTTCGTCATGCCGCTCTTCTTCGTCCACAGGAAGAGCGACCCGGTGTCCCAGTCCGTGCCGAGCACCGTGCCATCGGCCATGCGATAGAGGCCGTCGATCCTGCCGAGCGGTCCGGAGAGCGCCTTGGCACGGCCGCGGCCGTAGGCATAGAGCGGGTTCTGCCTGTTCGGCGTGAAGCCGCCGAGGAGGAGCGTGCCGTCGGCGGCGGGGTAGAGGCCGTTCGGGTGCACCTTCGCGCCGTCGAGCACCGCGGCGACCGCCGGCTCGCCGCGCGTGTTGAGGAAATCGGCGGGCTCGATGCGGTAGAGCTTGTCGGCCGCGTTGTCGCTCACGTAGAGCGCGTTGCCGGCGACCGCGGCGTCGTTCGCGAACTTCGCCTGCGGCAGCGCAAGCCTTCGGCCTTTCCTTGTCCTGAGGTCGAAGACCCAGACGGCGTCGATGTCGGTGACCCACAGCCGGTTGCCGTGGACCCAGATGCCCTTGGGCTTGTTGAGCGGCGTCTCGCCCGGCGCCGGGAGGAAGCTCGCGTCGGCCACCTTTCCGTCCAGGGCGAGCTTCATGATGCGTCCCTTGCCGTCCTTGAGCGTCGGGTCGAGCTTGTGGCTGCCGAAGTCGCTCACGTAGAAAACGCGCCCGGCGGGATCGTAGGCGACCGACTCCGCGTGCGTGAAGCCGGAGACCGCCTTGTCCGAGACCACGCGCAGCGGCTGGGCGAGCGCGGGCACGGCGAAGACAGCCACGGCGAGCGCGAGGGCGGCGGCGGTTCGGAATGTCACGCTTCCTGTATTAGCATCCGTGCGAGGAGGACACAATGAAAATGATCACGACAATCGCCGGCGCGGCGCTCGCGCTCGCCCTGGCCCTGGCACAAGGCGCATGGGCGCAGGGTTACCCGTCCGGGCCGATCACCTTCATCATTCCGCTCGCCGCGGGCGACGCGACGGACACCGCGGCGCGCGCGATCGGCGACGAGGTGTCGCGCGAGCTGAAAGTGCCGGTCGTGCCGGCGAACCACCCGGGCGCCGGCGGCGCGCTCGGCGCGAGCCTGCTCGTCAAGGCGCCCAAGGACGGCTACACGATCGGCATCCCGAACAACGCCGCGCTGGTCTTCCGCGCGATCATCGACCCGAAGGCGGCGAACTACGATCCGCTGAAGGACCTCACGCCGCTCGCGCTCGCCATGCGCACGCCGAGCATCCTCGCGGTCGGCAGCACGCAGCCCTTCAAGACGTTCCAGGAGATGGTCGAGTACTCGAAGAAGAATCCCGGCAAGGTGCGCATCGGCACCGCGGGCGTCGGCTCGGTCGGCGACTTCTGCGTGCGCACGATCAACAAGCTGACCGGCGCCGGCATCACGATGGTGCCGTACACCGGAGCGGTGCCCGGCGTGACCGCGATGCTCGGGGGGCATATCGAGGGCGTCATCCTCGCGCTCGGCACGCTCACCGGCCACCTGCAGAGCGGCGCGGTGCGCGGGCTCGCGATCTCCAGCAAGTGGGACGACTACCCGAGCATCCCGACGCTCGCCGAGCTCGGCTACAGCCAGCCGCTCTTCGGCGTGTGGACCGCCATCTTCGCCCCGGCGGGCGTGCCGCCGGAGGTGACGCGCGTGCTGGTGCCGGCGCTCGAGAAAGCGATCCGCAACCCAGCGCTCGCGGCGCGCCTGAAGCCGCTCGGCATCGCGGCGGACTACCAGCCGCCCGAGAAGCTCGTCGCCGAGATCAAGGACGAGCACCAGCGCGTGAGCGAGATGGCGCGCCAGGCCGGCGTGCTGAAGTAGCGCGCCCTAGCGCTTCTTGCCGCGCGTCTCGCCTGGCGGGGGGTGGATGTTGTCCACCCAGTGCACTTCCTCGGGCTTCTCGACGATGGGGATGTCGAGGTTCACCACGACCGGCTCCTGGCCGCTGCGGCAGAGCACGCACGACAGCGGTTCGGTGTCGCTCGCGTTGATCTCCTGGTGCGGCACGTAGGGCGGCACGTAGATGAAGTCGCCGGGCCCGGCCTCGGCGACGAACTCGAGCCGCTCGCCCCAGCGCATGCGCGCCCTTCCGCTGACCACGTAGATCACGCTCTCCACCGGGCCATGGTGGTGCGCGCCGGTCTTCGCCTTCGGGTGGATCACCACGGTGCCGGCCCAGAGCTTCTCCGCGCCCGCGCGGGCATGGGTGATCGCCGCGGCGCGGTTCATGCCCGGCGTCTGCGCCGTGTTGATGTCGAGCTCGTCGGCGCGCACCACGCGCACGCCGTCGAGCTTCCACTTCGGCTTCTCGCTCATGAAATCGATGATAAGTGGTTTAGAGTTCCACTGCCATGGCGGCCAGCATCCTCGTCGTCGACGACAACCCGAACATGCGCCAGCTGCTCGACATGCACCTGCGCAACGCGGGCTACGACGTGCAGGTGGCCGAGGACGGCATCGCCGCGGGCTATCTCGTGCTGCGGCAGGCGCCGGATCTCATCATCACCGACGTGCAGATGCCGCACATGGACGGCTTCGAGTTCATCGCCGCGCTGCGCGCCGACAAGACCCTGCCGCGCTTCCCGGTCATCTTCCTCACCACGATGGAGGAGGGCGAGCTGCGCGGGCGCGACCTCGGCGCGGTCGGCTACCACGCGAAGCCGATCCGCCTCGACAAGCTGCTCGCGCTCGTGGCGGCGAACGTTCCCGACGGCCGGGTGGTCCTGAAGTAGAAGCTCAGGCGACGTCGAGCGTCGTCACGCGGCGCAGCTCGCGCCGGTGCGTGACGTCGTCGAACGGCCGCGCGCGGTGCATCGTGGCGAGGTTGTCCCAGATCACGAGGTCGCCGAGGCGCCATTCGTGGCGATAGACGAACTGCGGCTGCGTCGCGTGCTCGACCAGGTCGCGCAGCAGCAGCCGGCTCTCGGGCACCGGCCAGCCGATGATGCGCGAGGCGTGCGAGGCGAGGTAGAGCGAGCGCCTGTGCGTGCGCGGATTCGTGCGGACCAGCGGCTGCACCGCGCCCTTCAGCTTGTCGCGCTCCTCCGGCGAGAACTCGAAGCCGAGCGTCTCGCGCGAGTAGGCGATCGAGTGGTGCGCCTGCAGCCCCTCGAGCTTCGCGCGCAGCGCGCCGTCGAGCGCGTCGTACGCGGCCCGCAGGTCGGCGAACTCGGTGTCGGCGCGCACCGGCGGCACCACGCGCGCGTGCAGCATCGAGTAGCGGCCCGGCGGATCCTGGAAGGAGGCGTCGGTGTGCCAGAGCCGGTTGCCGAGCGAGTACGCGCGCCGGCGGTCGCCGGCCTCGAGCAGCGCGCCGTGCTCGTCGACGTTCGAGATGTCGGTGAGCGCATCGTCGCCGAAGCGGTTCTTGCGCAGCACCGCGGCGCCGGTCTTCCTGTGGAGCTCGCCGTCGAAGCGCTCGGCGAACGCGAGCTGCTCGGCGTCGGCAAAGCGCTGGTCGTGGAAGACCAGCACCGCATGCTCGTCCATCGCCGCGCGGATCTCCTCCAGCGTCGCGCGGTCGGAAACCGCTCGCAGGTCGACCGCGCTCGCCTCGCCGAAGAAGGTGCCGCCCAGCCGCCGGAACGAGATCACCGCGCCGGCTCCATCGCTTTTTCTTCCTTGCGCAGGATCGGCTGCATCTCGCGCTCCTTCTTCTCGGACTGGCGCTTGACGTCGCGCTGCTTCATGCCGGGCTTCTTCATCTTGCCCGCCATGGGGCGGTCGGACTCCATTTTCTTCGGCGGCTCGTCCGCGAGCGCGGGCGAGGCGGCGGCCAGAAGAAGCGCGAGGAGGGCGGGCCTCACGCGCCCATGTTACTCCGTCAGGAGCGACGGCGAGGGCTTGATCTCGCCGCGCTCGATGCGCGTGACGATGCCGGTGATCTTCGCGTTGGCCGCGACCGGGAGGCCGAGCTCGGCGCCCTTGCGGGCGATGGCGCCGTTCATCGCGTCGATCTCGGTGCGCCGGCCCTTGAGGATGTCCTGCGCCATCGAGGGCCGCTGGATCGCCTCGCGCGGGTTGGCGCCGGCCTTCGGCGTGAGCACCGCCTCGACCTCGGCGAGCGCCTTCGCGTCGCCTTCGCCGGCGAGGGCGAGCTGCTCGGGGTCGATGCCGCGGATCTTCTCCAGCTGGAAGCCGAGCGCCCGGCCGACGCGCACGCCTTCGCCCGCGAGGCGGATCGAGAAGCGGCGGATCTTCGCGTCGCGCATCGTGTCGCCCGTGGTGAGGCCGGTCGCGGCGGTGACCGGGTTGCCCATCGAGTTCTGCACCAGCTTCGACCAGCGCTCGCCCCAGAGATTCGAGGTCGCCTTGGCGCTGTCGATGCCGCGGAACCACTGCGCGAGCTCCTCGACGCGCGGGGTGATGCGGCCGTGCGGCTCGCCGACGCGGAACACGGTGTGCTTGTCGCCGCCCTTCGGGATGGTGCGGCGCACGCGCCCGGCCTCGTAGAGATCCACGGAGATGAGCGAGGCCACGACGCCGACCACGCGGCCCCAGCCGACCACGCCGGCGATCGTCTCCTCGTTCAGGCAGTTCTGCAGCGAGACGACGAAGCCGCCCGGCGCGAGGTAAGGCGCGATGAGCGCGGTGGCCCAGAGCGTGTCGTAGGACTTCATCGCCACCATCGCGACGTCGACCGGCGTCTTCGCGAGCGCCTGCGCCTCGGTGACGTGCAGCATGCGCAGGCTCTTCACCGTGAAGCGCTCCTCCGGCGTGACGCCGTCGAGCTCCAGGCCGCGCGCCCGGATGGTCTCCACGTTCTCGGGCCAGGGATCCACGATGGTCACGTCGTGGCCCAGGTGTGCGAGGCTGCCGCCGACATATCCGCCGAGCGCCCCGGCCCCTACGATCGCAATGCGTTTTGTCATAATGGCCGCATGATAATCGAGCCCCTGGCGGGCGCCCTCGGCGCCGAGATCCGCGGCGTTTCGCTCGCGCAGGCGGATGCCGCCGCCTGGGCCCGCATCCACGCGGCGTTCCTCGAGCACTCGGTGCTCGTCTTCCGCGGCCAGGCGCTCGAGCCCGCCGACATCATGGAGATCGGCGCGCGCTTCGGCCCGCCCTGCGAGTATCCCTTCGTCACCGGCATGGAAGGCTACCCGCACATCTTCGAGATCGTGAAGGCCGAGGACGAGACGAAGAACTTCGGCGGCAACTGGCACAGCGACACGACCTATCTCGCGCAGCCGCCCCTCGCCACGCTCCTTTACGCGGTCGAGAGCCCGGCCTACGGCGGCGATACGCTCTTCGCCAGCACGCGCGCGGCCTACGACGCGCTCTCCGAGGGCATGCGCACGCTCGCGGACAAGCTGATCGGCATCAACAGCGCCGGCCTGAAGCACTCGGGCGGGCGCCACGACCTGCACAAGAACATCAGCGGCATGAAGATCCACGGCACCGAGTCGGCCGAGCGCTACCAGTACGAGCATCCGGTCGCGCGCACGCACCCCGACACGGGGCGCAAGGCGCTCTACGTGAGCCGCAGCCACACCGTGCGCTTCAAGGACATGACCGAAGAGGAGAGCCGGCCGCTCATCGACTGGTTCCAGGCGCACCAGACGCGTCCCGAGTTCACCTGCCGCGTGCGCTGGACGCCCGGCACGCTGACCGTCTGGGACAACCGCTGCACGCAGCACAACGCCATCAACGACTACCACGGCCGGCGGCGCCACATGCGCCGCCTGACCGTCGGTCCGCAAAAGCCTTTTTAGGAGAAGGAGGGGGAATCCATGAGGGCGCTCGGTTTCGCATTGCTCTGCACGCTCGCGGCTCCCGCGCTGGCGCAAACGCCGATGGAGCGCGGCAGGTACCTCGTCGAGGGCATTCTTACGTGCGGCAATTGCCACACGCCGCGCGCTGCGGGCGGCGTCCTCGACACGTCGAAGCTCTACGCCGGCAGCCCGGCCCCCGAGATCGACACGCCGGAATGGAAGGCGCACCCGACGAACATCACGCCCGACAAGGAAACCGGCATCGGAAGCTGGTCGGCGAAGCAGCTCGAGCACACGCTGCGCACGGGCAAGCGGCCGAACGGTCAGCAGCTCGCGCCGCTGATGCCGTACATCTTCTACAGGATCATGACGCCGAAGGACATGGCAGGCGTCGTCGCCTACATCCGCGCGCAGGCGCCGGTGTCGAACCAGGTCCCGCCGAACGTCTACAAGGTGAAGAAGCTCACCATCAGCTCGCCGCCGCCCGGCGCGGAGAAACCGATGCCCGAGAGCGCGATGAGGGATCCGGTGAAGCGGGGCTTCTACCTCGTCACCATCGGGCACTGCATGGAATGCCACACGCCGCTCGTCAAGGGCAAGCGCGACTGGAGCGCGATGGGCACCGGCGGCGAGCGCTTCGAGGGCCCCTGGGGCGTCACCGTCGCGCGCAACATCACCCCGCACAAGGAAATCGGCATCGGCGCCTGGAGCGACGACGAGATCAAGCGCGCCATCACCCAGGGCGTGCGCAAGGACGGCAGCAAGCTCCGGCCGCCGATGGGCTTCGACTGGTACGCGCGCATGTCGCCCGACGATCTCGCCGCCATCGTCAAATACCTGCGCACGATCCCGGCCCGATAATCAGGGACGCACCACGTTTTTCGATCGGCCGCTTTCGAGCCCAAATCGGACGTTCGAGCACTTCTTCGCCACTGCCGGGTTGAGCTCCCACGACCGTCCGCTCCCGCGGAAAACGTGGTGCGTCCCTGATTTCCAGGCGCCCGTTATTTCTTCCAGGAATCGCGAAGCGAGACGGTGCGGTTGAAGCTGCGCGGATCGCGCAGGTCGGCGACGAAGTAGCCGTGGCGCTCGAACTGGAAGCGCTCCTCGGGCTCGGCGAGCGCGAGCGAGGGCTCGAGGTAGGCCAGCGCGACCTGCATGGACTGCGGATTGAGGTCGGAGACGTCGGCGGGCTGCGGCACCTTGTAGAGGCGGTCGTAGAGGCGAACCTGCGCGCCGAACGCGTGCTTCACGCTCACCCAGTGGATGTTGCCCTTCACCTTGCGCGAGTCGGCACCGGCGGTGCCTGACTTGGTCTCGGGGTAGTACGTGGCCTTCACGACGCCGTTCTCCATGCCGAGGCACTTGACGACGAAGCCGTAGCGCAGGCGCACTTCGTTGCCCGGGAAGAGGCGGAAGAAGCCCTTCTCGGGTTTCTCCTGGTAGTCGTCGCTCTCGATCCAGAGCTCGCGCGAGAATGGGACCTGGCGCTTGCCCCAGTCGGGCTTCTGCGGATGGTTCGGGACATCGCAGAGCTCTTCCTTGTCCGCCGGGTAGTTTTCGACGACCAGCTTCAGAGGCGAAAGTACGGCCATGCGCCGCGGCGCCACCTCGTTCAGGTGCTCGCGCATGGAGGCCTCGAGCTCCTCGAACGGGATGAGCGAGTTCTCCTTGGCGACGCCGATCTTCTCGGCGAAGAGGCGGAATCCCTCCGGCGTATAGCCGCGGCGCCGGGCGCCGGCGAGGGTCGGCATGCGCGGGTCGTCCCAGCCCTCGACGTGCCTCTCCTCGACGAGCTGGATCAGCTTTCTCTTCGAGAGCAGGACGTGGGTGAGGTTGAGGCGCGCGAACTCGATCTGCTTCGACAGCGGCGGCGCGAAGAAGCCCGCCTCGGCGACGCGCTGGTTGAACCAGTCGTAGAGCGGGCGGTGGTCCTCGAACTCCAGCGTGCAGACCGAGTGCGTGACGCCCTCGATGCAATCGGAGAGGCCGTGCGCCCAGTCGTAGGTCGGGTAGATGCACCACTTGTCGCCGGTGCGGTGGTGGTGCGCATGGCGGATGCGGTACATCACCGGGTCGCGCAGGTTGATGTTGGGCGACTTCATGTCGATCCTGGCGCGCAGCACGTGCGAGCCGTCGGCATGCCTGCCGTCGCGCATTTCCCGGAAAAGGGCGATGCTTTCCGAGGCGGGACGATTCCTGTAAGGGCTCTCGGTGCCGTGCTCGGTGAAGCTGCCGCGCGCCGCCTTCATCTCCTCGGCGCTCTGGCTGTCGACGTACGCAAGCCCGCGCTCGATGAGCGACTCCGCGAACGCATAGAGCTTCTCGAAGTAGTCCGAGGCATAGCGCTCGCCGCCGCTCCATTCGAAGCCGAGCCAGCGCACCGCCTCCTTGATGGAGTCGACGTATTCCTGCTCTTCCCTGGTCGGGTTGGTGTCGTCGAAGCGCAGGTTGCAGCGCCCGCCGTACTGCTGCGCCAGGCCGAAGTTCAGGCAGATGGACTTCGCATGTCCGAAATGCAGGTAGCCGTTCGGCTCCGGCGGAAAGCGGGTCACCACCGCCTTGGTAAGGCCGGAGGCCAGGTCGGCTTCGACGATCTGGCGGATGAAATTGGACGAAGAGGGCGCGCGCTCCATGGGCCGGGGCGAGGAAAAACTCTTGAAATTCAGCGCATTTTAGCGCACCGTGGCGCCTGCAAAGGGGGAACGTCCGTGGTCACGCACCGTGCTCTGGTCATCTACAACTTCGGCATCGCGCTCATCCTGTTCGCGATCGGCCTCGCCAGCGTGCTCGCCGGCGACAACGCCGCGCAGCAATCGAGCCGCCTCACCCAGCTGCCGACCTTCGACGAAGGCTCGCGCCAGGCGCTCGAGCAGCAGGCCGACCTCGAGCAGCTGCGCGCGCGGACGCTCTTCTACTTCGACCTCGCGAAGGAGCTCAAGCGCGCGCGCAACATCGACACGACGCGCTACTTCTACGACGCGCGCACCGCGGTGTGGATCCTCGCGACGCTCTTCGTCCTCGCCGGGCTGATGGTGCTCACGCTGCCGCGCGAGCCGAAGGTGCCGCCGGCGCCGCAATAGCGCCGCGGGCGCCTAGCGCTTGCGGACCAGCTTCTCGAAGTCGTCGTCCACGCCGAGGACGTAGCGCGCCAGGTCGTCCGTGGCGTGCTCGAGCTGCTCCACGGCGAGGCGGCACTCCTGCTTGCCCGGCCGGCGCACGTTCTGCAGCTCGATCACCACGCTCGGCGCCTGGTAGTCGCCGCGGATCAGGATCTCGCAGGGCAGCGAGCCCGAGACGAGGAATTGCGCCTTGTTGACGCGGCCGGCATCGTTGCGCCCTTCGGCCTGCGCCTTGTACTGGATCTTCAGCGCCTGCAGGTACTCGATGCAGCGCTTGATGTCCTCGCCCGAGACCGAGACCTTCGGCGCCGACTGCGGCGTGACGCGGTAGCGCATGGTGACGCGCTCGCAGATGTCCTTGCCCGGGAGGTGGATGGGGCGCATGTCCACGAAGCCCTCCGAGAGCTTCACCGCGGCGAGCTGGCCGAGATACAGGAACCCGTAGGGCAGCGATGACGCCGGCGTGAGGGCATTCATCTCCTTCACCACCTCGGCGAGGTACTGGAATGCCGCGCGCATCGCTGCGTCGAGCGCGCCCATCGCCTTCTCGCGCGCCGAGGCCTCGGTCTCCCGCAGCTGCTGCGTGGTGCTCGCCTGCTTCTTGAGGAAATCGAGCGCGCCGCGCCGCATGCTGCCGGTGTTGTCGGCGACCGCGGCGTCGGTCTTGTGGACGGCCTCGCGCAGCCGCTCCTGCTCCTCGCCCCAGCGGCGCAGCGCCTCTTCCTTCTTGCGCCGCGCCTCCTCTTCCGCGCGCAGGCGCGCCTGCTCCTGCTGCTCGAAGTCGTTGGTGAACTTCTCCAGGTCCGCGACGAGCTTCGTCGCGAGCGCCGGGTCCTGCGTCGCCGGGCGCGCCGCGCCCATCAGCAGGGTCTTCTCGTACGCACCGCCTTGAGCGGGCGCCGCGCCGGCATAGCCCAGCCCGCGCAGCTCCGCCGCCATGTCGCCCGCGCGCGCGTAGCGCTGCTCGGGCTTCTTGGCGAGAGCGCGGTTGACGATGCGGTCGAAGCCCTCCGGAATCTGCGGGTCGACGGTGCGCAGCGCCGGGTGCGGCTCCCCCGCGATGCGGTTCATGAGCGAGAACACGGTGGTGTCGGTCGGGCGCTCGAACGGCGTGCGCCGCGCGAGCATCTCGTAGAGCACCACGCCGAGCGAGAAAATGTCCGAGCGCGGGTCCACCGGCAGCCCGAGCACCTGCTCCGGCGACATGTACTTCGGCGAGCCGAGCGCCGCGCCGGTCTGCGTCATCGAGGAGGAATCGACGCGCGCGACACCGAAGTCGGTGAGCTTGGCGCGGCCGTTGGGCGCCACCATGATGTTCGCGGGCTTCACGTCGCGGTGCACGATCTTGAACTGGGTGGCCGCGTCGAGCGCGTCGGCGACCTGCGCGACGAGGTCGGCGGTCTTCTCGAACGGCAGGCGCCCCTGCTTGAGCAGGTCCTGCAGCGAGCGACCCTCGAGCAGCTCCATCGCGATGTAGGCGACGCCGTCCTGCTCGCCGACATCGAAGACGGTGACGATATTGGGGTGGTTGAGGCGGCCGGCGGAGCGCGCCTCGCGGATGAAGCGCTCGCGCACCTCGTCCATGACCTCCGGCGGGAGGTTCGGCAGCAGCGTCTTGATCGCGACCTCGCGCTCGATCAGCGGGTCCACGGCGCGATAAACCGCCCCCATGGCGCCGCGCCCGAGCTCACTGAGGATCTTGTAGCGGCCGAGGGTTTTTTGTTCCACCGTTGGCGGCGATTTTACCGGGACTTCAGGCACCATAGCCGCATGCTGGACCTCGTGATTCGCGGCGCCACCGTGCTCGACGGAACCGGCGCGCCGGGCTTCGTCGGCGACGTCGGCGTGAGGGGCGGGCGCATCGCCGCGGTCTCGGCAAAGATCGCGGAGGGCGCCCGGGAAGTCCTCGACGCGGGCGGCCTCGCGCTCATGCCCGGCATCGTGGACGTGCACACGCACTATGACGCGCAGATTACGTGGGACCGCACGCTCTCGCCGTCGGTCGCGCTCGGCGTGACCACGGCGGTGCTCGGCAACTGCGGCTTCGGCATCGCGCCGTGCCCGGCGGCGATGCGCGAGACGATGATGCGCAACCTCTCGGTCGTCGAGGGCATGGACCTGAATGCGCTCGTTTCCGGGACGCGCTGGGAGTTCGAGTCCTTCGCCGAATACCTCGACGCCCTGGAGCGCACCCGGCCGTTCGCCAACGTCGCGGTTCTCGCCGGGCACTCGAGCGTTCGCACCGCCGTCATGGGCGCGGAGGCTTCCTCGCGCGGGACGCCTTCTGAAAGCCAGATGCAAGCTATGAAGGCCGCGCTTCGCGATGCGCTGAAGGCGGGCGCGATCGGCTTCGCCTCTTCCTTTTCGCCCAACCACAGCGGCTGGGGCGGCCGGCCGATGCCCTCGACCATAGCGAGCGATGAAGAGCTCCTCGCCCTGACCGACATTCTGCGAACGGAAGGCAAAGGCGTGTTCGTCATCGCCTCGGGCCCGCGCGCGACGCCGGAATTCATGGAGGACATCGCCGTGCACACCGGGCGCCCGGCGTTCATGGTGACCGTCCTCACCATGTACAACCAGGCCGACCCGGGCAAGGCGATCACGTACTACGAGCGCTGCGCCGCAGCGCTCGCCCGCGGGCGCGAGGTCTACATCCACACGAGCTGCCAGCCGCTTTCATTCGACTTTACGCTGCGCGAGCCGTACCTGCTTTACTCGCACGACGCATTCGGACCCGTGAAGCAGGCCGCGACCGGGGATCGCGAGCGGATCTATCGTAGCGACGGCTTCAGGAAGGCGTTCCGGGAAAACCTCGAAAATCCGAAGCAGGGCATCCTTTTCTACGGCGACTGGTCGCAGGTCGAGCAGGACGGCGTGCCGGTCACCGAGCTCGCGCGCGGCGCGGGCAAGGACCCGCTCGACTACGTGTTCGACCTGCCGCTCGACACGCAGCTCGTCGCGAAGCTCTTCCAGAACGACGACGCCGGCGTGGCGCCGCTCCTCAAGCACCCGGCGGGCGTGGTTGCGCTCTCCGACGCGGGCGCGCATCTCATCTATTTCTGCGACGCGGGCTTCGGCCTGCACCTCCTCGCCCACTGGGTGCGCGAGACCGGCACGCTCACGCTGGAGGAGGGCGTGCGCCGCCTGACGAGCGACCCGGCGCGCAAGTACCGCATCGGCGGCCGCGGTACGATCGCGCCCGGCAGGTGGGCGGACCTCGTGCTCTTTTCCCCGGAAAAGGTGGGACTGTCCCCGCTGCTGCGCAGGAGCGATCTTCCCGGCGGCGGCACGCGCATGATCCGCGAGCCGCGCGGCGTGCACGGCGTCTGGGTCAACGGACTACGGGTGCATGACGGCGTGCAATATTCCGAACGACAGTACGGTCCGGGCCACGTCCTCAGGAGCTTCGACGTATAGGGACGTAACTTGCGCCGAATAACGTACGCACCAACGGAGAGCACATGGGCGTACGACTACTTCCCCGATCCCTTCCAGAGCTGTACGCGCACGCGCTCGTGATGGAGCATGACGCGGCCAAGCGCTTCGAGGTCCTCGCGCGCTGCATGCGCGAGGCCGGCATGGACCACCTCGCCGAGGAATTCGAGGCGATCGGCAAGGAGGAGCGCGAGCAGTACGAGCTGCTCGCCGTCGGCACCGCCGGCCGCGATCTGCCGCAGATCACGCCCTGGGAATACGCCTGGCACTACATGGGCCCGGAAGCCGACCAGGTGCCGCTGCCCACGACCACCCGCGACGTGCTGCGGCTCGCCCTTTCCGCCGAGCGCCGCACGATGAATTTCTACGCCGACGTCGCCGAGCACGTCGAGGACGACGCCGTGAGCGCCTTCGCCGCCGAGATGGCCACCGACGAGAACCGGCACGTCGAGCGCCTCGAGCGCCTCCTCGCGCGCGAGCCCGACCCGGCGGCGTCCGCCGACGAGTCCCTCGACCAGGACAACCTGCCCGTGCGCTAGCGGCTTGCCCTAGCGCCGGGCGTGGCGCCGGCTGGCGCCCACCGACGCCGACTGCTCCTCGGGGAAGAGCGCCTTTTCCGTTTGCAGCACGATCTCGGTGGCGGTCGAGGCGTCGTAGAAGATGCCGCCGTCCTTCGCCGCCACCTTGATCCGCGTGGTGCGCGCGCTGATGGCCTCGAGATCGATGTAGATCCAGCGCCGCTCGGCGCTCGCCTCGATGCGCTGCCCCTCTTCGGTGTCCGCGATCGCTTCCAGCTTCAGCCCCATCGTCATCAGCGCTTCCAGCGTGGCGTCGCGGACCTCGGCGAGCGGCATGGTGAAGGTGCGGTAGGCGAGCCCGTTCAGGCTGTGCCCGAGCGCGGCGGAGGTCCCGGCGCCGGCGACTGCCGCGGTGAGCGGGTCGCCGAGCACCGAGCAGCCGGCAAGCAGCGCCGGAACGGCGAGGAGCAGGGCGGCGCGGCGCATGACACGAACCCTGCCGTCCGGGCGAATAACCCGCTACCGACCGGCCTAGTTCCTCAGGTCTAAGATGGGGCGTGCTGCGCCTCCTCGCCGTCCTCGGCGCCCGCCGGCCGCGCGGGCGCGCCGTGCTCTCCGTGCTCGGCATCGCGCTCGGCGTCGCCCTGGGCTACGCGGTGCATCTGGTGAACCGCGCCGCCGTCGCCGACGTCGCGGCCGCGGTGCGCACGCTGGCGGGCGAGGCCGACCTCGAGGTTCGCGGCGGAAGGTCCGGTTTCCCCGACTCGCTCTACCCGCGCATCGCGCGCCTGCCCGGGGTCGCCGTGGCGAGCCCGGGGCTCGAGCTCGACGCGGGAGTCGCCGGCACCGGGCGCACGCTGCACGTGGTGGCGATCGATACGCTGCGCGACGCTGCGCTGCACGGCGTGATCCACGCGGAGCTGCTCAAGCCTGATGCGGTGCTTCTGTCGCCTGCGGCCGCCGGGCGCGCGCAAAGCGGCATGCTGCGGCTCGTAGTCGGGGAGAAAACCGTCGCGCTGCACGTGGCTGGCGAGGTGGACCTGAAGGGGGCGGTGGCGCTGATGGATATCGCCACCGCGCAGTGGCGCCTCGATCGCGTGGGCGAGCTCAACCGCATCGAAATCCGGCTTGCGCCGGGCGCGGACGCGGAGGCGGTGCGCGGACGCGTCGCCGCGCTCCTGCCGCCGGGCGTGCAGGTGGCGCGCATCGCGGAGCTGGAGGCGGCGAGCGCCTACCCCTCGCGCGCCTACCGCGTGAACATGAACGTGCTCGCGATGGTGGCGCTCTTCACGGGCGGGTTCCTGGTCTTCTCGGCGCAGGCCCTCGAAGTGGCGCGGCGCCGCGGCGAGCATGCGCTGCTGCGCGTGCTCGGCCTGCGCACGCGCGACATCGCGCGCCTCGTGCTCCTGGAGGCGGCCGGCCTCGGCTTCGTGGGCGCGCTTCTCGGCCTCGCGCTCGGCTACGCGCTCGCGTGGCTCGCGGTGCGCACTTTCGGCGCCGACCTCGGGGCGGGGGCGTTTCGCGGCATCTATCCCCAGCTGGGTTTTTCGCCGCTGTCGGCGGCGCTCCATCTGGGTGCCGGGGTACTGGTCGCGCTCGCTGGCGCTGCGCTGCCCGCCCTCGATGCCGCGCGCACCCCCGCGGCGCAGGCGCTGAAGGCGGGCGACGCGCCGGCGATCCTGCGCCATGCAAAGGCCTGGCCGGGCCTTGCCCTGCTCGCGGCCGGGGCGGGTCTCGCGCAGCTCGGGCCGGTGCGCGGCCTGCCGCTCTTCGGCTACGCCTCGATCGGCTGCTTTCTCGTCGGCAGCATCGCGCTCATGCCGGCCGTGGCACGGCTTGCTTTCCGCGCCGCGCCGGCGTTCGGCTCGCCGGTCCTCACGCTGGCGCTAGCGCAACTGCGCGGCGCGCCCGGGCAGGCGGCGGTGAGCCTCGCCGCGATCGTGGCGAGCTTCTCGCTCATGGCGGCGATGGCCGTGATGGTGGCGTCGTTCCGCGAGTCGCTCGATCGCTGGCTCGACACCGCGCTTCCCGCCGACCTCTATTTCCGGACCAGCTATGCCGGCGATACGGGATACGTGGAGCCGGAGCTCGCCGCCCGGCTGGCGGCGCTACCCGGGATCGCGCGCGCGGATTTCCTGCGCTCCGCCCGGGTGACGCTCGATCCGGCGCGGCCGCCGGTCGTGCTGATCGCGCGCGACCGCGCGGCGCTCGCTTTTCCGGTGGTGAGCGAGCGCTACGAGCGCAAGGGCGGCGAGCCGCCTGCGCTCTGGGTCAGCGAAGCGATCGCCGATTTCTACGGCTATCGTCCGGGTCAAGTGGTGTCGCTGCCGCTCGCCGGGCGCGAGCGCAAGCTCGTCGTCGCAGGCGTATTTCGCGACTACGCGCGGCAGCACGGCGCGGTGCTGATGAACCGCTCGGACTACGTCGCGCTCACCGGCGACCGGCGCATCAACGACGGCGGCCTGTGGCTCGAGCCCGGCACGACGGTGGCCGAGGCGATGGAGGCGATCCGCGGATTGCCCGGCGCGAGCCAGCTCGAGCTCTCGGCGCCGGGCGAGATCCGCCAGGCGTCGCTGCGCATCTTCGACCGCAGCTTCGCGGTCACGTATGCGATGGAGGCAGTGGCGGTGCTCGTCGGGCTTTTCGGGCTTTCGTCCAGCCTCGGCGCGATCGTTCTCGGGCGGCGGCGCGAGTTCGGCATGCTGCGCCATCTCGGGCTCACGCCGGGCGAGATCCGCGGGATGCTGGCCGCCGAGGGCGGCTTGCTCGCGCTGCTGGGCGCCGCCGCGGGCCTCGTCACCGGGGCCGCGATCAGCCTCGTGCTCATTTACGTGGTGAACCGGCAATCGTTCAACTGGAGCATGGAGCTGCATCCGCCTTATGGGCTCCTCGCATCGCTGGTCGCCGTTCTCGTGACGCTCGCGGTGCTGACCGCCATTGCCTCGGGCCGCGAAGCGATGGGGATGGGCCCGGTGCGCGCCGTGCGGGAGGACTGGTGAGGCGGCGCGACTTCCTGAAATGGAGCGCGGCATGGGCCGTCTTTCCGGGCGTGCTGCCCGGGGCGCGGCTCGAATTTCCGCGCGACGAGGGCGCGCACCCGGACTTCCGCACCGAGTGGTGGTACGTCACCGGCTGGCTCGACTGGCCCGCCGGGTTCCAGGTGACGTTCTTCCGCGCGCGCAACGAGGCCGACGACGCGAATCCGAGCGCCTTCAACCCGCGGCAGATCCTGCTCGCGCACGCGGCGGTCTCCGATCCGTCGCGCGGGCGGCTGGTGCATGAGCAGCGCGCGGCGCGCGAGGGGTTTTCCCTGGCGCAGGCCGAGGCGGGCCGCACCGCAGTCTGGATCGACGATTGGCGCCTCGAGCAGCAGGGGAGCGCCTATTCCGCCCGCGTGAAAGGGCGCGAGGTGGAGCTCGACCTGGCCATTTCCGGGAAGGAGATCGTCCTGCAAGGCGAGCGCGGCTTCAGCCGCAAGGGCCATCGGCCCGACGAGGCGAGCTATTACTACAGCCGCCCGCATCTCGAGGTCTCCGGACAGGTGAATGGCCGCGCCGCGCGCGGCACGGCCTGGCTGGATCACGAGTGGTCGAGCGCGTACCTCGCGCCGGAAGCGGCCGGCTGGGACTGGTGCGGAATCAACCTCCTCGACGGCGGCTCGCTCATGGCCTTCCGCATGCGCTCCAAAGCGGGCGGGGTGCATTACGCGCCCCCGGGCGTCGCGTTCGAGGTCCTTCGCACCTGGACTTCGCCGCGCACCGGCGTCGCCTACCCGGTGTCGATGCGCGTCACGAAGGACGGCCGCACGCTGCGGCTCGAGCCGCTGATGGACGACCAGGAACTCGACGCGCGCGCGAGCACCGGCACGATCTACTGGGAAGGCGCGGTGCGCGCCTACGACGCGCAGGGCCGCGAGGCCGGGCGCGGCTACCTCGAGCTCACCGGCTACTGGAAGCCGATGAAGCTCTGACGCCGGCGATGATGAGCGCGATGCCCGCGAAGTGGTACCAGCTCGGATGCTCGCCGAGGAAGAGCGCCGCGAGCACGATCGCGAACGCCGGCATGAGGTGCATCGAGACGCCGGCGCGCCCGGCGCCGAGGCGCGGCACGGCGTAGCTCCACCCCAGGTTGGCGAGGATGAACGAGCAGATGCCGGAGTAGAGGAAGGCGAGCACGCCGTAGCCGTTCAGCACCGCGCCCGCGCCGTGCGCGAGCTCCCAGGCCACCCACGGCACGAGCGCCACCACGCCGACGCACGAGATGACGAAGAGATACTGCAGCGTGCTCAGGCCGTCGTTGCGGCGCTTGAGCGCCACCGTGTACGCGGCGAAGAGCAGCATCGAGCCCACGGCGAGCAGGTCGCCGCGGTTGAGCTCGAGGCCGGCGAGCGCCCGCAGGTCGCCGTCGGAGGCGATGAGCGCGATGCCGCTGAAGGAGACCGCGATGCCGAGCCATTGCCGCGCGACGATGCGCTCGCCGAGGAACGCCGCGGCGAGGAGCAGGATGAACACCGGCGCGGTCGAGACGAAGAGCGTGGCGCTGGTCGCGGTGGTGTAGCGCAGCGCGAGCCACTGCATGGCGAGGTGCGGCCCGCCGCCGAAGAGGCCCGCGAGGAGCAGCAGCTTCCACTGCGGGCGCTGCAGCGCGGCGAGGCGCTCGCGCAGGCCGGCGAGCGCGAACGGCGCGAGGCTCAGCACCACGATCAGCATCCGTCCGAGCGTCGCCACCGCCGGCGTGACGTCGTTGCGCACCGCGCGCCCGACGATCCAGTTGCCGACCCAGAGGACGATGGTCGCGAGAAGCGCGAGATGGGCAGCGAAACGCATCGGCTGCGATTATGTCAGCGCGTGCTACGCTGGACCCATGCCGCAGCTCACCGCCGCGGGCCGGCGACTCGAGTACCAGTGGGTCGGCGATCCCGCCCCGGGCAAGCGCGCCCTGGTCTTCCTCCACGAGGGGCTCGGCTCCATCCGCCAGTGGCGCGACTTTCCCGCGAAGCTGTCCGAGGCGGCCGGCCTGCCGGCGCTGGTGTACGACCGCTACGGCTACGGCCAGTCCGATGTGCTGCAGGAGCCGCGGCGCACCGTGCGTTTCATGCACGAGGAAGCTTTGTCTTCCCTCCCCGAAGTGCTGAAGGCGCTGGAAATTGCAGAGCCCATTCTCGTCGGTCACTCGGACGGCGCCTCGATCGCGCTCATCTTCGCGGGCGCCGGCCATCCGGCGAAGGGCGTGGTGGCGATGGCGCCGCACGTCTTCATCGAGCCCATCTGCATCGAATCGATCCGCAAGGCGGCGAAGACGTTCGAGACGACCGACCTGCGCGAGCGGCTCGGGCGCTATCACCGCGACGCGGCGAAGACCTTCTACGGCTGGGCAGACGTCTGGCGCGACCCGCAGTTCGGCGGCTGGGACATCCGCGGCGAGTTCCTGCCGGGCGTGCAGTGCCCGGTCCTCGCGATCCAGGGCTACGATGACGAGTACGGCACCATGGCGCAGCTCGACGAGATCGGCGCGAGAGTAAAGGGCCCCTGCGAGCTCCTCAAGCTCGAGGCATGCGGCCACGCGCCGTTCCGCGACCAGCCGGAAAAGACGCTCGCCGCGGCGGCCGCGTTCGCAAGGAAGAATGCATGAGGAAGCGCGAAGACGCGATCGTCATCGGCCTCATCGGGCTGTGCCACGCGCTGAGCCATTTCTACCAGCTCGTGCTCGCGCCGCTCTTCCCGCTGATGAAGGAGTCGCTCGGCATCTCGTACGCCGCGCTCGGGCTCGTGCTGACCGTGTTCTACGTGTTCTCCGCGCTGCCGCAGCCGGCCGCGGGCTTCATCGTGGACCGCTACGGCGGGCGCAACGTCCTGATGGGCGGGCTCGCGCTGCAGGTGGCGGGGGTCTTCCTCATCAGTGTTTCGCCGAGCTACACACTTCTTGTCATCGGCGCTGCGCTCGCCGGGCTCGGCAACAGCGTCTATCACCCCGCCGATTTCGCGATCCTGAACGCCAAAGTGGAGGAGAAGCGCCTCGGCTACGCGTTCAGCTCGCACGGCATCACCGGCTCGCTCGGCTTCGCGGTCGCGCCGCTCTTCAGCGGCACGCTCGGCGCGGCGCTCGGCTGGCGCGCGAGCGTGCTCATCGCGGCCGCGGCAGGCTTCGCCGTGCTGGTGCTGCTCGTTCTCAACGCGCGGCGGCTGTGGGCGCCGCGCCACGCCGAAACGCGGCGGGCTCCGCTGCAGGTCGGCATCCTGTTCGCGCCGGCGGTGCTCATGTGCTTCGCGTATTTCGCGATCTACTCGGCCGGGCTGGCGGGCCTGCAGGGATTCACCGTGTCGGCCCTGACGCTGCGCTTCGGCGTCGCCGCGACGTTCGCCGCCATCGCGCTGACGGCATACATGGTGGGCAGCGCGTCGGGGCAGCTGCTCGGCGGATTCATCGCCACGCGGACGCAGCGGCACGACCGCGTCGCCGCCATCGGGCTTTCGGGGAGCGCGGCGAGCATGCTGCTCGTCGCGCTCGGCGCCTTGCCGCCCGAAGGGCTCCCGGTCGCGTTTGCGTTCGCCGGCTTCTCCGTCGGCGCCACCGCGCCGTCGCGCGACCTCATCGTGCGCGCCTCGACGCCGCCGGGCGCGACGGGAAGGGTGTACGGGTTCGTTTATTCCGGGCTCGACGTCGGCGCGCTCGCGGTGCCGGTGTTTTACGGCTGGCTCGTGGACCATCACTATCTCAGCGCCGTGTTCTACACTGTGTCCGGCCTGACGGCGCTCGCGGTCCTCACCGTGCTGAGCCTTCCGGCGCGGCGAAGGGAGGCCCCGGCATGAGGCTCGCTGCTTTTTTCTTGTCCATTGCCCTGAGCGCTTGCGCGTTCGCGCAATACCCTTCGAAGCCCATCCGTCTCGTCGTTCCGTTTCCGCCCGGCGGCACGGCGGACGTCGCGGCGCGCATCCTGGGGCAGGGGCTCTCGAAGCGCCTCGGCCAGTCGGTGCTGATCGAGAACAAGGCGGGCGCGGACGGTGCCATCGCCGGGACGGACGTCATGCGCTCTGCGCCCGACGGCTACACCCTGCTCTGGGGAACGAACACCGGGATGTCGGCGCTGCCCGCGATGCGGAAAAATCCGCCGTATGACCCGCTCGCCGATTTCACGCCGGTGTCGCTCGGCGGCCTGCTCGGCTTCTTCCTCTATGCAAGCCCGGCACTGCCCGCGAAATCGATGGACGAGCTCGTGGCGCACGTGCGCGCAAATCCCGGCAAGCTGAACTATGCGACCGGCAACTCGATGAGCATCGTCTCCACGGCGCAGCTGCTGCAGGCCGAGAAGCTGGACGTGCACCATGTCCCTTACAAGGGCGACGCGCCGGCGTTCGCCGACCTCCTGGCCGGGCGCATCGAGTTCATGATTGCGGCCGGAACCGGCGTGTCCTATGTGAAGGACGGCAGGCTACGCGCGCTCGCCACGCTTCTTCCGACGCGCAGCGGGCTGCTGCCGGACGTGCCGACGCTGGAAGAGGGCGGCCGGCGCGCCGTCTCGGTGACCTCCTGGAACGGGGTGCTCGGGCCGGCGAAGATGCCCTCCGACCTTACGGCGCGGCTGTCGCGCGAGATCCAGGCCGTGCTCGCTTCGGCCGAGGCGAGGGAAGCGATGGCGCGGCACGCCTTCGAGGCGAAAGGCCTGGCGCCGGAGGAATTCCGCGCCTTCCTCGCGCAGCAGCTCGACGCCTGGCGTCGCGCGGTGCGCGAGCTGAACCTCGCGCAGGATTAAAGCGCGGACTAGTTCCGGTAGTCGATCCCGCGCCGGTCGAGCATGCGAAGCAGCGCCGGCCAGTCCTTCTCGTTCGCCGGGCGGCCCTCGCGGGCGAACTGCCTGGTGGCCAGGTCGGCCGCCTGCCTCGACATCTCGAGCGCGTTCTCCATGCCGCCGGCGAGCGCGTCCACCTGGATCTGGCACGCGGCGTCGAGGTAGTACATCAGCTCGAAGGCCTGGCGCACGCTGTCGCCGAGCGTGAGCAGGCCGTGGTTGCGCAGGATCATCGCCTTGGAGGTCTTGCCGATGTCGCGCGCCATCCGCTTTCTCTCATCGAGCTCGAGCGCGATGCCCTCGTAGTCATGGTAGGTCACCTGCTGCTGCACCATCATCGCGTGCTGGCTGAGCGCAAGCAGCCCGCACTTCATGGCCGAGACGGCGACGCCGGCACGCGTGTGGGTGTGGATCACGCAGTTGATCTCGGGCCGCGCCTCGTGCATGCAGCCGTGGATGACGAAGCCGGCTTCGTTGTAGCCCATGCCCGTCGGGTCGTCGAGCACGCTTCCGTCCGGGCCGACCTTCACCAGGTTCGACGCGGTGATCTCGTCGAACATCAGGCCGTAGGGATTCACGAGGAAGTCGTGCGCGCCCGGAACGCGCGCCGAGAAGTGGGTGTAGATGAGGTCGGTCCACTTGAAGATGGCGGCGAGCTGGTAGGCGGCGGCGAGGTCGACGCGGACCTCCCATTCTTCCCGGCTTACGCGCGCGCGGACAGCGGCGGACTGGACGGACTTGAGGTTGGCGGACATTCGGCTCTCCGATCGGGTGCGTCATCATACCCCTCGACCTCGCGCAGCGCCTGCGCGAGCAGCCGGGGGTCGTTCGCCGCGAGCAGGCGCGCATCCGACAGCATTCGGCGCCAGAGCCGCGCGCGCGGCATGCCGTGGTAGAGGCCGAGCATGTGGCGCACCACGCTGCGAACGGAAAACGTTCTGCTCCTTTCCAGGTATTCGAGCATCTCCAGGACGACGGCGCGGCGCGTCTTTCCGGAATCGGCCAGCACCCAGGGATCGTGATACGCCGCGCGGCCGAGCATCACGCCGTCCACGTGCCCCAGCTGCTCCGCCATCTGCGCGCGCGAGACGATCCCGCCGTTGATGACGATCTCGAGGTGCGGGAAGTCGCTCTTGAGGCGATGCACGTAGCCGTACTTGAGCGGCGGGACCTCGCGGTTTTCCTTCGGCGAGAGGCCCTTCAGCACGGCGTTGCGCGCGTGGACGATGAAGGTGCGGCAGCCGGCCTGCGCCACCGTGCCGACGAAATCGCGCACGAAGCCGTACGCCTCGACGGCATCGATGCCGATGCGATGCTTCACCGTGACCGGGAGGCCAGTCTTCTCCTTTATTGCCTTCACGCATTCGGCGACGAGGTCCGGCTCGGCCATCAGGCAGGCGCCGAAAGCCCCGCGCTGCACGCGCTCGCTCGGGCAGCCGATGTTGAGGTTGATCTCGTCGTAGCCCCAGCGCTCGCCGAGCCCGGCGCAACGGGCGAGCTCGCCGGGCTCGCTGCCGCCGAGCTGCAGGCCGACCGGATGCTCCTCGCGGGAGAAATCGAGGTGCCGCGGCACGTCGCCGTGGAGCAGCGCCCCGGTCGTGATCATCTCGGTGTAGACGAACGCCGTCGCGTTCACCTGCCGGATGAAATAGCGGAAATGCCGGTCGCTCCAGTCCATCATCGGCGCGACGCACATGCGGTGGTCGGGTGGTAGAGTCACTGCATGGCGAGTCTACCCCGCGAGCAGATCGGCGCGCGGCTGAAGGCCTTCGAGGAGAAGGAGGTCGAGCGCATCCTCGGCGCCTGCACGCAGTGCGGGAAATGCTTCGAGGTCTGCCCGATGACGAAGTACTCGAAGGTGCCGGCTACGGACGGCAGGAAGGTCGTGCCGGGCGTGCTCGCGGTGCTGCGCGGCGAGCGGGGAACGCCCGAGGCGCTCGGCTGGATCGGCGTCTGCACGCGCAGCGGCTCGTGCGTGCCGGCGTGCCCGGAGAGCGTGGATCCCAGGATGATGATGCGCCTTGCGCGCATGACGGCGCTCGGCGGCCGCGGCCTGCCGGCGCAAATCCTGCCGAAGGAGGATCCCGACTACTTCAACCGCATCCGCGCGTTCGGCAGGCTGCAGCTCACCGACGACGAGCTGAAGGAGTGGAGCTGATGGAAAAGATCGCCTTCTGGTACGGATGCAACGTGCTTCGCCACGGCGACATCATCCACGCCTGCCTGGACGTCCTGCGCGGGCTCGGATTCGACGCGGCGCCGGCCGGCGGCCCGGACTACTGCTGCGGCACGGTGAAGGATCCGAACCAGACCGCCGCCGGCGGCATGGCGACGCGCACGGTGGGGCGCTTCAACGCCATGCAGCGCGAGCGCGTCGTCGCCTGGTGCCCGTCGTGCCACTCGCACATGCACGACTTCATGGATCGCGCGAACGAGCGCACCTTCGGCATGACCTATTTCGTCGAGCTGCTGCACGAGCAGCGCGCGAAGCTCAAGCCGCTCCTCAGGAACCCGGTGCCGATGCGCGTCGCGCTCCACAAGCACGTCGGCTTCCAGGAGCTCGTGCCGGTGAACCGCCTGGTGCCGGAGCTCCTGGCGATGATCCCGGGGCTGGAAGTGCTCGAGCACGAGCACGTCGCGCCGGGCTACATGTGCGCCTCGTTCGCCGGCCTGCCGCAGGCGCTGAAGGACATCCATTCCGGGATGGTGGCGGCGGTGCGCGAGACCGGCGCCGACGCGGCCGTCACGGTGTTCCACCAGTGCTATCGCGAGCTCTGCGGCCTCGATGCCGCCGGGCTTGCGCCGGTGTACAACTACATGCACCTCATCGCGAAGTCGATGGGCCTCGCGTACGAGGACGAATACAAGGCCTGGAAGAAGGATCCGGACGCCGCCGCCGCCCTGATCGGCCCGGAACGTATCGCGAAGGTCGGCGTGCAGTTCTACGAGCGCGCGATCCTTCCGGAGCTGCGCAAGCGCCCGGACGTCTCGTAGGCGCGCTTCACCGCGCCCGCGTCAGGGTGTGAGCCAGATCCCGCCGCCGATCAGGAAGCCGCGAGGAAGCAGGCCGCGACGTACGCGAGGTAGAGCTGCCAGGAGATCACCTCAGCCGCCTTTCTTGCGCTCGTCGCCGACGTCGCACACCGCGCTCCACTGCCCGAAGACTTCTTCCGGGCCGCTCAGGATCCCGGCGCCGTATTCGAGGAAGCGCTCCGTCATGGCCTGGACCGCCTCGCGCGTCGGGCCGGTGATCATGCGCTTGAAGCCCACTTTCTCGACGGCGCAGACGCCGTCGCTGCGCGGCTCTTCCCGGGGCGCGGCCGCGCTCTGCTGCGCCTTCAGGATCTCGGCGAGGTCGAGCGTCGAGGTCGTGTCCGCGGCGGACTGCAGCGGGGGCGTGCAGGCCGCGACCCAGGCGCTGCCCACCTGCGAGAGCGGCGAGACGACTTTCGATCCGCGCCCCACGTAGTAGGCGAGCTTGGCGCCGACCGAATCGGCGTCGGCGCCGCTGAAAAGCAGCTTGTCGCCCGCATCGAGGATCTTGACGTCGCTCATGCGAGCCTCTCGTATTGCCCGGTGGCGCTCGCGCGGGCGCGGATCAGGCCGAAGAGGCTCTCCGTGAGCGGCGCGGCGACGCCGCCCTTGCGCGCGATCTCGAGCGTGCCGGCGAGCAGCCCGTCGATTTCGAGCGGCTTGCCGGCCTCGAGGTCCTGCAGCATCGAGGTCTTGAAGACGCCCAGAGAGCGCGCCATGTCGATGCGCGCCTCCGGATCGATCTGCGCGTCCACGCCGACCGCGCGCCCGATCGCGAGCACCTCGCGCATGATGCCGACCATGTAGGCCTTCACCGCCGGATCGGCGATCAGGCGGTCGGCCGTGCTCATGGTGAGCGCCGATACCGGATTGAAGCTCACGTTGCCGAGCAGCTTCACCCAGAA
>Ga0070741_10005165_pt1 | contig 29327 bp, 23 predicted proteins | sample Coa_R1_4_FD_66440 | JGI IMG/M metagenome (GOLD analysis project Ga0070741, IMG submission 66440) | Surface soil microbial communities from Centralia Pennsylvania, which are recovering from an underground coalmine fire - Coalmine... | ecosystem: Environmental > Terrestrial > Soil > Unclassified ... | reverse complement strand
GCCGGCGCGAGCAGCGTCGCCGCCGCCGCGGCGTCGGCCGGCCCCGACGACCAGCGAAAGGCGACGAAGGCGCCGAACCAGCAGACGAGCAGACGGCCCGTGAGCTCGAGGCGCTGCAGGCGGTCGTGCAGGCCGTGCGCGCGGCCGGGGCGGATCGAGAGGAGCCGCCGCTCCGCGAGGGAGGCGTCTGCGCGCGTCGGATCGGAGACCGCCATCACGAGCCTTATCGGCCGCCGCCGCCCGGCCCTTGAGCTGTGCGCCTCCGCCCCGGCTCGGGCGAAGGCGCACAGCGGTGCTCGGAGCTAGCGGCGGGCCGAGAGGGTGAAGCGGGCGGCGCCGGAGCGTGCGAAGTGGAGGGCGCGCGGCCCGAAGGTCGCCCCGAGCGCCGCGGAGGCGAGCTTCGGAGAGCCTCCGTGCCGGCCGTGGCGCTGCGTCTGACAGGCCGGAGCCGTGCCCGACGCGGTCGCCGGCCGCGAGACGTTTCCGGCGGCGTCGTAGGCGGCCACCGCGACCGTGTAGCTGCTGCCGCACGAGACGGGCGGCAGCGACGCCGAGAGGGACGCCGTCCGCAGCACGACCGCGCCTCCGAGCGAGACCGCGTAGCCGGTGACGCCGCGGTCGTCCGTCGAGGCGCCCCACGAGACGCCGGTCGACCAGTCGGAGAGCTTCACCGAGAGCGCGGAGGGCGTGCTCGGAGCCGACGTGTCGGGCGGCGGCGGGCTCGGGGCCGGCGTCGTCGGCGTCGTGGTCGTCGGCGTCGTGGTCGTCGGCGTCGTGGTCGTCGTCGTCGTCGTGGTGGGCGGCGGCGGCGGGGTGGGCGTCGTCGTCGTCGTGGTCGTCGTCGGCGGCGGCGGCGGCGCCGAGGCGCTCGACGTCGACTCGACCGCGCCCAGATCCGGCGCCGAGCCGCAGTAGTGGAGCGGGGCGCCGTCGCAGCCCGGCGAGTAAGAGAGGCCGCCGAGGCTCGTCGTGCCGAGGTCGACCACCGCGGAGGTGCTGCTCGGCGCGAGGCCCGGCGCCGAGGACAGCCCGGGGCTCAGGCGCACGTCGCCCGACCCCGCCGGGAGGTTGCTCGACCCGCCGTTCCAGTCGTTGTGGTTCTCGCTGCAGCTCGAGCAGCCCCGGTAGGCGCTGCCGAAGCTGCCCGTGAAGACGTTGTTGGCAAGCGTTACCGGGACGCCGCCCGGAACCTCCGAGACGTTCACGGCCTCGGCCGAGCCGCTCAGCGAGAAGGTGTTGCTCGCGACGACGAAGCCGACGCTCGGAGCCCGGCCCTGCGGGTCCTGCTGGCCGCTGTAGTAGAAGCCCCACCCGCTCACGTTCCAGATGCGGTTGTCGTAGACGTAGTTCGTCCCCTGCGGCGCGGCCGCGGTGTCGTAGTCGAAGAAGCCGATCGCGTACGGGGTGTCGTGGATCGTGTTGTCGTAGACGCGCGCGCCGTGGAAGCGAAGCGAGATCGCCTGACCGTTCGGGATGTTCGAGAAGTCGTCGCCGGAGATCGTGGTCGACGGGCCCTTCGCGTAGACGCCGTGCTTCGCCCAGCTGATACTCGTGTTCCAGCCGGCGTCGGAGATGGTCGAGCCGGAGACGGTGACGTTCGAGCCCCACGTGAGGATCGCCGAGTCGCCGGTGTGGTTGATCGTCACGTTCGAGATCGTCCAGTCGTGGTCGGCGGTGTTCGCGATGTTGACCGCGAGCGCAGGGGTGTCGTGCAGCGACGAGTTCGTGAGCGAGATGTCGTAGACGCCGGAGCCGGATGCGGCCGACACGAACAGGTTCGAGCTGCCGGTGAAGTCGAGGTTGTCGAAGGCGAGATCGTGGTGCCCGCCCGGGATCCACACGTCCTGGCCGTTCGAGGAGTCGAGCTGCGCCCGGCCGGAGCCGTACGACCCGAAGTGGATGGGAGCCGACGAGGTGCCGGAGGTCGAGGGCATCAACGTGGCGTCCGAGAAGGTCTGGCCGCCCTGGAAGAGGACGGTGTCGCCGGGGGCGAGGGAGGTGTTGTTGACCTTGTTGACGGTCCGCCACGGGGCGGCGGACGTTCCGGGATTCGAGTCGGAGCCCGACGGGCTCACGTAGTAGGTCGCGGAGCTCGATCCTGCCGCGGCGGAGGACAGGGCGAGCAGAGACAGCGGAATCAGAACGAGTGTGAGGAAGAGCATGAAGCGGCGCATGCTCCTTTGGTCGGAGGAGCGCGCCCGCCCCTCATCCCCGAAATGGGGGAGGGACCACGAGACTTAACTCTTTCGGGTGATGGCATCTCCCCCGTTCCGGCGACGCCGGCGAGGCTACGGGTGCCGCTGGCCGGAGCGGAACTGCGCGAACGTCATCGTCGAGCCGTTCCAGAGCACGCGCGGCTGGCCGAGGATGCGGTCGCCGCGCTCGACGAACGAGCCGGCGACGGGGCTCACCGCCTCGAACGCGAACGAGTACGGCCCGCCGAGCTTGTTGCCGTCGAGCCGGATGGAGGCGTGGCTCGCTCCGCGAACGTCGATCGCGACCCCGGCGGAGTCGAAATCGTTCCGCCGGATCAGGAACGACTCGCGCGGGTAGCCGCCGGCGGCCGCGCCGCCGTCGTAGTAGAAGGCGGCCTGGCTGACGCCGGACACGACATTCCCCTCGACGAGCGACGTGCCCGGCGTGGCGCTGTAGGAGAAGTAGGCGATGCCGATCGGGCCGCCGGCGATCGTGTTGCCGACCACGCGCGCGTCGGGGTAGCGGAGCGAGATGCCGTCGGAGGGGAATCCCTCGATCCGATTGCCTCGCAGCGTCGCCGCCGCCGCCTTCACGTAGACGCCGTGCTTGTTCCACGGGAGCGCCGCGTTCCACCCGACCCCGGTGATGACGTTCCCGGCGATGAGCGGCCGCGCCCCGTTGACGATGATCCCCGAGTCGCCCACGTGGTCGATGCGGCTGTCGACGATCGACCAGCCGGTCGCCCCCGCCTGGTTGGAGAGGACGGCCGCCCCGCCCGAGTCGACGAGCCGGCAGTGGTCGACGGAGATGCCGACGCTCGCAGGGCCGCTCGGCGCGTCCTTGACGATCGCCGACTCGCTCGAGTCGCCCGTCGTCAGGGTCAGGTGCCGGAACACGAGGTTCGCGACACCGCCGGTCAGGTACACCGCCCCGTCGGCGGCGCCGATGGTGGCCAGGCCGTGCCCGTACGAGCCGAACACGATCGGATCGCCGGGGCGGCCGGAGACGCGCGGCGCGAGCGACACGCCGCTGAACGTGTCGCCGCCGCGGAAGAGGACACGGTCGCCCGGCCGGAGCCGCGCGCGCAGCACGCGCGAGACGGTCCGCCACGGGTGCCGGCTGCTCAGCCCGTTCGCGCGATCGCTGCCGGCCGCACTGACGTAGAACGTCCTCCCGCTCGGCGCGGCGAAGGACCAGGCACCGAGCGCTGCCGCGATCGCAGCGATCAAGACGAGCATGGCTCCCACGCGGTGCCGACGCAGGAGCCCCACTCCCCCGTGGGTGAGGCGACGATCCGGCACGCCTGAGCAGGGACGGTAGCGAACCCCGCCGCCGGGCGGGGCCCCGCCCGGACACGAAGCTACCGTTCGCCCTGCCGATGCTCGCCCGGTCCGTCACGTACAACGTCGCCGGGAGGGTCGGGGGCCTCGTCCTCGGTTTCGGCTCCTCGGTGCTGCTGGCGCGCTGGCTGGGCCCGGCCGACCGCGGCCTCCTCGGCGAGCTCGGCACGGCAAGCGGGCTCGGCATGGTCCTGTTCGGCCTCGGGATCCCGACGGCCGTCACCTACCTGGCGAGCGTCCTGCCGCAGGCGACCGCCGCCATCTTCGGCACGACGCTGACGGTGGCCGTCGTCCTGACAGCCGTCCTCGTCCCGGCGACGTGGGCGACGCGGCACCTCTTCGCCGACGCCTTCAGCGGCGGGCACGGCGCCGTGTACTGGCCGGCGGCCGCGGCGATCGTCTCGATCACCTTCCTCGACTGGACGACGCACAACCAGCTGCTCGCCCGGCTTCGGTTCGGGCTCTTCAACGCGCTGACGCTCGCGGCACGCGTGGCGTCGCTCGCCGCGACGATCGCGCTCGTCGGCGTCGCCGGCTTCGGCGTGGCGGGCGGCCTCGCGGCGAACGCGCTGCTCTCCGCCGTGATGATCGTGGGCGCCGCCCCTCTGCTCCTGCGCGCCGGCCGGCCCCGGTTCGACCCGCAGGTTCTGAGGCGGCTCGTCGGCTACGGCGTCCGGGTGCAGGCGGGCTCGCTTCTCCAGACCCTCAACTACCGGCTCGACCTGCTGCTCCTCGGCGTCTTCCGGCCCCTGGACGAGGTCGGCGCCTACTTCGTCGCCTCGTTCATGGCCGAGCTCGTCCTGACGGTGTCCGCGTCGTTCGAGACCAGCATCGTGCCGCTCGTCTCCCAGGCGGAGACGGCGGCGGGCCGCGACTCGACGACCGTCAGCGCGATCCGCCACCACCTGATCCTCTCGACCGCGGCGACCCTCGCCAACCTGGTCTTCGGCCCGCTCGTCATCCTCTTCGCCCTCGGGCACGGCTACGGCCCCGCTCTCGCCCCGTTCTTCATCCTGTCCGCGGGGATGGTGTTCGCCGGGACGGGGACGGTGGTCGGGAGCGACCTGCGCGGACGCAACCGGCCGGGGACCGCGTCGGTCTTCGCGGGCATCGCCCTCGTCGTGACGGTGGTCGGCGACTTCGCGCTCATTCCGCCGCTCGGCGCGATCGGGGCGGCGATCGTCTCGCTCCTCGCCTACGCGCTGTACGGGATCGCGTCGGTCGCCGGCCTCTCCGGGATCACCGGCCTCTCCTGGCGGGAGCTGACCGTGCCGACCGGCGCCGACTTCGGCGCCTACCTCGGCCTCGTCCGGCGCCTGCGGCGGGCGCCCGCGTAGCGGTGCTCGTCGCGGAGCATCCGCCGGGCTGGGCCCCCGAGCGCTCCTACGCGCTGCGGGTCGTCTGCGAGGAGCTCCTCGGGCTTCCCGTCGCCGCCCGCGTCGACCCCGACGCGCGCGGCTCGGTCGCGCTCACCGTCGCCGGTCACGGCGGCCGGGTCTCCGTCGCCGACGGCCTGTTCGCGCTCGACGAGGCGCTGCGGCTCGACCCGCGCTCCCTTCCCGCCGACGACCCGCCGCGGCTGGACGGGCTGCCCGTCATCTACGGCCGTCCCGAGCTCACCCTCGCCGACGGCGAGGCACGCCTCGGCGTCGACGTCTTCGGCAGCGCGTTCTTCTGCCTCTCGCGCTACGAGGAGCTCGTCACGTCCGCGCGCGACGAGCTCGACCGCTTCGCTGCCGCTCAGTCCTACGCGAGCCGGAACGGCTTGCTGTGGCGTCCGCTCGTGGACGAATGGGCTGCGCTGCTGCGGCGCGCGCTCGAGCACGTGTGGCCGGGGTTGCCCGCCCCGCGACGCGAGTTCCGCGTCGTGCCGACGCACGACGTCGACTGGCCGCGCGCTCCCGAGCAGGGCGCCGGGCGGCGCCTTGCGGCGGCGGCGGCGAGCCTGCTGCGCCGGGACGCGCGCGGCGCCGCGGTTCGGCTGCGCGCGCTGGCCGGCGGGCGCGACGCGTTCGACACGTTCGACTGGATCATGGCCGCGAGCGAGGCACGGAGCCTGCGCAGCGCCTTCTACTTCATCGTCGACGGCCCGTCGCCCGCCGAAGCATGCGGCTACGGCATCGACGAGGACGAGATCCGCTCGCTGCTGCGCGCCTGTGCCGGACGGGGGCACGAGCTCGGACTGCACGGAAGCCTCCGCAGCTTCCGCGACCCGGACCGGCTGCGGCAGGAGCGCGACCGGCTGCTCGCGGTGTGCCGCGAGGAGCGAATCGAGCAGGCGTCATGGGGCGGCCGCCAGCACTACCTCCGCTGGGACGCGCGCGAGACCTGGCCGGACTGGGAGGCCGCCGGCCTCGACTACGACTCGACCGCCGGCTACCACGACGCCACCGGGTTCCGGTGCGGCACGTGCGCCGAGTTCCCGGTGTACGACCATCGGCGGCGGACGCAGCTGCGGCTGCGCGAGCGCCCGCTCGTCGTCATGGACGTCGCGCTCGAGCGGGAGGAGCCGTCGCTCGACGCCGCCATGCGCCGGATCGAGCAGCTGAAGGCGGCGTGCCGCGCGCACGCGGGCCTCTTCACGATCCTCTGGCACAACAGCCGCCTCGTCTCCCGCAGGGACCGGCGGCTGTACCTTCACGCGCTGGACGCCTGAGCGACGGCGCGCCGGCCGTCGCGGAGATAGCGGACGACGAGGCCGTAGGCGAGCCCGGCGACGAGGAAGATCTCGTCGGTCGACTCGATCCCGCCGGAGAGGAGCGAGTTGACTGTCGCGGCGACGAGCAGCGACGCGACGAGCGCGGCCAGGATCCTCTCCCGCTGATCCGGCGCGATCGACCAGGCGCGGAACGCGGTCCGGAGCGACACGAAGAGCAGAAGCACCACGATCGTCAGTCCCACCACGCCGAGCTCGGCGCCGGCCTCGAGCAGGATGTTGTGCGGGTAGTTGTCGGACGCCGCGTAGTTGGAGAAGCCGCCGGTGCCGACACCGGTGAAGAAGTGCGAGCCGAACAGCGACAGCGCCTTCGACCACAGCTCGGTCCGTCCGTTGGAGGAGAGCCCGGACGTGTCGCCGAGCAGGAACGACACCGACCGGTCGAACGCCGAGGACGGGACGATCAGCGCGGCGGCGACCACCGCGGCCGTGACGCCGACCGCGATCCGACCGAGCCGGGAGCGCAGCCTTCGATCGGTGACGGTGAGGGCGACGAGGACGACGAGCGCGGCGAGGAGGCCGACGACGGGGCCGCGGCTGCCGGACGCGAGCAGCGCCGCCCCGAGCAGCGGCAGCATCACGTAGCCGAGGAGTGTTGTCCGTCGCGAGAACGAGCCGAGCGTCAGCGCGAGCGCGATCAGCACGCCTTCCGCCGCGCTCCGCCCCGCCCAGATCGGGTTGTAGGTGGTGGAGATCGAGAAGCGGGCCGAGTAGACCTGCGTCGCCGAGTTGCCGCCGAGGCGGTAGACGAGCAGCACCGCGTTCGCGGCGGCGACGGCGAAGGCGATGAGCACGTAGAGGCGGAAGGAGCGGGCGTTGAGCCCGATCAGGACCCCGGCGACGATCACCGGGACGCACTGGGCGAGGTAGAGCTCGATCTTCGTCGTCGGGTAGGCGCCCGAGTCGAGTCGCGCGACGAGCAGCACGGTCAGCGCGGCGACGAGCGCGAGCGGCGGCGTCAGCAGCCGGCGGTCGAGCGCCGACGCGGGCCAGGCGCCCGAGAGGAACGCGAGGGCGAGGCCGAGCAGCAGCCAGAGCGTCAGCGCCGCGAAAACCACCTTCCCCGGCAGCGGGTTCGAGCCGTACAGGCCGATCAGCAGCGACGGCAGTCCGGTGAGCGCGACCGGGAAGACGATCGAGCGGACGGCGAGGTAGACGCCGCCGATCCCGACGAGGATCGCGATCGGGAACAGCGGGCTCCGGGCGACGAGCGCGCCGCAGACGAGGGGGATGGCGACGGCGGCGATCGCGAACGCCACGACCCCCTGGAACGGTGCGCGCACCGTCGTGCGCGCGGTGCCGATGAGCTGTGTCACGTCTCGAGTGTCGGAATCCGCGACCCCCCGCTTGAGCGCCGTAGTATTGCAGCGTGAGGGCGGCGCCCGGTGCGGGTCGAGGCGCACCACGCGTGTGATGAGGATCGCCTACGCCTGCTACTGGGATGCGCGCCGCCGCGACGGCGTGTCGGAGAAGATCGCCGGGCAGGTGGGGGCGTGGCGCTCTGCCGGCCACGACGTCGGCGTCTACCTCCTGTCCCCCCCGCCGCGGCCGGGCGAGACGCTCTCCCTGGAGGCCGAGACGTTCGTCTTCGAGCATGCCCGGGGCCGCTGGCAGGCGACGGCGCATCTCTACCGGGCCGTCCGCCGGTCGGCGCCCGACCTCGTCTACCTGCGCTACGACCTGTTCGTGCCGCCGCCGTGGCGGCTGGCGCGGACGGCGGCGGCCGTCGTCGAGGTCAATTCGAACTGGCGCGCGGAGCTGGCGGCGCGGTCGCGCCCGGCGGCGCTGTACGAGCGTCTGCAGGAGCCGCCGCTCCTGCGCCGGGCGGCGGGAGCGGTCTGCGTCTCGGGCGAGCTCGCACGCACGGTCGCGCGGCGGGCGCCGAGGCTTGCGGTGGAGGTGGTCGCGAACGGGATCGACCTTCGCGCGCTCCCGCCCCGCCCCGCCGAGCCGCACGACGGGATCCGCGCCGTCTTCGTCGGCGACGACGTGTACTGGCAGGGGCTCGACAAGGTGAGCCTGCTCGCCGAGGCGCTGCCGGAGTGGCACTTCGACCTGATCGGCGTCGCACCCTCGGCGCAGACGCCCCGGAACGTCACGTGTCACGGCTTCCTGACGCGCGAGCGCTACGATCCGATCCTCGCCCGCGCGGATCTCGCGCTCGGCACGCTCGCGCTGCACCGCAAGCAGATGGCGGAGGCCTCGCCGCTCAAGGTCGGGCTGTACCTCGCCTACGGGCTGCCGGTGGTGATCGCCTACGACGACACGAACCTCGCCGGGCTCGACGCGTGGTGGCTCCTGCGGCTGCCGAACGGCGAGTCGAACGTGGCCGAGGGCATCGCCGCGATCGAGACGTTCGGCCGTGCGGTCGCGGGGCGTCGCGTCGCCCGGGCGGAGGTCGCCGACCGGATCTCGACCGAGGCGAAGGAGCGCGCGCGGCTGGCGTTCTTCGAGCGCGTGACCGGGTTCGCCTGAGGATTCAAGCCGATTGACCGCGCGGCCGATGTGGCACTGTAGGCCGCCGATGAGGATCCTCTTCGTGACACCGACGCTTGCCCTCGGCGGGAGCGAGCGCCTGACGGTGCGGTACGCGGCAGGGCTGAAGGCGCGCGGTCACGACGTCGCGATTGCGTACTCCGTCAAGAACCTCCAGCTCGCAATGGTCGAGGAGGCCGAGATCCCGGTGTTCAAGGTTGCCTCGTGGCTCCCGCAGCGCTCGACCGCGCACGAATGGGTGCGCGACCTTCGCCGCGTCGTGCGCGAGTTCCAACCGGACGTCGTGCACGCGCAGTCGGTCGCAACCGCCGCGCTCGCGCGGTTCGTCGCACCCCGGACGCCCCTGCTCGTGATGATCCACGGCGTCTCCCGCCGTGACGAGCCGTTGGCGTCGCTCGCGCTCCGGCTGCTGCGGACGAAGGTGACCGCCGTCTCCGACCCCACGGCCGTCGGGCTGAGCCGCTTCCCCTGGTCGCCGACCGTCGAGGTGCTGCACACGGGCGTCGACACCGGCTCCCTTCGCGCCGACGCCGCGCGGCTCGGCCCCGTCGAGCTCGTCGGCTCCCCCCGGCTCTGCTGCGTCGCGCGGCACATGCCGGAGAAGGGAATCGACGTGCTGCTCCATGCGACGGCGCGGCTCGTCGAGCGGCTGCCCGACGTGGGCCTGACGCTCGTCGGGGACGGCCTCGATCTGAAGGCGCATGTCTCGCTCGCCGAGGAGCTGGGCCTCGCCGGGCGGGTGCTCGTGACCGGAGGCGTCCCGAACGCTGCGCCGTACCTCGCCGCCGCCGACGTGGTCGTGCTGCCGTCGCGCCGGGAGGGCCTTCCCGTCGTCGCGCTCGAGGCGCTCGCGCTCGGGCGGCCGCTGGTCGCAACCGCGGTCGGCGGCACGCCGAGCGTGTGCATCGAGGGCGAGACCGGCTGGCTCGTCCGGCCCGAGGATCCGGCGGCGCTCGCCGACCGGATCCAGGAGTGCGTCGAGTCGCCGGAGGAGGCCGCGCGCCGCGCCGGCGCGGGACGCGAGCTGATCGAGCGCGAGTTCTCGACGGAGCACATGCTCGACCGCCTCGAGACGCTCCTCGTCTCGAGCAGCGGCAGGCTCTTCCGGGTGCCGCCGACGAAGCCGCGCGCCTACTACCGCGGAGTCCGCGTCTACCGCCGCGCGAGCACGCTCGCGAGCCGCGGCCGCCCGCTTCCCGACTGGTCGGGGCTGCGCATCTTCGGCTACCACCGCGTCTCTCCCGACGACGACGTCTACGCCGTCTCGCCGCCGACGTTCGCCGCGCACATGCGTGTGCTGAGAGATTCCGGCGTCGAGGTCGTCAGGCTGAGCGATGCGCTCGAGCTCCTCCACGAGCCGGTGGCGGGCCGGTACGCGTGCATCACGTTCGACGACGGCTACCTCGACAACCTCGTGCATGCCGGCCCCGTGCTGAAGGAGCTCGGCCTGCCCGCGACGATCTTCGCGATCACCGAGATCCTCGAGGGCCGGCTCGGCTTCGACTGGTACCGCTCAAACCGTCCGGCGGCGATCACCGCCGACCACGTGCCCGAGCTGCTCGAGCAGGGCGTCTTCGACCTGCAGTGCCACTCGGCGACGCATCCGAGGCTCACCGTTCTCACCACGCGCGACCTCGAGCGCGAGATCGCCCAGGCGAAGGTGCGGCTGGAGCGCCTTCTGCCCTACGAGGTGACGAGCTTCTCCTATCCGGCCGGCCTCTACGGGCCGCGCGAGGTCGCAGCCGTGCTCGCCGCGGGCTTCCGCGCGGGCGTGACCACGAGGGCGGGAGTGAACGCGGGCGGCGTCGGCACCGGCGAGCTGCGCCGGACGATGATCGGCTGGCGCGACTCCGCGGCGGACTTCGCGGCGAAGCTCGGCGGCCGGGACGACGAGGCGTCGTGGCTGGTCGAGCGCCTGCAGGCGCGGCGCGCACGCGGCGCGCGGCGCGCCGACGTCTCGACGGCCTCGTAGGCCGGCGGCGCGGCGCCGCCTGCCGGCTCAGAACGACGCGGTGTTCGACGCGCGGTGCTTCGACGGCTCGGGATCGCCCTTCGCGGGGCCGACCGCCACCTGCTGGTCGTAGCCGTAGCGATAGCTGTAGCCGTAGTCCTCGCCGTCCTGGTCGCCCGTCACGATCAGGCCCGTCGGCGAGATGTGCGCCGCGGCCATCATCCGCGCCGCCCGGCGCGCCTGGTTGCGCGTCAGGTGCTTGATCCGCGCGACCACGACGACCACGTCCGAGACCTGCGCCAGCAGCGCCGCGTCGGCGTTCGCGTGCAGCGGCGGCGAATCGAGCACGATCACGTCGAAGCGCTCGCGGGCCTCCTCCAGGAACTGCTCCATCTGCCCCGAGCCGAACAGCGCCGCCGGGTCGAAGAACGTGCTGCTGTTCGCAAGCAGCGACAGGGACCCGCCGCTCGCCCGCTCGCGCGGTGTCAGCGGGATGAGACGCGCGCCCTCGTCCAGGCTCACCTCGCCGGCGAGCACCTGGATCAGCCCCGACGCCGGCCGCGGCGCCGAGAGGCGGCCGCGCGCGGACTCGTTGACGAGCATGATCGGCGCAACGCCGCTGTCGTCGGCGGGGCTGCCGAAGTACTCGTGCAGCGACGGGTTGTGGAGGTCGGCCGACACGGCCAGCACGCGCTTGCCGGTGACGCTGAGCGAGTGGGCGAGGTTCGCCGAGACGGCGCTCTTGCCCTCCGCCGGCACGGCCGAGGTGACGAGGACGACGATGCTCTTTCCCTGCTTGAGCTGGTAGAGCGAGAGGTTCGTGCGGATCGTCCGGTACGCGTCGGCGAGCGGGGAGGCCGCCGCGAAGTCGGCCAGCAGCTCGCCGCGCGACGTCCGGCGCGTCCCGCCGAACGGCACCCGGCCGAGCGTCGGGGCGCCGTAGATCGCCTCCACCTCGTCGGCGCTGTGCGTGCGGCGGTCCAGCCGGTCGCGGAACGCGCCGAGCAGGAGCCCGAGCACGAGCCCGACGAACAGGCCCATGGCCGCGTTGCGCTTCGGCCGCGGCGACGACGCCGAGGTCGGCGGCACGGCGGGGGTGAGCACGCTGAGATCCGGGGCGAAGACCGCCTGCTCCGAGCGCAGCTGCACGAGCTGCGTCCGGACGTCGGACGCGGCCGCGACCGAGCTCGGGTCGGTCTTGCCCGCCAGCGTGTCGAGCTGCTGCTGCAGGAAGGTGATCTGGGCGGAGAGCACGCGCTTCTGGCGGCTCGCGCGATAGTTGATCAGCGCGGTCGAGAGCGCGTTTGCGATCGACGCCGCGACGCCCGGCGAGCTCGCCTTCGCGCTGATCGTGAGGATCTGCGACGCGGAGGTCTGGCTGATCGAGATCCCGGCCGACGTGTCGCGTTTCAGCTGGCGCAGCGAGAGATGGTAGGCGGACGCGATCGGCGAGAGCACGGTGCTCGACCCGGCGATCCCCTGGATCGTCTGCATCGTCGACGCCGTGTCGGGCAGGTTCCCGGACGCGCTCGGCGTCGGCGTCCAGAGGAGCGTGGCGTTGCCGGTATAGCTGTTCGGCTGCGTGATCGAGACGCCGAACGCGGCCGCCGCGGTGGCAACGGTCACGAACGCGATCAGCAGCGCATGACGGCGGAGGAAGCCGAGCGCAGCACGAACATCGGAATGGTCAGAAACGGCGGCCTCCAAGATCCTGGTGCCCCCCTCCCCCTCGCTGAGGGCGTGATGATAGCCGTGAACCTGCTGGAAGGGTTGCATCGCGGATACTCATCGGCCGCCGGAGGGCAGTCCTTGAGCGCGAGACAGACCCTCAGACCTGACCGGTGTCCGCCTCCAGCGTCGCGGTGTAGCGGAGGATCGAGACGAGCGGGTCGTACTCGAGCTGGTCGTCGTCGCCGGTGGACTTCCACTCGCCGCGAATCAGCGTGACGAGCGTCCGGGCGCAGATGACGAGGTCGACCGTGAGGCTCCGGTGCCGGATGTACCACAGGTCGTACGAGAGCTTGTCGAGGCTGCCGCGCGTGTCGGCCGTGTAGCCGCGGTTCACCTGGGCCCAGCCCGTGATCCCCGGCTTCACGAGGTGGCGGCGCTCCCAGAACGGGACCGACTCGAGCAGCTCCTCGATGAACTCCGGACGCTCGGGGCGCGGCCCCACGAGGGACATCTCGCCTTTGAGGATGTTCCAGATCTGCGGAAGCTCGTCGAGCCGGAAGCGGCGCATGACGCGACCCTCGTGGGTGATCCGCGGGTCGTCGCGCGACGCCCACACCGCCTTGCCGGCGGACTCGGCGTCGGGCCGCATCGTCCGGAACTTGTACATGTCGAACAGACGCCCGTGCTCGCCGACGCGCGTCTGCCGGAGCACGATGGGCCGGCCGGTACGGAACACCACGATCGCGAGCAGCGGCAAGAGCGGGAACGCGAGCAGCAGCACCACGAGCGCGCCGACGATGTCGGCCGCACGCTTCGCGAACGCCGAGTAGGGACGCTGGTAGAGGTGGAGGACGCTCATGAACCAGGCGCGCGTCAGCTCGCGCACGGGCACACGCCCGAACGCGTGCTCGTAGAGCTGTGCGAGCTCGAGCACCTTGAAGCCGTGCTGGGCGGCGTCGAGCAGCCGCGCGAACGTCTCCGGCCGGTTGCACCCCGGGGCGAGCGCGACGAGGTCGGGGCGCACGTCGGCGACGATCTGCGGCAGATCGGCGCCCGTGCCGAGCAGCAGCGAGCTGCGCGCCTGCGGGTGCGCGTCGTCGTCGACGATCCCGGCGAGCTCGAACCTCAGGCCGCGGCGGCGCTGAAACTCGGCCGTCATGCCGATGCACGTCTCGAACGAGCCGACGACGAGCACCCGCTGCGGCGGCACGATGCGCGTCGACGCGAGCTCCCAGACCAGCACGAGCGCGAGCTCGAGGGCCGCGAGGATCGCGATGTCGCCGCGGTGGAGCGCAAGCGCAGGGAGCCAGACCGCGATCCCGCAGGTGATCAGCGCGCCGAGGACGACGCCTCTCAGCACCGCGACGCCGCGGCCGAGCGCCGCGAGCGTCGTCCGGCTCGCCACGAAGGCGAGGTCGAAGCTGCCGAGCCAGGCGGCGGCCAGGAGGACGGCGAGAACGGCCTTCTGGGCCGGCGTCGGTCCGGACATCGCCGCGACGACGACGGCGATTCCCAGGGAGACCACCGTCGCCCGGCCGAGCCGCACCACGCGGGCAGGGCGTATCACGCCTGTCCGTCCCGCTCGACGATGCACCGCGGCATCGACTCCCACGTCGGAATCCCCCTCTCCCAGATCCGGTGCTGCGGCGACGGGGCTCCCCGGTCGCTGCACCGCTCGAACTATAGGCGAAGCGACTCTCACCGGTGGCCTCGTTTCACGACCCGGACTTCGAGCCGCCGAGCCGGCCGACGGCGAACACGACACCGCCGACAACCGGGCGCAGATCGCGCAGGTCGAGGCCCTCGAGGCGCGACCGGTGACGGACGTAGTCGCGCGCGAGCCCGGCGAGCGTGCCGCGAAGCGGCGGCCTCGGCTCCACGCCTCCGCGCAGCGCGGCCACGAGCAGGCGCAGGTCGCCGGCGAGCCAGCCCACGCGCAGACCGAGCGTCGGAGCGGTGACGTCCGGCAGCGTCCCGCCGCGCGCCCACTCGAACTGCAGGCGCGGGAAGTCGACGCCCGCACGGACGGCAACCTCGACCGACTGAGACAGCCGCGGGTTGATCTCCATGAGAAGCGGCGTGCCGTTCCCGTCGCGCCGGAACTCGACCTCGGAGTATCCGTCGAGGCCGATCTCGGAGACGAGGCGCTCGGCGGCCGTCAGGCAGTCCTCGGGCGGCGCGGTCGTCCACCGCATGACCGACGAGCCGCCGACGAGCGGAGGCCAGGTGCGCTCGACGCTCATCGCCACGCTCGCCACGGTTCTGCCGGACGCGCGGAAGAGCTTGATCGTCTCGCGGCTGCCCGTCGCGAGCTCCTGCACGAGCACGGGCGCGCCGTCGCGCACGAGCGACGCGGCGAGGCCGCGGGCATGGTCGGCGTCGAGCGCGAGCGACGGCCCGAGCCGCTCTCCTCCGCCGCCGAGGTCACGCCACGAGCTCTCGGGCTTGAAGACGCACGGCAGCCCGACCTCCTCGACCGCGGCCAGCGCCTCGGCGGGGGAGCGTGTCAGGTGCGAGCGCGGAACGGCGACGCCGAGCGCGCGCGCCACCTCGAGCGTCCGCTCCTTGCTGAGCGCGATCTCGACCGCGTCCGGGTCGCCGAGCGCCGGCGACGTGAGCCTCGCAAACTCGTCGCGCCTGCGATGGAGCACCTCGACGCTCGAGTCGATCGAGGCGGTCGTGACGTCGGCGGGCTCGCTCCGCAGCGCGTCGAGGATGGCGTCGCCGAACGCGCCGAGATCGTCCTCGGGCGCGGGCAGAGCCACGCGGCGCGACGCGTAGCGGGTGCGCAGGCCCGACGCGCGGCCGTCGCGCGCGGCGACCGCGACCGTGACTCCGGCCCGGCCGAGGGAGCGGGCGGTGCAGAGGCCGGCTCGCGTGTCGAGGTCGAGGACGAGCGCGCTGCCCGCCGGCGACGGCGACACGGTCAGATCCCCCGGTACTGAAGTCCCTTGCGAGTGATCGAGCTGACGGCGTCGAACAGGCGGCACTTCACCGCGTCGCGCGGGCCCCCGGGCGGCGCCGGGTCGAGGCCGGCGCGGCGGAGCAGCCAGTTGACGTCGTACACCTTCCGCGTGCGGATGCTCTCCGTCGTCCAGAACCCGATCTCGAAGCTCACGACCGGCTCGTCGCCGGGATGCGTCAGCCAGTGCGCCCAGCGGGACGGCACGAAGCAGCTGTGGCCGGGCGGGATGTGCAGCGGCCGGTCGGCGGGATCCTCGCGCCACTCGAGGAAGAAGTTCCCGCGCAGCAGCCGCTCGTGCTCGTCGATGCTCATCGACTCGGGCGGGCGCACCCACCAGACCGTCTCGCCGGAGATCGTCGAGACCAGCTTGAGGTCGGGGTCGCCGTGGATGGCCACGACCGCGCCGGGCGAGAACACGCGGACGACCGTCTCCGGATGCCAGCGGCCGAGCGACGGGTCGATGCCCGAAACGTCGAAGATGTGCTCCAGGCACTCGCGGTACTCGGGCCCGCCGAACCGGTCGACGCGCATGATCCGGTACTGGACGGGGCGGCGCAGCGCGTCGTCGACGATCGGGTAGCTCGGCCGCGTGTAGATGGGCTCGTTCCCGTAGCGCTGCGTGCCGGGGTCCGCGAACTGCACCTTCAGGGAGCCGCGCTCGGCCGCCTGCCGGCAGAGCGCGTCGAGGCGGTCGCTCGTGAAGAGCTCCGGGTCGAGCCGGTGTTCGAACAGCGCCGGCGCGTGAACGGAGGGAATCGCGGACGCCTCGGTCGCCATCTGTGGCCCCTCAGCCTACCGACCGAACGCCGGATCAGCCGCCCGATTCGCCCGAACGGGTCGGCGGATACGCTGCGCGAGTCGTGCCGCCGGCAAGCACAGAGACCCCCGTGCTCGTCCTCGGGGTGGGGCCGACCGCGCTCGGGGCGGCGCGGTGTCTCGGCCGCGCCGGCCGCGAGCCGTACCTCGTCACGCGCCCCGGCGACCTCGCGGAAGCCTCGAGGTTCGTCCACCGCCGCGTCTTCCATCTCGCCGAGAGCGAGCGCAGCGACGCCCTGCTCGAGCTGGCCGACCGGCTCGGGCTCCGGCGCGCCGTCGTCATCCCGTGCACCGACGAGTGGATGAAGCTCGTCTGCCGGCTGCCGCGCGACTCGCCGCTCGTCGCAAGCGTGCCGCCGCCCGACGTCGTCGACCTGTTCGTCGACAAGGAGCACTTCGCCTCGACGCTCGAGCGGCTCGACATCCCCCACCCTCGCACCGTCCAGGTGTCCTCGGAGGCGGATCTCGACGGGTCGCTTGACGGCATGTTCCTGAAGCCGCGGGAGTCGCAGATCTTCGCGCGCCACTACCACCAGAAGGCGTTCACGTTCGGCTCGCGCTCCGAGGCGGCGGAATCGTTCCGCCTCATGGAGGCGATCGGCGTCGGGGCCATCCTGCAGGAGTACGTCCCGGGCCCCGCCACGTCCCACTACTTCATCGACGGGTTCATGCGCAGGGACGGGACGCTGGCCGCGCTCTTCGCGCGCCGCCGCATCCGGATGTTCCCGCTCGAGTTCGGCAACAGCACGCTGATGGTGAGCGTCGCGCTCGGGGACATCCGGCCCGCGGCCGCGGACCTCGAGCGACTGCTCACCGCGGTCGGCTACCGCGGCGTCTTCAGCGCCGAGTTCAAGCACGACGCGCGGGACGGGCTCTACAAGATCCTCGAGGTCAACTCGCGGCCGTGGTGGTACGTCGAGTTCGCCGCGATGTGCGGCGTCGACGTGTGCGACATGGCGTATCGAGATGCGCTCGACCTGCCGGTCGCGTCCGTCGACCGCTACCGCATCGGACGTCGCTGCGTCTTCCTGCCCCAGGACGTGCGCGCGTACCGCGCGATCCGGCGCTCGCAGCGGCTGTCGTTCCTCTCGTGGGTCTTCTCCTGGCTCGGCGCGCGCCGGACCGTGTTCGCGTACGACGACCCGCTGCCGGCGCTCGCGCTGCCGCTCGTCGTGCTGCGCCGCTGGCGAAGGCTGGCGAGAGAGCGGTGAGCTCGCCGATCACCGTCGACGTCCTCGGCCCGCCCGACCACGACCGCTGGGCGCGACTCGTCGCGGCCGCGCCGACGGGCGGCCCCTACAACCTGCCCGCCTACCTGGAGACGCTCGCGGCGATCACCGGCGACACGTTCGTCGTGCTCGGAGCGCGGCGCGGCGAGGAGCTCGTCGGCGGCCTCGCCGTGCTGGAGCGGCGGTCGCCGCTCGGGCCGTTCGTCGCGCCGCGGCTCCTCCTCTTCTACAACGGGTTCGTCCTGCGGAACCTCGAGACGAGGTACCCCTCCGAGCGCGCGGCTCGCCAGGCGGAGGTCGTCGCCGCGCTCGCGGAGGCGCTCGTCGCGCGCGGCTACGGCCGGGTGGATCTCTCGACGCCGGCCCCGTTCGGCGACGCGCGCCCGCTGCTCGCCGCCGGCTGGCGCGTGACGCCCTCCTATACCTACGTCGTCCCGCTCGTCGACCTGGAGTCGCAGTGGAAGCGCGTCGAGCAGAACCAGCGGCGGCTGGTCGAGCGGGGCCGCGAGCAGGGGCTCGAGCTCGTCGTCGACGAGGACTTCGACAGCTTCTACGACCTGCACCGGCAGACGGCCGAGCGCAAGGGCGCGCCCCTGTACCTCCCCGCGGCCGCGTTCCGCCGCTACTACGAGGAGCTGCACGCGAAGGGCCTCTGCCGCCTCTACCACGCCCGCCTCCCGAGCGGGCGCGTCGGCGCCTCCCAGCTCGTCCTGCTCGGCCACCGGGTGACGCACACCGTCTCGGCGGCGGCCGAGCCGGAGCTGCAGTCGACCGGAGCGAACCCGTTCCTGCGCTGGAGCGCCTTCGAGCATCTCGCGGCCGACGGCTACGAGGCGAACGACCTCACCGACGCGATGCTCCCGTCGGTGGCGCGGTTCAAGGCGCAGCTCGGCGGCGACCTCGTCCAGTTCCTCGTCGCGTCGCGGCCGCTGTCGCCGGCGTTCCGCCTGCAGACGGCGGGCCGCGCGCTTCTCAAGCGCCTGCGCCGACCGGCCGGGGAGCCCGCCTGAGCCCACGGACGCGGGACGACGGCGGCGCCGCTCTCTGCCGCACGCTCGCCCAGCTGGGCGTCGACGTCGTGTTCGGCGTGCCGGGCACGCAGACGATCGGGATCTGGGAGGCGTTCCGCCGCGCGGGGCGGCCGCGCCTCGTCGGGGCGACGAGCGAGCTCGCCGCCGCCTTCATGGCGAACGGGCTCGCGCGCGCGACGGGCGGCGCCGGCGTCGTGCTGACGATTCCCGGGCCGGGGTTCACCTACGCGCTGCCGGGGATCGCGGAAGCGTTCCTGGACTCGGCGCCGGTCGTCCATCTCACGGCGGCGCCGGCCGGACGGGCGGACGGGGGCTTCGCGCTGCAGGCGATCCGCCAGTCGGACGTGGCGGCTCCGATCACCAAGGCGACGCTGGCGGTGCGGGAGGCCGCCGAGATCGAGGCCGCCGTCCGGGAGGCCGTCGCGCGCGCGCTCGCGGGCGAGCCGGGGCCGGTGCTCCTCGAGCTGCCGGAGGAGGCGGTCCGCGGCGCCGCACGCCCCGGCCCTGCCCCGTCTCCGGCGCCGGCGCCGGAGACGGCGCCCGGCGACGTCGAGGCGCTCGTGCAGCGGCTCGAGTCGGCGGCGCGGCCGCTCGTCCTCGCCGGCCAGGGAGCGGCCGGCGCGGCCGCCCAGGTCGCGTCGCTCGCCGAGGCGCTGCACCTGCCGGTGCTGACGACGACGTCGGGACGAGGCGTGCTCGCCGAGACGCATCCGCTCTGCCTGCGCTTCGACTCGCCCGGCGCGCCGGTCGGCCCGCTGCAGGAGCTGATCGACTCGAGCGATCTCGTGCTCGTGCTCGGCGCGAAGCTCTCGCACAACGGCACGCACGGCGCGCGCCTCGTCCTGCCGCCGGAGCGGCTCGTCCGCGTCGACGCCTCCCCCGACGTGCTCGCCCGCGGGTATCCGGCCGGCCTCGCCGTCGCCGCCGACGTCGGCGACCTGCTGCCGCGCGTCCTCGCCCGGCTGACGGCGCGCACGACCTGGCCGGACGGCGAGCTCGAGGCGTGGCGCGCGCGCCTCGCGGCCGCGATGCGTGCGCCGCGCGAGCCGACGCTCGCCGGCGCCGAGCCGGCGGCGCTCGTCGGCGCACTGCGGCGGGCGCTTCCGGAGGAGGCGGTGGTGACGACGGACTCCGGGCTCCACCAGTACGTGCTCCGCCGGCATCTGGAGGTGCTGCGGCCGCGGACGCTGCTCGTGCCCGCCGACTTCCAGTCGATGGGGTTCGGCATCCCGGCGGCGATCGGCGCGGCCGCGGGCACGGGTGCGCCCGCGCTCGCGGTCGTCGGCGACGGCGGCTTCGCGATCTCCGCCACCGAGCTGGCGACGGCGGTCGCCGAGTCGCTCCCCGTCGCCGTGCTGGTGCTCGTCGACCGGGCGTTCGGCCTCATCCGCAGGCAGCAGCTGCGGCGAACGGGCTTCGAGAGCGGCGTCGCCCTGCCGCGGGTCGACGTCGGCGGCCTTGCCGCCGCCGTCGGCGCACAGCATCATCAGGTTCGTGAGGAGGGCCTGGAATCCGCCGTCGCGCGCGCACTCGACTTCTCCGCGGTGACCGTGATCGAGGTGGAGATGGACGACGGCCGCAACGCCGCCCACGACCGCCGGCTCGGCCGGCTGCGGTCGGCCCTGGCGCAGCTGGGGCTCGACGACGCCGCGGCGAGGCTCCGGGAGCGGCGGAGATGAGCAGCCTCGCCGCCGTCGACCTGCAGGCCGCGCTGACGGCGGCGCTCGAGCCGATGGGCCCGCGCGCCGGCGCAACCCGGGGCGCGCCGTTCGAGTCGAAGCGCGTCCTCCACCGGGGCTTCCGCACCGAGATCGGCGTCTGGGAGGTGACCGAAGGAACCTTCCCGGCGCGGAAGGACGGCACCTGCGAGCTGATGCAGTTCATCGCGGGCCGCGGGACGATCACGGACGAGAACGGGGTCACCCGCATCGAGCCGGGCGTGGTCATGTTCACGCCCGACGGCTGGTCGGGCATCTGGGACGTCGAGGAGCCGATCCGCAAGACCTACGCGGTGAACGAGACCCGCATCCGCCTCCGCGGCCTCGCCAGAGCGCTCTGGCTGACGCTCAAAGAGAAACGTCGGCGCTAGCCGCGGCCGCGTCGGTGCGCTGCCCGCGGCGGCTCCGCCGGATGTGCCACAGCCCGCGGACGAGCTGCAGCGCGGTGGGCGCGTACCAGCTCCGCCCGCCGACGCCGGGCTGAGGGACCCGGGGAAGCGCCCCGGCCTCGGCCAGCTCGAGCGCCCTGCACGCGAGCTTCGCCCGCAGCCTGGCGTTCGCCACCTTCAGGTCGCCGAACGTGAGGTCGGGAGTCAGCGGGATGCTCTCGGCGAGCGCGATGTCCCCGGTGTCGATGCCGGGATCGAGGTGGAAGATCACCGAGCCGACCCGGGACCAGTCGTCGTTCACGAGCGCCCAGAAGTCGCTGTAGGTGTTGCGGTAGTCGGGCAGGAACCCGCCGTGGATGCTCAGCGCATGCCGTGACGGCACGCCGAGAACCTCTTCGCAGAGGATGCTCGTCCCGAGCACGATCAGCACCTCGGGCGCGAGCTCTCGTAACGCAGCGATGCTCGCCGGCTCGTTGGCGTTGCCGACGTAGACGCACGGCACGCCCTCCGGGTAGCCTGCGACCCCGAGCCCGCGGGCCAGCACCCGCTCGCTCCAGTTGCCGTACATGACGACGGCGGCCACGTCGATCACCCTGACCGGCAGAAGGAGGCGCGGGCCGCGGCGAAGCGCCTTTGCGAGCTTGCGCTTGCGTGCGTCGTCGCGCCGCTCGACGACGACCGCGTCGAGCCGGCCGGCGGCGGCGAGGGCGGAGGCGAGGTGCCGCTGGTCTGCACCGTCGCGACACAGAAGGACCGTGCGCACGGACGGACCAGGATAGACCGCGCTCTACGCGTCGAGGACGCGCGCGAGGCGGTTCGCGGTGAAGTCGGCGCCCAGCACGAAGCGCGAGATCGGGCCGAAGCGGCGTTCGGCCGCGTAGCCGACGAACGAGACGTTGGGATCGGTGGAGCGGAAGTAGCGGTCGAGGACGGGCCAGCCGTCGCGGACCACGATCCGCTCCCTGAGCTCGGGAGCGAGGAACTCGAGCCGGTCGAGCCGGAAGCGGTAGCCGCACGCGACGAGCACCTCGTCGACCTGCAGCTCGACGCCGTTCGTCAGCGTCACGTCGACGGCCTCGCCGTCGGGCTGCGCCGCCGCCGCCGTGCAGTGCTCGCGAACGCGGACGCTTCGCTCGACGAGCGTTCGCAGCCACGGCGAGCCGCCCGAGCGGAGCAGCCGCCTCGTCAGCGCGGTCCGCGCGGAGACCGGCAGTGCCGAGAAGAGGTCGGGATGCAGGACGAGCCGGTTCAGCGGCGGCGGCCCGTAGCCGACGGCCGGGTAGGCGAGCCGGTAGAGGCGGCGGCGGAGCGGCGAGCGCGGGTAGTGCGGCTCGCGGTCGGCGAACCAGCGGAGCTCGCCCTGCGTGACGAGCTCGACGGCGGCGCCCGCCTGCGCGGCGAGACCGGCGGTCTCGAGCCCGGCCTGCCCGCCGCCGACGACGAGCACGCGGCGTCCCGCCAGCCGGTCGAGGTCCTCGGGGACCCCGGTTGCGAGCGTCACGGTCGCGCCGAAGAGGCCGGCGAGCGGCTCGGGGACGTGCGCGAAGGGCATCACGCCGACGGCGAGCACGACCTGCCGGGCATCGACCTCGTCGCCCCCCGTCGTGGTGATCCGGTAGCGGCCCGCCGCGGGCTCGATCCGCGCGACGTCGTGCGGGTCGCGATCCGGGACGAACCGCTGCGCGAACCAGTCGCTGTAGCGCAGGAAGAGCTCGAGCGGGATCGGCTCGAGCCGCTCGCCCTCCGCGGCGACCCAGGCGTCGATCGTGCCGGCGCCGGCCGGCGCCGACAGCGACGTCTCCTCCCACGCCGAGCGAAGCTGCATCTCGCGCGGCATCCGCGTCCGCCAGGTGTGCATCTGCTCGCCGAAGCACCGCGCCCGTCGCCGCGTCACGTGCGCGGCGATCGAGAGGCCGAAGGGCCCGGCGCCCACGATCGCCACGTCGAGCTGCTCGGCCAAGGGCCGGGAAGGCTAGACGATCACCGCGGCGCGAGCTCGCGGCCGACCCGCACGAAGAGCGCCTCGAGCGCGAGCTGCGGGACGAGGTTGAGCTCCTCGAGCTCGCGCCAGGTCTCGCGGACCGCCTCGGCGGCGCGCTCGGCGCCGACGAGCCGCTCGCGGGTCGCGTCCTCGCGGAGCTCGCGCAGCTTGTCGAGGTGGATCGCGGCGTCGTCGGCCCCGACGGCGACCGCGACGAGGTCGCGGTACCACGCGCCGAGCTCCTCCAGCTCGGCGAGCAGCTCCTCCCGCTCGGCGCCGCGCGCGGCGCGGCGCACGCGCTGCTCGGCCTCGCGGGCGGGCAGCTCGAGATCCTTGATCCGCGCCTCCTCGAGGTTGCGGGCGCGGGCCGAGACGGCCTGCGCGTTCGCGAGCACCGCCTCGGCGGCGGCCGACGCGTCGAACGACGGCGAGCGGTAGACGGCGCGCGCCTGCTCGAGCAGCGCCTCGCGCCGTTTTGCCGAGTCGGGGTCGAGCAGGCGCTCGAGCCGGTCGAGGCGGCCGGCGGAGACGCGGGCGAGCGCGGCGCGCGCCTCCTCGTCGAGGGCCGGCGCGCGCGCGTCGACGAGCTCGCGGATCGCGCGCTCCGACAGCCTCCGGAACGGCACGAGCTGGCAGCGCGAGCGGATCGTCTCGGGCAGCGGCCCGAGGTCGTCGGCGACGAGCACGATCACCGCGTAGGAGGGCGGCTCTTCGAGGTCCTTCAGCAGCGCGTCGGCCGCGTCCTCGTTCAGCAGATGGGCGCGGTGGACGAGATAGACGCGGCGGTCGGCCTCGAAGGGGCGCAGGTGGAGGTCGCGGCGCAGCTCGCGGATCGCGTCGATGCGGATCATCTCGCCGAGCGCGTCGAGCTCGTAGAGGTCCGGGTGGAAGTCGCGCGACGTGCCGAGCAGCGCGCGCGCGAACGTGCGCGCCGTCTCGCGCTTGCCGACGCCCGCCGGCCCGTGGAAGAGGTAGGCGTGCGCGGGGCCTTCGCGGAGGGCGGCGTCGAGCAGGCGCGCCGCCTCCGGCTGCTCAGAGAAGCGGGCGAACGTGCTCACGGATCTCCTCTGCGATCCGGTCGGGGTCCCGCTCGCCGTCGACGGCGACCACCCGGAGCGGCTCGCGGGCGGCGAGGTCGCGGTACGCGCGGTCGACGACGCGCATGAACTGTCCGCCGGCGCGCTCGATGCGGTCGCGGTCGCCGCCGGCGCGGCGCTCGGCGGCGTCCGGGTCGACGAGGACGAGGAACGTCCGGTCGGGCAGCAGGCCGCCGGTGACCGTCAGCGAGAGCTCCCGCACGCGCTCCTCGCCGAGCCCGCGGCCCGCGCCCTGGTAGGCGACGGACGAGTCCAGGTAGCGGTCGCAGACCACGTCCTCGCCGCGCTCGAGCGCCGGGCGGATCGCGCGGGCGACGTGCTCCGCGCGCGCGGCCGCGTAGAGCGCGGCCTCCGTCCACGGGGCGATCTCGTCTCCGTGCAGCACGAGGTCGCGCACCGCCTCGGCCACCGGGGTGCCGCCCGGCTCCCGGGTCGCGAGCACCGTCCGGCCCTGCTCGCGCAGCCAGTCGGCGAGCAGCCCCGCCTGGGTGCTCTTGCCCGACCAGTCGACACCTTCGAATGTCACGAACACCGCGCCTCTAATCTACGGCGCGGTGAAGGCGGTCGTGACAGGCGGCGCGGGGTTCATCGGCTCGAACCTCGTGGACGCCCTCGTGGAGCGAGGCGACGAGGTGCTCGTCGTCGACGACTTCTCGACCGGCAAGCCCGAGCAGGTGAACGAGCGGGCCGAGGTGCTCGAGCACGACATCCGCGAGCCGTTCTCCGCGGAGGCGGACGTCGTCTTCCACCTCGCCGCCCAGGCCGACGTCCAGACGTCGATGCAGCGGCCCGCGTTCGACGCGGCCGTGAACGTCGTCGGCACCGTCAACGTGCTCGAGGCGGCGCGCGCGGCCGGCGCCCAGGTGGTCTTCGCCTCCTCGGGCGGCGCGGGCTACGGCGAATGCCCGCAGCCGGCGGACGAGCAGGCGCCGTTCCTGCCGCTGTCGCCGTACGGGCTCGCGAAGAAGTGCGGCGAGGAGTACCTGGCGGGCTGGAACCGGATCCACGGCAGCACGCACGTCGCGCTCCGCTTCGGCAACGTCTACGGGCCGCGGCAGGACTCGGGCCTCGAGGGCGGCGTCGTCGCGATCTTCCTCGAGCGGATGGCGCGCGGGCAGGAGACGGTGATCTACGGCGACGGCGGCCAGAGCCGCGACTTCGTCTACGTCGGCGACGTCGTCGCCGCGCTGCTCGCGGCCGCCGGCCGTTCCGGCGGCCCCTACAACGTCGGCACGGGCGCCGACACGACGGTGGCGCAGCTGCACGCGGCGTGCGCGGCCGTGGCCGGCGGGGCGGCGCCGGCGCGGCACGAGCCGGCGCGCCTCGGCGACGTGATCCGCTCGGTGCTCGACGTGTCGCTCGCCGAGCGGGAGCTCGGCTGGCGCGCGGAGGTGACGCTCGAGGAGGGCCTGCGCCGCACCTGGGCGTGGATGCAGGAGCACGCGGCGGCGTAGCGAAACGAGCGCGCACGTGGACGCGCCGCTCCCCGCACCCTCCGAAAGCCTCGTCCGAAGCTGGAAGACCGCGACGATCGTCGCGAGCTTCGTCGCCGCCGTCGAGCTCGTGCTGCTGCTCGTCGCGGCGTTCCTGCTGCTCGCAAGGCCGCTCTCGCACGCGATCCAGCACCATGCGGCGGCGTCGGCAGCCGCGTCGACGAAGGCCGACGCGCACGCGAAGGCGCGGGAGGCCGTGCTCGCACGGAAGGTCGCGCGCGCCCGCCGCGTCCCCGCCGCCAGGCTGCCGCGCTCGAAGACGGGCGTGCTCGTGCTGAACGGCAACGGGCGCACCGGCGCCGCCTCGAGCGAAGCCGCCCGCCTGCGGTCGCTGCACTACCTGGTGAAGGCCACCGGGAACGCGCGCCGCCAGGACTACGCCAGCACCGTCGTCATGTACCGCCGCGGCTACGAGGGCGAGGGCGCCCGGCTCGCGCGCGACCTGCACGTGAAGATCGTCGGCCCGCTCGACGGCCTCGGCGTCTCGGCGCTGCACGGCGGGCAGCTCGCCGTCGTCCTCGGCGCGCGCTAGCAGCGGTAGGCGTGCCTGTCGACGCGCCGCAGCGCGTCGCGGTACTCCGACGCGCCCTCGCTCGCACGCGCCTTCGGGTCGAGCTCGGTGAAGCGCTCCAGGTAGAACCACGCCTGGTACCAGCAGCGCTGCGAGTACGCGTAGCGGCCGGCGTACTGCCATGTGAGCGGGTTCAGCGGCTGCATCCGCACGGCGGCCACGTAGAGGTCGAACGCCTGCTGCGGACGGCCGAGCGCGTCGGCGGCGGCCGCCTTGTTCCAGACCGGCTCGACGAGCAGCGGGTCGGCGCTGAGCGCCCGGTTCGCGAGCGAGACGGCTCGTCCCGGGGGCGCGGCGAGCCCCTCGTCCGCCCAGCGCCGGCCGAGCCACGGCAGCAGGAACGTGCAGAACACGGCGAGCGCGGCGCCGGCCGCCGCGAGAGTGGCGAACGCGCCGACGCGCCGGGCGGGCGGGCGGCCGGCGAGCGCGCCCGCGGCGAGAAAGGCCGGCGCGGAGACGGCGACGAAGTCCCAGTCGACGTCGACCAGCGCGTGCACGAGGTACGCGGGCAGGAGGAGCGCGAGCGCGAGCTCCGGCCCCCGCCGCCGGCGCGAGCCGCGCAGCAGCGCGCCCGCCGCGGCGGCGAGCAGCGCGAGCCCGGCGACGCCGGTCTCGGCGAGGAACTGCACGGGCAGGTCGTGCGGCTCGATCGTGGTGTCGAGGTAGATCGAGCGGTAGCGCTTGTTGAGCAGCTCGAACGAGCCCGCGCCCGTCCCGCCGAGCGGGTGGTGCACGAAGCCGCGCCACGCCTGCCGCCACCAGGTGAACCGGAAGTTCGAGCTGGTGGACGTGATCCGGGCCTGCGAGTTCGAGACCGTGCCGGAGGAGACGCCGCGCAGCGCGAGCAGCGCGAGGGCGCCGGCCGCGAGCAGCAGCGCGAGCGCGACGGCGGCGCGGCGGAGCGCGGGCGTCTCGCGCGGGCGCGGCAGCCGCCCGCGCGCGGCGAGGGCGGCGCCGGCGCCGGCGAGGAGCAGGACGCCGAAGACGACGCCGTCGCGCCAGCGCGTCGAGAGCGGCTGGTGGTCGGCGGTGATCCCCGGCAGCGCGAACGCGATCCCGACGACGACGCCCGCCGGCACCGCCGCGGCGACCGCCACGACGCCGCTCTCGACGCGCTCGTCGGTGAGCGCCAGCCACGCCGCGACGGCGAGCGCGCCGGTGAGCAGGCCGCCGCGCGAGTAGGTCAGGACGAGCGCGACGAGCGAGACGTACGCGAGGACGACGCCGGCGCGGCCTCGCAGCCAGAGCGCGAGCACGACGCCGAAGTCGGCGAGCAGCGCGAGCTGGTTCCAGAGCCCGACGGGCCCGGTCAGCCTCGCTGTGACGCCGAGCGCGCCGTAGTCGTAGAGCGGGGGAAGCACCTTGCCGAGCAGCGACCAGCAGACGACGGCGAAGACGACCCCGGCGAGCCCGAGCGCGAGCAGGCGCGTCCGGTCGGCGAGCCACAGCCCGAGAGCCGCGAAGAGGGCGTAGAGGAGCGTCCGGTTCGCGTAGTCCCAGGAGCGGTCGGGAAGCCAGGACCAGATGATCGACACGGCGCAGAAGGCCGCGAGCGCGAGCAGCGGCACGAGCGGGAGCGCGCCGCCGGGCAGCCCGCGCGCCGCGGTGAGCGCGACGAGCGCGACGAGCGCGCCGGCCGCGAGCCAGACGAGCGACCCGTCGCCCGGGCCGCCGCCGAAGAAGACGGCGAGCGCAGCCAGGAGAATCGGCGCTGCGACCGGCAGTTCGCGGACCGCGCGCATGGTCCGGCGACGCTACCATCCGCCCGCGATAGCACCCCCGCCGCACACAGAAGCCTTACAGCAAGGGTCTAGGGTCGCCCGGATGCGCAGGCTGATCCTGCTCACGGCGCTCGTCGCCGCCGCCCTGCTCGCCGGTGTCGCACGCCCGGCCGCGGCGGCGACTCCCTGCTGGAAGCTGCTGCTGAACGACTGGTACGACGGCCGGATCGACAACACCTACCAGCTGCACTGCTACACGGACGCGCTGAAGCACCTCCCGCCGGACGTGCAGACGTACTCGAGCGCGCACGACGACATCCTGCGTGCGCTGCAGAGCGCACGCGCCAAGCTGCGGGCGTCGGGCCACAAGAAGATCACCCCGGGCACGCTGCTCCCGGCGCCGAACACCCCGAAAGCGCATGGGGGCGGCTCGACGACGACGAACGAGACGACGCCGGGGAACACCGGGCACGGCTCGGGCGGCGGCACCGGCTCGGGCACGAACTCCGGCGGCGCCGGCTCGTCGGGACGGAAGTCGCAGGGCGGGCTGCAGGGGCTCGCCGACAAGCTCAATCCGTCGAGCCCGGACGCGCTGCCGGTGCCGCTGCTCGTGCTCGGCGCGCTCGCGATCCTGCTCGTCGCGGCGGGCGGCGCCGGCATGCTCGTGAAGCGGCTGCAGGCGCGCCGCGAAGCCTCCTGAGCGGAATAGACCCGCGCCGTTCCAGCGTTTTCTTCCTTTGAAGTTGTCTAGCCGATCGGGCCTCTACGGTCCCTTTCCCTTTCGGTTGGAGAGCTAGAGGCGGCGAGGAGGCACAATGGCCAGCACGGAGACCCACGGCACGGTTCACATTCACCCCGACGAGCTCGTGACGAGCGTGCTCGACGAGCAGGCGAGCCTGAGTATTCGGCGTCTCTTCACCCGTGAGGGCCGGGACCCCTTCGACGAGATCGAGTGGGAGACGCGCGACGCGCACATCCCGGGCCGCAACGGCCCGGCGTTCGAGCAGCGCGGCGTCGAGTTCCCGAAGTTCTGGTCGCAGACCGCCACCAACATCGTCGCCCAGAAGTACTTCCGCGGCCGGCTCTCGAGCCCGGAGCGCGAGCGTTCCGTCAAGGAGATGGTGGGGCGGGTCGTCACCACGATCGGGGCGTGGGGGCGCCAGGACGGCTACTTCGGGAGCGAGGAGGAGGCGGAGACGTTCGAGGCCGAGCTGAAGGCGATCCTCGTCAACCAGCTCGCCGCGTTCAACTCGCCCGTGTGGTTCAACGTCGGCTTCGAGGAGAAGCCGCAGTGCTCGGCCTGCTTCATCCTTTCGATCGAGGACTCGATGGACGCGATCCTCGACTGGATCCGGCGCGAGGGGATCATCTTCCGCGGCGGCTCCGGCTCGGGCGTCAACCTGTCGCGGCTGCGCTCGTCGAAGGAGCAGCTCTCCAAGGGCGGCTACGCCTCCGGCCCGGTCTCGTTCATGCGCGGCGCCGACGCGTCCGCGGGCACGATCAAGTCGGGCGGCAAGACGCGCCGGGCGGCGAAGATGGTCGTGCTCGACGTCGACCATCCCGACATCGTCGAGTTCATCTGGTGCAAGGCGCACGAGGAGGAGAAGGCGCGCGTCCTCGAGGCTGCGGGCTACGACATGTCGCTCGACAGCGCCGACTGGGCGTCGATCCAGTACCAGAACGCGAACAACTCGGTGCGCGTGTCGGACGCCTTCATGGAGGCGGTCAGGGACGACGCCGACTGGAACCTCACCGCACGCACCGACGGCAGCGTCGTCGAGACGGTGAAGGCGCGGAAGCTGATGCACGAGATCGCGGAGGCCGCGTGGCGCTGCGCCGATCCGGGCCTGCAGTACGACACGACGATCAACGCGTGGCACACGCTGCCGAACACCGGCCGCATCAACGCGTCGAACCCGTGCTCGGAGTACATGTCGATCGACGAC
>Ga0070741_10005164_pt1 | contig 29329 bp, 22 predicted proteins | sample Coa_R1_4_FD_66440 | JGI IMG/M metagenome (GOLD analysis project Ga0070741, IMG submission 66440) | Surface soil microbial communities from Centralia Pennsylvania, which are recovering from an underground coalmine fire - Coalmine... | ecosystem: Environmental > Terrestrial > Soil > Unclassified ... | reverse complement strand
GGCCTGCACGTGGTGGCATTGCTCGGCGACGGCTACTTTCGTTTCACACCGAGCCAGCTGCTGATCCCTCTGGCCACTCCCTATCGCCCGTTCTGGACGGCGCTGGGCATCCTGGGGCTCTACCTGCTGGCCGGTATCGTTGCCAGCTTCTCTCTGCGACGCTACATCGGCTACCGCGCCTGGCGAACCATTCACTATCTGACCTTTGTGGCCTTCCTCGCCGCGCTCGTCCACGGCCTCTTCGCCGGCACCGACACGGCGGAGCCGTGGGCACGCCTGCTCTACTGGAGCACCGGACTTGGTGTCGGTGGGCTGATCTACTGGCGCTTCCGCCTCCATCGCCGCCTGGGCCGCCTGAGCACGCTCGAGCGACCGGTGCGGGTGCGCGCGTCAGCCGGCCGGCACACCTCTCTGGTGTAAGCACCACCAAAACCGTGGGGAGTAGCCGCAGCAGTAATAGCTGCCAGCAGGTGAGCCCGCGACGATCGCCACAGCAGGGAGAAGTGGCCCCTGGCCAGGAGGGCGCGGCCGGCGGAAGGCATTCCCCCCGCCGAGATGGTGCTCCCGGCCATTGGGAAGTATCCTATGGGCCACGGACCCATGGCTGAGGCGAACGTGCAGATCGCGGGAGTGGCGGAGGCTGGAGGGAGAGCAGAGCCGGTACCGCGCGTGGCGCCGCGCCGCCGGCTGGACACCTTTGGCGCCTTGCAGCGCCACCCGAACTTCCGTCTCTATTGGACGGGAGCGCTGCTCTCCAACGTGGGGACCTGGATGCAGACGCTGGCCCAGAGCTGGCTGGTCTACCAGCTTACCGGCTCAGCCCTGCTGCTCGGCACGGTGAACTTCCTGCAAGGTGTGCCGGCGCTCTTTCTCTCGCTCCTGGGCGGCGTCTTGGCCGACCGCATCGAGCGCCGGCTGCTGATGGTCGCCACCCAGACGGCGCAGATGGTGCTGGCCTTTCTGCTGGCGGGCCTGACCTTCGCCGGCATCGTGCGGGTGGAGCACGTGATGGCAATTGCGTTTCTCTCAGGATTGGTGAATGCCATCAACACGCCGGTGCGCCAGGGAATCATCTCCGACCTGGTGCCGCGCGAGGATCTCCAGAACGCAATTGCCGTCAACACGGCCCAGTTCCAGACCAGCCAGCTGCTGGGCCCGGCTATCGCCGGCGTGGTGGTGGCGCGCGCCGGCGCCGCCTGGGCCTTCTTCCTCAACGGGCTCAGCTTTATTGCCGTGATCATTGCGCTGCTGCTGCTGCGCCTGCCGCCGTGGAAGGCCCCGACGCGCAAGAGCTCGCTGTGGCAGAGCGCGATGGAGGGGATTGCCTTCGTCTTCCGGCACGAGGTGCTGGGCCTGCTGGTGCTCATCGCCGCCGTGCCGGCGGTCTTCGGGCGGCCAGCCCAGCAAGCGCTGCTGCCGGTCTTCGCCGACTCCGTGCTGCACGTGGGGGCGCAGGGGCTCGGCGCGCTGATGAGCGCCACGGGCGCGGGCGCACTGGCCGGCGCGCTGATTGTGGCCTCGCTAAGTGGCTTCCGGCGCCGGGGCTTGCTCCAGCTGCTCACCGGCAGTGCCTACGGCGTGGCGTTGGTGCTGTTTGCCGCCAGCCGGAGCCTGGCGCTCTCGCTGGCGCTGCTCTTCGCCGGCAGCGCGTGCAGCATGGTGTTCAGCTCGCTCAATCAGACCTTCCTGCAGTCGCTCGCGCCGGACGAGATGCGCGGACGCGTGCTGAGCGTGCTGACTCTCACCACCTTTGGGCTCATGCCGCTCGGCAGCATGGTGGCCGGCGCGGCGGCGCAGCAGTGGGGTGCCAGCCTGGTGGTCGGGGCCGGTGGTGCAGTGTGCGCGCTCTTTGCTCTCGGCGTCCTGGTGACGCAGCCGCGCCATCGCAACCTGGCGTAATCCTCCCCATACCGGCAAAGCCTCGGCAGACGGCAGCGCCTGGGAGCACGCTCGAACGCTCGAAGGTCATCGAGCCCGATGAGCTGGCCAGCCGCACCGGCTATTGCCGCCCGCATACCGTCCATTGCGGCCCCGAGGGAGCGTACGTCAGCGCGCTCGGCGCGGCTAATGGCGATGCGCCGGGTGGCGTCTTTCTGCTCGACCACGATTCGTTCGAGGTGCTCGGGCGCTGGGAGGTCGACCGTGGCCCCCAGCAGCTGGCGTACGATTTTGCGTGGCACCTGGGCTACGACACGATGCTCACCAGCGAGTGGGGCACGCCGAATATGGTGGAGGGCGGGCTCGATCCGGATCTGCTGCTCAAGAGCCGCTACGGCCATGCGCTCCACGTCTGGGATCTCCGCAAGCGCCGCCACCTGCAGACACTCGACCTCGGGCCGGAGCACCAGATGGTGCTCGAGCTCCGACCGGCGCACGATCCCACCAAGGCCTACGGGTTCGTCGGCGTGGTCGTCTCTCTCAAGGACCTCTCCTCGTCGATCTGGCTGTGGCATCGCCTGGAGCGCACCGCCGGCCACCGGCAGGGGACGAACGGCGAGTGGGCGGTGCGCAAGGTGATCGAGATCCCGGCTGAGCCGGCAGACCCAGATCAGCTTCCGCCGGCGCTGAAGCCTTTTGCCGCCGTGCCACCGCTGGTGACCGACATCAATCTCAGTCTCGACGATCGCTTGCTGTACGTCTCGTGCTGGGGCACCGGCGACTTCCGCCAGTACGACGTCTCCGATCCATTCGCGCCCAAGCTCACCGGCACGGTGCGGCTCGGCGGCATCGTCTCGCGCGCACCGCATCCCACCACCGGGCCGCTCAACGGCGGCCCGCAGATGGTGGAGGTGAGCCGCGATGGACGCCGCATCTACGTGAGCAACTCGCTCTATGCCTCCTGGGACAGGCAGTTCTATCCCGATGGGATCAAGGGCTGGGTAGCCAAGCTGGACGCCAGCCCGACGGGCGGCCTCTCGATCGACTCCAGGTGCTTTCTCACCTTCGAGGGCGAGCGCCCGCATCAGATCCGGCTCGAAGGCGGTGACTCGTCATCGGATTATTACTGCTTCCCATAAGGTACCGGCCGGCTCTTCGACTTGCACCTCCAGAGGCTTGACTCGTGCACCCGTCGCTTCACGCCCTGCCGCCGGCTGGCGCCGTCGCGCCCTGGATCACGCTGGCGGCGCTCGGCGCCTATCACGGCCTCAACCCGGCGATGGGCTGGCTCTTTGCCGTTGCTCTCGGGCTTCAGGAGCGCCGTCGCCGCACCGTGCTGCGCGCGCTGGTACCGATCGCGCTCGGCCACGAGACCTCGATCGCCCTGATGGCCGTGCTAGTGGGAGGCGCAGAGCTGCTCACCGCGCCCGAGCTGATCCGCCCTATCGGCGCCGCCGCGCTGATCAGCTTTGGCCTCTTCAAGTTCCTGCGGCCGCGCGCGCATCCACGCTGGGTGGGCATGCGCATCGGCCTCGCCGAGCTGGCCCTGTGGTCGTTCCTGATGTCCTCGGCGCATGGCGCGGGATTGATGCTCTTTCCGGTGCTGCTCGGCCTGCCGATCGCGCCGGCCGAGGACGCCGCCGAGCCCCACGTGCACGTCTTGGGCGGCGATGTGACGCTCCACGGCCTCTTGCAGGATGTGGCTGCCGTCTCCATCCACACGCTGGCAATGCTGGTGGTGATGGGCATCGTCGCGCTGGCCGTCTATGAGAAGCTCGGCGTGCGCGTGCTGCGGCGAGCATGGATCAACTTCGATACGCTCTGGGCTGGCGCCGTCGTGGCCGCCGGCATCGTGACGCTCTTCACGTAGCAGCTCCAGGCGCATGGGGGCTACCTCTTCGTGCATTTGCGTGCATGGCCGCCGGCATCGTGACGCTCTTCACGTAGCAGGAGCCGTACCCGCTTGCGGCTGCTCTTCCAGACGCGCCGGCTTGACGCGCGCGTCAGGATTTCCGATCATCTTTTCCTCACAGCACGAAGGATGGGAGAGAGCGGCTCATGATGCGAGGAGGCGGTGGGACCTGGCCGGGTGGCAGCTTCCAGACCGGCACCGTTGGCCCCGGGGGCATGTTTGGCCGTGCCGGATCGGCCACGCTCGGCAGCGCGTCCGGCGGCACGGCCAAAGATCTATGGCGGGCGCTCAAGTTCCTGGGTGGCCACAAGAACTGGGTGATCGGCAGCTATGCCGCCTGGGTGGTGGCCAACCTGCTCGACCTGATGATCCCCCTGCAGGTGCGGCGGGCGATCGACGGCGGCATCAACGGCCAGAACCGCCAGGTGCTCTACCTGGCCGTGGCGATCGCCATTGTGCTCTACCTCTCCAAGTCGGCCATCAACTGGATCTATCTCTGGGGGTTCCATGCCTACGAGGCCGACGCCGCCCGCGACCTGCGCAATGCGCTCTACCGCGGCCTGCAGCGCCTGTCGTTCGGCTATCTCGATCGCTCCGATACCGGCCAGCTGATCGCCCGCGCGACGTCGGACGTGGAGGCGGTGCAGAGCTTCCTGGGCCACGGCTCGACCGGGCTGGTGAGCGCCATCGGCACCTATGTGGTCACGCTGGCCGTGGCGTTTACGGTCAGCTGGCAGCTCACTCTGCTCTCCCTGATTACCGTGCCGCTGCTGGCCTGGGCCGGCTGGAGCTACAACAAGAAGTCCGCCCCCCTCTTCGCCCGCGTGCAGCAGCAGTACGGCGCCCTGACCGGCCTCTTGCAGGAGAACATCTCCGGCGTGCGGGTGGTCAAGGCCTTCACCCAGGAGGAGCACGAGATCGAGAAGTACACACGGTCGGCCGACGAGCTCCAGCGGCGCTCGCTCGACCTGGCACGCACGCTCGCGGCGCGTAACCCCTTGATGATTGCCGTGGCCGGTGTGGGGACAATCTTCGTCATCGTCGCCGGCGGCTATCTGGTGGCTGCCGGCACCGTCACCATCGGCACGCTCGTCGCCTTTCAGTACTACCTCAACAAGCTCTACGGACCCGCGCGCCGCATCGGCATGCTGCTGAGCCAGTACGCACGGGCCACCGCGTCGGCACACCGCATCTGGGAGGTGCTCGATACCATCCCCGAGGTGCACGACCGGCCGGGCGCGATCGACCTCCACGAGGTGCGCGGCGAGGTGGTCTTCGAGCACGTCTCGTTCGAGTTTCGGCCGGGCGTGCCGGTGCTCAGGGACATCAACCTGGTGGCCAAGCCGGGGCAGGTGATCGCCCTTGTCGGCGGTACCGGCTCGGGCAAGAGCGCGCTCGTCGGCCTGATTCCGCGCTTCTACGATGTCTCGGCCGGGCGGGTGCTCGTCGATGGGCACGACGTGCGCGACGTCACGCTACGCAGCCTGCGCCGGCACATCGCCATCGTGCCGCAGGATTCGTTCCTCTTCAGCCGCAGCATCAAAGAGAACATCGAGTTTGGCAAGCCGAATTCGCCGATAAGCCTGGTGCAGTTCGCAGCCGAGCGGGCGCAGGCGCATCGCTTCATCCAGCGCCTGCCGGAGGGCTACGAGACGGCGGTGGGCGATCGCGGGGTGACGCTCTCCGGCGGCCAGCGCCAGCGCACGGCCCTGGCGCGCGCCATCCTCGTGGAGCCGACGATCCTGATCCTCGATGACGCAACGAGCAGTGTGGATATGGAGACCGAGCACCTGATCGAGCAGGCGCTCGAGGAGGTCATGCGCGGGCGCACCACGTTCGTGATCGCCCATCGCCTGTCTACCGTCAAGCGGGCCGACGAGGTGGTGGTGCTCGATCGGGGCCAGATCGTCGAGCGCGGCACGCACGCCGAGCTGATCGCCCGCGCGGGCCCCTACCGCCGCATCTACGACGTTCAGATGCGCGACCAGGAGGAGTTCATCGCCCAGCGAGAAGCATTCGCGCGCGAACGCGCTCAACGGGTCGAGCGTGTCGAGCACGCGGAAAGCTCGGGAGGCACGCGATGATTGCCGGCAATCGTGGCCCTGTGCTGGTGCTCAGCACCCATCCGGCTACCGGGCACAAAGGAGAGCAGCAATGATTACCGGTGGTGGCGGGATCACGCCGGTGAGTATGTCCAGCATGCTCGATGAGGAGGCGCGCCTCACCTCCGACCGCGAGGTAGTACGCCGCATGCTGGCCCTCCTCCAGCCGTATAAGGCACGGCTCTTCTGGTCGCTCCTGCTGATCCTCATCGCCTCGGCGGCCACGCTCGCTCAGCCGCGGATCATCCAGCTCTCGATCGATCGTGGCATTCTGGCCGGCCATCTGCATGAGCTCAATCTCTGGGCAGCGGCGTACGTTGCTACGCTGCTGGTCTTCTGGGCGGCGTCGTACTACCAGGTTTGGATTCTGTCGTGGGTCGGGCAGCGCGTGCTCTTCACGCTGCGCACGCGCATGTTCGAGCATCTGCAGCGACTTTCGCTGCGCTTCTACGACCGCGAGAGCATCGGGCACATCATCTCGCGCAACACGAGCGACGTCTCGGCGATCAACGAGATCCTCACGCAGGGGCTCCTCCAGTCAATTGCCGACGCGTTCGTCGTCATCGGCACCATCGCCATCCTCTTCTCGATGAGCGTGCGCCTGGCGCTGGTGACGATGGTGGTGCTGCCGATCATGTACCTGCTGGCGCGGTGGTTCGCCAACGGCTCGCGGCCGGCGTACCGGCGAATCCGCCATACCATCTCCATGGTCAACGCCGCGCTTGCCGAGAACATCGTGGGCATGAAGCTCATCCAGGCCTTCCGGCGCGAGGAGCGCAACTTCGACGAGTTCGACGTCGTGAACCGGGAGAACGTGAAGGCGCAGAAGCGGGCCATCTTCTACCACGCCGGCATCATCCCCATTCTGGATCTCGTCGATATGACCTCGACGAGCCTGCTGCTCTTCGTCGGCGGCGGATGGATCCTCTCGCACACCGCGCCGGAGCTGACGATCGGCGTACTCACGGCCTTCATGCTCTATACTGCGCGCTTCTTCGAGCCGATCCGCGACCTCGCCTCGCGCTGGGACCAGGTGCAGGCAGCGCTCGCCGCCGGTGAGCGCATCTTTCATCTCCTGGACCTGCAGCCCGATGTGCAGGACCGCCCGGGCGCCTACGAGCTGCCGCCGATCCAGGGGCATGTGGTGTTCGACGACGTCACCTTTGCCTACGACGGCATCCATCCCATCCTCCGGCACGCCAGCCTGGAGGCACGGCCGGGCGACCGCATCGCGCTGGTTGGACGCACCGGTGCGGGCAAGAGCACGATCGTGCGCCTGCTGATGCGCTTCTACGACATCCAGGAAGGCAAGATCACCGTCGATGGCCACGACATCCGCGACGTCACTCAGAAGAGCCTGCGGCGGCAGATGGGGCTGGTGCTGCAGGAGCCGTTCCTCTTTGCCGGCACGATCAAGGACAACATCGCCTTTGGCCGGCCGGGCATTTTGGAGGAGCCTGATGGGCTGGAGCAGATTCGCCAGGCAGCGGAGGTGGTAGGCCTGCGCGAGTGGATCGAATCGCTCCCGGGCCAGTACGACGCCGTCGTCGAGGAGCGGGGCGGCAACCTCTCGGGTGGCCAGCGCCAGCTGATCTCGCTCGCGCGGGCCTTTCTTGCCGACCCGCGCATTCTCATCCTCGACGAGGCGACGAGCAGTGTGGATACCGAGACCGAGGCGCTGATCCAGCGCGCGCTCGATCGCGTGCTGGCCGGGCGCACATCGTTCATCATCGCCCACCGGCTCTCGACGATCAAGCATGCGACGAAGATCCTGGTGCTCGACCACGGCGAGATCGTCGAGCAGGGCACGCATCAGGAGCTGCTGGAGCAGGAGGGCTACTACTACAAGCTCTACACGCTCGGCTTCTCGTTCGGCGACGAGGACGAGATCGCGGAGGGCTATGTCGAGGAGGTGGGCGTGCCGGAGTAGCGGCTCGCGCCAGACGGTACGGATGTCCCTCGGCGCAGGAGCGGGCGGGCCGGAGGAGTGGCCTCGCGGCCTGCGGCTTGCCCGGCTATAGCTCTTCCTGCTCTAGGGACGCGACTCTCGAGCGGCTACCGGATCAGCCCTTAGACTGAGATGATTCCTGCTCTCTCCACTCGCATGGCCGAGGCGCCTGGGCGCAAGGACGTGGCCGTGCTTCCCCTCGAAGCCTTCGCGCGGATGGCGAAGGAGCTCGGCTACGCGGCGCTCTCGATGCGCGCCTCGCAGCTTTCGATCGAGACACCACCCGAGCGCGTGGCCGAGGCGAGGCATCTGCTGGAGTCTCTGGGATTGCGCGTCTCGATGGTCACTGGCACCGTCTCGCTGGCGGCGAATGACGTGCGCGCGACCGAGCCTTTGCGCCACATCACGCCGCACCTCGATCTAGCCGAGCGCCTGGGCTGCGATCTAGTGCGCGTGATGATCCAGCGCGACGACGACATCATCTGGGCGCAGCGCGCCGCCGACGAGGCGTCCGAGCGCAATATCCGGCTGGCGCACCAGACGCACGTGGGCACGCTCTGCGAGACGGTGGACGCTGCGCTCGACGTGGTGCAGCGCGTTGGCCGGCCGAACTTTGGCCTGACCTACGAGCCTTCCAACCTGCTGGTCTGCGGCTCCGACTACGGCCCCCGCGCGCTGCAGCGGCTGGCGCCGCACCTCTTCAATGTCTACCTCCAGAACTGGTACGCGCATCCAGCCGGCGCCTTCGTCGTGCAGACGAACGCCGGGCCGATGCGCGTCGACCAGGTGCCGCTCGACGATCGGCGCGGCATCGACCTCGATCGGGTCTTCGAGGGACTGCGCGCCATCGGCTGGCAGGGCTACGTCACCGTCCACCAGGTGCTGCTGCCGGGCGAGGACGTGCGCGGGGCGTGCGCTCGCCACCTGGCCGCGCTGAGCTCATACCTGGCCGGCTCTGGCTCATAGGCGCTGTCCCTCCAGTGCGCTCAACCGCGATGCGCTCCCGAATACCGGGATCCAGACGGCGACTGGCTCGTAGGCGCTGTCCCTCCAGTGCGCTCAACGCGACCATTCGGCCAGCGGCTCGGCCGGCCAGCGGAAGGATAAGGGCAGGAAGAGCCAAGCCTGCTCGTGGCATACTCTGGACGGGAACGATTCCTTCCGATAATGGAGCTCACCACCCGCCTTGATCGCGTGGAGCAGAGTCTTGCGCAGCTGGCCGATGCTCAGGCTCGGACGGAGCAGGAGCTAGCCGCCCTTGCCGCCGCCCAGCAGCGGACGGAGCAGCGGCTGGAAGAGCTGGCGGCGGCGCAGCAGCGGACGGAGCATGAGCTGGCCGCGCTCACCGCGGCCCAGCGCGAGCTGACCGCGGCGATCGAGCTGACCGCAGTGCGCCTCGATGAGCTGACTACGTGGCAGCGCGGCGAACGCGTCCGGCGCGAGGGGGAGGCCTACGGACGGCAGGTCGTGCGCTCGGCGCTGCTGCTCTTCCAGGGCGGCGAGGGCGGCACGCCCGAGCACGACCTCGTCCAGCGCCGGCTACGTTCTCTGCTCGCCGTGCGCCCAGACGGCGGCACGCTTCCCCAGCCTCAGGAGAACCCGCTCCTGGCCGATCTCCTCTGGTGGAAGGGAGATGAGCTTGCCGTCGTGGAGATCTCCCGCGTCGTGGATGCGAGCGACGTGGAACGCGCTTGCCAGCGGGCGCAATCGCTGCGGCAGGCCGGCGCCAGCGCACGGCCAATGGTGGTTGGCCAGACGTGGGCAGACCGCTATACCCGTGGCCGCGCGGCCGCTCTTTCGGTGGCGTGGTGGGTCGACGACGACGTCTCCGAGCAGTTCATCGACTTCCGGCGGCTGCCTGGGTGAAGGACCTACCGCTCAAGGCCGCGGGGCTCGGCCGCCTCGACGCGCAGCGGCCGGACAGGGAGCCCCATGAGCGCTCAGTGTGACGGCAGGACCTACGCGGTCGCTCCCAGCAAAATGGGAAGGCGCAAACCTGGGACGGCGTATCTCGTGTATCCAAGGAGATACCTCTGCTCGCGGAAGTAGCTGCAAGGCGGCGCGATGCGAGAAAGCAGCCTGAAGAGAGCGGAGCGACGGTCATGGAACCACCGGTGTCGGTGATCGGCGCGCTGGCATGGGAGAGCGATGCCCTGCGGGCGCTGGAGCAAGAGACGATCTATCTGCGGGAGCGTCTGCGAGCCCGTGCCGAGGCGCTGGTCGCTGAGGCGGGCAGGCAGCGTGTCACGCTGGCTGACCTCGACCGCGCGCGGCGCACGAGTGGCCACGCGCCGGCCCCTGCGCTCCCGGCGATCGAGGAGCCGCCCTGGCCGGTGACGTTTGGGAGCTATCGCGTGCTCGATCCTGCAGCGCCCGTGGCCATCTGCACGCTGGCGAGCGAGGCGCTGACGGCAGCACTGGCGGAGGCGCGGCTGGGGAAGGTCGCCATTGTCGGCCGCGCCTTTACCGAGAACTTCGGCGTCGAGAAGGTCGTGACGAACCTCGTCGCCAACCCGCACATTCGCGTGCTGGTGCTCTGCGGCGTGGAGTCGCGCCACAAGGTGGGGGAGACGCTACTGGCGCTCCACGCCAGCGGGGTCGACGACGCGGGGCGTGTGGTCGGCTCGACCAGCCCGCTGCCGATCGTGCGCAGCCTTGCGCCCGAGGCGATCCGGATCTACCAGGCAAAGCTCCAGATCATCGATCTGCGTGGCGAGGATCAGCTCCAGCCGATCCTCCAGGCCGTTGCCGGCTGCCCGGCGCCAGAGCCATGGCCCGAGCAGTGGATGCCGCAGGTGCCGGTCGTGCGCCTGCCGGCCGGTGGGAGCGGTGCCGGCATGGGCGGCCGGTTCTCGCCGGACCCCACCGGCCTTTTTCTCATCGGAATCGGGCCATCAGGCAGGACAATCCACGCCGAGCACTACACGCGCGAAGGCGTCCTCGACGCGAAGGTGATCGGCGATCGGGCCGAGGCGATCGCCCGGGCGATCGCCGATCACGGCCTGGTCGGCGACGTGCGCCATGCCCTCTATCTGGGCCGCGAGCTGCAGAAGGCCGAGCTGGCTCTGCGCCTGGGCCTCGAGTACGAGCAGGATCGGGACCTGGCGCTGCCTGAGCAGCGATGAGCCCCGCGGCGCGCCACGTGGCACACTTGCGCTATGCCACTCACTCGCACTGCCATTGTCCTGGAGGGAGCCGACGATCCCGCGGTCACAACCGTGCTCGACCGCCTCGCCGCCGACGACGTGCTCGGCCAGCTGCTCCGCCGTGAAGGCCGCATGGCCGAGCTGGCGACCGAAGCGGGAGACATCAAGCTCGACTGGGTGGACGGCGTCGAGAAGGCGCTCGAGCATCCGGAGCAGCTCGAGGCCGTGGAAGAGGAATCCCGCCAGCTCGTGGCGCAGGGCATTCGTCACGTGATCTGGTCGGGCATGGGCGGCTCGGTGCAGACGGTCTACACACTCAAGCGCATGGGCTATCTCGACCGGCCCGAGCTTTCGATCCACCCGCTCGATAGCACCGATCCAGCCACCCTGAACCGCATCCTGGCCGAGATCGGCGCGCCGGAAGGGCGCGGGCTGCGCCAGGCGCTGGCGCAGACGGCGATGATCGGCGTCTCCATGGGCATGACCAGCGAGGAGCCGATCACGCACCTCGACTGGTTCGACGGCCTCCTGCGCGAGCATGCCATCGCTGACCCGGGCAGCCACATCCAGGTCATGACGCTCCCTGGCTCATACCTCGACCAGTTTGCCCGTGCGCGTGGCTCGCGCATGGTGCCGATTCAGCTCGATGGCGAGAACCACACGCCCGGACGGATGAGCGCCCCGGCAACACGCGTCTTCCTGCGCCCCGTGGCGTTGATGCTCGCTGCGGCGGGGCTGCGTGGCGGCCTGCGCGCGGTGCTCGAGCGCGGCCAGGCCCTCTACCGGCTCTCGCACACGATGTCCGCCGAAGCGCGGGCCGCTGCCACGCGCGACGATCCCTTTCTGCGCCTGGCCGCCTGGCTCTCGCTGCGCGCCGGCCGCCACGGGACGGCGGGCGCACCGAAGCTACTGCTCAGCCTGCCGCCGGCCTGGCTAGGGTTTGCGCCCTGGCTCGAGCAGCTGGTGGAAGAGAGCCTGGGGAAGGGCGGCAAAGGGTTCCTCATCTTCTATGGCCAGTCGCCGGAGGCTACCTATGGCCGCGACTGCGCCGTGCTACGCCTCGAGCTCGAAGGTCGGCCGGCTCCGCCAGGCCCCCGAGGACTCGACGTGCTGACGTTGCGCGTGCCGTCGGAGCGTCTGGAGGCACTCCCAGATGACTTCCAGGGCCTGGGCGAGCTGGCCGGGCTCTTCCTGGGGTTCAAGAAGACGGTGGCCGCCTACGGCTATCTTCAAGAGATCGTCTTTGCCGGGCAGCCGGCGGTCGAGGCGTACAAGAAGTACGCGCGCGACCTGCGCCAGGCTCCCGGGCCGGTGGTGCTCGACCAGGGAGCCGACGGCCGGTCGGGCGGCCGCTGGCGGCTGGCCGAAGGCGAGCTCGCCTTCGACTACTCATCGCTCCCGCGGCGCAGCCTGCTCGACGAGGAGACGCTTGGCTGGCACGTGGCGCAGCTCGGCGGCGAGCGCGGGCGCGCCGCCGACGTCTTTGCCGGCATCCTGCACGCCGCGCGCGAGGCCGGCTCGCTGCGCTATCTGGATCTCACCTGGAACGGCGAGCCGGCCGAACCGGTGCGCCGCGTGCTCCAGCTGGCGCGCGAGCGGCTGGCCAACGGTGCGCTGGGGATCCCGTGCAAGGTACGCACCGGGCCGAGCGACTATCACTCGACCGAGCAAAGTGAAACCGATGGCCCGCCCGAGCTAGTCAGCCTGCGCCTCGTCGCACAGATGCACGAGCCGGTGGCGGCTGGGAGCTACGACGATAAGTTTCTCCTGGCCCAGGCCCGCGGCACGTGGCAGGCGATGCAGGATGCTGGCCGCTGGATTGTCTTTCTGGCCCTGCCCGATGCTGGCACCGTCGCGCTGATCTCGCTGGAGCGCTTCTTCGAGCGCGCGGCCGCGCTCCTCTCACGCGAGGCGCACAGCCAGACTGGCTAGAACCCCAGAGCGATCCCACCGGCGCGTGGATCGGAGCCGCCGGCCAGCACGCCGCTCGGCTCACGCAGAATGAGCTGTACTGCGCTCGGCGCACCCCACGGCCCGAGATCGACCACGCGATGCCCCTTGGCTTCCAGCGCGGCCACCACCTCTGGCCCGAAGCGCGATTCGAGGCGCAGCTCGAACGCATGATGCGCGTGCTCTGGATCGGTGCCGGGGAAGGAGTACCAGCGTGGCGCCTCGGCGGCCTGCTGCGCGTCCATACCGAAATCCAGCAGGCCGGTGATCACCTGCACGTTCCACTGCGGCTGCTGGTCGCCGCCGGGCGTGCCGCCCACGGCATAGAGCGCACCGTCGCGCAGCAGCAGATAACAGTTGAGCGTGTGCATCGTTCTCTTGCCGCCGGCAAGCACGTTCGGGTGGCCTGCTTCTAGCGTGAAGCCGCGCCCGGCGCGATTATTCAGAATGATGCCGGTCTCGCCGGCGACGACACCGCTGCCGAAGCCAGCGGAAAGGCTGTGGATGAACGAGATAGCGTTGCCCTGCTCGTCGGCAACGCAGAAATAGCTCGTATCGCCCAGGAGCGTCTCGGGCAGGGAGCCTGCGACCTGCATGGCGGCTCGCTCGGGATCGATGGCCTGCCGGCGCCGCGCGGCGAACTCCTTCGAGAGCAGCTCGCCCAGCGGCATATCGACGAAGCGAGGATCGCCGGCGTAGCGCAGCCGGTCGGCAAAGGCGAGCTTCTTCGCCTCCACCATCAGGTGCAGCGTCTCGGCGGTGCCGAAGCCCAGCGAGGCCAGATCAAACCCCTCCAGCAGGTTCAGCTGCTCGAGCACCAGCAGCCCCTGCGACGGCGGGCGCGTCTCATATACCTCCACGCCGCGGTAGGAGACGTGGATCGGCTCATACACCTCGGTCTGGTGGGTGGCGAAGTCGTCGCGGGTGAACAGGCCACCGAGCGAGCGGGCGAGATCAACGAGCTCCGCCGCAATCTCGCCGCGGTAGAACGGCTCGGCGCCGCCATCGGCGAAGCGACGCAGCGACCGTGCGTAGTCGGGCCGGCGCAGCAGCGTCCCTGGCTGTGGCGCCTCGCCGTCCGGCAGCAGCTCGCGCGCGGCGGCCTCGACCGGCTGCAGCTTGGCCCTGGCGCTGGCAAGGCTCCGCGCCAGCCGTGCCGAGACGGGCAGGCCACGCTCGGCGTAGTCGATCGCCGGGGCGACGAGCTCGGCCCACGGCTTGGTGCCGAAGCGCTGGTGTAGCGTCCAGTAGGCATCGGGCGCGCCCGGCACCGAGACGGAATGGATACCGGTGAGCGGCATCATGGCATGGCCGCGCGAGACGTAATACTCGCGCGAGGCTGCCCGAGGCGCGACACCACTGCCGTTGATTGCCCAGACGCGCCGCTCGCGCGCGTCGTACAGCACGGCAAACATATCGCCGCCCAGGCCGCACGCCCCCGGCAGCGTCAGGCCTTCCACTAGCGCGGTGGCGATGGCGGCATCAAAAGCGTTGCCACCATCGAGCAGCACCCGTAGCCCAACCGCGGCCGCTGCCGGCGATGCCGATGCCACCATGCCGCGGCGCGCGTAGCGCGTGCCCGGCGAAGGCAACCCTATAGCACGCCGGCCCGGCGCAGCCGGCCCGTTGCCGGTAGCCACCCCGTGCCCACCGGCCATCGATCCCGTTATCGCCATCTGCCTGCTCCTCCTCTCTTTCCCTTACCTCGCGTCTAGGTACTCCGCTTCCTTGCCCGGACTCTCATGGCTCATGGAGATACAGTTGGATCGAGGCGCGGATCGACCCATGCCAGATGCACCTGCGGAAAGCCGATCACGTCGGAGGTGTAAACCACGCCGCGCCCATCGGGCGTGAACGATGGATGCGGGTGCGTCCACTGCGGCCCGTAGACCGTCTCGGGCACCGGCTCCAAAGAGGATCGCTCCAGTACGGCTCCGGCTGGCTCCATTGCGTGCCTTGCGACGAAGCGCCAGGATAGCACAACGTGCGTCGCCGCCCAGACACCGGGTCGACGAGCCGCAGCCCCAGGTCCGGTAGCGTCGTATCACAGACGATGAGCGTGCCGTCACGGCGCGGGGTGCCAGGCGTTGAACGCTGCGATCGTGCGCTTGCCGCAGCCATTTCGCACGATGCGCTCTAGGTGGAAGGCGCTGCCAGCGCGTGCGCACCCTCACTGCCAAGGCCACGACTGCATCTTCGCACGATGCGCTCCAGGTGAAAGGCTGCAGCTCCAGACCGCTCCGGCCAGCCATGAATGGATTCTTGGCGCCTGGGAGCAGCTTCGCACCGGCTGGAGTCGGCCAACCGGCGCCGGTCAGCCACGAATGGATTCCTGGAGCATGCCATTGATCTTCGGCGCGATGCGCGCGGTGGCGGCGGCTGCTGTCTCCTGGCCATTCTGGAAGGCAGTGAGCTCCTGGTCAAGGGTGCTGCTGATCTCCGGCCAGTTGGAGAGCTTGGGCGGGCTCTTCAGATCGGTGATGCCGCGGGCGAAGAACTCGTTCCACTCGCGCGGCAGGACCGAGGTCAGATACTCCTCGCTCTGCAGGACCGAGAGACGTGCCACGACGCCGCCGACGCCCGCTTTGTAGTACAGCTTCTGGAACTCGGCGCTGACGAACCAGGTGGCGGCCTGGTACGAGAGGTCGGGCACCTTGTTTGGCTGCATCACAGCCACGCCATTGCCCGGCATATTGAACTTGCGTCCGGCCTTGCCCTTTGGGTGCTGCGCAATGCCCACCACCTGCGGCTGGACGAAGCCGCGGGTATTGCCGGCCGAGCGCAGACCTGGATAGAGGGCCAGGCCGCCGGCGATGAAGCGCTGGATAGCCGATTGCGCCGCGTTATCCTGGGGCGTGGTGGCGCACTTGAACTTATAGCGGAAGTCTTGCAGCAGCTGCAGTGCCTCGACGGCATTCGGCTGATCGAGCACGTACTTGGTCAGCGAGGCATCGAGGATCTCGCCGCCGTTGCTCCAGACCCAGTTGCGCCAGTTGCCCACGTCGGTGCCAAAGACCATCTGGTCACCCTGCCGCGTGAGCTTGATCGCTGCGTCCTTGTACTCATTGGCCAGCGTCCAGGCATCAGTGGGCGCCGGCACGCCGCCGGCCTGGAGGAGCGACTTGTTGTAATAGAGCACCGTCGGGCCGCCCTCGCGCGGGATGGCATATTGCTTGCCTTTGATGGTGAAGGTCTCCCACATGTTAGGCGCGAACGCGTTCTTCTGGTTCTCTGGGTCCTTCTGGATGTAGCTATCGAGGGGCAGCAGCAGGTTCTGCGCGACGTAGAAGGTCGGTAGGTCGACGCCCAGGAAGAGGACGTGGGGCGGCGTGCCGGCCGCCGCCTGCGCCAGCACCTTGGTCCGGTCGTTCCCCTGCGAGATGATGTTCAGCGTCACGCCCGGGTGGCGCTGCTCGAAGAGCTGCTTGCCCGGCCCGGTGACGATCTCGCCCATGTCGTTGCTCGTGGTCTCCCAGGCGATGTCGATCGTCACCGGACCGGCCGGCGTCGCCGGCGCCGGCACGCTGGCGCCGGTCTGGCCGCGCGCACAGGCGGCGAGGACCGGAACAAGCGCCAGCGTGCCGGCGCATGCCAGGAGCCGGCGGCGCGAGGCAAGAGGCACGGGAGAGCGGGTGGTCTCAGCGATCGCGGCCATAGTCAGGCTTCCTCCACGCGCGCAGTCTACCGGAAAGCGCGGCCTTGTTCATCGTGGGGCCACGCCAGCCATGCGGCTACGTCGGCCGGACGGCAATCAGTTGCCCAATGCCGGTGCCGCTGCCAGAAGCCGTGGCCGTGCGGCTACCGGTGCTTCCCGCATTCGCGATGGCCTGATCAGCCCCTTCGCCGCTGATCGGATACTGCGCGACCGACGTCGTCAGATCGTAGCGCTCGGCCATGCCTGCAGGTGGGGTGAACGTCTTGCTCCCGGAGATGTGGCCCAGAAAGAGCAGGCGCGTATTCGCCCGGTTGGTGCGGATAGAGGGAGCGACGATCGATGGATCTTGGGACGTATCAGCCTGGCCCCCGTGCGCATCGATGGGGATAGTGGCCGAGACACCGCGATACGCCAGCAAGGCGCCAACGGCGGCGTTGGTGCTGTTACTTAGGCTAAAACGTGTAGCTCGATGGCTCGGAGCCTGTAGCGAGCTTATAGTAGGTCGACTTGCCGGAGGTGTTACCGTTGTCGTCGGTGCGGACAAGCGTCCACCCCGCGGGAGGCGTTACCGTCGGATTGCCGCGGAAATCGACCGTGGCCAGGAGCAGATCTCCGGCGGCGACACCACTTGGCTTGCTCAGCACCACCCGTGAAAGGTCGGCGTCATTAGTCGCCGCTGTCGTACCGACGAGGCTAGGCGCTGCCGAAAGCGGGGGTTCCCAGCCACGTTGCACGAACTCGAAGTCGTCCCACGTTATGCCTTGCAGCGATGTCTGGGTGCAGAGCGAGCCCCACTGGCCATGGTCCTGCTCCATCTTGAGCGAGGTCGTATTACCGGCGGTATCGCCAATGTACGCGCCGTACCGCTGCAGCGTGCGGGCGATGACCAGCCCGCAGGGGCTAAGCCCTTTGGAATCCAGATTGACGGAGGGCTTGATACGGATGCGAATGCCCTCCGGTCCCCAGCCGGTTCGCGGGCTTTCGGTGCCCACCATGGGATGCACGTAGCCGGCCGAGCTATCAGGCGTCTTCCAGAAGAGGTGCAGCACGTGCCCGAGGTCGGAATCGTTAGCGATGGCCCAGTCCACCATGTCCTTCCGAATGACCATCGCATCAGGAATGGCGCCACGGCTGCGGAAGTTCTTGGTCGAGTTCGAAGCGGGATTGCGCTGGTCAAGGCCGTTCGAATCATGCTGGAACGCCCCCGCGTTGCCAACATTGAGCGTATTGCCGCTCCCTTGCGAGGCGCCGGATGCCCAAACCGAGAGGCCTTGTGGCATCGATGGAACCCCACAGGTGTCGATCACGACCAGGGGCGAGTCGCTGGTTCCGGTGAGATAGGTGCCAAAATTGCTCGGCGCGTGGAAGCCTTCAGTGGCGAGAAAGGCTACCTGGGATGGAACCGAGCCGGTGAGCTTCCAGATCGGATCGCTGCATGTCGACAGGGCGAAGGGCATGCCCCAGGAATTGCCGGCCAGCCCCTTCAAGGCCGGGAAGGCATACAGGTTGTTGCTCTTCGCAAAGGCGATACCAGCTGCCGAATCGGAATCGACCGGCGCGTTGTCGGGAAGCTCCTTGCGGAAGAAGCTGTCGGCCGAGTAGGACAGGTAGGGCCTACTAGTGGTGGCCATTACTACGCGCGGCGGCAGCCAGGCAGCGACCAAGGCCAGGGCCAAGGCCAGCAAGGAAGGCGCCCGGCCCGTGGCCGAATGCCAGCACCAGCGCCGCACAGTGATCACTGCCAGGGCAGAGGCAAGCGATGCAAGCACACGATACATAACCTCTAACCTCCCGACGAGCTACCCGCGGTATGCCACGGGGCCAGGCTCGACTGAATGACAAACTGTTTTATCATCAGTCTCGAACCATCCTACATGGCTCCTGCGCCCTTGTCAATACCCTGTCTCTGCTCCAAGAAAAATCGTGCCGCCAGCAGCCCACCGTCGCGCTCCGTTTCCCGATCGCGGTACGATTAGCCGTGGTGATTACGCACTTTATCAATGGCGGTAGGGAGCATGGCCTCACGAACGCGCTCTGATTCGCTGGCCTCCGCCGGGCGCATCACCATCCGGGATGTGGCCCGAATGGCGGGGGTCTCCCCGGCCGTCGTCTCGGTCGTGCTGAACGGCGCGAGCCCGCGTACGGCGCACGTGCGGGTTGGCGCCGCCGCGCGTGAGCGGGTACTGGCGGCTGCAACCCGGCTCAACTACCGTCCGAACGCCGCTGCTCGCGCGCTCAGCGGGCACAGCCAGCTGATCGGCGTGATACTGGACAAGCCTTCGCAGCACCTGGGCTTCGAGCAGCACTACGTCGTCGAGATCCAGCGTGCACTGCGGGCGCTGGGGTACCAGGTCTTGCTCGATACGGCTGAGCAGGAGCCGGAAACACTAGCGCGGGCGCTGGAGGAATGCGCCCGCTACAGCGTGGCTGGTGTGCTGCTGGTCGGCTGGTGGGCTCGCAGCGATCTGCTCCGTACCTATGGGCCACCGGCTCTCGCGGCGGCTGGGGCGCCGCCGTGCGTCGTGATCGGCACCGACGTAACGGGGGTGGGGGATGCTGCCGTAGGCCGCGATAACTACGGCGCCGCGCGTATGGCCACCGCCCACCTCGCAGCGCTCGGCCACCGGCGTTTCCTGGCCATGGGGCTCGGATTGCGACGCCTGGCAGCCTGCTATGACGCCCTCGCCGAGTGCGGCCTTTCCGCCGACGCGGTCGAATACTGGCCACCGCCGCTGGAGCCGGAGCAGCGCAGTCGGGAGCCAGGCTCCACCCGCAGCCACGGCCCATCGCCCGACCAGCCAGACTGGCAGTTTGCCCGCGGCCGCTGGATCGTAGAGCAGGTTTTCCGCGATGCCATCAGTGGCCGCACGCGTTTCCCCGGGAGCAGTGATCGCCTACCGACGGCGATCGTGGCTCTCAATGATGAATACGCCGCCGGGGCGCTCTCCGGTCTTCAGGCGCTCGGTCTCCGCGTGCCTGAGGACGTGGCTTTGGTAGGGTGCGATAACCTGCCGTTCGGTGCCTATCTCTCGGTCCCTCTCACGACCATCGACTGGCAGGTGCCGGTGATCGTCAGTCGGGCCCTGCAGCACCTCACGGAGCTGATCCGGACCGGCCGGCGAGGCGAGGCGCGCGAATACCGGCGGGAGGTCGTGCCAGCCAAGCTCATCGTGCGCCGCTCCTGTGGCGCCTATCTCGGCCGCCGTCATTGAGCGGCGGCCGGCCATCCAGCCTCACGCCGGGATCGTGGCCAGCAGGAGGCGCAGCGCGGCGGCCGCAAACGCCTGCTGGTTGGCGTGGCGCGAATCCAGGCCAGTGTGCAGGAGCTGCGTGCGAGCTGCCGGACCATCGACGGCGAGCCAGGCCATGCCGGCGGGTTTGGCGGAGCGCCGGCCGGTCTGCGGGCCGGCAATACCGGCTTCAGCCAGTGCCCACGTCGCGCCGAGCGCCGCCCGCGCGGCCGCTGCCATAGCCTGCACCGCCGGCTCACTCACCACTCCATCCCGCAGCGCGGGCGAGCCGGCAGCCAGCCCGAGCCAGGTGCTCTTGGCGTGGGCCGAATAGGCGACGCAGCCTCCGAGGAACCACGCCGAGGCCCCGGGGACGGAAAGCAGCGCCGCGGCGATGAGCCCGCCGGCCGCCGTTTCGGCGACGGCGAGTGTTTCGCCGCGCGCGCGGAGGCGCACTGCGATCGCCTCAGCCAGCGAGGCGAGCTCTGTGGGCGGCCACCCGCTCTGGCCGGCCCCGGGCTCATGGCTTGCGCTCATGGGGATGGGAGTGCCCCGTCGTGCCGGCACGACCGTGGTGGAGTAGTAGCCCCGGGCTCATGGCTTGCGCTCATGGGGATGGGAGTGCCGGCAGTAGTCCACACGGCCACCGGTGCCGCCAGCGACCTCACTCCGCGACCGCGAGCACCGGGCGACCGTCCTCGAAGCGCACCCGCCCGAACGGTACCTCGGGATCGTGGCCGAAGCCCAGCAGCCAGCGCTCGCGCGCGGCGATGGGCAGCAAGCGCTTCCGCTGGCGCAACGTCTCCACCGGATAGAGATCGTAGCCCATGATCCAGGCATAGTCGAGGTGATGGTGAGTCGGGACGAGGTCGGCAAGGTACAGGAAGGTCTCGCCTTCGGAGTCGATGCGGAGCAGCTGCATCCCATCGGAATGGCCGCCGGCCAGGAGGAGATGGATACCCGGCGCCAGCTCCAGATCGCCGTCAACGAGCTGCAGCACGCCCGCCGCCTCGAGCGGTACGAAATCGTCGGCCCGATACGAGGCACGGTTGCGCTCGTGCGGGTGAGTCGCAGCCTCCCACTCGCGGCGCTGCACAAGGTAGCGCGCGTGCGGGAAGCGCGGCGCGAGCGTACCATCGGCTAGGCGGCGCACGTTGGCGCCGGCGTGATCCCAATGGAGGTGTGTATCTACCACATAGTCGATCGTCGCCGGATCAACGCCTGCGGCCTGAAGGCTCTGCTCGACCGTCGGCGGTCGGCGCACGGCAAAGCGGGCGGCAAAGGTATCGTCGTGCCGGTCGCCCAGACCCGGGTCGACGAGCACGCGCATACCATCGAGCTCGATAAGCATGGCGTTGAAGGCGAGCGCAATCCGGTTCGCCTCATCGGGAGGCGCGCGCCGCTGCCAGACGACGCGCGGCACGATTCCAAACATCGCGCCGCCGTCGAGGCCGAACTGCCCATCTGGCACGAGCGTGATGGTGGCGCGCCCGGCCTGAACCCGCAGCGGCTCGGCGGCCACCGTCGCTGGTGATGGCTCAAGCTTCACTGGTGAGTCGCATCCCAAGTTTGCCATGCCGCTGGCTGCGGTGCACCGGAGCGCACTGCACTCAGGGGCGCACTGCACTCGGGAATTTGCCCGCTCATGCAGCCGCTCAGGCAGCTATGCCGCTGGCTGCGGGGCGCCGGGGCCGCACTGCGCTGCCTGTGGAGCTGGCAGCGGAGAATAAAGATGACCTCTCATCCGGGGAAAGATATCGGCACCAAGGGTTACTGCTCATCCGGTATCGAGGGTGAGGCCGGCCCGCTCGGCGGCCGAGGTTAGCGTCTGGAGCGCGCGCGCTGCCACCGTCGCCGGGTCGTAATTGGGTCGCACCTGGACCTGCTTGCTGATCTCGATAGTGATGAACCCCCGATAGCCAGCGCGGTCCATCTCCGCAAGATAGCGCGCGTAGTCGAACTCGCCCTCGCCGGGCACCAGAAACTCGTAGTCGGGTGCGATCCCGCGCTGGTCCTTCAGGTGCGTGTGGACGGCGTACGGGGCCAGCAGCGGAAGATAGGCATCGAGGTCGTAGCCCATCACCTCGAAGTGGCTGTTATCGAGGTTCAGGCGAACGTGCGGTGACGCTACCTGTTCCAGCAGCCAGTGGACGCGCTCGGGGCGATCGAATGCCTGGCCGACGTGCGGCTCCAGCGCCACGACGACGCCGCGGGAGGCTGCGTAGGCAGCCAGCTGCTGGAAGCCGTGAGCGATCCGTCCCCGGTCCTGCTCATAGCGCTCCGGCTTGCTGTAGGCCATCGTCACCACGCACGGCGGCCCTTCTGGCCCGGCGAGGTCCACCGCCAGGTCAATCGCCGCCTGCACGCGCGCCAGCTGGAGGGCGCGCCGCTCTGGATCCGGCTCGAGCAGGTTCCCGTGCCCGGCGATCGACGGCAGTGCCAGCCCGGCGGCGTCCAGCAGCCGACGAATGCGGCGCCGCTCTTCAGCATCGAGGCGCAGCGCGTCCAGGCTGCTGCCCGGCCCGGAGACGAGCTCGATCCCGCGGTAGCCGGCAGCACGCACGAGCGCGATCTGCTGCTCCACTGGCAGGGCGGCCATCGCCCAGGCGCTAAATCCCAGCTGCATGCTTCATCTGCTGCAGAGCCGGCCGCGGCGCCACTGGCAGCGCCGCCATCGCCCAGGTGCTGAATCCCAGCCGCATCACACCGGCTCCAGAGCTCCAAGACAGGTAACATGTTAACATCACGGCCAAGATCAATCTGGAAAAGGACTACATCTCGTCCAAGCTCGAGAGGTGGGGCAGCAAGGTCTTCGCCATGCCGCACACCGTTAGCCCCCACGCCTGGTATTACAACAAGATGTTGCTCAAGAAGGCCGGCGCCAAGGATCCCTGGGATGACCTCAAGGGCAGCTGGACGTGGGCCGACCTGCTCGATATCGCCAAGAAGGTCACCAAGGTGACCGGCGGCAGCGATGACGTGTGGGGGGTCGAGCTGGGCTACACCCAGGCCTGGTACCAGGATGGTGGGTTCGTGTGGTCGAACGGTGGCGAGCTAATCGATACCTCGCCGGATCCTACCACCTGGCGCAAGTGGAAGTACACGTTCTCCAAGCCGCAGACGGTCGAGGCCCTGCAGTTTATCTACGACCTGGTGCACACGCACCGCGTGCTCATTCCGCTGGAGACGGCGAATGCGGAGCGCAAGGCCACGCCGAACCTCTTCTCCGCCCAGAAGACGGCCATGTTCGAGAACAGCTCCGGCCAGCTGATCACAGCTGACGCAGGCGTTTGCCCAGCAGAAATCGCTGCGCCAGGCCTGCCAGGATATCGATGCCCGGGCCGCCGCCATCCTCAGCCGCGGCTAGAGCGGCCGCGGCCGAGCCCGTCACTCGTCGCGGGGTGGTGTGAGCGCCTCCACGGCATAGCCGGCGGCGCGGAGCGTGGCCAGGATCTCGCGTGCGTGCGCGGCATCGCGCGTCTCGAGGTGCAGCACGACGTCAGACTGGCCGACCGGGAGGAGCCATCCGGCTCGATGGTGCTCGATATCGATCACGTTGACGCGCATTGCGGCCAGCGGAGCCAGGAGCTGGGCCAGCTGCCCCGGCCGGTCGTCGAGCCGCGTGCGGATCACCAGGTAGCGCCCGGCGCGCGTCAGGCCATGCTCGATAATGCGTGCCAGCAGGTTCACGTCCACATTGCCGCCGCTAAGCACCACGCAGGCGGCTTCGCCCGGCGCCAGCCGCACCAGGCCCGCAAGCAGGGCGGCCACTCCCACTGCCCCGGCCGGCTCCACCACCAGCTTGGTGCGCTCGAGCAGGTAGGTCATGGCGCGCGCGATGTCGTCGTCGGCGACAGTGAGGAGCTCGATCGGGCGTCCCAGGAGAGCCTGGAGGGGCCGCTCGCCCGGGCGGCCGACCCGGATGCCATCGGCGATGGTGCGCGCCGGCTCGATGGCGATGGCCTGGCCGGCGGCGAGCGACTGCACCGTCGCATCGGCACCGCGCGCCTGCACGCCGATCAGGCGAACGGCACGGTCTGGCGCGCGAGGCTGGCGCTGCGGGCCACCTTCTGATGAGGCGGCTGCGGTGCCGCCGGCCCCTGCGGCATCGAGGGCCAGGCGAATGCCGGCCAGCAGCCCGCCGCCGCCCACCGGCACAATGAGCGCATCGGGGCCAGGGCGGCCGGCCGCCGGCGGAAAGTCCTCTAGCACCTCGAAGGCTACGCTCGCCTGGCCGGCGATGACCTCCCAATCGTCGAACGGATGGACGAAGGTGAGGCCGCGCTCCGCCTCGAGCGTGCGGGCCCGTGTCTGCGCTTCTTCGAACGTCTCGCCGTGCAGCACGACCTCCGCACCGAGCTCGCGCGTGGCCATCACCTTGGTGATGGGCGCACTGGCCGGCATGACCACGACAGCCGGCACCTTGAGGCGCCGAGCGGCGAGCGCCACCCCCTGGGCATGATTGCCGGCAGAGGCGGTGATTACGCCGCGCGCTCGCGCGGCCGCCGGCAAGAGGCGAATCTTGTTGTAGGCGCCGCGCACCTTGTAGGAGCCGGTGTGTTGCAGGTTCTCCGGCTTGAGCCACACGTCGGCACCGGTGGCGCGGCTGAGCGCGTCGCACCGGAGCAGCGGCGTGCGCACGGCCACGGCGCCGACGGCCTGCGCGGCCGCGCGCAGCTCGGCAACCGTGGGGGGCCGGTCCATCAGAGGCATTATCGGGGGAGTGGTGGCCACATCCAGATTATGGAGGATGCACTGCTCCTGAGAGAAAGGCGCAGCGCATCGCTTGCGGACGAGGCGTGCGGAGGATAGACTTTTGATGGTCGTGCTAGGTGGGGAGCTAGCGGTGCCCTGTACCCGCAATCCGCTATAGCGGGGCTGAGTTCCCCCTCGCGGCCAATAGCTACCGGGCCTGCTTCGCGTATGTGGCGTTGACGAAGAGGTCCTGCGCGGCAGAGCCCTATGAACCCCGTCAGGTCCGGAAGGAAGCAGCGGTAAATAGTGCGCTCTGGGTGCCGCAGGAGTGCCTCTTCTGAGCCGGCAGCACGGAGCAAGCCGGCGAGCGTTGGTCAACAGGGGGTGCACGACCACCCACGGTCATCAGCGAGCCCGCCACGCGCACGCGCGGCCGGGCGGCCTGCGGGTGAGGCAGTGGGCCATCGCCATTCGTTAGGGCAGCCGCGGGGGTTGCCCTTTCTTATCGGCGGCCGCGCCGGAGGCTTTCGTGTCGTCGATCACGCTCTACAACAAGTGGCGGCCTCGCACGTTTGCCGAGCCGGATGATCATCCTCTCATCGGCCAGGAGCACGTGGCGCGCACGCTGCGCAACGCAGTGGCTACGGCGCAGATCGCCCACGCCTATCTCTTCTGCGGCCCGCGCGGCACCGGCAAGACCTCGGCCGCCCGCATCCTCGCCCGCGCCGTCAACTGCAAGCGGGGCCTGCGCGGCGAGCCCTGCAACGAGTGCGAGAACTGCGAGGCGCTGCTCTCCGGACGCCAGCTCGATCTGCTGATCGAGATCGATGGCGCATCGAACCGTGGCGTCGATGACGTGCGCGCGCTGCGCGAGCGCCTGATGCAGCGTCCCGGCGGCGCCGGGCTGACCGGACGCTACAAGGTCTACATCATTGACGAGGTGCACATGCTCACCGGCGAGGCCTTCAACGCCTTGCTCAAAAGCCTGGAGGAGCCGCCGCCACACGTGATCTTCATCCTGGCCACCACCGACCCGCAGAAGGTGCCGCCAACGGTGCTCTCGCGGTGCCAGCGGTTCGATTTCAAGCCCATTCCCCTGGAGCTGCTGGTGGCTCACCTGTCGCACATCGCTCAGGTCGAAGGGGTCACCCTGGAGCCGCCCGCGGCCGAGCTGCTCGCCCGCGCGGCCGCGGGCGGTGCGCGTGACGCGGTGAGCCTGCTCGACCAGGCGTTGGCCTACGCGGGCGCAGGCGGCGACGCGCCGGCCGGCACGATTACGGCCGAGCAGGTGCGCGCCCTGCTGGGCCTGACAAGCTTTGAGGTGGTCTGCCGCCTCGTCGATAGCCTGGTGGACGGTGATCTCGCGTCGGCACTACGGGTGGTGCACCAGGCGGCGGCGCAGGGAGCCGACCTGCGCCAGTTCACCCGCCAGGTGATGGAGTTCCTGCGCGGCGCGCTGCTCATCCAGAGTGGTGCCGCGGCTCTGCTGAACGCCGATGAGGAGACGCGCGAGGCCATCGCGCAGCGCGCCGCCCGGTTTACCCTCGACCAGACGGTGCGCTGGATTCACGCCCTGGCGCAGGCGGAGCAAGGGCTCAAGAGCGCGCCGGCGCAGCCACAGCTACCGCTGGAGCTCGCAGTGGTGGAAGCCTTGCTCAGTCCGGAAGCCGCCGCGCCAGGGGTGGTGCGCGTCTCGCCACCGGCCGCCATGCCACCGGCCACAGGGGCTGTTGCCGCCCCGACACGCGCCGAGCCGGCCGAGATCGCCCGCGGCCACAGCGCGCCGGCGGCCGCTACCGCCGCTACCGCCGCTACCGCCGCTACGCCGGAGCATCCGCGCGGAGGCGCCGCCGAACACTGGCCGACACCGGCGGTCGGTGCCGCATCCCCTGGCGATCGTGCCGCGGAGCGCCCGGCCGCGCCGCCGAAGCATGAGCGGCCCAGAGCGCCGGCGCCACCGGCAGCCATCTCGGTCGCATTGCTGGAGCAGCGCTGGCCGGCCTTGCTGGAGGAGCTGCAGCGTGCGGGCCAGCGCTCGCTGGCAGCGCTGCTGCGTGACGCCCGTCCGGCCGGCGTGGTCGACGGCAATACGGTGGTGCTAGAGTTCCGCTACGCCTTCCACTGCTCGCGCGTGCAGGAGGCGCCGAACCAGATCGCTGTGAGAAAGGCACTGCGGCGCGCGCTGGGCGTCGAATGCCAGATACGATGCGTCTTAGCCGAAGGCGAGACGCGGGGGGAGCGAGGCACGATGGCAGCGGTAGGAAGTATTGGCGGCGACGACGACCCGGTGGTGGCAAAGGCCCTGCGCATCTGGGGCGGGCGCGTGCTCAGCCCGAGCGAGATCGCCTCGCTCGAATCGCTGCCCACACTGCCTTCCCCGCCGACCGAGCCGCCGGGAACGGGCGAGGCCCACTGAGCATGGGGCCAGCGGCGCCATTGGTCGCAAACGTGGCCTTCCGGGCGCGCGCTCACAGGTTGACGAATGGATCAGCAAGCGGACAGCCGACGAAGCACGGTAAGGAGCACAGCAAGATGGGTCTCAACATGGGCATGCTGCAGCAGCTTCAGGCACGCATGATGAAGCAGATGCAGCAGATGCAGGAAGAGCTGGCGAAGGAGACGGTGGAAGCAACCGCCGGTGGGGGGGCGGTCACGGTCAAGATGACCGGCCAGCTCAAGCTCGAGAGCGTCACCATCGCCCCGGAGGCGGTCGATCCCGACGACGTGGAGGTGCTGCAGGATATGATCGTTGCCGCCGTCAATGAGGCGATCGCCAAGAGCCGCAGCCTTCAGGAGCAGCGCCTGGCCGCCATCACCGGCGGGCTGAGGATTCCCGGTATTATGTAGCAGATAGTCGAACACATGTCCCAGGTTCTCGCCGAGCCGATCGCCCGGCTGATCGAAGAGTTTGGCAAGCTGCCCGGCATTGGGCCGAAGAGCGCCCAACGCCTGACGTTCTATCTGCTCCGCCAGCCAGAGGAGGAGGCGCGCGCCCTGGCCGAAGCGATCACCGACGTCAAGGAGAAGATCCAGACCTGCAGCACCTGCTTCAACCTGAGCACGACCGATCCGTGCCAGCTGTGCGCCGACCCGCGTCGCGACCAGACGCGCATCTGCGTCGTCGAGGAGCCGCTGGACATCCTCGCCCTCGAGAAGACCGGGGTCTTCCATGGGCTCTACCACGTGCTCCATGGCTCCTTCTCACCAATGGAGGGCATTCTGGAGGACGATCTCAAGATCCGCGAGCTGGTGGCGCGCGTCGGCAGCGGTGGAGTGGAGGAGGTGATCGTAGCGACGAATGCGACGGTGGAAGGCGAGGCTACGGCGAACCTGATCCGCGCACGCCTTCGGCCGACTGGCGTGCGGGTCACGCGCCTGGCGCAGGGGCTGCCGATCGGCTCCGACCTCGAATACGCCGACGATTACACGCTGAGCCGTGCCCTGGAAGGCCGGCGTGAGTATTGAGGTGCCTTCTGATCAGGCCGATCAGGCTGATCAGGCCGATCAGGCGGCCTGGCGGATACCCGATCACCCTGGCCAATCAGCGCGTCAGTGCTTGGCAACGATCCGCCGGTAGCGCTTCTTGCCGGCGCGCAGCAGCAGGGCACCATCGCGCAGATCGGCCGTGGTCACCATCCTGGGCGAATGTGCCATGTCGTGTGACTGCTGGGGGGGTTGTTGGTGTGACTGCTGTTGTGGGGGTCGGTGTGGGTGACGCATGGTACGGCGGTCCGGCGCACCAATCCGCTCGCCCCAGATGTAGGCGCCGCCCTGCTCAATCAGACGGCGCGCCTCGCCCAGGGACCTGGCGAGACCGGCCAGGACAAAGAGGCGCTCCGCCGCGATTCCCTGCTCAAGCGCGGCTGCATCGATCTCTACCGTCGGGACCATCGGGACCATGGCCTCAGCGAGGCCCCCAGCGAGGCCAGAGGCCAGGGCCGGCTCGGCCATCGCTTCTGGTGCGACAACGAAACCGCCGGTGGTATCCGCGAAGCTCCCCAGCTGCTTGGTGGAGGAGCCAAGATGCCCTTTGCCAGAGAAGAGCACATGCGCTGCCTCCTGGGCCGCGCGTGCCGCCGGCTCTCCGTGCACCAGCCGGGTGACCTCGAAGGCCAGCCGCTCCTTAACCGGCCGCAGCGCCTCCCCCTGCACCGACGTGAGCGTTCGGATCTCCTCCATCGGCAGAAAGGTGAAATAGGCCAGCAGCCGGGCGACATCGGCGTCGTCGCAGTTGATCCAGAACTGGTAGAAGTCGTAGGGCGAGGTCAGCTCCCCATCCAGCCAGAGCTGGCCACCGCTCGCCGTCTTGCCCATCTTCTGGCCGGCGGCATCGAGCAGGAGGTGCAGCGTCAGCGCGTAGGACTCGCCGCCTGCTGCCCGCCGGATCAGCTCCACCCCGGCCAGGATATTCGACCACTGGTCGCTCCCGCCGATCTGCAGCCGGCAGCCATAGCGACGATAGAGCTCGAGGAAGTCGTAGGCCTGGAGCAGCGCGTAGTTGAACTCCAGAAAGGTCAGGCCGGTCTCGAGCCGCGTGCGGTAGGTCTCCATGCGCAGCATCTCGTTGACCGAGAAGTACCGGCCGTAGTCGCGGAGGAAGTCGATGTACCGCAGCGGCAGCAGCCACTCCGCGTTGTCGACCAGGAGCGCTCCTCCGTGAGATTCACCGCGAGATTCACCGCGAGATTCACCGCGAGATTCACCGCGAGATTCACGAGAGAAATCGATGAAGCGGGCAAGCTGCTGTCGGAATCGAGCGGCGTTCGCGTCGATCTCCTCGCGCGACAGGATGGGACGCGCGGTGGTTTTCTCA
>Ga0070741_10005163_pt1 | contig 29330 bp, 30 predicted proteins | sample Coa_R1_4_FD_66440 | JGI IMG/M metagenome (GOLD analysis project Ga0070741, IMG submission 66440) | Surface soil microbial communities from Centralia Pennsylvania, which are recovering from an underground coalmine fire - Coalmine... | ecosystem: Environmental > Terrestrial > Soil > Unclassified ... | reverse complement strand
CCGAACCCCGCGGAGATCGACATGACGGGCCGCTGCGGCGCTCCGCAGAAAAGGAACCGACCATGAACTCACGCCCCAAGCAGGCCCGCCAGACGACCCGAATCACACCAGTCACCTAGGCGCCGTCAATCGAATCGATGGGCTCGGGCCGCCACTGGGGGAGGAGGGTCCCCTGGTCGTCGACCGGCTCGAACCAGACCCGCATCGGCATCCCGGCCTCGAGCTCCGGCCGGCCGGGCAGGTAGCCGACGAGCCGGGCCTCGGAGGCGTCGTCGAGTTCCACGAGCACGATCGTATAGGGGACGGGGAAGGCCCGGTGGGCCTGATGCTCGACCGTGGTCCAGGAGTAGAGGCGGCCGCGGCCCGACACCGTGCGCCAGACGGTGTCCCAGCGGCCACAGGCGGCGCAGTAGGCCCGGGGCGGATGGAGGACGGCACCGCAGGCGGCGCAGGCGCAGAGGGCCAGCTCCCCCCGGGCGGCGGCGGCGAAGAACCCGCCGGTGTCGGGGTCGGCGGTCTCGGGGACGACCCGGGGCGGCCGATCCACGGCGGCGCCGCTCACGACGCCCGCCGCAGGACGAGGGCGCTGGTGGTGACCGGCAGCCCCGACGTCACCAGGCAGACCTCCGCCCCCGTCACCTGGCTGGTCGACGTCCCCCGGATCTGGCGGACACCCTCGACGATGTGGTTCAGGCCGTGGATGTAGCCCTCGGACAGGTGGCCGCCCGACGTGTTGATCGGCAGCGACCCGCCCTTGTCGATGGCGCCGCTCCCCGCGAACGGGCCGCCCTCGCCCTTGGCGCAGAAGCCGTAGTCCTCCAGCTGGAGCAGCACCGTGATCGTGAAGCAGTCGTAGAACTGGGCGACGTCGACGTCGGCCGGGCCGAGGCCGGCCCGACGGTAGAGCGTCTCGGCCACCGATTTCGAGGTCTGGGTGGTGAGGCTGTCCCGCAGGAGGGTGGGGAACAGGAACCCGAACTGCGGCTCGGGCCCGGCGCTCTGGGCCACCGCCCGGATGAGGGCCGGCGCCTCCGGGCCGTCGGCCGCCCGTTCGGCGCTGGTGACCACCACGGCGCAGGCGCCGTCGGTCTCCAGGCAGTAGTCGAAGAGCCGCAAGGGGCTGGAGATCATCCGGGCCGAGAGGTAGTCCTCCATCGACAGGGGGCGGTCGGCCATCTGGGCGGCGGGATTGGCGTTGGCCCGGGCCCGGCAGGCGAGGGCGATGTGGCCGAGCTGCTCGGGGGTGGTGCCGAACTCGACCATGTGCCGGCGGGCCAGCAGGCTGAACAGCTGGCCGGGGGCCACGAGGCCGTAGGGGACGAAGAACTCGTCGTAGGTGCCGCGGCCGCCGACCGGGCGAGGACGCCGGCCCGAGCCGCCGGAGCCGCCGGAGCCGGAGCGGCCGAAGCGGGCCCCGGAACGGCCGTTGAGGGACCGGAAGGCCAGCACGGTGGTGGCCTGGCCGGAGAGGATCGCCCCCACCGCCTGGCTGATCATGCCGCCCGGCGCCGCGCCACCCGGGCCCGACGAGCCCCAGTACGTCAGCTCCCGCAGGCCCAGCGCCTGGGCGAGATCGTTGTGGGCCACGCCGTCCATGTCGCAGCGGACGATGCCGTCGACGTCGGACGGGCGCAGCCCGGCGTCCGCCACCGCCGCCAGCGACGCCTCGACGGCCAGCGACAGCGTGCTGCGCCCGGAGTTGGAGGAGAAGCGCGTCGTCCCGATGCCGCTGATGGCGCAACGGTCGCGGTGCGGGGCGCCGTCGGGGACAGGGCTCACAGCACCGCTCCGCAGGTCTTGAGCCGGACGATCTCCTCCCAGTCGAGCCCCAACTCCAGGAGCACCTCCTCGGTGTGGGCGCCGTGCTCCGGCGCCGGCCGCAGCGGCGGGGCCGTCTCGTCGAACTGGACCGGCGCCGCCACCATCGGCAGGCTACGCCCGTCCCCGTAGTCGACGTCCTGCACGTAGCCGTTGACCCGGGCCTGCCCGTCGCCGGTCGCCTCCGCGGCGTGGGCCACCACCGCCCACGGCCCCTCCTGGCCGGCCAGGACCGTCCGCCAGTGGTCGAGGGGCCGGGCCGAGAACACCGCGTCGAGTTCGGCGACGCACTCGGCGGAGTGGGCGGCCCGGTCCCGGGCGGTGGCGAAGCGGGGGTCGTCGACGAGGTCGGGCCGGCCGAGCGCGGCGCACAACCCCGGCCAGTAGCGGTCGCTGCCCAGCATCATCAGGGCCACGAACCGGCCGTCGGCGGTGGGGTAGGCGATGACCAGCGGGTTGGTGACGTCGGTGCGGGCCCGCTTCGGCAGTTCGGCCAGGCCGGCGACGGCGGCGCCGGCGACGCTGCCCTGCATGGCCCACAGCCCCGCCCCGAGCAGCGAGGCGTCGACCACCGCGCCCCGGCCGGTCCGCTCCCGGCGCCACAGGGCGGCGGCGATCCCGCCGGCGAGGTGCATGCCGGTTTGGACGTCGCCGAACCCCGGGCTCGGCAGGGCGATCGGCTCCTCGCCGCCGGCCGGCATGGCCGCGGCGCCGATGCCGCACCGGTACCAGAAGGCGGCGCCGTCGAACCCGCCGGCGTCGGCCTCGTCGCCCTTCGGCCCCTGGCCGCTGCCCCGGGCGTAGATGATCGTCGGGTTGCGGGCCGTGACGTCGTCGATGTCGATGCCGAGCTTGCGCCGGGCCGAGGGCAGGAAGCTGGTGAGGAACACGTCGGCCCGCTCGGCCAGCGACAGCACGATCTCGCGCCCGTCGGGATGGGCGACGTCGACGCCGACCGACCGCTTCCCCCGGTTGCAGACCTCCCACATGTAGGAGAAGCCGCCCGTTCCCGGCTTGATCCCCCACGCCGCCAGGCCCCGGACGGGGTCGCCGTGGACGGGGTGCTCGATCTTGACGACGTCGGCGCCCCATTCGGCCAGCACCGCCGCCGCCGACGGGACGAGGGCGAAGAGCCCGACCTCCACCACCCGGATGCCGTCCATCAGACCGCCCGACGTCATGGTCACCAGTTCAGGCGAACGTGCGGGCCAGTTCCAGCACGGCGTCGCCGTCGGGGCCGGACGCCTCGAGGGCGGTGTCGGACGGCGGGACCCGGCGGGCGGCCACGAGGCAGAAGTCGAGCGCCGGTCCGGTCACGATCGTCGACGCCCCGGTGGTGGACGCCGGCCCGTCCGGCGTGAAGTCCCACACGGTCCCGTCGGGCGCGGTCAACGCCAGCGCCACCGGGCCCGACAGCGTGCGGCCGGCCCGGGAGAAGGCGTAGGGCAGCATGCGCCAGGCCAGCCGGGCGATCGGCCGCAGCCGGTCGCCGGCGGCGGGCGCCCGGCCGAGGGCGGCGGCGACGTCGCCGGTGTGGATCCAGTGCTCGGCCAGCCGGGTGGTGGCCAGCGTGAGCGCCGACATCTCCCCGACCACCCACGGCAGCCGCCGGCCGGGCTCGCAGGCGGCCAGCGCCTCGGCCTGGGCCGCGGCGGCCGCCTGCCAGCGGGGGTGGACGACGGCGCCGGGGGCCCGCTGGGCGGCCACGGCGAGGCCGGCGAGGTCGTCGACGTCGGCGCCCGGCGGGGCGTCCGCCGCCACCATGCCGAAGGCCGAGGAGCGCATGTCGAACCGCCCCTCGGCGCTGGCGGCACCCATCTCGTCGGTCTGGGCCAGATGGAGGACGACGTCGGCGATCGACCAGCCGGGGCAACGGGACGGCGCCGCCCAGCCGTTATCGTCGAGTCCCGACACCAACCCGTCCAGCTCGTCGTCCTGCTCCGCCAGCCCGGTGAGGACCTCGTCCATCGGCCCGGTAAGTTGCATGAAGCGACTTTATATGGTTGGAATGGGTGACGCACTCGGGGGGAAGGAGCGCACACTGTGTGTGGGATCACCGGCTGGGTGGACTTCGACCGTGACCTGACCGGGGAGCGGCAGACCCTGGAAGCGATGGTCCGGACGATGGCCTGCCGGGGGCCGGACGCGGCGGGGATGTGGACGTCGCCCCACGCCGCCCTCGGCCACCGCCGGCTGGCGGTCATCGACATCGAAGGCGGCAAGCAGCCGATGACCGCCGAGGAGGGCGGCCAGACCGTCGCCGCCATGACCTACAGCGGCGAGGCCTACAACTTCAAGGAGCTGCGGGAAGAGCTGGCCGCCTCCGGAGTCCGGTTCTCGACCCGGAGCGACACCGAGGTCGTGCTCCAGGCCTACCTGGCCTGGGGCGAGGGCTTCGTCGACCGCCTGAACGGCATGTACGCTTTCGCCATCTGGGACACCCGCCGGGAGGAGCTGGTCCTCGTCCGCGACCGGCTCGGCATCAAGCCGTTCTATTACGCCCCCACGCCCCACGGCGTGCTGTTCGGGTCGGAGCCCAAGGCCATCCTGGCCCACCCCGAGTTCCAGGGCGTCGTCAAGCTCGACGGCTTCCGGGAGCTCATGGCCCAGGTGAAGACGCCCGGGATCTCGCCCTACGACGGCATCCTCGAGGTCCGGCCCGGCCAGGTCGTCACCGTCGGCCGCCGCGGCGTCCGCAGGCGGCGCTACTGGCAGCTGGAGGCCATCCCCCACACCGACGACCTGCAGACCACGGTGGGCACGGTCCGGGAGCTGCTGCTCGACATCATCGACCGCCAGCTCATCTCCGACGTCCCGCTCTGCACGCTGCTGTCGGGCGGCCTCGACTCGTCGACGGTCACCGCCCTCGCCGCCGACGCCCTCCGGCGGACGGGCGCGGGCCCCGTCCGCAGCTTCGCCGTCGACTTCGTCGGCTACGAGAAGGACTTCGTCGCCGACGTGATCCGGCCCACCCCGGACACGCCCTTCGCCCACGAGCTGGCCGCCCACGTCGGGGCCGACCACCACGACATCATCCTGTCGACGGCCGACCTCATGGAGCCGGCCAACCTCCGGGAGGTCGTGACCTCCTTCGACTACCCGGTCAACTGGGGCGACGGCTTCACCTCGCTGCTGCTGCTGTTCCGGGCCATCCGGGCCCAGACGACGGTGGCGCTGTCGGGCGAGTCGGCCGACGAGGTGTTCGGCGGCTACGCCTGGTTCCACGATCCGGAGTCGGTCAACGCCGACGTCTTCCCCTGGCTGGCCGGGACGAAGATGCGCATGGCCGAACCCACGCTGCTCGACCCGGGCCTGCGCCGGCGGCTGGACATCGACGAGTACCGGCGGTCCTCGTTCCGCGACGCCCTGGCCGAGGTGCCGCACCTGCCCGACGGCTCCGTCGACGCCCACGAGCGCCGCATGCGGGCCATCAGCTACGTCCACCTGACCCGGTTCGTGTGCTGGCTCCTCGACCGCAAGGACCGCACCAGCATGGCCAGCGGCCTCGAGGTGCGGGTGCCGTTCTGCGACCACCGGCTCGTCCAGTACGTGTTCAACACCCCCTGGGCGATGAAGACGTTCGACGGGCGGGAGAAGAGCCTGCTGCGGGCGGCGGCCCGGGACTTCCTGCCCGAGTCGGTGGCCGAGCGGAAGAAGGTGCCCTACCCGGCCACGCAGGACCCGACCTACGAGATCGCCCTCCGGGAGCGGCTCGGGAAGCTGCTGACCGAGGACGGCCCGGCCCTGCCGCTGCTCGACCGGGCCCGGGCCGAGGCGTGGGCCGCCGGCCAGGCCGACGACGACTTCCACCGCACCGACATCGAGTTCGTCCTCCAGCTCGACACCTGGCTGCGGGAGTACCAGATCCGACTCGACCTGGCCGGCTGAGCCCTGCGCCGTTGGTCCGTGAGGGCAAACCCCGGAAACGGGGTAGAAGTCGAGGCATGCAACTCGAACTCACCGACGACGACGCCGGAGCCCTCCAGGAGGTGCTCGACATGGCCGTCCGCGACCTCAGCATGGAGATCGCCGACACCGACAACGCCGAGTTCCGCCGCGGCCTGACCGCCCGTCGAGACCGCCTCCAGGGGCTGCTCGACCAGGTGGGCGGACCGCTGGCCCGGACGCAGTAGGCGCGGCCGGCGGCCGCTACCGATCCCGGCCGAGCGGGAACCAGCCGGTGTCGAGCGACGGCCGTCCGCCGGAGCGGAACCGCGCCACCGCGTCGCCGAGCCGGGCTTCGGCGTGCCTGGAGGCGAGCAGCCGGCTCTGGGTGGCCAAAAAGTCGGCCATGGCCTGCTCGTGGCCCGTCTCCAGCGCCGAGTCGATGAGGCGCTTGCACTCCCCGCTGCTCTCGAGGTTGTGGGGGTCGCAGGCGGCGGTGACGTCCTCCCAGGCGGCCTCGAGGCCGCCGACCGGTACGACCTGATCGACCACGCCCCACTGCGCGGCCTGGGTTCCGCCGAGCACGGCGCCGCCGAGGAGCAGCGCCTTGGCCCGGGCGACGCCGACGAGGCGGGGGAGGCGCCAGGGGGCCAACCCGGGCAGGAAGCCGACCTCCCGGGCGGCGGGGATGGCCACGGTGGCCCGGTCGGTGGCGATGCGCAGGTCGCAGGCCAGCGCCAGCTGGAGTCCGCCGCCGAGGCAGTAGCCGTCGATGAGGGCCACCACGAGCTGGCGGATCGTCTCCAACCGGCGCAGCGACGTCTCCCACCACTCTGTGGTCGTGGGCGTGAGCCGCCAGCCGTCGGCCACCGCCTTGAGGTCGAGGCCGGCACCCCAGTGGTCGCAGGACGAGCGGACGGCGACGGCGTCGAAGTCGTCCCGGTCGACGAGGGCGGCGGTGACGTCGCAAAAGTCGGAGAGGAAGCTCTCGTTCTGGGCGTTGAGGACCTCGGGCCGGTCGAGCGTGACGAACACCCGCCGCCCGTCCTGGCTGACGTCGATGGTCTCGTAGGTGGTCTGCATCGTCTCAGTGTGGCCGCTCCAACGCTTCCCACCGGATCCCGCCTCGGCCGGTAGCCTCGGATCCCATGACCGGAGATCTCGACCTCGTCCGCCGGCTGGCCGACGCCGAGCGGGGGCTCGTCGTCGTCTCGACGGCCCGGCCCGACGGCCGCGTCCACTCGTCGGTGGTCAACGCCGGTGTGTTCGACCACCCGGTGACGAAGGAGCCCGGCGTGGCCTTCGTCGCCCGCGGAAACGCCTACAAACTCAAGCTGATGGCCGCCTCGGGCCGGGCCAACGTCGTCTTCCGGGCCGGCTGGCAGTGGGTCTCCGTCGAGGGTCCGGTGGACTTCATCGGCCCCGACCATCCCCACGCCCGCTTCCCGCCCGAGGGGATCCCCGGGCTGTTGCGCGACATTTTCACCGCCGCCGGCGGCACCCACGACGACTGGGACGAGTACGACCGGGTCATGGCCGAGGAACGCCGGGCCGCCGTCCTCGTCGGGGCGGCCCGGATCACCACCAACGGCTGAGGTCAGCAACCTGCCGGCCCGGACGAGATCCGTAGCAGGCTTGGAGTGCGGGTCCCGTAGGCCAACCTGCGTTCCTGAGGAACGACAGGTGTTCGTCAGGAACGCCGAATCCCCGGATCGCCCGGCCCCTGGGCCAACCTGCGTTCCTGAGGAACGACAGGTGTTCGTCAGGAACGCCGAAACGAGACGGCGCCGAGGCCTACAGCCCGTCGAGCAGGGCCCGCAAGGCTCTGGTGTAGGCGTCGAGCGCGGCGCGGCCGGAGCGCGTCAGGGCCACGGTGGTTCGCGACGCGGCGCCGTTGCCGGCTTTGTCGGTGTTGAGATAGCCGGCGTCCTCGAGCTTGCGCAGGTGGGTGATCAGGTTGCCCGGCGTCAGCCCGATGATGTCCTGCAGGCGGGTGAAGGAGAGTGCGTCGCCCTTGGGCAGCGCCGCCAGCGTGACGAGGATCCGCAGCCGAGCCGGGACATGGATCAGGGGATCGAGGGGCTCGGGGACGGCCGGTGCATCGGTCGTCACAGGGTCACCACGAAGTGGCGCTGCCTCCAGGCGATGGTGCCGGCGACAGCGAGCAGCGTGAGGCAGAGCCCGATGCCGCCGACCGCCCAGGCGCCGACCGGCCCGGCGAACGCGCCGACGGCGCCGACGGCAACGACGGCCAGCGCGGTGCCGCAGGCCCGCCAGTTCGCCCGGCCCGCCATGATGACCGCCCAGGCCAGCCCGGCGACGATCAACGGCGCCGTGGCCGGGAAGACCCCATAGACCACGCCGTTGCTCACTCCGGCGGCGGCCAGCGCCCCCATGACCACGAACACGCCGACCCAGATCGAGGCGAGGACGATCGTCTCGACCGTGCTCAGCCGGGACCTCCCCCTCACCCGGGCCGTGGCTCGCCTGCCGATCGCCACCGTCGCCACGGCGTTGAGGACGCCGAAGGCGACCACCGCCACGACGGCGGCCGCGGTCGGCCCGTTGTAGGGATGCTGACCCCGCACCGAGAACCAGACCGCTCCGAACGCCGCCAGAACCAGGACGGCCCTGATCGCCAGGAGCCACGGCGGGGAGGGCTCGAACTGGCGCTGCGCCTGGCGACTCGTCTGCTCCAGAAGCATCGCCGCCTGGCGGGGATCGAGCGGGGCGTCGTCGCCCGTTGCCCCCGCCCCACCGGTGTCGGGTGTTCCGTACATCTGGGCCCCTCTCATCGACTTTGTCTGGCAAAGCAAAGGTACGATGCTTTGCCTCACAAAGTCAACGGACAAACCGCCCAACTCTCAAGGCGCGAAGGAGCAGGCGACCGATCACGGCGGCGAGGGCCACGGCGGCGACGACGATGGCGAGGCCGGCGGTGTAGTTGCGGGGGAGCGACGTCGGGTTGTGGAGGATGTGGGCGTAGCCCCGCACCAGGGGATAGGAGAAGAGCGCCGCCGTCCCGGCCACGAGCAGCGCCGCCTGCACCGTCGCCCGCCAGCGGGCGGGGACGGTGCGGCCGAGGACGACGCCGGCGAGGAGGACGGCGGGGGCGAACACGGCGTCGTGGAGGGCGAGGCCGGTGACGAAGAAGCGCAGCAGTTGCGGTGGGCGGGTGTCGATCCGGTGGAGGAGAGCGCCCCGGACCCCCCAGGCGATCAGGGCCCAGCCGGCGGCGGTGGCGAGCCAGAATCCTGGACCTCGGTGGTGGTTCGGCGTCTCTGGCACCGGCGGGCGGCCCGGTGACCGCTCCGCTGATACACCACGGCTGCGCGGCCACCGGGCCGCCCGCCTCTTGGAAGTGGCGCCGCCGGTCACAGCACGACCACCTTGGTCACCCACTTGGTCTGGTTCACGCCGGCGCGGCCGGGGCCGACGAGGCGGACGGGATAGCCGTGGTCGGCCGACAGCGCTTCGCCGTCGAGATGGGTGGCGAGGAGCGTGGCCCGGTCGGCGGCCTGGGCGTGGTCGAGGAACGACGCCCGGTAGGGGCTGTCGGCCTCCAGCGACTCGACCCGGACCGTGGCCCCGGGCGGGGCGCCGGCCCGGCGGAGAAGCTCGGCCACGGTGACACCGCGCCAGCGGGCCGAGTAGCTCCAGCCCTCGACGCAGGCGATCGGCAGCACGGCCTCGGTGGCGGGCAGCGCCTGCAGGTCGGAAAGCGTCAGCGTCAGCGGCCGGGCGACGCGGCCGGTGACCTCGAGGCGGTAGGCGGGCGAGGTGGCGGCGGCGGTGACGCCGGCGTTGGCCGCGCTGCGGTTGACGGGTCGCTGGCGGGGATCCCGGGGGGCGAGGACGCCGAGCGCGGCCAGCGGCCGCACCGTCTGGCCGATTGTCACCGCCGTCAGCGTTCCGGCGGCGCCGGCCACGGTGGCCAGGAAGCCGCGGCGGGAGAGCCCGGGGTGTGGCTCCTCGGCGCTGGCGCCGAGGACGGGGTCGGCCTCGGCCAGCCGGGGGCGGCGCGACGGTCGGCGCAGCGCCCGGCGGGACACCGCCCACTTGGCGCCGACGTGGGCCACGATGCCGCCCATGGTGATCCAGGCCACCTCGTAGTGGGAGGCGGTGAAGGAGAACCGCCAGGGATACCACTGGGCGATGTTGGCCACGCCCGTCCAGACCTGGAAGATCCCGCCGCCGACCAGGGCGAGGAGCCCGACGCGCTCGACGACGTCGCTCAACCGCCGGAAGGGCGGCACCGACAGCAGCCGGGGCCAGACGAGCCACAGCTTGGCCAGCAGCACCGGGAGGGCGGCGATCCCGGCCGCGACGTGGACGCCCTGGGTGACGCGGTACAGCCCCGCGGGCCGGGCGGGCACCGGGAACCACGACACCGGATGCTGGTGGGCGTGGGAGAACAGCCCGGTGAGGAAGCACGTCGTGAACAGGACGCCGAGGGCGGCGCCGAGCCAGGCGGCCAGCCGCTCGTCCCGCAGCGGAGTGCGGTAGCGCCGCTGGCGGAGCGGCCGGGCGGGGTCGGTGGCGAAGGCCTTTGCCGAGCGCCCCAACCGGTGCCGACCGTCAGGCATCGGCATGGTCGCCGCCGGGGCGCGAAGCGGCCAGCAGGTGGGCGAACCAGCGCTGCTCGGCCGGCACGTGGACCAGGCCCGCCACGAGGAGCCCGGCCCCCCCGGCGACGGCGGGCAGGGCGTCGGTGCCGACCACGGCCCAGGGGAACCAGGGGCCGCAGGTGCCGCCGCGTTCCAGGCGGGCCCGGTGGTGCGCCAGGCCGGCGCCGGGTGCTTCGACTTCGGCGATCACGGTGCCGCTGGGCGCCAGCAGCGTACGGCAGCGCTGCAGCAGGCGGACGGGGTCGCCGCCGATTCCGATGTTGCCGTCGACGAGGAGCACGGTGCGCCACCGGCCCTGGCCCGGAACGGGGTCGAAGACCGAACGCTGCAGGACGGGCGCCCCCCGCCGGCGGGCGATTTCCACCGCCCCCGGGGCGGGGTCGATGCCCAGCGCCACGGTGCCTCGCCGGACCAGCCCGACGACGAGCCGGCCCGGGCCGCAGCCGACGTCGAGGACCGGGCCGGTCAGTGCGGCCAGCAGGTCGCGCTCCGCCGGCGTCGCCTCGTCGTGCCAGCGGTGGGGGTCGAGCGGGAGCGTCCGCCCGGTGTCGCTGCGGAGCAGGAGGGCGGGCATCAGGCGACGCTCCGGGCGGCCAGCAGCCGGCCGGCGAGGTGCGCCGTTCGGGTCCCGGGGGCGGCGGCGGCCACGGCGGCCAGGTCGGCGGCGGTGTCGACGTCGCGCCGGACGGGCCCGGCCCCGACCTCGTAGCCCAAGCGGCGGAGGCGCCGTTCCTGGGCGGCGCCCGTCCACGGCGTGCTCATCGGCACACCGGTGAAGACCGCCCGGGGATCGGCGCCGCCGGGGAGGCCGATGGCCCACCACCCGCCGTCCTCGGCCGGGGCCAGCACCGCTCGCCGCCGGCGCGTCAGCGGGTCGCCGTCGAGTGCCGCCAGCAGGCCGTCCAGGTCGGCGGCGGTGACCTGGGGCGTGTCCATCCCGATCTGGATCCCGGGGCCGGCGCCCGACGAGGCGTCCGTCCAGGCGTTGGCCAGCCGTTCGTCGAGCCCGCCCCCCCGCTGGGGGATGACCTCGAAGCCGGCCGGCAGCCACGGCCCGGGAGCGCCGTGGAGGGCCACGATGCGGCGTGGCGCCGAACAGACGGCGACGGCGTCGAGGGTGTCGGCCAGCGCGGCGGCGGCCACGGCCGCCGCCTCCTCGAGCGACAGCGGCGGGCAGAGCCGGGTCTTCACCCGGCCCGGAACCGGCGCCTTGGCCATCACGAGCACGAACCCGGCCCTCATCGCAGCGCCCGGCGCATGTCGGAAACCGTGCGGGCCGTGCCCCGGACGGTCCCGGTCACCTTGGAGCGGCCGGTGCGGCGGTGGTAGGCGACGGGCACCTCGGCCAGCCGCCAGCCGGCCTGCGCCGCTCGCAGCACCATCTCCAGCGGCCAGCCGAAGCGGCGGTCGGTGATGCCGAGGGCCAGCAGCGGCCCGGCCCGCCCGGCCCGCATCGGGCCGAGGTCCGACCACGGCCGGCCGGTGCGGCGCCGCAGCTCCCGGGCCAGGACGGCGTTGCCGAGCCGGGCGTGGGCCGGCCAGGCCCGCCGGTCGACGGGCCGGCGGGCGCCGAGCACGAGATCGGCTCGGCCGTCGAGGACGGGCGCCGCCACCGCCGGCAGGTCGGCCGGGTCGAGGGAGCCGTCGCCGTCCATGAAGCAGACGACGCCGTCGGCGGGGGCGGCGGCCACAAGGCCGGCGAAGCAGGCGGCGCCGAAGCCCCGCACCGGTTCCAGGACGACGACGGCCCCGCCGGCTTCGGCGATGGCCGCCGATCCGTCGCTCGAGCCGTTGTCGACGACGATGGGCCGGAAACCGCCCGGCATGGCGGCCAGCAGCGCCGGCAGGGCCAGGGCCTCGTCGAGCACGGGAATGATGACGTCGGGCACGGTTGGTGTTGTATCCGGAGCCCGCTTACGGCTTTCTGCCGAAGTGCTCACAATTCCGTGAACTCGGCCCCCGGAGGGCTGCCGGGCCCCGGCCGGGTGGCGATGATGGGCGCCATGGTGGATGCTCCGGCCGTGACCGCCCGGGTCCTGATCATCGAGGACGACCCCAACGTCGCCGACGTCGTCACCCGCTACCTGGAGCGGGAGGGCTACGTCGTCGAGAGCGTGGCCGACGGCGCCGTCGGCCTGCGGCGGGCGCTCGACGACCCCCCCGACCTCGTCGTCCTCGACCTCATGCTGCCGTCGCTCGGGGGGCTGGAGGTCTGCCGGCGGCTGCGGGCGGCGGCGCCCGTCCCCGTGATCATGCTGACCGCCCGGGGGGAGGAGGCCGATCGCATCACCGGCCTCGAGCTCGGGGCCGACGACTACGTGGCCAAGCCGTTCTCGCCCCGGGAGCTGACCGCCCGGGTCAAGGCGGTGCTGCGCCGGGCCAGCGGGCCGCTCGACGGCGCCGCCGAGCCGACCGTGCTGCGGGCCGGGGAGCTCGAGCTCGACCTCGTCGTCCATGAGGCCCGCCTCGCCGGCGAGCTCGTCGCCCTCACGGTCAAGGAATTCGACCTGCTGGCCCACCTCATGCGCCATCCCCGGCGGGCCTTCCGGCGGGAGGAGCTCCTGGAGCAGGTGTGGGGCTTCGCCTACGGTGACACCTCGACCGTCACCGTCCACGTGCGCCGGCTCCGGGAGAAGATCGAGGCCGACCCGTCGGCCCCCCGCTACGTCTGCACGGTGTGGGGCGTCGGCTACCGGTTCGAGCCGTGAGCCGCCGCCTGCGAGAGCACAGGCCGCGGCTGGCCGTGCCGGCCGCCGTCGGCCTGGCCGGGCTGGCGGCGGCGGTGCTGGCCGCCGCCGGCGGGGGCATCCCGGCCGCCGACGCCGCCCACCTCGTGGTGTACTCCGCCGTCGGCGCCGGGGTGGCGGGCGGGCTGGCCGCCGGGCTGCTGCGGCTGCTGCGCCGTTCCCGCATCGGCGTCCAGGCGGCGGTGGCGGCGCTGGCCCCGGTGCTGGCCGTGGCCATCGGCGTGGCCTGGGCGGCGTCGTCGATGTTCATCATGCACCACGACCTGGCGATCCTGTGGGTGGTACTGGCCGGCGCCGGGACGGTGTCGGTGCTCGTCTCCCTCGCCCTCGACCGGCGGGTGTCGGCCGCCGCCCGCGCCGTCGAGGACATGGCCCGCCGGCTGGGCGAGACCGGTCCCGGCCGCGCCCTGCGGCCGCCGGGCCCGGCGGCGGGGCGGGGCGAGCCGGAGCATCTGGCCCGCCTGGCGGCCCGGCTGGAGGAGACGTCGGCCCGGCTGGCCGAGGCCCAGGAACAGGCGGCGGCGGTGGAACGCAGCCGCCGGGAACTCGTCGCCTGGGTGTCGCACGACCTCCGGACGCCGCTGGCCGGGATCCGGGCGATGGTGGAAGCCCTGGAGGACGGCGTGGTCACCGACCCGGCCACCGTGGCCCGCTACTACGCCACGATGCGCCGGGAGTCCGACCGCCTCGCCGGACTGGTCAACGACCTCTTTGAGCTGTCCCGCATCCAGGCCGGCACGCTGGCCCTCGACCTCGAGCAGGTCCCGCTCGACGAACTGGTGGGCGACGCGCTGGCCGGCGCCGCGGTGGCCGCCGCGGCCAAGAACATCGACCTGCGGGGCGAGGTGTCGGAACCGCCGCCGGTGGTGGAGCTCTCGACCCCGGAGATGACCCGGGTGGTGCGGAACCTGCTCGACAACGCCATCCGCCACACGCCGCCCGGCGGGATCGTGGTGATCACCGCCGGGCTCGACGAGCGCGGCACGGGGGTGGAGGTGTCGGTGCAGGACGCCTGCGGCGGCATTCCGGACCACGAGCTCGACCTCGTGTTCGAGATGGCCTACCGGGGCGATGCCGCCCGGACGCCGGGCGACGCCGCCGGCGGCGGGGCCCTCGGCGGCGGGGGAGGGGGCCTGGGGCTGGCCGTGGCCCGGGGGCTGGTGGAGGCGCACCACGGTGAGATCCACGTGCGCAACGCCGCACCGGGTTGCTGCTTCACCGTCACCCTTCCGCTCCACCGCTCGTGAAGGTCCTCGTCACCGGCGGCGCCGGCTTCATCGGCAGCCACGTCGTCGACGCCCTCCTCGACGGCGGCGCCGACGTCGTGGTCCTCGACTCGCTCGACCCCTCGGTGCACGCCGTTGCCCCGGACATCGATCCCCGGGTCGACCTCCGGGTGGCCTCGGTGACCGACCGGGACGCGGTGGCCAGGGCCACCTCCGGCGTCGACGCCGTCTGCCACCAGGCGGCGAAGGTCGGCCTCGGAGTCGACTTCGGCGATGTGGGGGGCTACGTGGCGGCCAACGACACCGGCACCGCCGTCCTGCTGGAAGCGTTGTGGCGCAACGGGTTCACCGGGCGGCTGGTCCTGGCCGGCAGCATGGTCGTCTACGGCGCAGGACGGGCCCGCTGCGCCACCCACGGCGTGGTGACGCCCGCCGCCCGGCGCGACGACGACCTCGCCGCCGGGCACTGGGAGCCCCGCTGCCCGGTCGGGGCGGGCCCGGAGGGATCCGAACCGGGCGCCGCCTGCGGCGCGCCGCTGGCCTGGGTGCCGGTCGACGAGTCGGCGCCGCCCGACCCCCGCAACGTCTACGCCGCCACCAAGCTCCACCAGGAGCAGCTCTGCTCGCTGTGGGGCCGGGCGGCCGGGGCGACGGTCGTGGTGCTGCGCTACCACAACGTCTACGGGCCCCGGATGCCCCGGGACACGCCCTACGCCGGGGTGGCGTCGATCTTCCGCAGCGCGCTGGCCGCCGGCCGGCCGGCGCTGGTGTTCGAGGACGGCGGCCAGACGCGGGACTTCGTCCACGTCCGCGACGTCGCCCGGGCCAACGTCCTGGCGCTCACCGCCGACGTGCCGTCGGGCCCCTACAACGTGGCCAGCGGCCAGCCCCGCACCGTGCTCGACATGGCGACGGCGCTGACCGACGCCTTCGGCGTTGACGCCCCGCGGCCCGAGGTGCGGGGCGGGTGGCGGCACGGCGACGTCCGCCACATCGTCGCCTCGCCCCGCCGGGCGGCCGAGGTGCTCGGCTTCACGGCCGAGGTCGGCTTCGAGGCCGGCATGGCCGAGTTCGCCCACGGCCCCCAGCGGGCCGCCGCCGGCCGATGACCGCCGGCGGCCGAGAGGCGTCACCGGCCGGCGCTGCGCCGCTGGCCGTCGCCGCCTTCGCCGGGGCCGCCGGCGCAGGGGTGGTGCTGTCCATCCACATCGCCCGCGGCCCGGCCCTGCTGGCGTCACGCTGGTGGCTGCTGGCCGAACTCGCCTTCTGGGCGCTGGCCTGGCTGGCGGCGGTGGTTGCCGCCTTCCGGATCCCCCGCCGGCTGGCCCTTTCGCTGGTGTTTTTGGCTGCGGTGGCGCTGCGGCTCGCGGCCGTCGCCGGGCCGCCGCTCACCTCCGACGACCTGTTCCGCTATTCGTGGGACGGGCGGGTCCAGGCGGCGGGGATCGACCCCTACCGCTACCCGCCGGGAGCGCCCGCCCTCACCGGGTTGCGGGAGCCGTGGCTGTGGCCGGAGGCCCGGCCGTGCCCGCTGGCCTACCGGCCGCGGGGTTGCACCCGCATCAACCGGTCGTGGGTCCACACCATCTACCCGCCGGCCGCCGAGGCCTGGTTCGCCGCCGTCTACCGGCTGACGGGGATCGGCGCCCGCTACAAGCCCTGGCAGGTGGCCGGCCTCGTGACCGACGCCGCCGCCGTGGCCCTGCTGATGGTGGGGCTGCGCCGCCGGGGCCAAGATTCCCGCTGGGCGGCGCTCTATGCCCTCTGCCCGGCGCCGGTGCTGGAGGTGGTCAACAACGGTCATGTCGACGGGCTGGCGATCGTCCTCTCGCTGGCCGCGCTCGTGGTCGCCTCGCCGCCGGAGCGGGACCCACCCCGGCTGCCGGCCGCGACCCGGGAGCTCATGGCCGGCGCGCTGGTCGGGCTGGCGATCCTCGTGAAGCTGTACCCGGCCCTGCTGGTCCCGGCCATCGCCGCCGCGCCGGCCGCCGGCCGGCGCCTCCGGTCGCTGGTCCGGACCGGGGGAGCGGCGCTGGCGGTGTGCATCGCCGGCTACCTCCCCCACGTCCTGGTCGTGGGCACCAAGGTGATCGGCTTCCTGCCCGGCTACCTCCGGGAGGAGCACTACGACGGTGCCGGCCGGTACCTCGTCGCCGCCGGGCTGCGGATCCCCGGCGGTCTGGCCGGGCCGCTGTCGGCGCTGGCGGTGGCCGGAGCCGCCGTCTGGGTCTGGGCCCGGCGTCCTCCGGCGCCGGTGGGGGCGGCCGTGCTGATGGGAACGCTGCTGGCGGCGGTGTCGCCCGTCCAGCCGTGGTACGCGGTCACGCTGCTGGCCTTCGCCACGCTGGCCGCCGAGCCGGCCTGGGTGGCGCTGGTGGCGGCGGGCTACCCCTACTTCTTCGCCGTCATCCTCCTCCAGCCGCACCGGGCCGGCATCGGGGAGCTGGCCTACGGGGCGTCGGCCGCCGCGATCCTGGCCAGCGCCAGCTGGGCGCCCCGGCGCAGGAAGCCGAGCGCGGTGGCCCGCTGGTCGCCGGCGCGGAGGAGCTCGGTGTACGCCAGCACGGCGCCGAAGGAGGCGTTCCAGAACTCGCCGTCGGGGAGGCCGTCGGTGTTCCAGGGCCCGACGTAGGCGTAGGGCTCGGCCACGAAGGCGTCGCCGGGCGAGCAGCCGAAGTTGACGCCCTCGATGCTGCAGCCGAGATCGAAGTGCTCGGGCCACAGCTGGATTTCGGAGCAGGGCCGCCCGTCGGCGTCGAGCCCCTCCCGCAGCTCGTCGAGCACGGAGGCCGAGAACCGGAACCAGGCGCCCAGGGCCAGGCCGGGCGCCGGCGACACCGGGAGCGGGGCGTCGGGGTCGCCGAGCGGCGGAGGGTCCGACCCGATGCCCGGGTCGGCGGCCAGTGTCACGCCGGCGAAGGCGGCCGCGTCCCGCAGCGACGTGATGGAGATCGAGGAGGCGCCGCCGGCTTCTTCCCGGACCAGCGACGCTCCCTCGACCCGCAGTATCGTGCCGTCGCCGAACACCGGCGTCCCGAACCCCCCGGCGGCGGGCCGCAGCCCGATCCGGCCGGTGGCCGCCTTGCGGGCCGGGGCCAGCACGTGGGCCGCCAGGCGGTGCAGCGCCTCCCGGCTCTGGGCGAAGCCGGCGGGCAGCGGTTCGAGGGGGGAACGGTCCGAGGTCGTGGCGGCAATGTAGCCCGTCAGACGTAGAACGAGGCGTCCACGGCCTTCTCCGTCGGCTGGAACGCCTTGTCGGGCACCGCCGTCGGCGGCTGGATGAAGTGGCCCAGGATCGCCATGTGCCGGGCCTCGACCCCACCCACCGTCATGGCCGTCTGGCGGAGCATCGGCGTCGAGAGCTTCATCCCCACGCCCTGGTAGGTCTGGGCCGCGATCTGCTCCAGGGCGAAGGCGAACGTGAGCACGTCCTGCTCCGACTTGAGGGCGGCGATCTGGGCCGCGAAGGCCTTGGCCGCCGTCGGGTTGGGATCGTTGTAGGGCTGCCCGCCGAGCTGGGTGGCGGCGGCGTTGAACGCCTTGGCGTGCTCGTCGTGCTGGCTCTTGAACAGCGTGGCGGCCTTGGCCACCGGGTCGCTGATCTTGAGCGCGGCGGCGTTCTGGATCGCCGTGCCGTAGACCGACACGGCGAAGATCTCCAGCGAGGCGGCGGTCCGGGCGATCGTCTGGTCGGTCGTGTTGCCGCTGCCGCTGCCGGCGGCGGCCGCGGTGGTGGCCGTCGTCGACTCGGAACCGGAGCTCGACGCGCTCGTGTTCTTCTTGTCGCTGCCGCAGGCCGCCAGGACGGCGCCGCCGGCCACCGCCAGGCCCGACAGCCGCAGGAACCGCCGCCGGTTGAAGCCCCCGAGGAGGACGTCGGCCTTGGCCTCGGCCGGCGTCTCTTTGTCGTCGACCAGCAGCCGCATCAGCGAGTCGCGCCACTTCGGCATGACCTCCCGGTGCTCCCGGTCGAGGTCCCGCAGTTCCCGGCGTAGTTCGTCGTGGTTGATGTCCATGTCGTCTCCCTGTCGTCTCGTCGGCGCCGGGCTCAGGCGGCCGGGAACTTGGCCGGGTCGAGATGCCCGTCCACCGGCTCGAACGACGGCATGAACGTCTTGTCGTCGAGCGTCTTGCCGAGGACCATCCCGAGCACGACGGCATGCTGGGCCTCGACCGGCATGACCGACGCCACCGCGCCGTAGGCCTTCTCGTCGCCCAGCACCCCGAGGGCGAAGATGTAGGTGGCGGCGGCGGTGTTCTCCAGGCCGTAGGCCAGGGCCACGACGTCGTTCTCGGTCTTGGCCGCCGTGAGCTGCGGGGTCACCATGTCGAGGACGCCCTTGTTGGCCATGACGTTGGGATTGCTGCCCGCCGCCTTGAAGGCGTCCCCGTGCTGCTGGTGCTGACCGGCGAACGTCGTGGCCGCCTGGAGGACGGCCGGGGTCTTGACCTTCCCGCTCTTGGCCGCCGCCTGGTAGGCGGCCACCGCCGCGTACTCCACGCTGGCGGCGAAGGTGGCGATGTCGGCGTCGCTCGGCGCCGTCTGGCTCCACGCTTTCGGCACCAGCCTTCCGACCGGCATCACCGCCGACCCGATGACGAGCGCCGCGCTCCCGAGGCCGAGGCCGGCCAGGAACGTCCGCCGCGACGGGGCGGTCTCGAACATGAGCGCCCGGTTGTCGTCGGTGAACGACGTCATGGCGGCGCGGTGCTGATCGTCGACGTCGGCGACCATGCGTTGCAACTGCCTCTCACTGATCTCCACGTGCCAACCTCCCTGAGGTGCCGATCGGTGTCCGGCTCAGCCGGTCACCTCGACCGACCCGGTCATGTAGTTGTGGATGCCGCAGATGTAGCTGTAGGACCCCGGCCGGCCATAGGTGATGGAGAAGGTGCCGCCCTGGGCCAGGTCCTGGCTGACCGGCGTGGCCAGCGGGCTCGTGTCCTTGATGCTGTGAATGGCGGTGTCCTGGTTGGTCCAGGTCACCGTGGTGCCGGCCCGGACCGTGAGCGCCGGCGGGCCGAAGGTGAAGTTCGTGATGTGGACGGCCGCCCCGCCCGGGGTGGCGGTGGCGGTGGCGTGGGGCTTGCTCCCCCCGCAGGCGCCGACACCCAGGACGACGACGGCCGCCAGCAGCGACGTCGCCACGAGCCACCGGCCGGAGGAGGGGCATCGGGCACCAGCGGGCTCGGTCATCGGGGGGGAGTTCGGTGCCGCCGAGCCCGGCGGATGACTCGAGTTTCCGGCGCTCAGAGCGTCAGGCCACGACCTTGTACCCCAGGCCCCGCACTGTGAGCAGATGGCGGGGGTTGGCCGGATCGGCTTCGATCTTGGCCCGGAGCCGGTCGACGTGGATGTCGTCGAACCCCGCCGCCCGCAGCCGGGCCGGCCTTCCGGCGGGATCGCAGGGGACGTACACATCGCCCACGTGGAACTCGTCGGCCGGCACCCGGTCCTGGAGGTCGGGCGCCTGAGGGTGAGACCCTAGCCAGCCGAACGCGCCCTGAAACCCTCGAACCTGCCGCCCGGTCCCGCCGGGGGCGTCCCGGCTGCTCAACCGGGGGGCCGAGATGGCCGATGGGGGAGGGGTCAGGATGGGATCCCGGCGCGGTCCGGCGGCCAAGGAGAGGGCGATGTCGGAGAGGCGAACGACGGGCAGCCGTTTCGTCGCCGCCCGGGAGGCCAAAGGGCTGAGCGTCCGGCGGGCGGCCCGCCGGCTCGGCGTGAGCCCCCGGGCCTTGCGGGGCTGGGAGCACGGGCGGACCGACGTCCCGCTCGCCATCCGCCAGTCGATGGCCGTCCTCTACGGGACCGCCCCGCAGTACCTCGTGCCCGAACGGCCGGCGTCGGTCGAACGGGACGGCGCTCGCGCCGTGATCCGCATCGGCTCGGTCGTCTTTTCACTCCACGAGTCCGACGACGACTCCCTGCGGGCCTTTCTCAGCGCCGTGCGGGAGGAGCGGGGCCTGGCGCCGGGAGCGCCGCTGGCGATCCGGGAGACCGACGCCGCGCTGCTGGCCGAGGTGCTCGGCGGCTCGGCCGACGACATCGTCCACACCCTCGGGCGCCTCCTCGGGGTGAGCGAGCGCGACGCCCTCGACCTCAGCCGCTGGATCTTCAGCCGGACCGCCGTGGCCGGTGTGCTGGCCCTCGGCCTGACCGCCGGTCTGGCGGGCAACGCGGCCTTCGCCTCCCCCCGGCCGGCCGACACCCCAAGAGTCGCGGCGCAGCCGCCGTCGGACGCCAATCCGCAGCTGAGCCCGCCGGCCCACCCGACCGATCCGAACTGGGCGGTGATCGGCGACGCCGCCGTCCTACGGCGGGAGGACCTCCCGCCCGGTTAGCGCCCGTTCCGGCCCGTCAATCCGGGGACCAGCGCTGGAACTCAAAGCCGCAGTGCGCGCACCGGATCGGCCGGCCGGCCGTCACCACCGCCATGACCGCCTCGGTGACCGCCGTCGTCTCGTCGCAGTTGTGGCATTGCAGCACCGGCCCCGCCCCGCCGGCACGGCCGGGCGGACGGCCGAGTTTCTTGAGCATGGCGTCGGCGATCCTCATCACGGTCCTCCGCGAACGATGACGACATCGGTCTCGGCGATCGCTACCACAAACTGTTACCCGTCGGTGTCCGGGTCGAACACTTACGTTTCAGGCCGGCTGGATGACCCCACGCGGCTGAGCTCGACCAGCGTCTCGTTCAACGACGCCGGCACCAGCCGGAGCCGGGCATCGATCGAGGCCCGATCCAGGTCGGCTCGCACCGCGGCCGGATCGCCGCCCACCACCCGGATGATTCGCCCGTCGAGGAGGACGATGCGGCCGGCGACGTCGACCGCGGCCAGCGCCGCCGGCCAGTCCCGTGCCGCCACCTCGACGACCCGGCGACCGGCGACGATGTCAGCCGCCGAGCCCTCGGCCACGACCCGGCCGCCGGCCATGATCACGACGCGATCGGCCTGCTCCGCTTCGTCCATGTAGTGCGTCGAGACGAGGACGGCGGCGCCGGCGTCGGAGTGCCGGCGGACCTCGTTCCACAGCCGGCTGCGGGCCAGCGGCGAGACGCCGGAGGTCGGCTCGTCGAGGACGAGCAGGTCGGGGTGGTGCTGGGTCGCGGCCTCGAACGCCGCCCGGCGCTGGATCCCGAGCGACAGTTCGCCCACCAGCCGTCGCTCGTCGGACGGGAACGGGGCGGCGGCGGCGCCGAACAGGCCGGCCCGGAACTCCAGGTTCTCGCCGATGGTCAGGTCGCGATAGAGGCCGAGGTTCTGGGGGACGTAGCCGACACGCTGGCGTTCGGCCCGGGTCGGCGGCCGGCCGAAGAGCTCCACCGTGCCGGCCGACGGAGGGAGGACGCCGAGCAGCAGCCGGATGAGCGTCGTCTTGCCTGCGCCGTTGGCGCCGAGGAGGCCGACGACCTCGCCGGCGCCGACGTGAAGGTCCACGTCGGCGACGGCGGTGAAGTCGCCGAACGTGCGGGTCAGGCCGACGGCGGCGACGGTCCTCAACGGTCGGCGGCCAGTTCGGCGGAGAGCTCGATGATGATGGCGGCGTCTTCCAGCCGGAGCGGGGCGTCCGGCCGGCGCTCGCCCTCCGGTCGCCATTGACGCCACCGGGCGCCGCGGCGCCAGGCGCGGTCGGGGTCGTCGGGCTGGGCCACGTCATCGACGCAACCGGGGACGGCGTCGACGACCGACTGCGGCGACCCCGCGGCCAGGACCCGGCCGCGGTGGAGCAGCACGACCTCCTCGGCCCGCTCCGCCTCGTCGAGGTAGGCGGTGGCGGCCACCACCGCCGTCCCGGCGGCGGCGGCGTCGGCCTGGAGGCGCCAGATCTCCATCCGGCTCAAGGGGTCGAGCCCCGTGGTGAGCTCATCGAGGACGAGCAGCGCCGGCTGGGGGAGGAGCGCCAGGGTGCCGGCCAGCTTGCGGTGCTGCCCTCCGGAGAGGTGACCGGCGACGCGGTCCCGGAACGGCGTGAGCCCGGCCCGCTGCAGGAGGCCGTCGGCCCGATCCCGCCAGGCGGCCAGCCGGTAGGCGCCGGCGATGAACTCGACGTTCTCGTCGACGGTCAGGTCGGGGAAGACGCCGCCCCCGGCCGAGACGAAGCCGATGTGGCCGGCCGGCGGGCGCCGCACCGTTCCGGCGTCGATCGGCTGCACGCCGGCCAGGGCCCGCAGCAGCGTCGACTTGCCGCTGCCGTCGCCGCCGATGAGGGCGTGGATCCGTCCGGCCTCGAGGGTGACGTCGACGCCGTCGAGGGCCGTGGTGGGCCCGAACCGGACGACGACCCCGGCCGCGGCCCAGGTCACGCCAGCACGCGCCGGAACTGGACCACCGACAGGCCGAACACGGCGGCGGCCATGGCCACGAGCACGACCAGCGGGAACCACACCGCGGTCAGCGGCGCCGCCTTCAGCAGGATGCCCCGCGTCCCGAGGATGAAGTAGGTCAGGGGCATGATCCAGCCCAGCCACCGGACGCCGGCCGGCATGGCGTTGAGTGGGAACACCATGCCCGACACCATGACCTGGGGGAGGATGACGAGGATGGCCAGCTGGACGGCCTGGGCCTGGGTTCTCGACGCCGTGGCCACCAGAACCCCGAAACCCAGCACGGCGAACAGGAACGACAGCCCGAAGGCGGCGAAGAGCAGGACCGAGCCCCGGAACGGAACGCCGAAGAGGACGATGGCGGCCACCACGCCCAGCACCAGGTTGAAGAGGGCGATGAGGAAGTAGGGGACCATCTTGCCGAGGATGACGTCGACCGGCCGCAGCGGGGTGACGGCGAACTGCTCGAGCGTGCCCTGCTCCCGTTCCCGCACCACACCCAGGCTGATGATGAACAGGCCCACGAAGAGCAGGATGAAGCCGATGATGCCGGGGAGCATCACGCTGCTCGTCTTGAGTCGCGGGTTGTACAGGAGCTCGACCCGGGCGCCGGGCACGCCGTCCAGCCGGCGGAGCGCCGACTCCGCCGAGAACAGCTCAGTGCCGTCGACGAGGACGGCGGTGCCGCCGGCGGTGGGGACCAGCGCCACTTGGGCCTTCGAATCCCGCAGCAGGCGGCGGGCCGACGCCTCCGTGCCCGCCGGCTGCCGCTGCACCACCGGGAAGGCGGGGCCGAGCGCCTGCACGACGCCGGGGGGCACCGGCCCGACCACCGCGGTGGGGATCGACGCCACGTCGTAGCGGGCGGCGTAGCCGAAGACGGTCAGCATGAGGAGGGGCACGGCGAACATCAGCGCCATCGTCCGGCGGTCGCGGCGCATCTGGCGGAACTCCTTGCGGATCATCGCCTCCACCGCGTAATTCAACAACTTTTGAGATTCGGGAGGCAACCTGGTCGTAGGCCGCCGGGCCGTGGTCGAGCACCCCGTCGAGGTCCGCTCGTCGTTGCAGGGAACGGTCGTCGACGTCCGGGTGGAGGCCACGACGAAACGGCCCTCTGTCGGCACCTGGTGACGAACCGGCCCCTGCGGCTTTCCCGCAGCCGGCGGCGAGCGTTGGCAATCGTTGGGAACCAGGACTCTCCTGAGCGCGGCCTGAACCGACGATCTAACATCTCCGCCGTTTGTCGTCGGTCGTGGGCGATGACCGGCGTCAGCGAGCGTCAACGTCATCAACGAGCCGACTTGCGTCGCGGAGGTCGTACTCATGCGCTGTGGTTCCCGCCCCGTCTCGGCCGCGATTCTTTCCTGCCTCGCTCTCCTGGCCGGCATCGCCGGCTCCGCCGCTACGGCCGGTGCGGCGGGGTCGGCCGGCGTTTCGATCAGCCCGGCCACGGCGACGACCCCGAGCGGGGTGGCGGTGAAGTTCACGCTGACCGTGTCGTGCAGCGTTACCGGCGGCTGCAGCGGGACCACCGTCACGTTCCCCTCCACCAGCATCACCGGGGACGGGAGCACGACCGACTTCGGCGCCTGGGTCGGGAACTCCACCTGCGCGTCCGTCACCCGGAAGGTGACCGGAGGACAGGTCACGTTCACCTACGGCACCATCCCCACCGGGACGATGCTGTGCGATTTCCCGGTCGCACCGCCGGAGTACACGACCTTCGACAACACCCGGATCACGATCACCCCCACGATCAGCGGCACGAACTTCCCGTCGAGCACGGCCTCGCCGGCGGCACTGACGGTCACGGCCGGCCACAACGACAGCCTGAGCAAGAGCGCGCCGAAGACGGTGACCTCCGGCCTGACGTACCAGTACTCGCTGGTGTTCGCCTGCGGCAGCAGCGGCTACACCGGCGACCTCGGCCTGTCGGCCCTCACGATCACCGACACCTTTCCGGCCAACTTCACCTACACGTCGTACGACACGGGGGGGCGCCAGCTTCCCGGCACGTTCACCTACGACGCTCCGTCGAACACGTTGACGTACTCCGACCCGACCGGAACCACGTGCGGGAACCCGTCGCTCTACACGAACCTCGGGAACGTCGGGAACCTGGTCCGGATCCTCGTCAACGGGACGGCGACGCAGAACGGCGTCGCCGATCCGGCCGGAACCGAGATCTGCAACTCGGCGACCGCCGGCTTCACCTACCTGGACGGCGTCACGGGCACCTCCTCGCCGCCCGCCGCCTGCTCGACGGTGGCCGGCCGCGTCCCCACGAACTTCCTCGGCAAAGGGACCGACACCTCGACCTTCGGCAATGCCGGGCAGTACCGCTTCCCGGCCGACAACAGCGCCTACCTCTACACGTACCCCGGCAACTGGGACCAGACCGGGACCAGCGCCACGTTCGTGATCCAGCTCAACACCACCGTGGCCAACGCCGGCGCCGACTTCGCCGTGCAGGACCCCCTTCCCTGCCTGGCCAACTTCGCCAACCAGGTGTACTCCTCTCCGGCACCGGGAGCGCCGTACTGCAGCGCGCCGGCGTTCATCCCCACCGTGATCACCGCCGGCGGCTTCACGCCGACGGCGTCGGACGCGGTCACGCTGGTGCACACCGACGGCACCACGGCCACGGTCGGCTACACCGCCGGCAGCGGCTGGGTGATCCCGGCCGGTCCGGCGGTGGCCGAGATCGACTTCCCGCCCTTCGCCGAAGAGGGGAAGAACACGGGCCAGATCACGTTTTCGGTCCAGGGCTACGCCGCCCCGGAGACGTCGGCCACGTCGTCGGTGCCCGGCAACCCCAGCCTGCTGACCAACATCGCCCGGGGCCAGGCCTACGAGGTGGGCCAGAACACCTTGCTCGTCCCCGAGCAGACGGCCAAGAACAACATCATGGTGGTCAGCCCGGTGGAGCCCAGCGGCACGGTCGTCCGGCCGGTGATCTCGTCGAGCTACAACGGGAACTGCACGGAGAACGTCGGGTTCACCACGGTCGGAGCGCCGTTCCCCGACTCGGTCGAGATCGCCTCCGCCCCGTCGGAGGCCATCTACCTCGACTATCTGGCCCCGGCCGGCGCCACCGGGATCAGTAACGAGGCGGTGGCCTTCACGCTGCAACAGGTGCACAGCGGCGGGTACTGGCACCAGATGGGCAACGTGGCCAACGGCCAGAAGTACGTCACTCCGACCATCGCCCCGACCGTCACCACCAACTACAACGGGACGGGCCGGACCCTCTACCGGTGGGTCATCCCCGCCGGCACGATCACCGTGCCCGGCGACTACGCCATCTACCGCCCGAACAGCCTGGTCGTGACGCTCGGGCCCGGCTGCGCCGGCACCTACCAGAACGACTACACCGTCGGCTACGGCGCCCCGATCACCAGCTGCTACCTCGGCTTCTACTACGGAGTTGGTGCCTTCGTCCCGCCCAAGGACCCGAGCGCCGACCCCGATCTGCGGGCCAACGCCACCCCGCTGTCGAACAACTACTGCGGCAACTCCGCCCCGCTCGTGGTGGCCCCGGTCAACCCGGGCTTTCGCGTCGACAAGACCGTGCAGGGCAACCTCGACGGTCATCCGATCAGCTCGGGCGGCATCGGGAACGTGAGCCCGAGCGGCGGCACCGCCACCTACGCCGTCACATTCACCAACAGCGGCGGCGCCAACCTCGCCGACCCCGTGCTCTACGACATCCTTCCGGTGGTCGGCGACACCGCCGCCAGCTCGCTCGCCGCCCGCAACTCCCAGTTCCCGGTCACGCTCACCGGCGTCGGGCCGGTGCCGGCCGGCGTCACCGTGTCCTACTCCACGGCCCGCAACCCCTGCCGGGTCGAGGTGCTCCCCACCAACCCCGGCTGCGTCAACGACTGGTCGACGACCCCGCCGGCGCCGTTGGCGTCGGTGACGGCGCTGCGCTTCGCCTACGCCGGCATCGTGTCCGTCAACGGCGCTTCGGGCATCAACAGCTTCACCATCCCCTTCACGGTGGCCACGCCGCCCAGTGCTCCGGGCAGCGTCGCCTGGAACAGCGTCGGCACCACCGCCTACGCCGGTGCGGGCGGCGCGCTGATCGCCCCGGCCGAGTCCTCCGTCACGGGCCTGCAGGCCCAGGTCGGGCCGACGATCGTGAAGGCATCGACGACGCCGAGCTTCTCCACGGCCGGGGACGCGCTCAGCTACACCTACACGGTCACCAACAACACCGGCGTTTCCCTGGCCAAGGTCGGGGTTATCGACAGCCTGATCGGCGCGCCGGGCGGTGACGTCGCTCCGGCGGTGAGCTGCCAGTCGCTCTCCGGCCCGTCCGGCTCCTGCTCGGGGGCCGACACCACGCTCCTGCCCGGGCAGAGCGCCACCTTCGTCGCCTCCGCCACCGCCACGCAGGCCGACCTCGACCGGGGGTCGCTGGCCGACGCCGCCACCGTGTCGGCCACGCCGCCGAGCGGCGGGCTGCTGACCAACACGTCGAACACGGTGACGATCCCGGCCGTCCAGACATCGGGGATCTCGCTGTCGAAGACCGCCGCCCCGAGCACGGTCACCGCCGCCGGCCAGCCGGTGACCTTCACCTACGCCGTGGCCAACAAGGGAAACGTCACGATCACGGCGGTGAAGGTGATCGAGAAGGCGTTCTCGGGAACGGGAACGGCGCCGGTTCCTTCCTGCCCCACGACGACCATTCCGCCCCACTCGGTCATCAACTGCACCGCCGCCTACACCGTTACCCAGGCCGACATCGACGCCGGCTCGGTGACCAACACCGCCACCGCCACCGGCACGCCCCCGTCGGGGCCGCCGCTCACCTCGGTGCCGTCGACGGCCACGGTCACCGTGCCGTCCAACGGCGCGATCCGGATCGTGAAGTCGGCCAGCCCCTCGGATCCGGTGACGTACCTCGCCGGCCAGGCCGTCACGTACTCCTACGTCGTGACCAATACCGGCAACGTGACGCTCGACCACGTCGCGGTCCACGAGACCACGTTCACGGGCACCGGGCCGATCCCGGCGCCGCAGTGCCCGTCGTCGACGCTGGCGCCGGGAGCCCAGGTGACCTGCACCGCCGGCTACACGCTGACCCAGGCCGACATCGACGCCGGCAGCGTCACCAACGTCGCCAACGCCACCGGTGATCCGCCGGCCGGGCCCCAGGTCCTCGCCACCGCCTCGTCGGTCACCATCCCCGAGGCGGCCAAGCCGGCCCTCACGATGGTGAAGAGCGCCAGCCCCGGCGCCGTCACCGGCCCGGGCCAGAAGGTGACCTACACCTTCCTGGTCACCAACACCGGCAATGTCTCACTCAAGGACATGGCCGTGACGGAGACGGCCTTCAGCGGAACCGGCTCGCCCCCCGATCCGTCCTGTCCCTCCAGCGCGGCGGTGATGCTGCCCGGCGCCGAGGTGACCTGCACGGCCACCTACACGGTCACCCAGGCCGACATCGACGCCGGCCACGTGACCAACACCGCCACGGCCGGCGCCCTCCCGCCGTCGACGCCGGCCGTCACCTCGGCGCCGTCGACGGCCACGGTCTCCGCGCCCGGCGCCGGTGCGATCACGCTGGTGAAGTCGGCCAGCCCGTCCGACGTCTCGTCGTTCACCGCCGGGCGGCTCATCACCTACTCCTACGTGGTGACCAACACCGGCAACGTGACGCTCGACCACGTCGCCGTGCACGAGACCACGTTCACCGGGCGCGGCCCGGCGCCGGTGCCGGCCTGCCCCTCGCCGGCGACGCTGGCGCCCGGCGCCCAGCTGGTCTGCTCCGCCCCCTACACCCTGACCCAGGGCGATATCGACGCCGGGCGCGTCACCAACGTCGCCAACGCCACCGGAGACCCGCCGAGCGGGTCCCAGGTGATCGCCGAAGCCTCGGCGGTGACCATCCCGCAGGCGCCCGTTCCGGCCGTGACCGTGGTCAAGACCGCCGATCCCACCACCGTCAGCTCCGTCGACCAGAAGATCACCTACACCTTCAAGGTGACCAACACCGGCAACGTCACGCTCACCGACGTGGCCGTGAGCGAAGTGGCCTTCGGCGGCACCGGGCCCCGCCCCGTCCCGTCGTGCCCGGCCGGCATCGCTTCGATGCTCCCGGGCGTCGAGGTGACCTGCACGGCCACCTACGCCACGACCCAGGTCGACCTCGCCGTCGGGACGATCGCCAACACCGCCACGGCCGCCGGAACACCGCCCAGCGGGCCGGCGATCGGTTCCCCGCCCTCGTCGGCGCCGGTCACCGTGTCGGCCTTCGGAGGCCCGAGCAACCTCACGCCGACGCCTCCATTGCCGGCGACCCCGAATCCGCCGACCGGCGGCCTGCCCCGCACCGGTGCGGCCCATTTGGGGGTCCTGCTCCTGACCGGGGACGTGTTCCTCCTGCTCGCCCTGGCGATCGAGATCGCCCTCCGGCGCCGGCGGCCGGCGCAGTAGGGGCGGACAAAGCGCCGGGACGGCGTCCCCGAGAAGCGGTTCAAGGCGGACATAGCTGCCGCCGATAACGAGGGAAACGAGGCGCGCAGCGGGAACGTCACTGCGGCGAAGGAGGCCCCCGTGGCAGAGCAGACGACCACCCGGCAGTTCACCTGGATCGTGGCGACGACGGGTCGGGAAGGCGGCGACGGCATCACCATGGTGACCGTCGGGGCTTCCGACTACGCCGCCGCCTCCACCGCCGCC